>OBEQ011202907.1_pt1 | contig 10588 bp, 7 predicted proteins | sample 1670901 | NCBI WGS metagenome assembly OBEQ01 (sample SAMEA104232315, study PRJEB22302) | groundwater metagenome | biome: forest; feature: aquifer; material: groundwater | place: USA | collected 2011-08-07 | depth 5.4 m | reverse complement strand
GGGGGGGGGGGGGGCCCAACCCGACTCGGTGCCCAGGGGGGCGAGCCACTGCGCGCCGGTGCCCGACTCGCTCGACCTCATCGCCGCCGGGGGTGTTCCCGAGGCGTTCATCACGGCGCACGACGCGCTGCGAGGCCACGCGAGGCTGCAAGCCGGAGAGCGAGTGCTCGTCCACGCCGCCGGCTCGGGCGTCGGCACCGCGGTCGTCCAGCTCGCCCACGCCTTCGGCTGCCCCGTGGCCGGGACCGCCCGCACCGAGGCCAAGCTCACCGCCGCCCGCGACCTCGGGCTCGATCACGGCCTCGTGGTGAGCGGGCCGCTCGACGCGGCCGCGCTCGCGGACCGCATCGTCGCGGAGACAGGCGCGCCCGACGTTGTCGTCGACCTCGTGGGCGGCGCCTACCTGATCGCCGACGTGCTCGCGGCCGCGCCGCTCGCGCGCGTCGTGATCGTGGGTACGCTCGCGGGCGGGAGCGTCGACCTCCCCCTCCTCCCGGTGATGGGTAAGCGGCTCACGCTGGTCGGCACCGTGCTCCGGGGCCGCTCGGCCGAGGAGAAGGCAGCCGCGACCGCGGCCTTCTCCGCCGAGGTCGTCCCGATGCTCGCCGACGGCAGCGTTCGCCCGATCGTCGACCGCGTGGTGCCACTCGAGGACGCGGCGGAGGGCTACGAGCTGCTGGCGTCCGACACGACGTTCGGCAAGGTCGTGCTGTCGACCGGCGCGTAGCCTCGCCTACCATCCTGGCGCGTCCATCGTCGGAGAACCCATCGGAGGAGGACGACCCGTGCCCGAGCTCGCCGACACCGACGTCGTCATCGTCGCGGCCGCCCGAACGCCGCTCGGCCGGCGCAACGGGGGGCTCTCCACCGTGCACCCCGCCGACCTGCTCGGCACTGTGCAGCGCGCCGTGATCGAGCGGTCCGGGATCGACCCCGCCGTGGTCGGTCAGATCGTGGGGGGCTGTGTGAGCCAGGTGGGCGAGCAGACCTTCAACATCGCCCGCACCGCGTGGCTCGCGGCGGGGTTCCCGCTCGAGGTCGCCGCCACCACCGTCGACTCGCAGTGCGGCTCGTCGCAGCAGGCCACCAACCTTGCCGCGTCCCTGGTCAAGGCGGGCGCGGTCGACGTGGCCCTCAGCTGCGGCGTCGAGTCCATGAGCCGCGTGCCCCTGGGCGCGGCGATCCGGGGCGAGTTCGGACGTCCCACGCCCAAGAGCTACTTCGCCCGCTACGAGATGACCTCGCAGTTCGAGGGCGCGGAGCGGATCGCCGAGAAGTGGGCCATCACGCGCGACGACACCGATCGCTTCGGCCTGCTCTCACAGGAGCGGGCCCAGCAGGCCTGGCGCGAGGACCGGTTCGAGCGCGAGGTGGTGCCGGTCGACGCGCCCGACGTCGACGACGAGGGCAAGCCCACGGGCACCACGCATCACGTCCCGCGCGACGAGGGTCTCCGCGAGACATCGCTGGAGGCGCTGGCCAAGCTCAAGCCCGTCGCTCGTGAAGACGGCGTGCACACGGCCGGCACGTCGTCGCAGATCACCGACGGCGCCGCCGCCGTGCTCATGATGACCGCCGCCCGGGCGCGGGAGCTGGCCGTGAAGCCGCGGGCCCGCCTCGTCGACCAGTGCCTCGTGGGCGTCGACCCCGTGCTCATGCTGACCGGCCCCATCGATGCAACCCGCCGTGTGCTCGACCGCTCCGGCCTCACCATGGCCGACATCGACACCGTCGAGATCAACGAGGCCTTCGCCTCGGTCGTGCTCGCCTGGGCACGCGAGCTCTCCCCCGACATGGAGACGGTCAACCCCAACGGCGGCGCCATCGCCCTCGGGCATCCCGTCGGCGCGACGGGCGCCCGGCTCGTGACCACGGCGCTCCACGAGCTCGAGCGCACCGACGGATCGCTCGCCCTCGTCACGATGTGCTGCGGGGGTGGGCTGGGGACCGGAACCATCATCGAGCGCGTCTCCTGACCAGCGCGACCCGCCGGGCCCGGCCTCGATCGGGCGAGCGGTAGCCTTCGCGGCGTGCCGACCCTGGGCGAGCGCCTCGGGCACCCACCCGACGCCAAGCTGCTCCTCGTCAACTGCGACGACCTCGGCTCGACGCGTTCGGCGAACGTCGCGGTGTACGAGGCCTTGCGGCACGGCGTCGCGACCAGCGCGTCGCTCATGGTGCCGTGCCCGTGGGCGCGCGACGCGGCCGCGCAGTACCGGGGCGAGGACGTCGGCGTGCACCTCACCCTCAACGCCGAGTGGGACACCTATCGCTGGGGCCCGATCACCCACTCGCCCAGCCTCCTCGACGGCGACGGCGGATTCCCGCGCACGATCGAGGACGCGTGGGACCACGGCGACCTCGAGGAGGTGCGCAAGGAGTGCCGCACCCAGGTGGAGCGCGCCATTTTCTGGGGCTTCGACGTGAGCCACCTCGACAGTCACAAGGCCACGCTCCAGCTCCGAGCCGACTTCTTCGACGTGTACCTCGAGCTCGCGGTCGACTTCCGGCTCCCGCTGCGCATGGGCGGTGCCAGTGGTGAGCGGATCGTCGGCTTCCCGTACCGCCGCCTCGCCGCCGAGGAGGGCGTGGTCTTCCCCGACCACCTCGTGACCGCTCCGGTCGGCGCCCGTCGCCGCATCGAGCGACTGCTCTTCGAGCTCCGGCCGGGCGTGACGGAGGTGTACCTCCACCCGGCCATCGACACCGACGAGCTACGCGCCTCGCATCCTGACTGGGCCGGCCGGGTCGAGGACCACGCCTACCTGTGCACTGACCCGTCGCTCCCCGACCTGATCGAGCGCGCCGGCGTCACGCTCGTCGGCTACCGCGAGCTGCGCGAGCTCCAACGCTCCGGCGCATGACGGCGCTCCCGCCCGAAGCGCTCGCGGCCCTCACGAACGCGGCGCTCCCAGAGGAAGGCCTCACCGTCGACGAGGTCTCGACGTGCTGCTACGGCGAGGGCAGCGCGATCCTCGGCGACGCCGAGGCCGCCGTGGTCGTCAACGCCCGGAGCTGGGGGGACTGGACGGTGGCCTGGATCCTGCTGCTCGCGGTCGCCCCCGAGCGCCGCCGCCGGGGCCGAGGGCGCGCGCTGGTCGAGGAGTCGGCGGCGTGGGCGAAGGCCAAGGGCGCGCGCGAGCTGCACCTCGGAACTGCCGTGCCACGCTACGTGTGGCCCGGCGTCGACTTCCGGTTCACCGCCGCGCTCTCGCTGTTCGAGGCGACCGGGTTCGAGCCGTACGGCGTCGGCTTCAACATGGCCATCAGCACCGGATTTCGCGCCCCGCCGCCGAGCGGGGTGGTCGTGGAGCGCGAGATCTCGTCGGGCGCGATCGACCTGGCCCGGCATTGCTATCCGAACTGGGAGGACGAGGTGACGCGCGGCGTCGCCCGCGGGGGGTGCTTCGCGGCTCGCGCCGAAGACGGCGCCACCATCGGGTTCGCCTGCCACTCGGTGAACCGCGGCGCGCTCATCGGGCCGATGGCCACCGATCCCGAGCGCCGGAGCCGGGGCGTCGGCAACGCGCTCCTCGCCGCGGTGTGCGAGGACGTCGGCGGGCAGTGCGGGCTCGACGAAACCGAGATCTCGTGGGTGGGGCCGATCGGCTTCTACGCCAAGGCCGGCGCCACCGTGAGCCACATCTTCCAGCACGCGAAGCTCACACTCTGATCCAGACGCCGCCGCCCAGCAACTAGAACTCGGTGACCGCCCGGATCTTCTCCTGGAGCTCCTTGTACTCGGGCGAGTTGGTGACCGGGAGGAGCTGCATCAGCTTTCCCATGTTTCCGGTGACCTTCACACGGCCTTGCATGAAGGCAGCGTTGGCGTCGAGCTCCCCCCGCTGGATGGCGACCGAGTCGTCGTAGGACATCGACAGGACGAAGTCGGCGTCGGCGAGCTCGCCGAGCTGGCTCTCGAGCAGCCGGCCGTTCTCGACGATCCAGTAGTACTTGACCTCGCCGTCGGGCCCACCCGACACGACGTACTGCATCCGGGCCGACGCGCCCGGTCGATCGGGCTGGCTCTCCGCCAGGACGCGCCCCTCGTCGAGCCACTCCTGCGATTGGTACTTCGCCATAGCCTCTCTCCCTCTCGGATCGATCGTGACAATCAATTCGTTGCGCAATCCGTTGCGCGCGCCCCGGCTCGCAGGCCGCTGAAGAGGTCTGTCTCGACGTCGCCGGTGGCAACGCCGTTGTCGACGAGCGAGCGTACGAGCACGAACTCCTCCCACGGCCACACCGCACGCACTACGTCGTCGGGGAGCCGCATCCAGAAGCCGTCGGGGTCGACCTGGGTGCGGTGCGCGAGCAGCGCGGCCCGCCGCCGGTGGAGGTACTGGCCGACGTCGATCATGGTCGTGAAGCGCTCGTCGATGTCGGGGAAGCCGCGCTCGAACCACGTCGCGAAGGGGCTCTCCTCGCCACGCTCCTTGTACGCCGCGTCGAGCGCCTTGATCCGGCGGAGCGACCAGCCGGTCTCGTAGAGCTTCGACGGCTGCCAGTGCGGCCCCGCATCGGGGAACCGGTCGGGGTCGCCGGCAGCGTCGAACGCCGGACCGGTGATCTCGTGGACGCGGATGTGGTCGGGATGCGGGTAGAACTCGCGGTCCTCGCCGTAGGTGACGATCACGTGAGGACGCTCCGCCCGGATGATCGCCACCAGCCGGCCCACGGCCTCGTCGAGGGGTGCGTTGGCGAAGTTGTCGGCCCGGGCGTTCGTCTCGGTGTCGGGCATGCCCGAGTCGTGGAAGCCGAGCAGGTGCAGTGTCGTGTAGCCGATGGCGTCGATGCTCCGGCGCAGCTCCTCCATGCGCACCTCGCCGATCCGCTCCCGTACCTCCGGCGTGTCGGCGGCGGGGTTCAGGATGTCGCCGGCCTCACCGCCGGTGCAGCACACCAGCACCGTGTGCACTCCCTCGTCGCTGTACCTGGCCACCGTCCCCGCGCCCTTCGAGGCCTCGTCGTCGGGGTGGGCGTGGACCGTGAGGAGACAGAGCGGCGCGTCGACCATGGCGCTCGAAGCTACCGCGTCACGCGCCGGCACAGTGCCCGGACGGGCGAGCTGGGCTCGACGTTCAGCCCGAGCGGGGAACGTCTTTCCAGGGAAGGTCGCGCGACCGATCGGGCTCCTTCGGCAGGCCGAGCACGCGCTCGCCGAGGATGTTGCGCATGATGTCGGAGGTGCCACCCTCGATCGTGTTGGCCTGTGAGCGCAGGAAGCCGGCCGCGATGGCGCTGGTGTCGTCGGTCTCGCTCGGCACCCAGGCCAGCCGTCCCGCCCCGCCGAGCGGGGCGCCCCGCCACGCGATCCCCGCCGGCCCTTCGAGATCGATCGCGAGCTTCTGCCCCCGCTGGTTGTACTCGGCCTGCAACAGCTTCGTGACCGATCCCTCGGGGCCGGCCTCGGCGCCGCTCTTGCGCTTCGCCGCCGCTCGCTGGTTGGTGATCTTGATCAGGCGACCGTCGATGTAGGCCTGCGCGAGGCGCTGCCGAAACAGCCGGTCGGTGACCGGGCGGTGGCGCTGGATGACGCGGTCGATGGCGGTGCCGCCGACGGCGTCGCCGCCGACCGAGCCCGCCCCCGACAAGGACACCCGCTCGTTCATGAGGGTCGTGATCGCGACACGCCAGCCGTCGCCCTCCCGGCCGAGCCGCATCGAGTCGGGGATGCGCACGTCCTCGAGGAACACCTCGTTGAACTCGGCGTCGCCGGTGATCTGCACGAGCGGGCGCACCTCGACACCGGGCGCGTGCATGTCGAGCACGAAATAGGTGAGGCCAGTGTGCTTGGGAACGTCGGGGTCGGTACGGGCGAGGAGCATCCCCCACCTCGCCATGTGGGCCAAGGTCGTCCAGACCTTCTGCCCGTTGACCACCCACTCGTCGCCGTCGCGCACGGCCCGGGTCGAGAGCCCGGCGACGTCGGAGCCCGCGCCCGGCTCGCTGAAGAGCTGGCACCAGATCTCCTGGTTGGTCGCGAGCGGGCGCAGCAGCCGCTGCTTCAGCTCCTCGCTCCCCCAGGCGAGGACGGTCGGGCCGCCCATGCCGATCCCGATGATGTTGAACGGCCGCATGACCCGGTAGTGGTTGAGCACGTCGTTGACGGTCTTGGCCTCCGCCGGCGCGAGCGAGAGACCGGCGCCGTACTCGGCCGGCCAGGTTGGGGTCGCGTAGCCGGCCTCGCCGAACCGGATGCACCACTCCTGGTAGTCGAGCTCCCGGCGCAGCGCGGAGGCCTTCTCCTCGTCGCCGGCATCGACGGCCTCCATCCAGCCGGTGGGCAGGTTGTCGTGCAGCCACGAGAGCGTTTGCTCGCGGAGCTGCTCCGCGGTGGGCGCGGCGGCGTCGACGGCCATGTGCATCTCCTCCCCGTTCCCCGGCTGGCGTCACCGCGATCGTACCGTCCACTCGACCGCTCACTTGACCGCCCACTTGACCGGCGTGGTCACTTCGGGTCGGGGCCTGCTCGCTAGCCTGGCGGGCCGTGAGCGTCGACAGTCCCCCTACCGCGACGCCCGAACCGCACTTCCCGCGCCCGGCTCGCCGCGAGCCGGGCGGCCTGGCGCGCGCGCTCGAAGACCCCTGGTTCCGACTCGCATGCGTCGGCGCCGCGGGGCTCCTCCTCGTGTGGCTCGCGCTCACCGTCGCGGAGCGGCTCATCTGGCGCGACCGAGTGCTCCCGGGCGTCGAGATCGCGGGCGTCGAGATCGGTGGAAAGTCCGAGCACGCAACTGCAGCAAAGATCCGACGGGTCGCGCGACGCCTCGAGGGCACGCCGATTCGCGCCCGCGCGGCTGCCGTCGACCTCACGGTCGACCCGAGCGCGGTCGGGCTACGCCTCGACGTGGCCGCGACCGTCCGCGCCGCGCGACGCGACGGGCGCCGCGGCAACCCGATCGGGCCGATGGTCGGACTGGTCGAGCGGCGCGTCCGTCCCGACCGGGTCCCGCTCGTCGCGCACTTCGAGGCTCGCCGCGTGGAGGGCGTGCTCGACGGTTGGGCCGCGCTCACCACCCACGGGCTCCGGGACGGCGGCCTGCGCTTCGACGGCGCCACGGTCGTCATGATCCCGCCCCGATCCGGCACCGGGCTCGACCGCGACGAGGCCCGCCACCGGCTCGAGTCGGCCATCACGGACGGCGAGCAGGGGGTGATCGAGCTCCACGTACGGCATCTCCGGCCGTCGATCGACGCGGCCGAGGTGCGCCGAGCCGCCCGGCGGGCCCAACGGCTGCTCGTCGCGCCCGTGACCGTCATCGTGGGTCCCGTGCCCGTCACCCTCACGCCGGCGCAGCTCGCGACCACGCTCACTGTCACTCCGACGCGATCACGCCTCGAGCTCGGCATCGATCTGGCCCGGCTGCACGCCACGCTCGGCCCCCCGCTCGCGCAGCTCGAGCAGCCACCGGTGAACGCTTCGTTCGCGGTGAACGGCGACACCGTGGCCGTGGTCCCGTCGCAGACCGGTCACGTCGCCGACCTCGGTCCCGTCGCAGAGGCGATCCTGCGCCATCACCGAGCCGTCACCGCGGAGTTGAAGGAGGTCGTGCCCGCACACGACACCGCGTGGGCACAGCGGCTCGACATCACTGAGCTGGTCTCGACCTTCACGACGAACCACGCGTGTTGCGCACCACGCGTCAACAACATCCACGTCGCGGCGGACACCGTCAACAACACGGTCGTCGAGCCGGGCCAGAGCTTCTCGCTCAACGACACGCTCGGCCCCCGTACGCCCGACAAGGGCTACGTGCAGGCGCCCGCGATCGGTTCCGACCTGGGCCTGGTGGAGGACTACGGCGGTGGCGTGAGCCAGCTCTCGACCACGCTCTTCAACGCCACGTACTTCGGTGGCTACAAGGACGTGACCCACGAGGTGCACGCCTTCTACATCTCTCGCTACCCGATGGGCCGGGAGGCCACGCTGAACTATCCGTCGATCGACAACAAGTTCCAGAACGACTCGCACTCGGGCGTCCTCATCCGTACGAGCTACACGTCGACCTCGATCACGGTGTCGTTCTACGGCAACAAGGAGGGGCGCACCGTGAGGACCGAGGGACCCAACATCCTCGAGACGATCCCGCCCCAGGTGCAGTACGTCGACTTGCCGTTCCTCGACGTCGGCCAGCAGCAGCAGATCCAGGCCGGCGAGCCGGGCTACACGGTCGAGAACTTCCGGATCCTCTCGCGGCCGGGCCAGCCCGATGAGCGTCAGCGCTTCGTGGCGAAGTACAGCATGGTGCCGGAGCGCATCGCCCGCGGCACCCGTCCGCCCGCGCCACCGCCGGCTCCGCCTGCGCCGGCCGCGCCCCCACCGGCGACACCGCCGTCGACCTGATCACGGGCCGCGGCGCGCGGCCCGTCGCCCGGAACCCGGCGACACCGGCGCTCGCGCCCGGTGCGAGGCACGCCACCCGAGCTCGATCACGGTGAGGGCCACGGCCGCGATCACCACGACCTCCACTCCCACGACGGCCGGCGGAAGCTCGAGGGCATAGAAGTCGCGGAGCCCGGGCACGGCCAACACCACCGCCATCGCGCCCGCCATCGCCGCGACGAGGGCCGTCCGCCACACGTTGAACGGCCGGGCGAGCAGCACCAGCACCCAGAGACCGATCGCGATGAGCACGAGCGCGGCGGCCGTCTTGGCCTGCGTGCGCGAGACGCCGTCCTGGAAACGGGCGAGACCGTAAGCGGTGAACGTCGCGCTGGCCGCGACGCCACCCGCCGGAACGGCGAAGCGCAGCACCCGGCGGATGAAGCCGGGCTCGTAGCGCTGCCGGGTGGGTGCGAAGGAGAGGAAGAAGGCGGGAACGCCGATGGTGAGCGTGCCGATGAGCGTGAGGTGGCGCGGGAGGAAGGGGTAGGCCCAGCCGGTGAGGACGACGGCGACGGCGAGGAGCAGCGAGTAGACGGTCTTGGTCACGAACAGGTTGGAGACGCGCTCGATGTTGGCCATGACGCGCCGGCCCTCGGCGACCACGCCCGGCAGGGTCGCGAACTGGCCGTCGAGCAGGACGATCTGCGCGACTGCCCGGGTCGCGGGCGCGCCCGACCCCATCGCGATCCCGATGTCGGCGTCCTTCAGCGCGAGCGCGTCGTTGACGCCGTCGCCGGTCATCGCCACCGTGTGCCCGCGCGCCTGCAAGGCGCCGACCATGGCCCGCTTCTGCTGCGGCGTGACCCGCCCGAACACAGAATGGCCCTCGAGCACGTCGGCCACCGCGTCGACGTCGTCGGGGAGCCGACGGGCGTCGAATGGCTCACCTACCGCCGGGAGCTCGACCCGCCGCGCGACGGTCCCCACCGTGCGCGGGTTGTCGCCCGAGATCACCTTGAGCGTCACGCCCTGCTCGGCGAAGTAGCGCAACGTCTCGGCCGCGTCGGGCCGGACCTTCTCCTCGAGCAGCACCAGCGCCGCGGCCTCGAGACCCGGCGGGAGCCCCTCGTCGGCCAGCGACGCGGCGGTGCGGGCGAGCAGCAGCACGCGCCGGCCGGTCTCGGCCAGCCGGTCGGCCTCGGCACGCACGGGGTCGGCACCGTCGCGGCCCGCCCACACGAGCTCCGGCGCGCCGATCACCCACGTGCCGTGATCACGAAACGTCGCCGCGCTCCACTTACGGGCCGACGAGAACGCCACCGCCGCGGTCCGGGACCAGCCCTCCGGGGGTGACGGCACGCCGGCGCCGATCGCGGTGAGCGTCGCGTTGGCGGCCTCGTCGGCCGCCAGCGCGCCGAGCGCGGCTTCCACGTCGCCGGCACCCGCGAAGGCCGCGAACGGCTCCCCCCGATCAAACACCACGGAGCCCTCGGTCAGCGTGCCGGTCTTGTCGAGGCACACCACGTCGACGCGGGCAAGCCCTTCCACGGCGGGGAGCTCCTGCACGAGCACCTTCCGGCGGGCGAGCGTCACCGCGGCGACGCCGAAGGCGATGCTCGTCAGCAGCACCAGCCCCTCCGGCACCATCCCGACGACGCCGGCCACCATGCCCCGCAGCGCGCTGCGCACCTCCGAGTGGCGGAGCTGGCTGGCGAAGAGGAGGAGGCCCGCGGGAATGATGGCCCAGGTGACGTAGCGGAGGATGGTGTTGATGCCCTCCATCAGCTCGGAGCGCACGAGCTTGAAGCGGCGGGCTTCGGCCGCGAGCTTGCGCGCGTAGGCGTCGGCACCCCCCCGGGTCGCCTGGAACCGGCCGCTCCCGGCGACCACGAAGCTGCCGGAGAGCACGTCGTCGTCGACGACCTTCTCGACCGGGTCCGACTCCCCGGTGAGCAGCGACTCGTCGATCTCCATCCCGGCGGCCGCCCGCACCACGCCGTCGGCCGTCACCTGGTCGCCGATGCGCAGCTCGAGGAGGTCGTCGAGCACCACCTCTCCTACCGCGATCTCACGGGTCGCGCCGTCGCGCACGACCCGCGCCCTCGGTGCGCTCAGCACTGCGAGCCGGTCGAGGGTTCGCTTGGCCCGCAGCTCCTGCACGATGCCGATCAATGAGTTGGCGACGAGCACGATGCCGAACAGGCCGTCCTGCAACGGACCGACCACGATGATGATCGCGAGCATCACGCCGAGGATCGC
>OBEQ010177191.1_pt1 | contig 10588 bp, 7 predicted proteins | sample 1670901 | NCBI WGS metagenome assembly OBEQ01 (sample SAMEA104232315, study PRJEB22302) | groundwater metagenome | biome: forest; feature: aquifer; material: groundwater | place: USA | collected 2011-08-07 | depth 5.4 m | reverse complement strand
GTGGGGGCAGGCGCCGGAGCCCTGGATAGGGCCAAGCCGTAACTCAGAAACGGGTCGGCGAGCTGGTCCGCGGTGGGGTAGTTATCATCAGCGGCTTGGCCCTGGGCATCGACTCTGAGGCTCACAGAGCAACTCTAGTGGCTGAAGGCTGCACGGTGGCCGTCCTACCGACACCCTTGGACCAAATTTACCCGGCGTCTCACCAAAACTTAGCTAGCCAAATTATCAAGCAGGGCGGGGCGCTGGTTAGCGAATATCCGCCCGGGGCAGTTGCCTATAAAGAGAATTTCATTGCCCGTAACCGGATTGTCAGCGGCCTGGCCGACGGCTTACTAATCACTGAGGCGGCGGCTAACAGTGGCACCCTGCACACCGTCCGCTTTGCCCTAGAGCAGGCCAAAACAGTCATGGCGGTGCCTGGTAATATTACCAGCCCGGCTTCCGAGGGCTGCAACAACCTAATTAAAAGTGGCGCCCTAGCCGTAACCAGCGTCAACGACATTTGTTTTGCTATGGGCTGGTCAATGGAGTCTCAAGCAGCGCCGACCAATTTTGCTGAAGATTCGAAAGAGGCAGTAATTCTGGACTTACTCGGCCAAGGGATTGCCGACCAAGAAGATCTGGCGCTTAAGGCTGAGCTTGATGCCGCCACTCTAGGCAGCGTCCTAACGATGCTCGAAATCAACGGTCATATTCGCCCCCTAGGAGCCGGCAAATGGACGCTGGCTTAAAAAAATAAGAGCCTCTTTACTTGGCCAGGGCCGGCTGCTACGCTGGGGGCTACTAACTTATGGCTAAGCGCAATGTTGTGATTGTGGAGTCTCCGGCCAAAGCCCGGACAATTGCTCGCTTCTTAGGCGACGATTTTGAGGTTAAAAGCAGCTACGGCCACATCCGAGATTTACCCAAAAAAGACTTTGGCGTCGATATCGCCCGCGATTTTGAACCGACTTACGAAATTAACCCCGACAAAGCCAAAGTCGCCCGTGAGCTAAAGGCCGCTGCCAAAGGCAAGACCGTTTGGCTGGCTTCCGATGAAGATCGCGAGGGAGAAGCCATTGCCTGGCACGTTTGCCTTGTCTTGGGGCTCGAACCAGCTAAGGCCAGGCGAATCGTCTTTCATGAAATTACCGAGCCGGCGATCACCGCGGCCATCCAAAAACCGCGAGCCATCGATGCTAAGTTAGTCGACGCCCAACAGGCCCGGCGGGTTTTGGACCGCCTGGTCGGCTATGAACTGAGCCCGATATTATGGAAAAAAATAAGAGCCGGCCTGTCGGCCGGGCGAGTCCAAAGCGTAGCCGTTCGGCTGATCGTCGAACGCGAAAGGCAAATTAAGGCTTTTAAAAGCACCTCGGCCTTTAAAGTCACAGCCGTCTTTTTAGCCGACGACCAAGAGGTTCCAGCCGAGCTAGCCGATAAGATAAGCGGACTCGCTGGGGCCGAAAAATTATTAAACCACGCCTCAGGCGCTACCTTTACGGTAGTCTCAGTCGAGCCCAAACCAGCTACTCGCAATCCCAGCGCTCCCTTTACAACCAGCAGCCTCCAGCAAGAAGCCGCCCGCCGGCTTGGCTACAGCGTCAAACAAACCATGAGGCTGGCCCAAAAGCTCTACGAAGACGGCCTGATCACCTATATGCGCACCGATAGCACTACTTTATCGGCCGTTGCCACCACCGCTGCTAAAAACTTTATCATCAAAAACTACGGCCAAAAGTATGCCAGGAGCCAGCACTATCAAACTAAAAGCCGCCTAGCCCAGGAAGCCCACGAGGCGATTAGGCCAACCGACGTGACCAAGCCAGACTTGGCTACCGACTCCCAGCAAAGACGGTTCTACCAGCTAATTTGGCGCCGAACTCTAGCTTCGCAAATGACGCCAGCCCAAGTCGATAAAACCGAGGCTAGAATCGCCATCAGCGGCCGAGCCGAGCAGCTGATCGCCAGCGGTGAAGTCCTCAAATTCGACGGTTTTTTGAGGCTTTACGGCGGCGGTAAAGAAGATCGAATTCTGCCGCCGCTTAAAGTCGGTCAGCGTTTGAGCCTAAGCTCAATGAGTGCTCTAGAGACATACGGGCGGCCAGCGGCTCGCTACTCTGAAGCCAGCTTAGTTAAAAAACTCGAAGAGCTAGGCATCGGCCGACCCAGTACTTACGCGCCAACTATTAGCACCATTCAAGACCGCGGCTATGTCGAAACGACCGATGTAATCGGTGAGGCTCGCCCAGCGCTCGAGCTAATTTTAAAGGCTGGACAGCTTAGCAAGCAGACGCACCAAGTGATGGTCGGTGCCGATAAAAACAAGTTGCTGCCGACCCAACTGGCCGAGATCGTAACTGATTTTTTGGTTAAGTACTTTACTGACGTAATTGATTATGACTTTACGGCTCGGGCCGAAGAAGACCTCGACGACATCGCCGCCGGCAAGTCAAATTGGCGGCAAATGCTGAAAAGCTTTTATAACTCTTTCCACCCACTTATCGAGGCCGCCCAAAAAGTCAGCCGCAATGAGACCCTCCAAGTTAGACAACTCGGTAAGGATCCTAAAACTGGGCAGCCGGTTTACGCCCGCTACGGACGCTTTGGGCCGGTCTTACAACTCGGTGAGACAGCCGCCAAGGACGATAAGGACGCCGCCAAGCCCCAGTTTGCGCCACTGCCAGCCGGCAGCGACCTCGATCACGTTAACCTAGAAGTGGCCCTACCGATGTTTAATTTGCCGCGGCAAGTCGGCAAGACAAGCGGTGGCGCAGCGATTACGGCAAATGTCGGTCGCTTTGGGCCGTACTTAAAGGTCGGCCAACAATTTGTCGCCCTTAAAGATAAGGACCCGCTGACGATTAGCGAAGCCGAAGCTAAAGAGGTAATTAAGGAGCACAGCCAGCAGGCTGCTAAGAAAGTGATCCAGGACTTTGGTGAGATTAAAATTTTAAACGGACCCTACGGCCCCTACGTGACAGATGGTAAACAAAACGCTCGTATACCCAAAAGCCTAGACCCGCCCAAGCTTAGCGAAGAGCAAGCTGAGGAGCTGCTGGCCAAAAAGCGTTCCAAACGTCGCCCCCCAAAATAAATTTATCCACAAATTTTCCAGATTGACTAGTTTATATGTAGCAAAATATACATAACCGTCTTCGTGCGGAGTCGTCTAATTAGTGATACAATAAAAGCTCAGCCAGAGATAAGGCATAAAAGAGTTTGACTTGAAGTTTCATACGTTGTATAATAACTTAAACGGTTTTAATAAGGTAAGGAAAAGAGTCTGTGAGTAAAGCCGCGACCCCCCAATTTAACCTCGAGAAAGTTGTTCAAGACATCTTGGGCACTATTGATCGTGAACGCGAGCGGGAGATTATTGCCCGGCGTTTTGGTCTATTTGACCGTAAAGAGACGTTGGAGCAAATTGGCGAGCTACTCGGCATCACCCGTGAGAGGGTCCGCCAACTCGAGAAGGCCGCCCTAACCAAGCTCAGAGACGCTGCTCGGAAGGACTTACCACATATCAAGCAAGTCGAGAATGTGCTGCTAGCCCATCTTAAGGAACTGGGTAATGTCGCCCGGGTCAACGATCTGGCCAGCCGCTTAAGCCCTCAAGGCAATAAAATTGATCAAGCCCGCCTGTCGTTCTTGGGCCGTCTTAGCCCAGCCATCGCCGTTATTGATGACAGCGACCACTTTTATCACGCCCTAGGCGTCGCAGCTGAGCACGCCGAGAAGGTTATCGAGGAGTGGGTTGATAAAATCATTAAAGCTATTGAGGAGATCGGCCGGCCGACGCCGATTGACGCTGTTAAAGACAAAGTCGGGCACCCCAGCAGCTCCCATGTGGCTGCTCTGGCCGGCATTTCCAAAAATTTAGCCCAATTGGGCAATAGCTGGGGTCTGATCCAATGGCCGCTGGTTAATCCCAAAAACATTCGTGACAAAATTTACTTGATCCTGCGCGATAACGGTAAACACATGCACTTTAGCCAGATTGCCGAGGCCATTAAAAAGAGTAGTTTCAAGCGTAAAGATGTCACCACTCAGGCCATCCACAACGAGCTAATTAAAGATAGCCGCTTCGTACTGATTGGTCGAGGCATTTACGCCTTACGCGAGTGGGGCTATAAGCAGGGAACAGTGGCCGATGTGATTGCTGACATTCTGCGCAAAGAGGGCGGGCCATTGCACCGCGATGAGATTGTCCGTAGAGTTCTTAAAAATCGCTACGTCAAAGAAACGACCATCTTGCTTAACCTGCAGGGCAAACCACAGTTTCGCCGGGTGGCCAAGGCGACCTACGCTTTGGGCGAATAAAGCCTCTAAAAAGATCATAGCAACCAGCTAAAGCTTAAATTACTCCTGTATAATAAATCTGGCACAGGCAATTATGAAACTAAAGGGTAGGCTAAACCGGGTCAAGATAGCGCACCAGCACTGCTTGCTAATGCTCGAGGTGCCGCGCACCAACGACAAAAAAGAATTAGCCGCCGAACAGATGCTAGCGGCACTGCACGGTATTTTGCGACCCAAGCGCGAGCTCAGGGTCTCGGGCACTCTCCAGGAACACATTTCTCTCGAGATTGTGGCCATCGGCCAGCGCATCCGTTTTTATATCTGGACGCCTAGGCACTTGCAGGCTTTTGTCGAAGGCCAAATTTATGCCCAGTACCCGACCGTTCAAATTTTTGAACAGCCCCAAGATTACGCTGATCGCCGGCTTAATCAGTCGGTCGTCCATACCGCCGAGCTGGCTCTGAGCGATAACGAAACGCTGCCGATCAAAACCTTCCCGAGTTTTGAGGTCGACCCACTGGCGGCCATTACGGCAACGCTGGCTAAGCTCGACCGCGAAGACGAGGAAATGTGGATCCAGATTATGGCTCGACCAATTCCTGACGATTGGCATAAAATCGGCGCTCGGATGATTGCTCGTATCAAAGGCGGGCAGGGGCTTTTTAGCGGCCTCGGCGGCGCGACACTGTCTTATGCCGGCCAGGTCTTAACGGCACTGGTCAAGCCGCCAGAGCAAGCGACTGAGGGCAAAAAAGAACCGGAGCTTTCGGAACGCGACAAAAAACGCATCACGGCCATTGAAGAAAAGTCGACCAAGCTAGGCTATAGAGTCAAGATTCGGATGCTATACGCCGGGCACGACCAGCCGACCGCTCGGCTGCGGATGCAAGCGCTGGTCGGTGCCTTCAAGCAATTTAATACCACCAACCTAAACGGTTTCGAAGTCAGGAATTCTAGCTATAACCGAGATAAGCTGGCCGAGTATCAGACCCGCTTTTTTATCGATAAGGGTTTTATCTTAAATATCGAGGAGCTAGCCAGTCTATTCCACTTACCACATACCTCAGTCGAGACGCCCAACATCCTCTGGGCCACCACCAAAACGGCCGAACCGCCACCCAACGTGCCGATAGCCACCGCCGGCCAGGAAGATCAAATTAGCCTCTTTGGCGTGACCAACTTCCGCGGCGATAACCCCATTTTTGGCTTGGCCCGCACTGATCGTAGCCGGCACGTTTACATCCTAGGCCAAACCGGTACCGGCAAGTCCGCCGCTTTGCAGCTGCTAACGCTGTCTGACGTTTATTACAATCAAGGCTTCGCGGTTATTGATCCGCACGGCGATTACGCCAAGTCGACTTTGAGTTTTATTCCCGAGCACCGCCTCAAAGACGTCGTTTACTTTAACCCCGCCGATGCCGACTGGCCAATTGGCTTTAACCCGATTGAAGTCATCGACCCGACGCTCAAAGGACACATTAGCTCCGAAATGGTCGGGGTACTCAAGCGATTGTTCGCCGAGAGCTGGGGGCCGCGCCTAGAATACATCCTGCGCTACACGCTTTTGGCGCTACTCGATTATCCAGACTCGACACTGCTTGATGTTACCCGGATGTTAACTGATAAATGGTTCCGCCAAGAAGTTATCAAATATATCGATGACCCCGTGGTTAAGAACTTTTGGGTGACTGAATTCGCCAGCTATAATGATAAATTTATGGTTGAGGCCGTTGCCCCAATTCTCAATAAAGTCGGCGCCTTTGTCGCCAATCCAATGATTCGCAACATTATTGGTCAGCCCAAAAGCAACTTTAATTTGCGCAAAATTATGGACGAGGGCAAAATCCTAATCGTTAACTTGAGCCGCGGCTTAATGGGTGAAGATAATGCCGGGGTCTTGGGCGCTATGATGGTTACTAAAATCCAACTAGCCGCCATGAGCCGAGCCGATGTGCCAGAAGCTCAACGGCGGCCCTTTTATTTGTATGTCGATGAGTTCCAGAATTTTGCGACCGATAGTTTCGCTACCATCTTAAGCGAGGCCCGTAAATACGCCCTCAACCTAACGGTAGCCAACCAGTACATCTCGCAAATGGAGGAGCCAGTCCGCAACGCCGTCTTTGGTAACGTCGGCACAATCGTTAGCTTCCGGGTCAGCCCAGACGACGCGCCTTTTTTGCAAAAGTACTTTGAGCCGCAGTTTGAATCAACCGACTTAATCCAACAACACAGCCGCTATTTTGTAATGACGATGATGATAAATGGCGAGAAAGCGCCGGCCTTTAGCGCCAAAACGCTTGATCTGCCGAGCCCGCCAGCTGATCAGACCGAGCAAATTATTGAGCAGTCGCGCCGGCGCTACGCGGTGCCGCGTTTAGAGGTCGAAACCCACATCCGTAAAGTCCACGGGCTAGAGGAGGTCGGCCCGCTGCCGAGTCGCGAGTCTGGACCTCGGCCAGCTCCTTCCACGCCAAAGGTAGCCTTCCCATTACCTAAAGATCAAATCGGTAAGGTTGCCGGTAACTTAATTAAAACCGCTAGCGCCGGCTCAAGATCCGAACCTAGACCGTCTAGCAGTGATAGTAAACCGAGGCGTCGACGCAGTCGCTCACGCACTCGCTCCAAAGCCAACGCCAACAGCCAGGCTGTAGCTCACAATCCAAATCAAAAAGCAGGCTCTAAGACAGCCGACGACGAACTAATCGTCAAACTACGCTAGCCACTAAAATAAGAAGTCCTGAACATTTTACGAACATAATCATTGGAACACTCCAAGTAGCAAAAACAAGCTCTGGAGCTACTGCGTAGTAGGCCAATCACAAAAATAGGTAAATAATTAAATAAAATAGCCAGGCTGAGTAAGTAATGATTGACACGGGGCAAGGGTAACTTAAAGTCAAGTCTAGACTTAAGGTCGTACAATATACATTTTACGACTTAGTTTCTAGGCGGTCTATACGCCTCCCAATACCCTTGTATGGGGGACTTACCAAGCCGGCTGGTTAAAATAAGCCCTGCCTAAATCATCGGCTACTTCTATTTATTCTTATTATTCTTAGCTACAACCACCACTTGCTTTGTGACCTAGATAACGCTGTGAAAACTACTGAGTTATCCACAGCTATGAAACTGGCCATTTGACTTTTACCACTTCTGTATTGTACTTATGTTTTCCCTATCTTCTCGCCCTGCCCAACCGAAATTTGACTTTCCCCTACTTTGCTATGAAAGTACAGTTTTTAGACTATTTGATTTTATAACTCTTGAACAAAATACGAACTAGAGGAGCAGAGAGCATGCCCGTATACTATGACTATGCAACTAAACCCGCGGACTTATACGCTAGCAGCGACGGCTCTCGGCTCATCACTGGCCTTTATTGACGGTACAGCCGTCATCGTCGCCCTCCCGACTATTCAAAAGGCCTTGCACTTAGGCCTGAACGGCGAGCAGTGGGTTTTCTTGGCCTACTCGCTGGCCCTGGCCGCCCTCTACCTGGTAGGCGGTGCTCTGGGGGATCGACTCGGCCACCGCCAAATGTTCAGCCGCGGCATAGTCGGCTTTGCGCTGGCTTCAGCACTAGCCGGATTGGCCACCAGCGGCTTGAGCTTGATTGTAGCTCGGGTCTTACAGGGCACCGCCGGCGCTTTTGTGACAACTAATAGCCTGGCCTGGTTGAGGAGCGTCTACGGCGATCAGGCCGGCAAAGCTGTTGGTCTATGGACCTCGCTGACTGGTATTTCGACAATTATTGCCCCACCCCTAGGCGGTGCCCTAACCCAGTGGCTTTCATGGCGTTGGATTTTTTACATCAATTTGCCTCTAGCCGCTCTCGTTCTCTACTGGGCAAGACGCGGCGTGGCTGATCAGCCCGGCGAAGATTCTAAGCGCCCTCTCGACCTAGTTGGTTCTGGCTTAATCGCCACCAGCTTTGGCTTCTTGACTTACTTTTTGGTCCAGGGTGCTAAAAACGGCTTTAGAAGCTTATGGTGGGCATTGGGTATCGGCCTGGTGAGCTTGGCCGGCTTCATCATCGCCGAAGGCCGTCTCAAACATCCCCTGCTACCCTTTAGGCTTTTTAGAAACCGCAACTTTTTAGTCGCCAATCTAGAAACGCTACTGATTTACGGTGCCCTAAACGGAATTTTTGTTTACTTCACCCTATATTTACAGTTTCTAGGCCTAGCTCCCCTAGCCTCCAGTCTATTTTTGATACCGACCAGCCTAGTCTTAATTGCCCTGGCGGCTTATTTTGGAGCTCGCGCCGATCGCCTTGGGCCGCGCTGGCTACTAACGGCCGGCCCGCTGCTAATCGGCGCCGGCGCTTTGTTGTTTTCATTTATTCCTTCAAAAGATGCCATTTGGCTGCGCGGTGGAATAGGCGTAGCGATCTTTTCGCTGGGCCTGGCCATGTTGGTGGCGCCAATTACAGCACTGGCCCTAAAGTCAGTTGAGGCCAAGGTTGCCGGCCTAGCGTCTGGTATCAACAATACTGTTTCGAGGTTGGGTGGCCTAATTGTGGTAGCTGTCGTTGGGATGTCTATTTCGCTGGTCTTTTTTAACCGAGTGCCCGATAAAAAAGAGGTGCCGCTCGGCCTTTACCAGTCTTCGCAATTGACCCGCCAGGCTTCGGTCCGAGGCTATCAATATGGTATGTGGCTGGTCTCCGGGTTGGCCTTTGCGGCGGCGGCTACTGGCTGGTTTGGTATCGTTAGTCTTGGTAAAGAAACTGCTAATTCTAGAAACTTTAAAGTATGAGGCTGGTCGCTAAACTTGATTCGCGCCTGAGTCGTTTGATCCAGACCTGGCCGGCTAAGTGGCGTTCTCAAGCGACTTGGATAAGTTTTAGCGGCTACCAGCTACTGCCCGCGGTCATGCTGATAAGCGCGGCTATAGCGGCTCTTTATGATCGACCACGGATAGTTGCGGCGGTCGGCCTAGCTAGTTTTTTGGCCGTCGTGAGTTTAATTTTGAAGCAGTTTATCCATCGTCCTCGCCCGGAGACAATCAAGTTAACTAGCCGGTGGATCAATACTTATAGTTTCCCGAGTGGCCACAGCGCCGGCTCAGCAATTTGTTATGGCTTGATCTCTTATTTAGTCTTGGAGCATCTAGCTAGCCCGCTAGCCTGGATTGTCGCGGCTGGTCTGTGGTTATTAATCTTCTTGGTCGGTTTATCGAGAGTTTACCTTGGCGTGCACTACCCCAGCGATGTCCTAGGTGGCTGGTTATTTGGTCTAGCTAGTTTGATATTAATTATTCAGCTGACAGGCGCCTAAAGAGCTTACTGGTAGTAGACTTTGCCGGCCACCCGGACATCTAGGTAGCCGCTCGGCTGGTTGCCGCTGGCGTCAAAACTATGACGGGCGGCTAAGAACTGGCCAATTTGAGCCAGAGTATCGCCGTTTAGATAAAACTTAACGTAGTAGGGCCGGTCGGTGGTCCGCAGATCGATTTCTTGGGCCAGCGCTGGTAAGGTTAACGAGGCGATCGGCACATTAGCACGTTTAGCTTGAGCTATTAAGCCATTGATAAAAGTAACCGCCGAAGAATTTAAGATCGCCTGACCAACGCTCGCCGTAAAGCCGCTCTGGTCATCGAGACGCGGCAGATTAGCTAATTTCGGTAGTTCCGAGGCTCTAGCGACGGCTATGCCTTGCTCATCAACTAAATAAATACTGCTGCCGCTAGCCACCAGCAAGGCCGGCGCGGCAATGGCCAGCTTGAGTGTCGGTGTTTGGCCGAGCAGCGGCGAGCTGACGTTCACAAAGGCAATTTCAGGCATTTTAGCTTGGAGGGCTTTTTGGATAGCTGCTTGGTCAATGGTCAGTTTGGTGCGGTTTTTGGGCTTTTTAAGTTCAGCCACCACGGCCTGTCGGTAGGTGGCTAACGGTCGGTAGGTCTGGCTACTGACGAGCAAGTTGGGTGACGGTTTGAGTAGTAGGTTATAGGCGGCTCCAGCGGCAATAGCTAAAGTCACCAGCCAGTTAAGGGCCTTTCCTAAGCCCTGACGCCAAGGTCGTGGCTGGCGCGTTTGGGCGGGCAGCTGAGGACTAGCTCGGTAGTACTGAGTCAGACGCAAATTAGTGGCCTTGGATGAGGCTTGAGGCAAACGCTTTGGGCTGCTCTTAAACCAAGCCATCGAAGCTTAGTTGGCCCTTTCGGCGGCAGTTAAGACGAGCTTGGCCAATTTGGTGGTGGCTGTTGGCGTGGCTAGGGCCGCCAGCTTATCGGCTAGCCGGCGGCGTCGTTTACTGCTGCGGAGCAGGCCTTTAATGAGCCCAAGTAGCTGCTGGGCTGGAGCGTT
>OBEQ012991161.1_pt1 | contig 10591 bp, 7 predicted proteins | sample 1670901 | NCBI WGS metagenome assembly OBEQ01 (sample SAMEA104232315, study PRJEB22302) | groundwater metagenome | biome: forest; feature: aquifer; material: groundwater | place: USA | collected 2011-08-07 | depth 5.4 m | reverse complement strand
TAGCCATTGGGTAATTTATCCACAGTGCCTTCAGCGCCCTGAGCATTTTTCACTCGCCAGTTTTCAAAGCGCTTAATGTTCGAAAGATTAACAGTCGGTGTTTGTTCTATGATATTGCTAGGACCATCATCGATTGCATTGATTCCCGCCCCTTCATTCACTGCCTTCACATGCCCACGATGCATCCCGTCACCAACTTCTACAGATGAATAACCGGATCCGCGCTCACCAGGTGCGCCTACCTTGTACTCCCATTTTATGACGTCTCCACTTTCCCCGTAGGTAACCTTTAGGCCGGTCGGGCTAGTTGTACTATTTACTTCTGCCGCCACACCCACCTTACCACTATTAATATCCAACCCCGCAGCCCCACGTTGTCTAGCAAGACCAATTCCCGGCGTTCTCATAGGCAAGGCAGCAAGACGACTCTCAACCACAACTGAGAGTCGCGAAGCCGCGAAGGTTATTCCTTTCGCCAATCCCCCAACTCCTAACAGCACATTTGCCACATCAAACGTTGCACGACCTACTGCGGCTCCATAGAGGAACCAATCCAAACGTTTATCCGATTGATTTGCAACATTCAAAGCTTTGCTGACATCATCCACCGTTCGCCCGACCGCCTCACCCAAGAAATATCCCGGATCTTTAAGAACCTGACCAACCGTATTACCTAATTGAACTATACCGTTATACGACTCACGACCGCCAGGAATAAATTGGCCGGGACCAAACTCACCTCCACCTTTGATATACGCATCTGCTAACAGAAGTTGTCCTGCCAGCTTGCCCATTCCAAGAACTGTATTACCAACACCTTGAAGTAATCCACCAATCGTTCCTGTTGCGATAGCAATCGTCTTGGTGTCTTCACGCCAGATATCATATAAATCGGAACCTAAGCCTGCTACTTTTGTTGGTGCCAATGACGTTGGTAATTGATCGACTTCATTGAGTGAGATCAATGCAGGATCAATTACGCTTCGCAATTCACTTACTGGGATTCTTTTCATTCCTCCCCATTTTTGCGCTAAGGAATTAAGTGATTCTTGCGAATCATAAAATGCTGTGCCGGGCGAGAAATCATTTCGTAGCTCATCTGTATCAGTATCAGACACGCTTAATTTTTTGATCATGTCAAATAGCTGGGTATTCGTTCTGTCGTTCCTTCTGCCAGTCGCATTCCCCGCCACCGACGCCATCCCCGCCATCGGATATTTCTGATCCCATTCTTTGCTATGCAAGCTAATAAAATCCCCCAACGCATCTTGCGGCTGCATCGCCTCCATCACCCCGCTGGTCAGCCCCTGCCCGAACGCATTTGGCCTGATGCAAAGTCGTACACCACTTCCCCGCATACGCAGTCGTGGCGCGGTTCTTGGCGGGGTGGCAGTGGCAAACATCGGCGAATTTTAACGTCTTCGCCCCGACGTGCGGTTTTTAAATTACAACGCTATTTGATGTCGTAGTCTGCGGCCGTAAACTTGAGGTCACAGATTGTGACCTCAAACTTGAAATCGCATTTTGCGACATCAAACCGGAACCGCAGCACAAGTGAAGTACGTACCGTTTTTTTCTTTAGCCGCGCATTCAATGTCTGCGCACGTTCAGCGCCAATTCCGTCAAGGGCGCACAGCGGGCGAAGCCGAACCCTTTACGGCGGACGGATAAAGACACGCTCATGCATGCGGTGCAAGGCGGGTTCTTCCCTTGCACCGCTTGTAAGCTGCGGTTGCTTTTGGTGTTGGGGTTGCCCTTACGTTGCCTTGCGCGAAGCGCCCAAGTGACGGCGAAGCACGGCAGCATGTGACGCAGGAACACGCACTGTGACCCTGACCATGTTTGAACGTTCGCACACACTCAGCTAAACCAAGAGGAACGGCCAGCGCGGCGCACAGAAGGTGCCCACCCGATTCGGGGGGGAACCAGCGCCGAAGGAGGGGGGGATTTTGCCTTACGCGCACAGCGCGTGGTGTTGCGTACTGCGTGGGGCGAAGCCCACAGGATGACGGCGAAGCACGGCGGCAAGTGAGGCACGAGCGCGCTTTTGCTGTTGACGTTGTTGGTGTTGCCGCTGTTGCTGTGCTGGCGGAACGCGAGCACACAAGCTGGGCAGTGAGCACGGCGACGGTGTTTTTTCGTGGCCGTGCGCTTTTGTTCTTTCGTTGCCGGTTTTCTGACTAACGGCGAAGCGCGGCAGTAAGTGACGAAGGAACGCACACCGTAACCCTAACCAATGCCTTGCGCTCTTTAGCGCACACTTTAGGCTGTGCAGACGGGCAGGGGCGCAAGACATAACGCCACGTTCTGCGAACCCGACAGGGCGCGAAGCGGTCGTCACACCAAGCAAGCTTTGCTTGCGACTGTGGCGACTTTGCAGAATGCGGCGTTATGTTAAATGGCAGCTTTACCGCCATTTACCCCGGAGCGGATGTGCCTTTGACCTTGCGTGCTTTTAACTGACTAACGGCTGTGCGCGGCTGCAAGTGAGGAACGAGCGCGCTTCGTTCTTCTGTTCTGCATGTAGCGTGCAGTTGCTTCGGCATCGCCGCTGACAGCATTGCGAAGCAACTGTTGAGGCTGTTTAACCGTACACCAACCACCAGCCAAGCCATCCCAACAAACCGATGTTTGACTTGCCCATTTCAACAGCTACAATAACGGTATCAACTTGGAGGTGTTCATATGAATACAGCAACATTAGATTTACCGACCGGTGCCGCATTAGAGCGCGAGATCGAGAACATCGAAGCACAGTCGCACGACGAACTCATCCGCAAGACCATTACCGAACGCATGGCAATCGCTCGCAATCCGCACACCGTCTTTATTGCGCATGACGATGTGTTTGCCGCTTCAAAGGCGCGACTGCTAGCCAAACTGACTGGCAAGACCAATGCGTAGTGGCACCATTGTTTGGCTTGCCGAAGCAAGTGAAGAGAAAGACGACATCCTGAACTATATTGCCGAGCGTAATGTGTTGGCAGCTCTGGGCATTGATGCCCACATAAAGCAGCAGGTCGGCCAGCTTGTAGAGTTTCCATTTCTCGGTCGCAAAGGCCGCATTCCCGATAGTTTGGAATTGGTTATTTCCCGTACCCCGTACCTCGTGGCATATCAAATCCACGATACCCAAATACAAATTCTCCATGTGTTTCATGAACGCCGGAACTGGCCACCGGAACATTAATAATCAACGCGGCGCAATCCCCCGCGCCGCCAACGCCGCACGCACTTTCTCGCCAGCATCGCGCATATCAAACGCCTCCTGCTCATTGGCCGCAAGCGCACGGTAATCGCTATGTCCCGCACGTTTCAAGAACTCGGCAAACGCCCAAGCCGCATCCATCGGCAACTCAACTTCGATCATCATGGCAAATCCTCTTTTTCCGTTTTTTCCGCTTCTGCGGCTTCTTCAGCTTCCGCATCTAACGCCGCTAACAGCGCCTCTGCGGCGTTTTCCGGTGCGGGTTGATGTGTGGGCGCATTCTCTTGCCTAACATGCCTCAACGCCCCAGGATGCGTACTCGCATGCACCTTCTGCAACTGCTTGATCGCCACCTGCGTATAAATCTGCGTCGTCGATAATTCCACATGCCCTAACATGGCCTGGATGTAACGGATGTCCGCACCACCTTCGAGCATCAAGGTCGCCATCGTGTGCCGGAACAAATGACAGCCGCCGTTTTTTCCAAGTTGCGCTTTCTTGACGTAATGCGCGACCTGCGTCGATAGCCAGGTCGGCGAGAGTCCGACACCTTCCTGTCCCAGAAACAGGGTGTTGTCTAGCTGGTTCCACGATAGCCGTGGACGGCTGGTGTCAAGGTAGTGCTGCACCCAATGCAAGGCGCGCTCACCCAAGGGAATCAAGCGGTCTTTCCGGCCTTTGCCTTCACGGATCAACACCACGCATTTGTCCATATCGATGTCGCCGATTTCTAATTGCGCTATCTCCATCCGGCGCATGCCGGTGGCGTACAGCACTTCCATCATGGTGCGGTCGCGCAAGCCGATCGTGGTGCTCGTGTCGGCACCGGCCAGTACTTTCTCTACTTCCTCGATGCTCAGGAGATGGCGCGGCAGACGCCGTACTTGCCTGGGCAAGTCGATCTCGGCGGCAGGGTTGGCAGGGATTTGACCGGTTCTGGCTAGCCACTTGAAGAAACTTTTTACCGGCGTAAGCTTGCTGCGTTGGCTGGCAATCGAGAGCGGCGCGCCGTCCTTCTTGCGGTAGTAGTACAGCCAGCGCCGGTAGCGCTCTAGCACCGCTTGCGTGACGTGCTCAGGGTGCGTGACACTGCGGGCGTCTGCCCATTCGATGAAGTCGCGGATGTAGCGCTCGGCGCTGTGCTGGCCGGATTCCGTGCTACCCATGACGGCGCGGTGTTCGATGTTGCGCTGCATGGCGCAATACAGACCACGCGCATCGCGTGGGTCGCCGATGACTTTGATGAAACGCGGCTTCTTGCCGCGTGGACGGAAAGGGATGGTGCCGTTCTGTAGTTTGCGAATGCTCATGCTTAACTTCCTGTTACGACTACGACCGGCTGTGTGCCGTTTTCTGTATACACGCGTTTTTGCGCAATATCGTTAAATTTGGCATGTAAGCCTTGTGCCAATTGGCTTGCTTCAATCCGACCACCCCACGACCATCCACCGACCAGTGGCCGACCAAGGGGCGACCGATGCCTATTTATTTCCGACCGATGCGCTATACACCCCGACCGGTCGCCGTCGTAGCTGTTCACATTAGTTCACTAGGGTCGATTAGGCCGCACATGTGTCGTAGGTCGTCGGCTTTTCCGTCATACACCAGCTCATAATCGAACGTGGTGCCGCGTCTGTGTACCATCACATATTCCAATTCAACCAGACGCGACAGGTGTAATTTCAATTGCGTATCGCCCCAGCGCGTGGCCTCGCGTACTTCGCGCCGCGTGAACCGGAATTCTCGCGGCGGCATTTCCAATACGATGGAACGGTCTTCAACCCAGCCTTGCAACAAGGTGAGCAAACGCCGCGTCTGCGGCGGCAGCTCGTCCAATGTCCTGCCCAACACGTCGTGCGCTATTTCGTTGGCCAGCGCAATGTCATCCCGCGTCGCCTCAATGTAGGCCAGCTTCTGGCCGCGATGTTCCACTGTTTTGACTTCCCGCTGGTGCTGGTGCAGCAAGGCAATAGCACGGATGAGCGTTAAATATTTCATGTGATCGCGCCGCATGCGCGTCTTGTCGTCTAAGAAGGTGAGCTTGTCCGCGTAGGGGTTGACCACGACCACCGGTTTTAACAGGCGCTGCGCGTTGTTGTGCAAGGCGGTGATAGTTTGCTTGTCATTGGTAGCAAGCATGCCAGCAAGCGTTTGTTTCGTCCGTTGCCGCGTGTGAATCGCTCTTGTCTGCTCGCGGCTTTCGTTCACCGTCAACACCATGCAGCGGTTCATTAATTCTTCATCGACATCAATGGCCGTGGTGGTGAGCATCAGCATCACCGGCCCCTTGACCTTGTATTGCTTGGTGACGAGGTTGCCGGTGGCGTCATCCTTGCCGGTACTGGCCATCGTTAGTTCACCATCGCTCTGCAATAGCTTTAAGGCATACGCCGCTTGCCGCACGCCTTCTTCTTCGGCAATAGCCAGTATCTTGTGCTGCATGTCGGTCTCGCCCAGATAGAACAGGCTCTGGCCGGTCATGGCGCTGTACTGTACGCGCTCTTCTTCCGGCACCATTGCCAGCACTGCATCCATCAAACTACTTTTACCGGCTGCGCTGGAACTCTGGATCAGAATCGCCAGCGGCGTATCGAGTTTGCGCGATACCGCAGCGAGATAGCCTGCCAGCAAATTATTGGCTTCGCCAACCACGCCGCAACGTTCCATGTCTGCCACAATGCGGCTAACAAGATCAGGCGCTTGCAGTAATTCCAAAGCGGCTTTTTCTTCTTCGGCAGTGAGAGTGATTGTTTTGCTTTTGGATTGCTTGTTGTTGCGGATGCTGTCGTCTTGCAGCATTTCCAGTTGCAGCAGCACATGCCCAAGGTCGCGCTTGATGGTGTCCTCTGGCAAACTCAATTCAATGGCCGCTTGCTTGATGTAGGCGGCACGGGAGCGCGAGGCGTAGAGGTCTAGCGTGTCCACGTGGTAGGCACCGGCAGCATCTGCACCAGCACTTGCAACAACCTCGCGCCGCACTTGCAGATTGACGCGCATCTGTTCCGGCGAGAGATTCTTTTTCCAGCCACGGATGCGCCAGCGACGCTCGCCTTGCACAAGTACCAGTTCATCGCTGGCGGCGGCGTCAAGCAATGGATCGGCGTCCACAACAGCGGCAACGTCCACAGCAGCGGCTAAAGAAACAACCGGAACGACCGGCGCAACCGGCACAGCCGAATCAACTGGAACAGACGAAACGACCGCAACAACCGAAGCCGGTGCGTCTTGCACAATCGACGTATCGGACACCGCAACATCGGCATGTTTTCCGCGTCCTATCCACAAGGCTTGCCGCAAGACTAAGCCCAAGCTCTGGTGCGCCGGTGTCAGTTTCAATGCATAACTATTGGCGTCCATCCCCTTGGGAAACTGCACCCGTAAACATTCAATGTTTGCGGCGATGAGTTGCACCGCCACCTTGTCGGCTGCGCGGTCGCCAGCGTCGTCCCTGTCATACGCAATCAGCACGCGCTTGATACCGTAACGCCCAAACGCTGCCATGTGCTCATCCGTAAAACCTTCCACGCCGTAGCTTGCCGTGACATTGGTGAAACCGGCACACCAGAACGTCATTGCATCGATCAGGGATTCGCACAGAATTATTTCTTTGTGTTCAACCAAGGCTTCTACATTCCACACACCGCGTGCCACGGTGCGGTTCTGGCTGGGCAAGTACAGGTGCGCCGGTGTGCCCTTGCGCAAGTCGTCGCGCACCTTGCGACCATACACTTCGGTGACGTTGCCGCTCTCGTCAATCACCGGCACGATCAAAGAACCGTTGAAATGTTCGTGGCCGCTTTCGCGATACAGTCCAACCTTTTGCAATCGTGTGCGGATGTCCAGGCCGGTCTTGCCGTCCTTGGTTGGCAGGCGCAAACCTAATGTGCGGTTGGCGTAGCCGAGCGCAAAGCGTTCGACCAGTTCGGGATGATCCAACCCGCGTGCCTTTAGGTACGCCAGCGCTTCCGGTGACTGTGCCAATGTCTCGTGGTAATAACCGATGGTTTGATTCAACAAGGCTTGGTCGTCGGCATCGAACGCAACCGGCGGCGGTAGGCTGCGCGTAGTCGCACGTTTGACCACATCGCCCACACCCTCAGCGGCTAAAGAAGGATCAGCCTTGAGCAGTTCGACCGCATGCCGGAACGATACGCCGCGAAATTTTATTACCCAGTCAATCGGACCACCGCCAATCTGGCAGCTAAAGCAGTGCCATAGGTTTTTGCTTGGTGTGACAACGAGCGATGGTTCGCTGTCGTCGTGGAAGGGGCAAGTGCCGATGCGGTCTTTGCCGGATTTCTTGAGGACGATGCCCGAGGACTCGATGAGGCGTTCGACCGATACCTCGTTTTTTAGTTGTTCGATGTCCGTTTCTGGGATACGTGCCATTTTTCGCTTTCTCTCAAAAACCTGTCAAGGGGGTAAACAACAAAATAACTTGCTTGGCACAATATCACGTTTCGTGATATTGTCAATCGCGTTTTCAAAATCATGAGGTAAGGTATGCGACATATCATTGCAATGGAGTGCCCAATCATGGCGATCAGCCAAGACGAAAGAGGGTTCTTTGTCGCGCTGGGTAGTCGCATTGCCCGGTTGCGCAAAGAAAGCCATATCACCCAAGTACAGTTGGCGGAAACGCTTGGCGTTTCGCAGTCAACGATGAATGCTTACGAGCTGGGAAACCGGCGTGTGTCGCTGTGTGCGCTGCCTACATTGGCTAAAACGCTCGGTGTGAGTCCGGAAGAATTGCTGGGCGAAACAAGCGCCGCAACGAAGAAGCGCGGCCCTGCATCGAAACTACAGCAGCATATGGAACGTATTAGCCAATTGCCGAAACCACGGCAACGCATGGTGATGGAAATGTTGGACGCGGTACTTGCTCAGGGGAGTAGATAGCCACCGGCCAAATTGGAAACAACAACGAACAAAACGAAAGCAGCTAAAGATAAAAAATAGCGCCGTCATTATTTATTTTTAGCCGCTAAAAAAAGAAGCCACTGCATCCGGGAAGTTCGGAGGGCAGTGGCTTTTTTATTTTATAAAGAAGAAGAGATGCGCCGCAATATTGCTATGGGTAGAGGTATTCTGAAACGTCCACATACGGCGCAATAGGCAATAGATGATGCCCATTGCCTTACGATTACGCCTTACCGAGTTACGATTACGCCCTACCGAGCTACCGAGTTACATTTTGCGTCGATATTTCGTGCGGTCGTCGTAGTTAATGTTGGGCTGGTGAGGCGTAGCCCAACCTACTTTAGCCCAACATACCGCGGTGTATTTGCCCCAATAAATTACATTAGATCAAACCGCATACCGGTGCCAACGCTCTCGATCTTCAGTTGAAACTGCCTATCAATAGTGATTTTCTCGATTTTTCCAGACGTCGAGTTATCGACGAACGCCTCAAAAATCTCACCATCATAGCGAGGCAAGTGCCAAACACGAGCGATATCAGTCATGTAAGGATACAAATGATTGATCGCCTTCCGTAAGCTTGGCGACATCATTTCAATTAGTCTACAAATATCTTTTACATCAGATAGATCAGGACGAATCTTCGAAAAAATCGAAGCGAAAGCTTCACTATCAACGTTCGGAATGATCACTTCACAGGTGGATCCAATAAAGGAGCAAACCTTTCTTGTTGGAAGCGATCTTTCGTTCTTCCAGCAACTAAGATTTCCAGTCATATATTCTGTTTTTGAAATAAGAATTGCAGTGTCACCGAGGATGCTCTCGACAAGGCTTTTTTCAGCAATCAACATATCATTAGTTTCCATAACCATATTTCCCCTTAAGCCATTGCCAAGCCGCTTCTCTAGAGCCGAGTTTTTGCTCTAATTTGTGTAGTGTTCCTATTTCAGGTTTGCCAATTTGGTTGGCAAATTTCTGCTCGCTCAGGAATGCTCGGGCCTCAAAGTACATTTCGTTGTTCTTCATCCCTTTCGTCGCAATCCCAGATATGTCATCGAGCCAATGCTGACCTTCATGGGCAGCGGTCGCAGCAGCATCGTATAAACCATTTTTCCCCGACCAATTCATATTTCCATTCAGAGATAGTTCATTATCCCCAAAGAAAAAACGCCCACTTTGACCCTCAGGAAGATTTCTGTACACAAGGTCCAATTCTCCAGATCGAAGTGCCGCAGCCAATTTTTGAGCTTTGGGGCCGCCGCTATTTAAAACTTCAGCTACCATTTCTCTACTTGGACCGTAGGCGCCACCACCCAAATCTACGCCTTTACCGTCGAATGTCTTCCATACATTCCTGCTGGCGAGACTGTCAATACTATTTGCCGCAACCTCCGCCGCCGCACTCTGCGCAAGTTCGCGGCTAGCAAGATAACCAGTATATTTATCAACACCGTATTTCCCAACCATCGGCAACACAGCAGCAAGCGCAGTTTCAGACTTGTTCCATTCTGTCTGATTCTTCATTGCCATATTCCCGCTTTGATACAAGCCATCACCAAGAACCGAAGTAACTGAAAGACCAGTATAAGATCCTAAAACAGTTTGACCAAATAATCCCATACCGTACACACTTGCACCAATTGCGCCTGTCACACCCATGAGAGGAAATGTTGCCCCTACTTTTTGAAGTTTATAGTACGCATCAAAATCGCTTGCCCGCTGGCTGTATGTACTGTCATCTGGATAAAGCGCATGCCCCAGATATGCGCCCTCTTCACAACCAGCAGTAAACGTACTGCAAGATAAATCTAGCGCACTAAGAAGCATTTGCGGCGGACCGTTTCGTGCAGTTTCGATGATGCTCTGCATAGAGAATGCAGAGCCGCTAGGTGGGCTAAGGTAGCTTATATCATTGTTGTAATTTGCAAGATAAAAACCACGACCATACCCATCAACACCTATTGCTGTATTCCTTTGACCAACATCAATATCAAACTCAACCGGCGTTACTTTTCCGACGATTTCGTGTCCGCCAGAAATAACGCCGATAGGCTGTCCAATCTCATCCGTGTATGCACCGGGACGGCTTTCCAAGCCAACATTCGCGGCAATTTCAGCACCTGGCGTAATTGACGAAAGACTTATTGCCAACTGCTCTGTTGTGGAATCACGGAATCTATTTTCAATAGCAGCAAGCTTTTGTGCCGCTTTATTTGAGCCGCCACGGAACGCGACTGAATTAATACGGAAACCACTTCCATCAATGCCTTCAGACAACCTCGCCAACCCACTAACATCCGATTGCCCTGTAGGCCTAGAAGACACAGCCCCCGTCACAGGATCAACATACGACATCCCATCAACATCGGCCATGCGCTCCTGCTGCTGCCCAGGCCTTTCCATCTGCCCGACCATCGCACTGCCCAGAGCTTGCCCGAAGCTATCAACCATCACCTGCGCAAT
>OBEQ012206675.1_pt1 | contig 10591 bp, 5 predicted proteins | sample 1670901 | NCBI WGS metagenome assembly OBEQ01 (sample SAMEA104232315, study PRJEB22302) | groundwater metagenome | biome: forest; feature: aquifer; material: groundwater | place: USA | collected 2011-08-07 | depth 5.4 m | reverse complement strand
GGTCAGAGCGGCACCAACGGGGCCATCCTGGTAGCCCAGGAGATGGGGGCCCGGCAGCCAGACCGCTACTATATGCCCTACCAGTACGGCAACGAGGCGAATCCCCGCGCCCATTACGAGACCACGGGGAAGGAGATCCTGGAAGACTTGCCCAGCGTCTCCGTCTTTGTGGCGGGCCTGGGAACGGGCGGCACCCTCACGGGCGTGGGACGCCGCCTTAAGGAGCACAACCCCGCCATCAAAGTAGTGGCGGCGGTCCCCAACCCCGATGACCTCATCATGGGCCTGAGAAGCCTTGACGAGGGGTTCATCCCCCCCATCCTGGACATCTCACGCCTGGACACCCGCATCATGGTCCAAAGCCAGGAGGCCTTCTACTTCACCAAGGTGCTGCTGGAAAAGGAGAGCATCTTCGCGGGCATCTCCTCGGGCGCCGTCATCGCCTGTGCCCTCCAGTACGCCCAGCGGCTAGACCGTGGCGACATCGTCTGTCTGCTGGCCGACGGGGGCTGGAAGTACTTGAGCACCGGCCTGTGGACCCGGGAGTACGACGACTTCCGGTCAGAGGTGGAGGGCCGGCTGTGGTGGTAGGGCCTCGACCGAGCCCGCTCTAGCAGGCTGCTGAACAAGGGGTGTCCCACCGTCCCGATTCATCGGCACACCTACGGTGGTCATCGCCTGTAACATCTTCGGAGCGAGGGTCTAGGGCTGAGCCCTGGTGGGTGCAAGGTGAACCCTGCCTACGCCCCCAGGATCTAGTGACAGACAAGGATATCCTCTGCGCAGCATGTCATTCCGAGGCCCTTGACAACGGGGCCGAGGAATCTAGGACGATGCACCCAAGACGGTGCTCTCGCCCCTTTTACCGCCAGATGTCCTAGATTCCTCGCTACGCTCGGAATGACAGGAAGAAGGCTCGGAATAGCAGGTAGGCTGCCAGATGCCTTCGGTAGCGTGGGTCCAGGGTTCAGCCATGCCAGGGCGCGCCCTGCCTCTCTTTACAGCCCCTTGGCTTTTGCCTACAATGGCTTTACCGTAGCGCGTTTGCTACTAATATCACAAGGCGTCGGAGATACCATACCAGTGAACTCGCCTAGAAGCTGTTCGGAAATGCTCTGGGGCATCATGCCGCCCCCTAAAGGGGGCGGCATGATGCCCCCGCCTTCAGGCGGGGGTGGGAAACGCATTTCCGAACCATCTCTAACCCAGCGGGAGGCCGGGAGGTGGCCAAGGGATGACTCAACGGGATAAGGACGCCATTCAATACGTCCTCGCCATGGCCAAAGAGCGGGATGTCAAGTTCATTCGCCTTTGGTTCACGGACATCCTGGGCACCCTCAAGGGGGTGGCCATGACCGCGGGCGAGCTGGAGGAGGCGTTGAACGAAGGCGTGGGGTTCGACGGCTCTTCTATTGAAGGGTTTGCCCGCATTGACGAGAGCGACATGATCGCCCTCCCCGACCCCAGCACCTTTCGCATCCTCCCCTGGCGGCCCCGGCAGAACGCCGTGGCGGCCATGTTTTGTGACATTCTGACCCCCTCCGGCGAGCCTTTCGAGGGCGATCCCCGCTTTGTACTCAAGCGAAACCTGGAGCGGGCCGCCAAACTGGGCTACACCTACTACGTCGGGCCCGAGCTTGAGTTCTTCTACTTCAGGAGCCCAACCAGCACCGATCTCCTGGACGAGGGCGCCTATTTCGACCAGACCCCCCAGGACCTGGCCACGGAGCTACGACGTGAGACCGTCCTCATGCTGGAGGAGATGGGCATCCCCGTGGAGTACAGCCACCACGAGGTCGCCAAGAGCCAGCACGAGATCGACCTGCGGTACACCGACGCCCTCACCATGGCCGACACCGTGATGGTCCACCGCCTGGTGGTGAAGGAGGTGGCCATGCGCCAGGGGGTGTACGCCTCCTTCATGCCCAAGCCGATCCAGGACATGAACGGCTCCGGCATGCATGTCCACCAGTCCCTCTTCAAGGGCGGCGAGAACGCCTTCTACAGCGCTGACGATCCGTGGCACCTCTCCAAGGTGGCTCGGTCCTATCTGGCTGGCCTTCTCCACCACGCCCCTGACATCACCGCCATCACCAACCAGTGGGTCAACTCCTACAAGCGACTGGTGCCCGGGTACGAGGCCCCTGTCTACATCTCCTGGGCCCGCATCAACCGCTCGGACCTTATTCGGATCCCTGCTTACAAGGCGGGCCACGCCTCCTCCGTCCGCCTGGAGTACCGGGCGCCAGACCCGGCCTGCAACCCCTACCTGGTCTTCAGCGTCATGCTGGCGGCGGGGCTAGATGGCTTGGAGAAGGAGTACCAAGCTCCTCCCCCTGTGGAGGAGAACGTCTACGCCATGAGCCCCGAGGAGCGGGCCCGCCGCGGCATTGGCACCCTTCCCGGCAGCCTCTGGGAGGCCTTGCAGCTCACGGAAAAGAGCGAGTTGGTGCGAGGGGCTCTCGGGGATCATGTGTTCCACAGCTTCCTCGAGAACAAACGCATTGAGTGGGAGCGCTACCGGACCCACGTGAGCGACTACGAGCTCAAGCGGTACCTCCCCCTTCTCTAGAGCAGGGCAGGCACTCCGCGATACGCCGAGGGGTCTTTACCAACCAGTTACACGTGTTACAATTGATAGCTCTTCCTCCCCAAAGACCAGAGGGACATCCAATCTTCCCCGAGGCCGGGGCTAATGGAATGAGTAAGGAGAGGCAGATGCCTCCAACGGCGGCCAAGGGACTGTACCTGCCCGAGTTCGAGCACGACGGCTGCGGCGTGGGCGTCGTGGCCAACATCAAGGGCGTCCGGTCCCATGACATTATCCGCGACGGCCTCCAGGTGCTGTGCAACCTGAACCATCGGGGCGCCGCGGGCGCCGACCCCGAGACGGGCGACGGCGCAGGCATCCTGATCCAGATGCCCCACGAGTTCTTCCAGCAGGTCGCGGGTGGGATGGGTTTTGACCTGCCCGCGCCGGGACGCTACGCCGTAGGCATGGTTTTCCTGCCCCGGGACCCTCAGGAGCGGGCCTTCTGCGAGCGCCTGCTAGAACAGACTGTCGCCGCCGAAGGGCAGCGGTTCCTGGGCTGGCGCGACGTGCCGGTGGACAGCTCCAAGATCGGCAAGGCATCCGCTGGCGTCCAGCCCCCCATCCGCCAGATTTTCGTGGGCCGGGGCCCCCATACTCCCGACGAAGGGGCCTTCGAACGAAAGCTGTACGTCATCCGCAAAGTGGTGGAGCAGGCTGTCCGCGAGTCGGACCTCGAACAGCGCGAGGAGTTCTACATTCCAAGCCTCTTCTCCAACCGCATCATCTACAAGGGCCTCCTCTTCGCCACCCAGCTGGAGGGGTTTTACCCAGACCTGGCGGACCCGGCCATGAAGAGCGCCTTCGCCCTGGTCCACCAGCGGTTCAGCACCAACACCCTGGGGTCATGGAAGCTGGCCCACCCCTACCGCATGCTAGCCCACAACGGGGAGATAAACACCCTGCGGGGCAACATCAACTGGATGCACGCCCGCCAGGCCATGTTCTCCTCCCCCCTCTTCGGCGACGACATGCCCAAGCTCTTCCCTATTTCCACCCCAGGGGCCAGTGACTCCGCCATCCTGGACAACGCCCTGGAGCTGCTGACCCACACCGGGCGCTCCCTCCCCCACGCCATGCTCATGCTCATCCCCGAGGCGTGGGGCGACCACATCCCCATGTCCAAGGAGAAGAGGGACTTCTACGAATACCATTCGTCCCTCATGGAGCCCTGGGACGGACCGGCCCTTGTGGTCTTCACCGATGGGAAGCACATCGGGGCCATCCTGGACCGCAACGGCCTCCGCCCCTTCCGCTACCTGGTGACCAAGGACCAACGGCTGGTCATGGCCTCGGAGACGGGGGGGTTGGACGTCCCGCCTGAAGATGTCCTGTTCAAGGCTCGCTTGCAGCCGGGCCGTATGTTCTACGTGGATTTCGAGGAAGGCCGCATCGTGGAGGACGAGGAGATCAAGAGCACCCTGGCTCGACGCCGTCCCTACGGGCGCTGGCTGGCCGAGAACAAGACCGACCTGAGGGACCTCCCCCCTACAGCAGCCACCCAACCTCCGGAGCCCAGCACCCTCCTGGAGCGGCAGCGGGCCTTCGACTACCCGCTAGAAGCCCTGAACATGCTGATGGCGCCCATGGCCAACACGGGCGCCGAGCCCGTGGGCTCCATGGGGAACGACATCCCCCTGGCCGTGCTGTCCGATCGGCCCCAACTCCTTTTCAACTACTTCCAACAGCTCTTCGCCCAGGTCACCAACCCTCCCCTGGACGCCATCCGGGAGGAGCTGGTGACCTCCGTGGAGACCTTCATAGGAACTGGGCAGAACATTTTTGAGGAGACCCCTGAGCACGTTCACCAACTGAAGCTCCGGGAGGTGGCGCTCACTAACGAAGAGCTGGAGAAGATCCGCCACATCAATGTGGGACGGCTTCGGGCCACCACCCTCTCCACCCTCTTCCGCTTGGACGCCGGCCCGGGTCCCCTCAAAGCCGCCCTGGACCGGCTGTGCGGCGAGGCCGCCCAGGCTGTGGACGCGGGTTTCTCCATCCTCATCCTCTCCGACCGGGGGGTTGACGCCCACCATGCGCCCATTCCCAGCCTCCTCGCCACCGCAGCAGTACACCACCACCTCATTCGTGAGGGGAAGCGGATGAAGGTGGGCCTGGTGGTGGAGTCGGGCGAACCGCGCGAGATCCACCACTTCGCCCTTCTGATGGGGTACGGGGCCGGGGCCATCAACCCCTACCTGGCCCTGGAGACCGTCGAGGAGATGGCCCGCCGCCAGACCCTGAACTCCGGCATAAGCCGCGACGCAGCGGTGGATCACTACATCAAGGCCATCCACAAGGGCGTTGTTAAGGTGATGTCCAAGATGGGCATCTCCACCCTCCAGAGCTACCGTGGCGCCCAGATCTTCGAGGCCGTGGGCCTGGGGAAAGCGCTCGTCGACGAGTACTTCACCTGGACCCCCTCCCGAGTCGGCGGCATTGGCCTGGACACCATCGAGGAGGAGACCCGCCGGCGCCATGCCAGGGCCTACAACCGTGGCCGAGGAGCCGACAACCACCTGGAACTGGACTTCGGGGGATTGTACTACTGGCGCAAGGACGGCGAGTACCACGCCTGGAACCCCAAGACCGTAGCCAAGCTCCAGTACGCCACCCGATCGGCGGACTACCAGACCTACAAGGAGTTTGCCAAGCTGGTCGACCAGGAGGAGGAGGAGGCCTCAACCCTTCGTGCCCTCCTCGAGTTCAAGACGCTTCCCCAGCCCATCCCTCTGGAGGAGGTGGAGCCCGCCTCGGAGATCGTGAAGCGATTCGCCACCGGCGCCGTCTCTCTGGGCTCCATCAGCAGGGAGGCCCATGAGACCCTGGCAATCACCATGAACCGCATCGGGGCCAAGAGCAACACCGGTGAGGGCGGAGAAGACTACCACCGTTATACCCCAGACTCCAATGGGGACTCTCGCGCCAGCGCCATGAAACAGGTGGCCGCGGGCCGCTTTGGCGTTACCACCAATTACCTGGTGCATGCCAAGGACCTTCAGATCAAGATGGCCCAGGGCGCCAAGCCGGGCGAGGGCGGGCAGCTCCCCGGCCACAAGGTAGACGACTATATCGCGTGGATCCGCAACACTACGCCGGGCGTGGAGCTCATCTCGCCGCCTCCCCATCACGACATCTACTCCATTGAGGACCTGGCGCAGCTCATCCACGACCTCAAGACCGTCAACCCCCAGGCCCGCATCAACGTGAAGCTGGTGTCCGAGGTGGGGGTGGGGACCATCGCCGCAGGGGTGTCAAAGGCCAAGGCCGACGTGGTGCTCATCAGCGGAGATTCCGGCGGCACCGGAGCTTCTCCAGAGGGCTCCATCAAGCACGCGGGCCTGCCCTGGGAGCTGGGCATCGCCGAGACCCAGCAGGTGCTGGTGGCCAACGACCTGCGGGGCCGGATCGTGGTGCAGACGGACGGGCGCCTTCGGACGGGCCGAGACATCGCCATGGCCATCCTCCTGGGGGCCGAGGAGTTCGGCATCGCCACCGCTTCCCTCGTCGTGCTGGGCTGCATCATGCTGCGCAAGTGCCACCTGAACACCTGCTCCGTAGGCATCGCCACCCAGGACCCCGAGCTTCGCCGCAAGTTCGCCGGCAAGCCGGAGCACCTGATCAGCTACTTCTTCTTCGTTGCCGAACACCTGCGGGAGATTATGGCCTCCCTGGGCTTCCGCACGGTGAACGAGATGGTGGGAAGGGTAGACAAGCTGGAGCCCCGCAAGGCCCTGACCCATTGGAAGGCCAAAGGCGTGGACATTTCTCCCCTGCTCTTTATGCCCCAGGTGCCGAAGACCGTAGCCACCTACCATTGCCAGGAGCAGGACCATCTGCTGGGCGAGGCCCTGGACCACGAGCTGATCCGGCTCTCCCGGCCAGCGCTGGAGGAGACCGTGCTTGCGGGCGTGGAGCGGGAGCCCATCGAAATGGAGATGCCCATTCGTAACTCCAACCGCGCCGTGGGGGGCATGCTGAGCGGCGAGGTGGCCAAACGCCATGGCGAGGCCGGTCTGCCGCCCGACACCATCACCGTCCGCTTCAAAGGCTCAGCGGGCCAGAGCTTCGGCGCCTGGCTGGCCAAAGGCATCACCTTTGTCCTGGAGGGAGACGCCAACGACTATATGGGCAAAGGGATATCTGGCGGGCGTATCGTTCTCTCCCCCCCCAAGGAGGCCGCCTTTGTCCCGGAGAAGAACGTCATCGTGGGCAACACGGTCCTCTACGGCGCCACGGGAGGCGAAGCCTACATCCGGGGCTTAGCGGGCGAGCGGTTCTGCGTCCGCAACAGCGGCGTCCGCGCCGTGGTGGAAGGGGTGGGCGACCACGGCTGCGAGTACATGACGGGCGGCCGAGTGGTGGTCCTGGGGCCCACGGGGCGCAACTTTGCCGCCGGCATGAGCGGCGGCATCGCCTACGTGCTGGATGAGGATGAGACGTTCTCCTTGCGGTGCAACCACGACATGGTGGATCTGGGGCCTGTGGAAGAAGAGGATGACCTGGCCACCCTGCGGGCTCTCTTGGAAGGCCACTACGCGTACACCGGCAGCACCAGCGCCCGCAGAGTCCTCGCCGAATGGGACACCATGATTGTCAAGTTCGTGCGGGTTATGCCTCGGGACTACAAGCGAGTCCTGGAGCTGCAGAGGCAGTCGGCCATGGCCCTCGGGGTAGAATAGCGGAGGGACGGCGTTAGTGTGGTGAATCAGAAACCCGCTGCAAGATGTCATTCTGAGCGCCAGCGAAGAATCTGGGGAGGCGGCCCCCACCCCACCAGATGCTTCACTTCGTTCAGCATGACAACCTGGCGCTGAATAGTAATTCAGCGAATCTCTGACTCAGGACACTAGCCAACACATACCATGGGCAAGCCAACCGGATTCAAAGAGTTCCCACGCCAAGGGCTCCCCAAGCGGCCCACCGGCGTCCGCATTGGCGACTTCAAGGAGTTCTACCTGAAGTGGCCGGAGCAGCACGCCCGGGACCAGGGCGCCCGTTGCATGAACTGCGCGGTGCCCTTCTGTCAGAATGGCTGTCCCCTGGGGAACATGATCCCCGACTGGAACGACCTGGTCTACAAAGGCCGCTGGGAGGAGGCCCTGGCGGCCCTGGAGTCCACCAACAACTTCCCCGATTTCACCGGGCGTATCTGTCCAGCCCCCTGTGAGGCGTCCTGCGTGCTCTCCATCAACAACGATCCCGTCACCATCGAGCACATCGAACGCACCATCTCTGACCGGGGCTTCGAGCAGGGATGGATCAAGCCAAATCCCCCGGCCTATCGCACCGGCAAGCGGGTGGCCGTCATAGGCTCGGGCCCCTCGGGACTGGCGGCGGCCCAGCAGCTCAACCGGGCCGGCCACTGGGTCACCGTTTTCGAGCGGGCCGAGTACGCTGGGGGGCTCCTCCGCCTCGGCATCCCCGACTTCAAGCTGGAGAAGGCCGTGGTCCAGCGACGGGTGGACCAGATGGCCGCCGAGGCAGTGGAGTTCAGGACAGGCGTCCATGTGGGGGTGAACTTCCCGGCCACGCAGCTCCAGCGAGACTACGACGCCGTTGTGCTGACTGGAGGCGCCACCAGGGCCAGGGACATCCCCGTCCCTGGCCGCGATCTGAAGGGGATTCACCTCGCCATGGAGTACCTGACTCAGCAGAACCGGCTGAACGCTGGACAGTCCATCCAGCCGGAGGAGCGTATCACCGCCGAGGGCAAGCGAGTGGTTATCCTGGGCGGCGGTGATACGGGCGCCGACTGCCTGGGCACCGTCCATCGGCAGGGAGCAAAGGTGGTGTATCAGATTGAGCTGTTGCCCAAGCCCCCCAACGACCGCAGGCCCACCAACCCCTGGCCGGAGTGGCCGCAGGTCCTGCGGCTCTCTTCAGCCGCCGAGGAGGGTGGCCTCCTCGACTATAGTGTGCAGACCAAGGCCTTCACGGGCCGCAATGGGAGGGTGGAGAGGCTCCAGGGCGTGAGGCTGGAGTGGAGTGCTCCCGATGCCTCTGGCCGTTCTCAGATGAAGGAGATCTCGGGAAGCGAGTTTGAGATTGAGACAGACCTGGTGCTTCTGGCCCTCGGGTTCGTAGGGCCTGAGCCCACAGGGATGCTGGCGGAGCTGGGCGTCCAGTTGACTGGCCGGGGCAATGTCCAATTGGACAAGAACAGGATGACCAACGTGCCCGGTGTCTTCGCCGCTGGGGACATGGCGCGAGGGCAATCTCTGGTGGTGTGGGCCATTGCAGAGGGACGCCATACAGCCCACTTTGTCGACCGCTACCTCATGGGTTCAACCGACCTGCCCAGGGTGCTGGACTAGCATCCTGAGTGAGAAATTCGCTGAACAACTCCGCAGCGCCGGGTTTTCACGCTGAACAGTTAAGCTGTCATGCTGAACCCTTCGGCTTCGCTCAGGGTAAACTCCGTGAAGCATCTGGTGGTGTGGGGCCGCCTCCCCAGATTCTTCGTCCCGATACATCGGGACTCAGAATGACATCCTGCGGCGGTTTTCTAATCCACTACACCCCAGCCGTTGGTTGACGGCGTGCCGCGTACTTCCTACAATGTCCCTCAGGGCGGGCGTAACTCAGTGGTAGAGTGTCACCTTCCCAAGGTGAAAGTCGTGGGTTCGAATCCCATCGCCCGCTCCAAGCTTAGACAGCTCTGAGAGAACCGCCCACCCTCTGCACCAGCAAGCGAGCCTTAATAGCTTAGGGCGGCGCGGTAGCGCCGCCCTAAGCTGTGCACCAGGTTGCCTTAGATCCCTTCAGTACCCTGGGGCATCACTCTTGCCTGACGCATCACTCTTGGAGGACGTGGCCTCCTCGGAAATGGGAACCGCAGGAGCTTGCGAGGCCGCGGGAGCAGCGGGTATAACCCCACAGGCCGTGTAGACCCCCGCATTCCCCTTCTGGTGTGCGTTGATGGCGAAGCCGCCCGTCCTGAGGCTGGCGAGCGTAGCGGCCACCGTCGTGGAGGAAGCACCATCGGCAGCGAAGCTGGTAAGGTCATAATCAACCCTACCCAGGGTCGGGCCGCACGGGCCGGTGTGGATGTGGACGAGATCGGATTCCATTGCTCCAGCCGAAAGGCTCAGCACCACTTCGGTCTGGGCGCCCTTGGCCGTCAGCATCGCCCATCCGTTCTGGCCCGAGCTGTTCAATGCATTCAACGCTATGAGAAGGACGTCCTCGGGTGCCTCCATCATCATGGCTTCTGGGGTTGCGGTTGGGGGCACTCGCGTCGGAGGAACGGACGTCGCAGTCGGCTCCGTGGCGCAGGCCGCCAGCAGGGCCACCAGTCCTAAAGCCATAAGCACAGCCAGCACTCGGTTCATAGCACGCTTCCTTGTGTCGGATTGGCACAGTCGTTTAGATGGGTCAACGAGCAGTTTGACCTCTTGTCATGTACGTTGGCCCGCCCTGTGCGGATTCATGCCAGGGGACTTTCCTTCCGTCTCAGGTATAGGCCGGGGCCAAAGCACGCTATACTAGGGAGGATCAGCAGAGCCACGGGAGGGACCGTGTCCGTTGTCAGCTACCTCAAGCTGGCGCCCAAGCCTGAGTTTCGAGCGCAGTTCGAGCGGGAGTTGCAGGAACTCCTCGGTCTCGTGCGCCAGCAAGCGGGCTTCGTCCAGGTGGAGGTGCTGCGCCCCACCGACGACGCCAACGCCTACGTGATCCTGAGTGAGTGGGAGAGCGAGGCGGTTTTCAAGGAGTGGGAGCACTCACTGCGCCACCAGGCCATCATGGACGACTACAACCAGCGGACGGGGCAGGGCTATACTAAGATGCGACTGGACCGCTACCGGTAGGCCAGGCCATACGAGGAGAATGTCACCAAATGGAGGAGGCTGTACGTAATGAACCCTAAGACAGCGTTGATCATCGGTGCAGTGGTGGCAGCCATCTTTGGGCTGTTACTTGTCTTTGCGCCAGGGCCTATGCTCAAGGGCTTCGGCCTCCAGGCTCCCGATGCGGCGGTCACCCTAGCCCGCGATGTAG
>OBEQ010751318.1_pt1 | contig 10591 bp, 5 predicted proteins | sample 1670901 | NCBI WGS metagenome assembly OBEQ01 (sample SAMEA104232315, study PRJEB22302) | groundwater metagenome | biome: forest; feature: aquifer; material: groundwater | place: USA | collected 2011-08-07 | depth 5.4 m | reverse complement strand
CCATATTGCCAAGACTTGTTGCAGATAATCGCTTCCTTAAGTAAAATCAAAACTATTCAGGGTTGTGACGGTCTCACAACGATATTAGACACTCCACCCACACCAGCTCAAATAGATACACTTCGCAATTGCGCCAGCGCGGCATTTGTTGCCCAAAAACCACTATAGTAGCAAACGCTCCACATTCCTAACAAACTATTCCCTTTTTCCCGCCGCATTTTCTGCATTTTTCCTCTAACTTTCCACTATCTCTCATATATTTTGCCCCACATTCTTCACAATGAATTTCTCGCGTTCCATATTCATCCTCAGACGAGCCTGAAGATAAACTAACACCAGAAGTAAGCATTGACGATAACTCAACTCCCGATCCGCCAAAAGCAGAAAAACGACTAAAACCACTCTTCCCACAATGACCACCGGAAAACTGGCTTAAATCAAACCTTCGCGAAACTTCCAAAAACCGCATTCTAACCTCGTCTTCACGATAACTAATAACTTCGTGACTGATTGTTTCACCATTAACCCATTTAATAAATTCTCCTTCAATCGAAACTAATGCTATGTTTAATTCATCTTCACTTAAACCATCGCTAACCAAGTTAGCTAATTGGTTCGAATAGTAATTTAAACCTTCACTATAATTTGCCAATTTAAATTCTTGCGCATTATCAAAATCGTCTTTTTTCAGATTAACCCCTGCCGCTATGTTAAATTCTTGAACAAAAGCATCTATATTCCCACTTTTTAAAATCGGCTTTTTCAGTAAATCATTTGGGTCCGCAGTTATGGCGTCGAATTTATCCTCATCCCCAAGAAATTTATTGAGCACAGTCGTCTGTTCGGCCAATGTTAAATTATTGCGCCATGCAAACATATCAATTTTTCTCTTCTCTGGCTGATATTGGCCAAAATAAACCATACTATATTCTCCATAGCCTGCTCGTAAATTACGATCATCACCTGCTGGCGGTCGGCTAACTAACACGAAACTTTTTTCCTCTGTTTCCTGTCTCAGATCATTCTTTATCATTTGCATACTCATATACTCTGCTTCCTCACGATCAGTAGGCAAACCATTAATTTGTCTTTCAATAATCGATTTTTTATACATTCCGCAAACGTCGCCTTGGTATTCATATTTCGGAGAAACCAAATCTTGCCCAGAGAATTGATAGCTATAATTAACTAACCTAACTTTGGCATATTGTTCTAAAAAGTAATAAGTCAAATCGCGCTCAAGTTCTCCGCGTACAATCTCACTTGCCTTTGGCGCTTCTATACCACGCGAAACGTACTCTGCAAAGTGAGCTTTTGCTAAATTTGGACGAAATGCTAAATCTGTTGGGGCTTCTACTCTCATATTTATCCTGCTCGGGATTTAAAATTTAATGCGGTATTCGGACTTTTCAGCTTTTGGCTGAAACCGTTGCGGCACAGTGGTAGAATAAAACTACTCTTCCCCGCACTAAATGTTAATCTAATGATAATAGCTCCAAAATTTTGGGTCAAGAACCAACTTAACAAATCCCAAATATATTACTAATATTAGGATTATGATCCCAAGATTAATTGAAAAGTAAGTATCTTCAAGTTAAAAGTCCTTAATAGTTAATCGGGTATAAAAAACTTATAAAGAAGAATACTACAGTTGCTCTCAAGATGGACAAAAATTACAGATCTGTGACTAGGATAGCTTCTTTCTCCTGACTATATTCTTTTGTTACGACATACCCCTCATTTATATCAAGACTTTCAATTCTTTTGTTAAGGTTGCTAATATCTCGTCTAGAAACACTTGTTTTCACTTCTAGAGCTACTTTTTCATCAACAATAAAATCAATCTCACCTCCACCTTTATTATAGAAATTAAGGTTGTGAGTTGGATGAAGGTTTTGGAAAACAGTTTGTTCAAGCAGTTGCCCCTCAGAGGCTTTGCCCAGAAAATTAACCATTCCGCTATCACAAAGGTAAAGCTTTTGCATCCCAGCAGCTTGGCGATCAATGCTATCTGAAAATTTTGATAGCAAAGAGATAAAATAAGTATCCTCCAAAAAAGAGAGGTAAGAATAAACTGTTTCTCGAGAAACACCTAACGATTGGGAAAGCTTTACAATCTCAATTCGTGATCCAACCCGAGGGATGAGAAGAAGGATCAAATCCCGCAACTTAGAGCTCTCTTTAAAGTCAGACAGGCTTTGAATATCAACCTCAAAATATGAGGTAAAGATATCTGCAAGCATTTTTTTCTTTCGATCGACAGAATCAAGCAGCACTACTTTAGGGAAGCCACCGTATTCCAGGTATTCCAGATAGTAAGGTAGTAGCTTTTGATGGGAAATATAGTTTTTAGAGGCAGCTTTCTTGGAAAATGAGGTAATCTCTTCTCTTTTTACCCCTTTAAATAGCAAAAACTCTCCAAAAGTTAGAGGATAGACTTCAAAGATAAATTTTCTTCCGGACATTGATTCAGGAAAGAAGTTTTTAAGGTAATAGGAAGAAGATCCAGTCAGGAAAAATTTTACTTCCCAATGATCAGAGAGATATTTAGCAACTGAACCAATAGATTTTAAATGTTGTACCTCATCGAGGAATATATATGCTTTTTTAGAATTAGTAATACCTAAGGGGCTAAGGTTGTTCCAGATGGCATCGTAATCTTCACTTTCAAAAATCTTGCGGTTGAGCGGGTTTTCAAAATCTAAAAGAATTTTATTCTCGCTTTGGACAAGGGAGAAAAGATGCTTAAGTAGGGTTGTTTTTCCCACTTGCCTCATGCCGGTAATAACTATATTCTCTTTAGAATGGAGTTCTTGCTCAAGCTGTGGTAAGATGATTCGTGGGTAAATCATTAAGGCATAGTTTACATTAACATGGGGTATTTGTCAATTATAAACTTACATTTTAGGGTATTAGTATGAGTTAAACTCAGATAAAATACAACCAGACTTTTACAATTATCATTTCAGAAAGCAGTAAAATTCTCAACTTTTCTAAAATCAGCTTTGGTGTGAGACTGAAGATGTGCCAGGAAACAAGTTGTCGAGTTACTTTTCAATCACTCATCCCCCAGTAAAAACCGAGTCTCTTTCTTTGAGCTAGACTGTTACCTGTGTAGTCGCTTCCATAAGCCTTTTAGACCTAAGCTAACATCTACTCTTGGATATATGTAATTTACAAACGAATAGTAGTCGTCCCACATAATGATTATACCAGGTTTTAAAACCGCTTTAAAAGTCCTGTCACCAGGCAACTCTTGAGGAAGCAAAAACCACAACAGGCGGGTATTGATCTACTTTAGACTTTATGATATTCGGCCAAAGAATACCGATACAAATTGAAATTTCATTCAGGGAAAAAGGATAAGGGGGACAATTAGTTGATGTGACATCCGATTTTATTCCTGCCTACACAGTCGTTGTTTTAAAAGAGGAACAACTTATAGCCGGGAAAATGCATGCTCTCCTGGCGCCTCAAAAACCAAGAGATTTTTATGATCTCTACTTCATTTTACGAAAACACCTGCCGATTATCGATAAAAAAAACTATCCTGCCACAAGTTTTAAGCTCATTGAACTCATGCGATATTAATTTCGAAGTGGAATTAAAACAATTCCTGCCTCGATCTCACCGGCCAATCTTAAAAGATTTTAAAAGCAACCTGCAGCGGGAAATTAAAAAGTATGTTTAAACTTCTTTCCAAATTTTTCCTACCGCCACATATTTTTTGTATCATCTTGCGTTGCAAAATTTTGGCATTCATCAATACATAATAGGAAAAGTAAAGCTTAAGCTGTGTGAATAGTATTTTTCTTTGACTCGATAGACGAAGTTGACGAACACCTAACTAAGCCGTAATATGGAATAAAGCCTGCAACCTGTACGGGTTTTACTCGAATCATGCCCAAAGAAACGCTAAGCATTAAAAAAAGAATTTTACTCTCTATTCTCTTCTTCCTACTGTCTACTGTCTACTGTCTACTGTCTACGGCCAAACCCGTTCATGCCCAGGCTTGTACTACTCCCATCACAACAGCCGTTGGTGATACTATAAACCAAATCAACAAATGTGCAATAGAAAAAACTATTTTCGACGACAAAATATTTAATTTAAACCAAATAGCCGGTACAGCCGACAGCCTTAACTCAATGCTAACCGGCATCTCACAGCTTCATCCGGAAACAAACCAAATAACTCAAGGACAAGGGGCATTGGCCGCATCAGGCAACCTAGTAGTAGCGCTATATGCAAAACCACCGGCTTCCGGAGTCGAATATTTTGCCCAAACCATACAAAAATTGAACCCTGTCCAACCTGCTTATGCCGCACCAGGAGACGGTATCGGCTTTAACGCTCTCCAGCCTGTTCAAAAAATCTGGTCTGCGTTCCGCAACATCGCCTATGCCGGTTTTGTCATAATTTTCGTCATTGTCGGTTTTATGATTATGTTTCGCGCCCACATCTCGCCACAAGCCGTGGCAACTATTCAGGATTCTGTACCCAGAATTGTCATCGCCATAATTCTGGTTACCTTTAGCTACGCAATAGCCGGGCTGATGATTGACATAATGTTTTTGATTTTAAACGTCCTCATAAACAGCCTCAAAGCCGCCGGATTGATTACTGACAAATCGGGTTTCGTCTTTACAGGTAATATCTTTAGCACAATCTTGGGATCATGGAAAGATATTGTCTCCTCAGTTGCCCATGCAGTCTTCGACGTGATTCAAAAAGAATTAGATTTCGGTTTTATTGGAAAAGTAATCGGTATGTTTGGAGGCTCCCTTGCGGGGATCATATTTGGGGTCGCTATGCTTTTTATAATGCTTAGAGTTTTCCTAATGCTGCTTATGGCCTACGTCACCATTATCATTCTGACGATTGCCGCCCCGTTCTTTTTCCTTTTTCAGGCATTGCCGGGCAATAACAGCGCAACCAGTTGGTTTAAACAGATGGCTTCAAACGTTGCCGTTTTTCCGGCTGTGGCCCTCATGTTCATCCTTGCCGGAATGTTAGGCGGAATTAAGGCGCTTGGCGGTAATGGTGCTGTGATTCAACCCGGCGACATCGGTCAGTTTCCACTTTTAGTTGGCGGCTTGGATGTCGGAGACATTGGCAAATTTATTGGCTTTGGCTTATTACTCATGACTCCCGCAGCAGCCCAAATGGTCAAAGACGCATTCGGTGTCAAAGGCGGAATCACAAGCGGCGCAGGTGCAGCAGCTTCCGCACTTGGTGCCGGAGCCGGAGTTGTTTATACAGGCACTGGAACAAGGGCAGCTGTAAGTACGGGTCAAAGTGCTGCAAGGGCTGCAGGCGCCGTGGTTCAAGAAAGGATAGTCGGCAAAATACCAATAGTTGGCAAAAATCTTCAAGAGACGATGCAGAGGCGTCGCTATTAACAAAATTAAATTGCCTACTTATTTCGTTCCACCGCTGGCAACTTGAGCCTGTGACTGTTTAGCAATACCGGCAAAAAATTCAATTATTGCTGCCAAGATACTCGCCGGAAGATTCTTACCCCATTCCCTCATAAACTTGTCCCCGAACTCTGCCCACATTCTCGCATATCTTACAGGCCCATAACCCGGAATTGGCCCAATTCCTAAAAGTTTTTTCATTAATGGTTCAACATTTTCTGGATCGATTTTACCATCCTTTGCAGCGGCCTTTATGAGATCGTACGTATAAGTGGCCGAGTTAGAATCCTCTCTTTTGAACCAACCCTTCTGGTGCCTTAATATTTTGTGGTGTGCCTCTAACGCTTTCTCAAAATTAGGCCATATTCTAACGTTTCTTCCAGAGTAGAAGTTTTGATCCCAAACTTTTAAAAAGTTCTCAGTATTGGGGTTTTTTTGATACTCCTGCAGAATCTGTTCAAATTTTAATGCACCCTCTCTATCGCTAGCCAAGTCAAACATATTGTATCTGGACATCTCTTTAGTTGCCTGCACCCAATCTACCAGCTGATTTACATTCACTGCATTAGTTACTTTAATACCAAACCTGAGGTTGCCATTATCAAACATGTCCCCTAAAACCAAACCCTCTGCGTGATCCCGCGTTGTTTGATACCTATCCATAAGTTCTTGAACCAAAGCCCCTGGTTGTCCGCCTGGAATACCTATAGCGGTTTCTATTGTTGTACCTAATGCCAAATGCGTACCATATCTTGTATTGACCGAATTAATATCAATAATTTCCCTTCTTTGAATTGATTTCAAATCTCCGGCTATGCGAACACCAGCTCTTACAGTAGCTAACATTGAACCCATCGGCATAGTTTCTTCTAAAATCTCATTTGTTTCGCTAACACGCCCACGCCTTTCATTGCGCATCCATTTAAATGGATTGTTAATTATTCTTTCAAAATATGGTGTTTGGTCGCCAAAAATCGAGTAAATAGGTTTATTGCCACCTCTATATGTATCTATACCGTCATATTCTGCTCCGATCTCCGCCCGATGCCATCTGTAAGCATTTAAATTTACAGCTCTAATGATAAACTCCATCTGTTCTATTTGTTCGTTGCTGAGCCCTCTCACATTTTTAAGAAATTTGGTAAAAGTCGCACGCGTCTTAATCATCTGTCTTTCGAAATTAGTAATCTCCTGGCCTGTTCTATTTCTAGCAACATTACCGCCCCTGTTAATAAAAGGCTTAGTATTGGCTCCTATCAGAGTATTCGCATTAAACCAGTCTCTAATTCCTTGATCTTCAAGAGATGCCGGAATAGGAACATGATTCCTGTTAAAAACAGTATGGTCAAGGTGCGCTAAGCCTCCTCGCTTTTGTGCGAGTTCAATGGCATTAAGCATCAATCTTTCCTCGGCAAGCTGATCGAAATGAACATTTAGTGCATCCGACAATAAATTAAAATCATATGCTTCCCCAGTATCTGGATTAACTATCGGCAAACCGTTCTTCCCCTCGAGTCCCTTACCATTCGAAAGCTTCATTCCGAACCTTTCCATAAAAAGCTGCCTTGAATTTACTCCCTTTTCAGCCAAAGTATTTTGAATTTGAGCATATATTTCCTTAATCTTTTCCGGAGCGCCTTCTCCGGACTGGGTTGCCAAATACAGCTGTACATGCATCAACGAAGCGTTAACAATACTGGAAAGCCTATCCTTATATTCCAAAAATTCCGTTTTCTCTAAGCTTGGATGCTGATCTATTAATGCCAGAACTTTTTGATAGTAATTGCTAACTTCCCGGCCATGCAAACTAGTTGCCTCTGCTTTTAAAAGTCCTTTTAATACTTTTTGCTCAATTTGATCCGGATTAACTACATGGCTTATGTCTCGCTCTTCAGCAATAATGTTTTCAACATTAGGTAAAGTTTTTTCCAAAACATAATATTCAACAACACCTTCATACGTACGCATTGAGTTCAAAGGACTTTCTTTCGCTTTTTGAATCATCGAACTGATAAATTGATCCTTTGTCATATAGACACCAATGTACCTGTAAGATTCTGCCGCATCCTCGTCTAATTTATCTAAATTCTTCTTTTCCTTATCACTCATCCCGCCAATCATTGTTTCGTAAGCACCCCTCAAAAGGGTTATCTTTGCCTCTAGTAAAGCTCTCTGAGTCGGCGTAATTATAGCGTTAAAATCTGCAATTTCCGCTGGATTTCCTGAATCAATTGCAGACTGCAACTTTTCTTGAATATAATCGTATGTTTTATAAAGTTCGCTGACGTTTTTATAATTTGGATTCGTCATTGTGGTTATTAAACCTCCAAGTCTATCCTCCAGTTCCTGCCAATCGTGTCCCGGACCTGCAAAATTTTGCCCTCTATTTAGAAGTAATTGTCTCCTTTCAATTACCATCTTCAGGTTCTGACGCGAATTGGCGTCAGGATTGTCAACCAGTGGGTTAGTAGGACTAAGTGGTAAGGTTGGGTCCTTTATCACTTGATCGTCCCAATCAGGAACCTCTGTTCCTCCTCCAGCCATTTTTGGCAATAAATTATGTGCCTTAAATATCCTATTTCTATCCGCACGTGAAAGCGACGCCCAATTTCCAGGAACGTCAATGCCAAAAATTCTTTGCATTTGTTTGGCAGTCAAATTTACAGCCGGCAGATCATAACCGTCCTCCCCATAATCTATGATAGTTTTTACTCCGTGATTTTCCATCCAGTCCTGTCTATGTACCGGATTCGTCTTTTTATTGTCAAAAACTGCGGGAATGCGTGTATCTCTATGTAGCGCTTTCAGAATGGCTTTTGCATCTTTACTTTTAAAATCAGGTGAGAGCCCGAAAACCGTTGCTGTTTCTTTTTCTTTATCCCAAACCAGATATTTTTTGTCGCCTATCTCCACTTCTTCTATCTCCGGCTCGACCTCATTCACAATGTCAAGCTCAACAATCACAAAATCCTCTCTGGATGCCGACTTTAGATTATCCCATTTTTCAGGAACAATTTTGTCGACTTCCGCTTCCTTAAGGGTTTTGACCAATTCATCTCTTGAAAATTCGGCCAAAGGCTTTTCTGTAGAAATAATGGGTTTTGGTCTAGCAATAATCTCTGCATTATTTACGTTCAAAACAACATCGCTTGATATCGAGTCATCTTCGGCTTTTTCCCCTTGCTTGTCTTGATCCGAATCTTTGGACTCACGACTTTCTTTTACCAGCTTCTCATGAAGACCCAGAATATCTTCATTAACGCCAGAACCCACCGGTGCGAATTCAAAAGGCTTTGTGTTAAATTTATTCTGCGCACGATCAACCGAAATATCGCGATGCTGCTTCGCTTCAGAAGATTCCAGTTTTTGACCACCTTCATCTAAACCTCTACCTGAATCCGCATTAGGCATAATAATTATCCCCTCATATTGAGCGTATCGGGTTTGAGCGACGTTTGCAACATTTCTCTCTATCATGTTGACTCATAGTCTAACCTCCGTTCTATAATTATGCTTGATATTGAGCTAACAGAAACCTAACAGAAATAAATGATTATCTTAGAATTACGAAACAAGTATAATCAGGAATAAATAATATGATAATTTTCGAATCCACATTTCCGAAAGACTTTCGCAAATCCGAAATTAAAAAAATATTAGACTATGTTTCAACAGGAAAATTCTGCCAACTCGTCTGCGTCCCCGGAGCAGGCAAAGCGACTATCTTAAGGCTACTCGCTCACAACCGAAATCTTATAAAATTTCACCTGCCCAAAAAGGAAAAATCTTTACGTTTTCTCTATATAAATCTTTTAGAGTTGGCAAGCTTTGAAGAAACCCAAATTGCCAAATTTCTACTTATTGCGCTGGATCAGGTACCGCAAACAGACGCTGATTCGCTTATTTTAACAAAGCAATTCACAGAAACTGTCAATTCGCTTGCAAATTTAAATGAGACAATTATTTTTCTTTTTGACCATTTCGACGAATTCCAAAACCGTCTGCCCCGTTTGTTTTTCCAAATGTTAAAAAGCGCAAAAAACCTGGCTAAATATAAATTTTCGGCCATTTTTGCAACTAGACGCGACCTTACAGATCTCATAGACGAAGAGATCGTCAGGAATTATTGGGACTTTTTTGTCGGTAATACAGTTTACTTAAAAATATATGACCAAAAAGCTACAGATTACATGTTTATCCAAATTGAAAAAATATTCGCAAAAAAATTATCTCGAGTTGATAAGCACAAAATCGTAAGTCTCACAGGCGGCCATGCCAAACTGACTAAAATCATAGCCGAGCTTGTGCTGGGACAAAATATTGAATTAACTAATAAACTAATTCTAAATAATGCCCAGGTTCAGTCAGCGCTCTATGAATTTTGGCTTGCACTAACAAGTGTTGAACAACATCAACTCTCTCAATTTGCAAAAAACACAAAAGGTGCGCATTTCTTCGATGAATATCTCATAAATTCCGATCTAATCACACAAACTAAACATGGCTCCTCAAACGAATACAAATTCACTATTCCAATTTTTGGAGAATTTGCGGCGGCAATGACTCCGGTCAGTAATTATAAAATTAATTATAATCCACAAACTCGTGAGATTTTAAAGGGTAAAAATGTTATTTCAGAATTACTCACTGCCCAGGAATTTAGACTTTTAAGGTTTCTAGTTCAAAATCTTGGAAGAGTTATAGAACGCGACGAAATAATCTCGGAAGTTTGGCCGGATACCAAAAATGCAGAAGCAATAAGTGATGAAGCAATCGACCAAATGGTTTTTAGGATTAGAAAAAAAATCGAAGACGAGCCTTCCAAACCTAGACATGTCCTAACTGTCAAAGGACGAGGGCTTAGGTTTGAACCGTAGCTTAACTACCGAACTTACTAAAATTTCATACAAAATAGTTGTTTACATCGAGTCCTACGAGGTGTGAAAAAAATCGCTTTTACCCTCTTGTTTCATATGTTATGGTAGCTCTAAGACAACCCGCCTATGGAACAACATCCTGTCCCCCAAAATATCTCTACCTTCGAGTTTAAACTCTTCGGCAACCTCACTATCCGCCAATTCTTCACTCTAATTGTTCCCGCTTCAATCGCCGCCCTCATCTTCTTCTCTAAGGGGCCAGTTTTAATCCGCTATACTGCATCCGTCGTAAT
>OBEQ010440222.1_pt1 | contig 10591 bp, 10 predicted proteins | sample 1670901 | NCBI WGS metagenome assembly OBEQ01 (sample SAMEA104232315, study PRJEB22302) | groundwater metagenome | biome: forest; feature: aquifer; material: groundwater | place: USA | collected 2011-08-07 | depth 5.4 m | reverse complement strand
TAAGCCTGTTGCCATATATGCTTCTTGATCCAAAATGGCAAATTTGAGACAAAGCCGACGGTAAAATATTTTTGTTTTAGCCTAAGCTAAGCCAAAAATATTTTACCTAGGGTTTGGCCAAAGGTGACGTTTTGGGCTGGAGCATATATGGCAACAGGCTTATTAATCCGTCTTTTTGCTTCTGGTGTCAGGTCCCACATATTTTTACAGAGGAAAATAGGCTTTAGTTGAGGTTTTTTGTGAAAAATGGGACCAGACACCTATTGCTAAGAACGTAGTCAAAAGAGCAAACGTGTACGTCCTAAAAACGACGAAAGGCATGCGGATGCGTTTCGTCGTGGTGAGAAGAATGTGCGGAGAGCGTTGCAGAAAGAGCTAGGGTTGAGTGATCTGCGTCCATCTACGATCTGGTCGCAACCAGTCGAGAACATTGCGAACATCTGTCATGGAAACCTGTTCAAAGGAACGAAGGTCCTCGGCGAGCGACCTGATGCGTTGATGGCCAATCAACTCATTCATGGCACTATCACGAACTCCTGCAGCGGTTGTATCAACCATGAACACACTGGCAATCATCTGCCGCTTCATCTGATCAAAAAGATCTTCTCTCTCACCAACCGATGCGATAACACCATCTACCACCTGTTCGATCGTGGGGAGTGCTTGGAGTTCAAGCCCATAACAAACAATGGCAAATTGGTAGAGATGACGAAAGTTGCAAGTATGACAACTGATATCATATGCCCACGATCGACACCCTCTCACCTCTTGAAAAAGAGCCTGCTGCAGGAGACGACGCACGATTGTCACCGTCGAGCGATGAATCGTTCCCGGAAGTTTACCGACGCTCTCATAACCCCCAACCTCGAGAGGACTCGACGTTGTCATGTGCTCAGACACGTTGATCACGTGACGAGTTTGAGACGGAGGAGCTACGTTGCTGACAGGAACAGGAAACGGCGTTCTTGCGCCATCCTTGTGCATAGCGAACGGGCTCTCAGACAGAAGCTGTACGAGAGCGGAAACAGTGAGGCCACCCACAGCCACGATACTCATGTTCTTGGGAGTGTAGTGTCTGTCGTAAGAGAGCTGGAGATCCTCTTGCGTGATCCGTTTAATAGAATCAGGTGAGCCCAAAGGGGCCACAAACCTCTCGAGCCATGATCCATCATAGAGCATTTTTGCTTTATGTCTATCAAGCTCAAACGGAAGTGCCCTTGGATACTCGCGGTGGAATTCGGCAAGAATGACCGTTCGTTGGGCCTCTACGCATTGCTCCAGCCTTGAGGAGAGCAGCGTCTCTCCCAAGAGAGAGAAGGCCTTCCCAAGGATCGCATCATCAATCGGCACAAAGCACGTATACTCGGTGTTTGGATATCCTGTCGCACCAAGATCCACATTTCCTCCACAATCATCGAAAAATGTAGAAAGATCCTCTTGAGGAATGGGGGCGTTGTTGCCCACCAAATGTTCTACGAAGTGTGCGAGCCCTTCCAATCCCACAGGATCGTGCTCTGCGCCGCTGTGGATCAGAAACCCGATCGACTCCCACGGCCGTCCTGGCCAATGAGCGGCATGAACCGTAAGTCCATTCGACAAAACAGTGGACTCAAACTCCGCATACGGATCCCACATGATCGACTCTCCTTTTTGTGCTTCGGTTGTTGTAGAAAGAACCACGCGGTGGTATTGAGACCATATTAAGCTCTTGTGTCAAGTCTCGAGACTATGCCCCTTACACACCCCTCTCCTTCAAACCTATCCCGCGACTCCTCAGACATCGCAAACCCGCTCATTCGCCGTGCACGATTCTTTGCCCAAGATAAACGCCTTCTTGATGCGGTTGTGGCGCTTGCAACCACCGTCAAAGCTTGCCCGCCAGAACCAGGATATCCAGATCACGAACCTTCTGCACTCATCGTAGGTGGATTTGTTCGTGACGCATTGGCGGGAAGATTTCCAAAAGATGCTGATATGGAGATCTACGGAGTTTCTCCCGAACGCTTGGAATCTCTTCTTGATCAGCTGTATCCGGGCCGTGTCAACAAAGTAGGAAAAGCGTTTGGGATTTTTAAGGTGGCCCTTGAACCTGAGCTGGATTTGGATGTCTCCATTCCACGACGTGAGTCAAAAGTTGCTCCTGGCCATACGGGATTTGAGGTAACGGGCGATCCAACCATGAGCGTACAAGAAGCGGCGCGCCGACGAGATTTTACCATAAACAGCATCGCGGTAGATCCTCTGACCGGCGTGTATCATGATCCATTTCATGGGATCGAAGATATTCAAACCAAGACACTACGCATCACCAATGAAGAACGGTTTCAAGATGATCCACTGCGAGTCTATCGAGCCATGCAGTTCGTGGCACGCATGGAATTGCAGGTAGAAGAACAAACGATGCGACTCATGAAAGAGATGGTCGCGCGTGGTGATCTTGCCCAGCTAAAAAACGAACGCATCACCGAGGAATGGAAGAAGCTCCTTTTAACGTCCGCTCACCCATCACTCGGCCTCAATCTCGCAAAAGACCTAGGCATTCTCAAGAAGAGCTATCCAGAGTTAGAAGCGATCGATAGATGGGAAACGATGACCGCGTATGCAGATCACGCCGCTCGGGCCCTGCACGCTCAAAAAAACGCCCTGCCCGAGAACGATCAGATGCAGATCATGCTCGCCGCTCTCTGCGTTCCTATAGATTCAATAGAAAAGGCTCAAACACTCTTAGGACGATGGTCTTTTTCCAAAAAAGATGTCAACACCCCAACCATACTGTTGATAAAGGGATGGGCGGAGCCCTCACGCATCTGGACCAGACACCACAAACAAGAGTTACGCATCGCACAAACCGCAAACGAAATTCGAAAGGTTTTGAAACGAATCTACCCCGTGACACTAGACACGCTTCTTACGTTCAACGAAATACTCATGCATGGAACGATCGATACCGGTTCTGCGAGAACCCTCTTTCAAGAGCACGTTGCGATACACCCTGTCTGGCTCGATCCAAAACGAGCTGGGCTCGTGAGTGGAACCGATCTCCAATCATGCGGAGTTCCTCCAGGACCTGAAATGGGCAAAATGATCCGTGTCATCGAAGATCTCCGCGACCGTGGAGAGATTGCGACACGAGAAGAAGCGCTGAAGTGGCTTTTGGCCCACAAACGCACTTAATAAATGTGGTGTGCTACACTCTTGGAGAAGAACGGTATGCCCACAAGTCATCCTCATCAAATTTCCACGATCGTGAATGCGATCGTGATGCTCGATCCCAAGTCCGTGCTGGATATTGGCGTTGGTTTTGGAAAATACGGCGTTCTGTGTCGTGAATATTTGGAGCTCTGGGATGGTCGCGAAGACTATCACCATTTTATACGCCGCATCGACGGCATTGAGGCGTTCGAGGATTATCTCACCCCTCTACATCGATACATCTACAACCACGTCTACATTGGCGATGCGCAAACGGTCATAAAAACGCTCAAGCATGCGTATGACCTCGTATTATTGATCGACGTCCTCGAACATATAAGCGAACCCCAAGGGCGCGCGCTCATCAAATATATCCTCGCTCATCATGGCGGGATCCTGATTTCGACCCCGAAACAGATGGATGAGCAGGGCGCGAGCTTCCATAACACCTTCGAAACACACGTAAAACAATGGACCGTGTCGACCCTACGGGCACTTGGTCCTTCGGTCATTTTTCCCGATGCGGAAAGTCATCTTGTCTACATTGGCGCGCGGGGCTCGATACAACAGCTCAAAGCTCGACAACGATGGGAACGCATAAAATATTTCGGACGCAAGATTCCCTACGCAAAACATCTTTACAGACGATTCCGTAGACCCGCATAATGCTCTTCATGCCCCCGATCGCCATCCTTGGAGCCGGTAATATGGCAAGTGCCCTGGCTCTACATCTCGCTCGTCACGAACGGCCGATTCGTCTCTATTGTATCGAGCCTGATGTAGAAACAGACATAAATCTCCACCATCGGAACCAAAAATACTTCGCTCATACTGCGTTTCCAGAGCACATCAAGGCGAGTGCAGATCTTGAAGAGACACTAAAACACGCGGACACGATTTTCATTGCTGTGCCCTCTTTTGCTGTGGGAGAAGTACTGCAAAAAGCACGTCCTTATCTCACGGAGAAGGTGATGATCGCAAGCATATCTAAGGGTCTTGACCCTGAAACACTCGATCCACTCATCATCAAAGAAGGTTCGCTGTTGCCGCAAGCACTTCGCTTAACACTTACGACGCTTGGAGGACCAGCTATTGCGAATGAAATGATCAAAGAAAGCCCAACAGCGTTTATCGCGGCGAGCCAAGATATCCGTGGAGCAGAGCATATAAAATCCTTGCTTGAGACTACACATATAAAAGTAGCCACCTCAACGGATCTGCTTGGAGTCGGCCTTGCTTCTGCGCTCAAAAATCCGTATGCCATCGCCCTTGGCATGTGTGATGGCCTCAAGCATCCTACCAATGCAAAAGCGTTTCTGCTCACCATCGCTCTTCATGAGATGTCTCTTTTGCTTTCTGCGGCCGGTGCCCAGGCTGACACAGCGTATGGCCTTGCCGGACTTGGCGATCTTGTGGTTACCAGCTTTTCTCCTCACGGCCGCAACAGAACCTACGGCGAACGACTCGTAGGATCAACTTCAAAAAATCCGCCTGATCTTGGGCTTGGTACCGTTGAGGGGATTCACGCCACGGAACTCGCCCTCAGACTGTCCCATCGTTTGCATATAAAGACGCCACTCCTCGAGAGCCTAGGCCACTGCCTCAAAGCCGACACCTGCTTTACCCAACCCTTTGAGGCCTTTTTAAAAAAAATCGTGCTTTAGTCGGGAATAGGCAGTGCGCCTATAAATAAACTCGGCTTCTCCGCTCCATCAAATGCCATAAAAGAGGCGCCGCGGCTTGTAGGAAGTTTGCGATTGGTCCAAGTAACCCCGCCGTCATAACTAAAAGCGATAGAGGTATTGGTTGAGTAGGTGAGTTTTTTTGGATCTTTTGGATAGACAGCCATCGCTCGGACATCAAGCGTGTTGTTTGGAGAGGCAATCGTGAGAGGTGTCCAGGTAACACCCGCATCATCGCTTCGTAATATACCAAACCGAGAGATGTGGTACACACGATTCGCAACATTTGGATCAAGTACCACCGCACGTGGAAACCGCGCCTTGTCAAAATCTTGAAACGGCTTACGAATGGATACCCAGCTTCCCCCTCCATCGGTGCTCTTGAGCACACCCGAACCCCAGCTTGCCGCGTATACAACAGCGGAATCACGAGGATCGACAACAAGATTCATAATACGAATTCCTGCCACGCGGTACGTGGCTCGCCAGGTAGCACCAGCGTTGTCAGAACGAAACAGATCTCCATCGCTTGTACCCGCATAAACTACGCTCCCGTTTTTTGGATCGACGGCGAGAGCGGTAAACGTTTTATCTACACGACCATCAAAAAACACCTGGTTCCATTCGCGACCACACGTTTCTGTTTTAAAGATTTGATTTGCTCTACCAACATACAGCACGCATCTTGATGTTTGATCGATCGCGATGGCCTGCACACGACCGACGGAAAGACCTTTAGCTCTCTGCCAAGAATCCCCTCCGTCTCCTGTGTAAAACAACCCATCTTGCACCGTTCCTAGATAAATCGTGAGCGGGTCCTGTGGATCAAAGGCGGCGGTGACCGTTCCGACGGCTGCGAGCCCATTGGCTTCTAGCTTCGTGCCAAGATTGAGAAGCTTGAGCTGCTTCCACTCCACCACGTCAACTTTTGCAGCAAATACATCCGTTTTTGTACGAAATACCCCTCCATCAGGCCCTGTTGCCGTCTGCCCTGTGCCACCCAAACATCCGGCCCCAAATAACAAGAGCGTGCCGACACACAACATCACTCGCGAAAATGAAAACAACATAGATGAGAGTAGTATACCATCGTCCAAGAAAACCGCACGTGGCAAAAAAAGGCCTCTTCACAACCGATGATCTCTCCGGGCATACTTATCGTAATATGCCACCTGAACACCCATCGCCTCGGATAAAAGAATCTACCTGGGCCATAGGAAACATCCCAGAAACAGCACAAACAATAAAAGAACGTATCCTGCGACTTGAAGAACAACTTAAAGCAGCTGACCTGGATATCCAAGACATCGAGTTTTTTTCGTATGCGATGAACCCTGAAACAAAAAAACAAGAAGTGGTTCCAGGTATCGCCGCTCTTGAATACGATCTCAAAAAGGCCCAAAAAAACAAAGACACCGAATGGACACACGAGCTCCTTGCGCGTCTTCAAATACAAAATATTTGCTTAAAAGAGGCGGCGGAACACTATGCGCTCCTTGTAAAGAAACGCGATATTTTACGTAAAAAATTGCTTGATCAAGAGGCGCAATCACCCTCTCGAACATCGGGGATTTTTAAAAAATCGAACACGTCTCCCTCAACAGAAGAACCGCAACACAGAGAACGCATATCAAACTTTGGCGGCAAACAAATCGCCGAAGCGATCAAAAGACGCCTACCGACTCTTGGTCGTGGCGTGATTCAAGAAATGACGCAGATAAGCGAAGATGCTTTTGCTGAGTCTCTACAAGACTACGCAGAGGATCCCGAGGGGATGCTAGATGAATTGGAACCGTATACCAGCGTCTTTCTGTTAAAAAGATCAGATGTTCAAACTCTTTACGAGCGAATCTTATCGGAAAGAAAGGCCCACGCGTTACGTAAAGCCGCCTAACATCCACCTCTTTCCATGCCACTTCTCACCCCTCGAGCGATCTTAATCGATGTTATTCCTCCAAAGACAGATCCGCTGGTTGCGGCCCGCAGGCTGCTTGAGCTTGAATCCCTCACCCATACATTTGGTGGTATTGTTGTCGTGAAGCTCATTCAAAAACGCGATCTCCCCAACTATCGTACCTACATTGGCTCTGGAAAAATAGATGAGCTCATTGCCCTTGCTACTAAAGAAAAAGCAGGCCTTGTCATCGTCAATAATCTTCTCAAGCCTCGGCAGATGTATGAACTTGGTGAAAAACTCCGTCCTCACAAAATCCAGGTGTGGGATCGAGTGGACTTGATTCTCAAAATCTTCCAAAAACATGCGAAAACCGTCGAAGCAAAACTTCAAATAAAACTCGCCGCCATCGACCACATGGGTCCGCGGATTTTTGGCATGGGGATGGAGATGATGCAGCAGGTCGGCGGTGTTGGTGTTCGCGGCGGTCAGGGCGAGACCAACACAGAACTCATGAAGCGTCATCTTGTAAAAGAGCACGGGCACATAAAAAAAGAGCTCGAGCGTGTTGCTCGTACGCGCAAACTGCATCGTGATCGACGCGATCGTATCGGCCTTAAAACCGCTTCCATCGTAGGATATACAAATGCCGGTAAATCCTCCCTTTTAAACGCCCTCACCAAAAAAGGTGCGTACGTTGCCAACGAACTCTTTGCCACCCTCGATACACGTGTCGGCAAAATGTGGATTCCCGCAACGACGGACGAGGTAACCTTACCCCTACAAAGACCACCCACTCCCGTGCTTCTGTCCGACACTATTGGCTTTATACAAGATTTGCCGCCACAACTTATTCAAGCCTTTCGTTCAACGCTCGATGAAACGATCGACGCGGATCTCATCTTGCACGTCATCGACGTGAACGATCCATACGTCACTCAAAAGATAGACGAGGTAGAAGAGATTCTCACACAACTCAACGTTGACCACACCCCTTCCATCTACGTCTTTAACAAGATTGATCGCGTGAAACGATTACCAAAAGCAACCCTTAGCAAGCGTTACAAAGATAAAACGCCCATCTTTGTGTCATCTACAAAGGCGCTTGGCCTCGAAGAACTCAAGATAAAGATAGGAAAAAGGCTCGCCCTCTAAGTCAGGCGAGCCTTTTTATTACTCTTGGACGATGATCCGGCAGGTGAGCCCGGGGCTCACGTGATCATGGCAACCCCACGAACCCACGTTTTTGAATTTAAATTCGTATGTTTCTCCTGGCTTCACCCCACGACGTGCATCAAAGTCCTGATAGCTCGTATGAATCGGATGAGGGTTCGAGGCAGGCCACATTGCATCATTTCCGACGTTCTTAAAACGAACGATCGTATCTTTTTTGATGGTGATCTGTGCCGGTTTAAATCCATCTTGGCTCATGGTGACCGTGACATAGGTGGGTTCAACGGCCTTTGGAACGACCGGTTTTGCGATCGCAGGAGGGGTGGTTTTTTTCATTGCGTCGGGCTTTACCTTGTCTGGAACGGATGGAATCGGTTCAGCAGGTTTTACCTCTGGAGTAGATGAAGCCGCTTGTTCGACCACAGGAACAGGGGTTGGTGGAATAACGGGTGCTCGTTCAGGCGCCTTCGACCAACATCCAGCCCCAAGGACAAACAGGCCGACCGACAGGAAAGCAATGCGTTTCATATGGAGTGACGATAGCTCTCCTGCGTAAAACAGGCAAACAGACCCTGGGGACCGCTCGCAGATACCTAAGAAGAGACGATGCGTACACCACCAAAATCGTTGTAATCGAAGCTATGGTGATTATGGATAGCGCCGATAAAAATGCGATTGTGTGGAATGTGACGCTTCGCCGCAAACTCGTCTACCGTTTCAGGACAAAATGGTTTATCCACATATTGGAGGTCAATATTAAAGTGTGTAAACGCTCCGGCCCTCCGAAGCGCGGGCAACACCTCTCGTAACTCTTCCGCCTGACCCGTATCACTCTTTTCACAATGAACGATGGTCACATTCCATCCGTTTTCGTTGTTGTTAATGTAGTTGAGGATATGAAACAGATTATTCGTGTGGTGCAAGAAGACGTAAAAACGCACATGGGTCGTTTCGACATATCTTGCATAAAAAAAAGCGCGCAACGAAGGGGCATATTTACAGAATCTCGCCAGCGCCTCAAAGACATCGCGTCGATAGATAATACCAAGTGTGAGCACAATGGCGGGAATGAAGTAGCTCAAGAAATATTCAACGTTTTGTTGATCGATCAGGATGTTCCCCAACATTCCGGCCAGTGTGGCCACCGCCGCCAAGACCACAAAGATGAACGGCGCACTGTATGGGCGCTTGAGCTCCGAACGTGTTTGTCTCAAAATCAAGTTCCCAATGGCAAAGAGCGACATCACCCCCAAAAAGCTAATCGTATAAACTCCGGCGAGTGACAGGAGATCTCCCTTTGTGACCAAAAGAATAGAAGTACAAAGGACAAAAAACGTGAGAATAATCCGAGGATGCGAACCGCGGCTATTCTCTTTGAGCAAAATCCCCGGCAAACAATCATCAAGGGCCATACGATTTACAAGCCCCGAGACTCCAACATAGCTCGTGAGCACCGCTCCACAGAGCACGAGGAACGCATTGATCGCAATCCATCCTAAAAAGAACATTCCTCCCATACGCATCGCCGCTTCCGCTAATAAAAAATCTTTCGCGCCTGCAATATCGCTCACCGACATCAGGTTAATGATGACGTACGCAATGAGTGGATTAAAGATCATCACGCCGATCGTCATGTTGCGCAACGTTTTGCGAAATACCCCATGTTGTTGCTCTTCAACAAAGTTTGCCGAACTCTCAAACCCAGATACCCCCAAAAGACAGGCGGAGAATGCAAGAAAGAACATGTTTAAAAACCCCCCATGACTCGCAACGATCCCTTTGGTTGCGACCAGGTTCTCCGCACCAAATCCATGCCAGCCTGTTGTCATGAGATACAGCCCGAATAAGGCGAACGAACTCAAGGTTACAATATGGAACACGAAGATCCCCGCAGCGACCTTGGCGGAATCTTTTACCCCAGAAATGACAAGCAGAGCAAAGGCGAACATCACCAAAATCACCGCAGGAAATACATACGCATCAAACGTAACTCCCCAATGCCACTCATTGCTCATCTGTGACAGGAATTTAAAGAGATATTCGACCGCCGTTTTTGCAGAAATCACTGCCGTGGCGATATACGACAGCGTTGTCATGACCCCAGCCAGCGCCGCAATCGTTTTTGACGTCGCATTCAAAAGGGCATTGTACGCTCCCCCATTTACGGGCAAGGCCTCGACGACCTCTCGATAGACGGCCCGATATAAAAACAGAACAACGGCGACCGCAAGCAGAATAAGCGGAGCATAAATCCCGGCAAACACGATCGCGATACCAGAAACATACAGTGCAGAACTTAAAATATCATTCCCACAAATAGCCGTCGCAAAAAACTGCCCAAGTTTCGTGTGTGCAACATGTTTGCCGTGAGACATAACGCGGTAAAAAGTGAAGAACGGCAATCTCCGCGAACCTGGGCAAATGGTCAAACGACAGTATTAGATCTATCGTCAAGGACGAGTCACGCAGACCAGCGAAATCAACCGAGCTACTAAGATTTGAAGGGTTGAATCTTAACAAGAACCATTACCCATGACAATACTCCTTGTGAAACAGATGTGGAAACTTTTATCTTTCGCGCTCTACAGAGCCCTGTCGACGCGCATGATGGCGCATCGCTAATCGTTCACGCGCTAACTCTCGTTTAAGC
>OBEQ012872743.1_pt1 | contig 10592 bp, 13 predicted proteins | sample 1670901 | NCBI WGS metagenome assembly OBEQ01 (sample SAMEA104232315, study PRJEB22302) | groundwater metagenome | biome: forest; feature: aquifer; material: groundwater | place: USA | collected 2011-08-07 | depth 5.4 m | reverse complement strand
ACTCCCCCTCCTTTGCGGAAGAACTGTGGGCAGGTGTTTCCCGCCGAGCAGGCTGCAGCACTGAGGGTGTTGCCAAGCCCCCTGATTGGCTCGATCCCTCCTTCCTCGAGAGATTTTATCCAGGCTGCGACGGCGGGGTGCGGCTCTGATCGCCTAGGAGGCTGATTGAGCCTTTTGAGCGCATCGCCCCCGCTGTTGCCCAGTTCCATCTCGTACCCTGCCTTTCCGCCGAAGCAGAGTTGCGAATTTGCAAAGGGTTGACAACCGATCCCGGGGTTGTACGGGCCGATTGCCTCTCCGAGCAACAGACTGTAGCGTCGCAGGAAATCGATGAATGTCGCAGAGTCTACCTTTGCAGGCGGACAGACGCTCCATCCATTCGAGTTCCCGCATACGCTATTTGGCGTGTCATGGCCAGCGGTGCTGGCCGGTGTGGGGGTAGGACGCGGTTTGGCCGGGATTGTTCCCTCCTCGGTAACCTTTGCGTCAGCAAAGGTAGACCAAGCCACAAACCCGCCCAGGAGTCCCAGGACGAGTAGAGCTATGCCTATAATCTTCATGCGGTTCCTCCTTCTTCGGGCGCAGAAGGATCGGCAGGCGCAGGTGTCTGCCCTGCTGCATTCACCCCCGCCTTTGGTGCTCGCTTAATTTCCAGCTCTGCAAGCAGGGCTGTTACCATTCCTGCTTCGTCGTCAGGTTGGAGTCCAGCATCCAGCAGCCTTTGGATGGTATCGGGTACATCCTTTGCCAGCAGTGGCCATAGCCACGATGCCTGGACATGCCACCTGTTGTGGCCATCGATCGGCATCCCCCTGACGACTGCCGAGGAGAACACAATCGTTACGCGTGGGAACTCCCGCCTGAGTTGGTTTGCCACCCGATTCCGCACCATATCCCACCCAGCTCTGTCTTTGAGTGTCAGGGGGAGCGTTATGCGAAGAAACGAGTTGCCGTCGGGGTCCCTTTCCGCCTTGATGGTAGACCACCATCCCTGCTTAAGGGCGGTACGTGCTGCTAGCAGGCTTTGGGTGACTAGGGTATTCCCGTGGAATTTGGGAGGCACTAAGTTGATGCGTACCAGAAACCTCCTTACCAGGGATCACGGGTATGTGTTCTGCGCCATGGCTCATGGCGGAGAAGCGACCCACCTTCTCGAAGACATCGGCAGGTGTGGTCTGCCCAGTCAGTTGGGTAGGTCCCAACTGGAAGGCAGACAGCGCGTCCCAAACGAACTCGTCTCGGGCAGCACGCGTCTCGTCGGGTTCTCCCGCTGCTTCGTTGTTATCTATGAACACAGTCGTTGTTACGACACCTGTTTCCCATAGGCGGCGGAAGAGTAGAGAATCACGTGTCATGTCTTTCTGACGTATCTGCTCCTCAGACAGTGCCACGACAAGCACCCTGATGATGGTCCGGAGTCGCAGAAACCGCTCCAGGATAGTCGTGATATGAGGTCCGAGGTGGCCCCCAGTGTATCCCAGAAAGCTAATCTCCATGGGGGACAACTGTTCTTTTCGGTCGGCCAGGCCAACCAAGAAGTCGTTCATCCCCTGAGTAAGTGGCCTCCAACTTGCCATTTCTGCAATGGCATTCAGAAAGCTACCGCGATACCCGAAGGGATTCTTTATCATGGAACTTTTGGGAAGGTACAGTCGCCCCCTTGGTACCAGCCTCTTGAGGCGAGCATTCCTTCCCGGGGTATTGGTGCCAAGATTGTCATCTACGAGGCCGACCCCGAGGATGCTACTAGCTCCTCCGCGATGACGCTTGAGAGCCCGTACATACTCAGGTATGGCGTTGCGGCCAAACGACCCAACACCACTTATGAGAAGCTGCCCCCCCGATTGACGAGTGAGCAGAGAGACGATGAAACCTCCGATCACGAGAAGAGCTGCTGCTCCCATGAGCAAGAGAAGTCGTATGTCCATTTCCTCTCCTTTAGAGGGTATATGATGCCCAGCTTCGGGCGATCCTTCGCGACCGTGCGGTCTTGGCGGATTCGCCACTTCTGCCTTTTGGGCTGGAGTGGAGCGAAGCGCTTGGGTGCCCGCATGTTTCCTCCTTCCAGATAATAATTCTGGCTTCTCCTTGTGAGTAGCCTCTCTAGCTCCCAGGCCTGGTGAGCTTGGAAGGCACAAAGGCTACCACAAGGTTTTTAAGAAATAACTCTTAGATTGTTAAAGTGCATGCCTCGCCGAGACGTCGAGTCAAGGCGGGCAAATTATACCTTGGTTTCTTGTGCTTTTTGTGTCTTCTTTTTCGAAGCTAATTCGATTGGAAAACCACAATAAGCATAGAGAGTTTTAGAATTTTAGCAAATTACTATAAGTATGTCAAGTTGTAGCATTACATGACTACGTCTTACTATTTATAAGTTACTATTTAGTATCTGGTCAATAACCCCGTGAGTTAAGCTTCGCATGTGATACACTATAGGTATGCAACAATCTCTGCCCGATATTGATGTAGATAGAATTACCGATAAACTCCTTGCACAACAAATCACACAGATTTTAAATTTTGTTGAGAAGCAGGCAGAACAGATAGCTAAGCTCACCACAGCGTTAGAACAGGCAAACCAGGAGATAGCAAGACTCAAAGAGGTATCAAGAGAACAAAAAAATAACTTTCTGAAACCAGGACAATCTTTTGAAAAACTTGATATAGTAGCATACGCTATGAGTGATAATGACTTTGCGAAAATTATGAGAGAAGAACAAAATAAATTGTTTAGAGAAAATATATTGTTAGAACATTGATTTATCGGTACGCTAGCCTCAAATGAGGTCTAGCCTCGCTTCAGTATCATTATTCGATTAGCGGAGACTGAGCCATAACTATATCAATCTATGGCGACACGCGGTCGGCTTCGCCTCGCCTCGCTGGAGCTTTGGTGAAGCGGGTCGGGATGACAATGCGTAAGGTGAGTTAATAAGGCGAATTATTCATGAGTCAATTCGTTTCGGACTAGAATGTGGGGGAGATTTGCTCCAGCAAGCGAAATAACCTATAATGTCACTCACAATGATGCAACAAGAAAGATATTTACCATTACCATCTGATCAGCTTATAAATGAGAGAGACTTTTTTGCTGGTTGGGAGCGTTCGTTAATCACCCCCGAATCTGCTACTGCAAGATACAGAAGAGCAGCTGTTTTAACTATGCTTGGCAATGGTGCTCAGTCGCTTGCTGTATTAGTAATGCCTTCTGATACAAATAACTGGCAATCATCTTACCAAATCAATAAGCAAATGAAAACAACTGTAGGCAGTAAGGTTGTTGGAGCTAGTGCAACAAGAAACCATTTAATAACAACAATTGAGCCAGTTGGAACTGCTGCACGATCCACCATAGATGATAAAGATTGGGCGATTACTGCCTTTGGTAGAGAGATGAAACCAGCGTTAATCTACGGATGGCAACAGTTTATGGATCTTGAAGTTAACCCTGTGTCTTTACTTGCAAGCATGGCAAGAGTAAAAAGAGATGCACAAGGAAATCTTGTAGCGGCACCTGCATTGGTAAGAGAACAGATCCTTACCCAAGCTTATCATCATCCACTACAGATTTTTACTTTACGTTCTCTGACTCATGTTGGTAGCGCGGCATTATGCCCTCACACTGATAATTTAGCGGGCGGAGGATTTATTGAGAAAAAAAGTGTAGATTCTGGATCAGGCAAACCAATAGCTGAGTACCAAGTTACACAGGCTGGACTAGATATCCCAGACTGGTCTGCTTTGTACGAACATAAAAGGGCATATATGACAGAAATACAAAGTGTTGTTGCAGAGTTAGTAGAACAAGGGATAAAAATCACTACGGATGCAATTGTAGAAGGGGTGGGAAAGAAGGTAGATGTTGCTTCTGAGAATACACTACGATTTTATATATCTCTGCTTGTTAATAGGCAATTACTCCAATCAAAAGACTTGCCTCCTCAACAGCTATCACAAATCTCGCTCACTCCACTAGGAGTTGCGGTGGTGGAAAACATTTTTATACCTTTGAGGGCATGGAGTTATAGTCCAGATGCTGATGACCGTATCAACGATATTAGACGTGCATATTTAAGAAACCCAAGCATTTTTAACAGTCTATACCAACAGATAGCCGCAACTTATAGAGAAAGCTCAAAGTTTATTAATGCGGATCCAGTAGCAAGAACACTTGAGGTCGAAAGGTTAATTAGAGAAAATCCAGGAGTATATAACAAAGCTATGTTAGCAAGACAATTAGGATGTGCTGAAGGATCAATAAACAAGACTATCTCAGAGCTTATTGCAGATGGACTAATTATTTCTTTAGAAACAGATATACCTGGTAGGGTAAAATATACATCGGTAGCATCTTCTGAAAATAGCTAAGAGTGTTTTGCATAGTAACTCATGTTACGCAGTTTTTGTCATTTCGAGCACCCTATCGGGCATCTACGACTTGCCGAGAAATCTTTCATAGCTTAGTTGCATAGATCCCTCGGCTTCGCTCGGGATGACATACGTAAGGTGAGATAATGCTCCACAATTTACTACACCACAGAACTCATCCTTTTCAGCATCAAAACTCCTTAAGAAAGGCAAACCTTGGCATAAATCATCCAAAAAGGGTTCAATTGAGGTTGATCATCATATGCAATTGTCGGAAGTTGATAGGTGTGTTTGTGGTTCAACAGATTTTACTACTCTCCAAACAACAGTAAAAATTGTCCAGGGGATGATAATCAAAATAAATAACACCGCCTACCATGGAAAGAAAAAGAAATGTACATCATGCGGGGAAATATATGCAGGACAAATCCCAGAAGCGGTGAAGGGATTATCATTTGACACCAATACGCAATCACTAGCCTCTTTTTTAAAGTTTGCCTGTCGGTTCACTCATCCGCTACTCCACAGTTTCTTCACCGGGTTTGGTATGAAGATCAGCTATGGGGAGATAACAGAAATACTGCAAAGGAACAGCCATAAACTGCATCCATCCTATCTGCATTTAAAGAATACTGGTGTCAGGCAAAGTACCTATCTTCACTCAGATGCTACAGGAACAAAAAGGAAACAACTGGCAACAAGTGTGATACATAACCAGCACTTACATTTTCTGGGCAACAAATTCTTAAGCCTGTTTGAGATCACCATGCACTACAACAGTATTGTCCTTAACCAGTTTCTTGGAAAATATGGAAAAAGAAAGTTGTATGTGTCAGATGATGGGAGCCCCAACGGGAGTAAGCTGCAGGTTAAAAGAAAACAGCTATGCTGGATACATGAAGACAGGCATTATCTAAAACTTTCTCCAAGGCTCAACATTCACAGAGAGAAATTACAAACTGTCATCACGCAGCTTTTGGGATTTTACCATTTGGCAAAAGATTACGGAAAAAACCCAAAAGCAACAGGAAAAAAAGAACTCAAGGAGATGTTTGATAACATTACGAGGCAAAAAACAGGGTATGAAACATTAGATCACCAACTCAATCTAACCAAAAGGAAACGTGATAGATTGCTCTTGTTTTTAGACTACCCATTTCTTCCCATCCAGAATAACCAGGCTGAACAAGATATACGGGAGTTTGTGGTTATGAGAAAAATCAGTGGAGAAACTAAATCTCAAAAAGGAGACAGGAGTATTGAACGGCATATCTCAGTAATCCAGACGGCCAGGAAACAAGGGCTTAACGTCTACGAAACACTGCATGGATTATTGACAGGACAACTTTCACCAGTAGTATTAACTGCTAAATTTGTTTAGCATAGGTATTGACTGGCTACGAAATCTTGTATTTCCCATAACCATACATTATAGGAAATGTGTTACTTGACAAGTTTACATATATCTCTGTAAAATATGTACATACGACAGATGTATTAGATATGCCAAAAAAGAAACGGCGTTTTGTGTGGGATTTTGGTAATACATCTCATCTATGGGAAAGGCATCAAGTACGCCCCTTTGAAGCAGAAGAGGCTATGGAAGATTCTCATGCGCAAAAAGGATCAGATGAGCTTCACTCTCAAGATGAGATTCGGTTTACTGTTATTGGGAAAACTCGAAAATCAAGGGCGCTTTTTCTCGCATTTACCGTAAGATATAATTATATCAGAGTCCTGCACGCACGGGACGCGAAACGAAAGGAGGCGAAACTATATGAAGAAAAAATTAGTGCTACCAAAGTTTAAAAATGAAGATGAGGAACATGATTTCTGGGAGAAGATTGACCTCTTAGAGTATTACGAGGTAAAAGATCTCAAACCTTTTAATGTGGCAGAGTTTCTCAAGGTTCATGGTGAGCCAAAAATCACCAGAGTTACCATACGTATACCAACTAATGTTGTGAAACAATATAAAAAGCAGGCCTGGGCGCTTGACGTTCCTTATCAAAGTTTAATGAAGCAGCAATTGGCAAAAGGAGCTTAAGCTGCTTTGACAACATTACATAATCATGTCATAATGCTGTTAGTATGATCAAACAATTACTTACTGACGAGAGGTTTGCTAATATTCAAAAAGCACAGGCTGGACTTACAAAGCTTTTTACACAAGCCGAGAAAGGCGGCAATTTTTATACTGTTTTGCGAAACGACCAGCCGCTTGGTGTGTTAGTGCCTGAACGGATGTGGAGATCACTGATTGAAGATTTAGAGGCGCTCTCTTCCCCTGGTTTTAGGCTAAAAATTGCAAGTGCAAGATTGTCTAAAAAAAGAGTCAGTGCAGCATCTATTAGGAAAATAGCAGAACTAACATAAATGTATACCTGGCAATTTAGTGAACAAGCAACCAAAGATTTTAAAAAACTACCTAAGGAAATACAAAAACGATGTGTCAAAAAACTGGACTATTTTGTTTCCTCAGAGATGCCTCTGCAGTTTGCCGAAAGCCTGATCAACTATGAAATAGGTCAATATCGGTTTCGGATTGGAGATTACAGGGTAATTTTTGATGTGGAAGGAGAAATACTTGTTATACTTGCAGTAGGTCACAGAAGAGAGATATACAAATGAATCAAGAACGACTTACAAAAAAAGAGCGGAAAGAAATTAAAAAAGAAACAGAACTGCAAAAACTTTCCAAAGAAAAGACAATACGAAGAATAAGAAATTGTTTCATTGTTGCATTGCTGGCATTGCTACTAGGAGGGGGAGGATTTTGGATCATTAAAGAATCAAATAAACCCCTGCCTGGAAAAGCAGTTGCAGACCAAGGGAGAGATCATGTTGGAAAGGACAAATGGGAGAAGTTCACATACAACTCAAACCCGCCAACATCGGGACCGCATGATGAGCAGTGGGTAAAAAAGGGAGTATATAACGCGCCTCAGCAAAAAGGCTTACTTATTCACTCGCTCGAACATGGATACGTAGAGTTACATTACAATTGTAATGTAACTAACGCAAAACTCAAAACTCAAAACTCAAAAGTAGGGACGGAGAGTGCGAGTATGGATGATGCAGTTTGGAAGTCTCAAGACTGCAAAAATCTCATTAGCCAACTAAAAGATATTATGACCGATAAAACAGATTGGAAAATGATTATTGTGCCAAATCCAACCATTAGCACAAAAATCTCCGTTGTTGCGTGGGATCGCATTGACCCAATGAATGAGGTCAAAAAGCAGGAAATAGAAAATTTTATTAATGCCTTCCGCGACCACGGCCCCGAGCAGACAATGGAACCATAGTGTATAATACAAAAGAACTTATTCTATGGAAACACAGGCAACAGTAGATGCGAGACAATTTTCCCGTCTTGCAGAGCATCTTATTTTACAAATAGAGAAGGCAGAAGAAAAAAGCCACCACAAAAAAATTGTTGTCAATCCTTTGGTCTCGAAATTCGCATCATTGTACGAAAAATTGCGCAACGCGATGGATTATCGGGAAGGGGAGGTTATTATGCGTGCTGCAATCGAACGCATTCTCAAACGCAGAATTATCTTGGGCGGAAATGGAAAAAAAGTTGCAGAACCACTCATCCGCGAGCTCGTGTGGGCGCGGTACTTTCCCGACGATAGCTTGTCGGAAGCAATTGTGGGAACAGTCGAGAAAAAAATAGATCTGTATCTCCAGCTACGAAATAGTCTTATAGAGCAAAAAATACTTGGTGAATCGCAAGCATCAGAATGGATGTACCAGTTACTTTCTTCGGATATCGAATATATCCTGCACCCCATGAAAGAAAAAGAATTGGTAAACAGTTTTATGTACCAGATTATGCGGGAGAACATTTCGATAACCGATGACACAGAACAAAACAGAGACATACAAGTGCTTATTGCCGTACGGAAAGCATTTGCCAAACACGACCTTGCCTTTCTGCGTTACCATTTATTTACCCAATTTTTTGGTGAAGTAAGCGATAGCTCGTTTGCATCGATTGTTAAAAATTTTCAAGCCGGATATAAAGAAATTCAAGCACAACTTGACTATGCAAGAAAAGACAGGATCTATACATATGTCAAAAGTAAAACAGGTGTCTTTTTTATTCTGGAGGACCTATTACACATCAATAAAGGGAATATAAAAACGTTATATGCAGATAAGGAAACATTTAAGACAACGGTATTTGCAGTTTGCCAGGCTCGTTATGGCAAAATTCGAGACAGGGTACAGCGCGCTATTATTCGTAGTATTGTTTTTATTCTTTTAACAAAAGTATTTTTTGCATTTGCCGTTGAAGGAACATTTGAAAGTTTGTTTTATGGGAGGATTTACTGGAATGCGATTCTTGCCAATACCATTATTCCACCGTTGTTGATGGTGGGCGCTGCGCTGTTTCTTAAAACACCAAAAGACGACAACTCGGCTCTTATCCTTTCTTATATACAAACAGTTTTATCCGAAGAAAATGCACGGCTTGGCAGCCCGCTTGGTATTAAAAAACATCCCGATAAAAAACCGTTCTTATACGCGATTTTTACCACATTGTGGTTCTTAACGTTTCTTGTTGCATTTGGTGGTGTTATTTTCTTTCTTACCAAACTCCATTTTCAAATAGTAAGCCAAATGGTATTCTTGTTTTTCCTGGCTATCGTTTCCTTTCTTGCCTATCGGATCGGCATTATGGCACGGGAGTATACGGTTGAAGCAAAGCAGGGACTGAGTACTCCTCTCTATGATTTTTTTGTCATGCCAGTTGTAAGGGTGGGACGCCATTTAACAGAGGGAATCTCGCAAATAAATATATTCCTTTTTGTGTTTGATTTTATTATAGAAACGCCGTTTAAGGGGATTTTTAGCTTCGTTGAGCAGTGGTTTTTCTTCCTGCATGCCAAGCGAGAAGAACTCTAGTTCTTCGAGCGATGTCCTGTTAAGGGCGAAGAGAGAGGAGCTCTAAAATTTTAGGAAATTTTTTGTAACATTTCTTTTAATTGAGGCAAATCAGTAGCAATCGTGTCCCAAACTATATCTAAATTGATATCAAAATAGTTGTGAATAGCTTTATCTCTAAACCCGGCAATATCTTTCCAAGGCAAATCAATCTTCTTTTTCAAATCATCAGAAATTCTTTTCGAAACTTCTCCGATCAATGTGAGTTGCATAATAACACCACTTTGAACCAAAGAGTTTGTTAAAAAGTTTTCCTTATTGACATCTTTTATAAACAACTCGATTTTCGCAATAGAATCCAATATCTGGTCTATGTAAACTTGATCATTCTTCATATATGGTTTTTAGATCTAACCTGATATAGGGCTCTAAAAATTTATTAACCCCGCCTTCTGTTAACAAATCAACTTTTCTCCCAAGCATTTCTTCCATCTTTCTAACAAGCCCGACATAGCCGATAAGCCCCATGGGCTTCCCAAGTTTTATAAGTAAATCTATATCGCTATCGGGACGGTCCTCGCCACGAGATACAGACCCAAATACAGAGGCCTGTTTTATTCCATAATCACGAAATATTGGGGATAATTTATTTTGTAAATCTGCTATGTTCATAGATTTATGATAGCACAAATTATAGACGGGAATTGGGGATACCTTCAACGCCCTCTCTGTTTATCGTAATATCTTTTGCCCTCATCGAATGGAACGTTTATGCCAATACCCATTTTATGGACTTGGTCTACAGTAAATGTTGTAAGTAGGATTGCCCCGTCATCTTTGCCATTTTTATCTGACCGGAATTGCGAAACAGGAGCTACCCCCCCCTCGGAAATCATAGCCTCTGCACTCGCCAGATTATCCATCAACATTACCGGCAAACCAGTAACTTTAGTACCAGGAAATCCACCATAACTGTGAATTATTCCTCCCCATTGATCCGGGTGAAAATTAAAGTTCAAAAGACCCCGTTCATAAATATCCCTATCTGATACCCCATACAAATTTTCCTCTGGTTTTCTGATAAAGTTTATCCTTCTTGCTACAACTATTCCATCTCCAGCTTTTGCTCTAAATAAAGGGTATGACATATGTTTTTTGTTTAACAGGAAAATTATACCAGATTCCAGGAAAATTTTCCTGACATTACCCCACTTTATATTTGTTTTCGTCATCCTGGTAAGCGAAGAACGAGCGCATCCAGGATCGCTTTTGGCAGAAATGTAAGAGATTCTGGACGCCGCCAGAATGACGCCGAATTTATACTGTTT
>OBEQ012198979.1_pt1 | contig 10592 bp, 4 predicted proteins | sample 1670901 | NCBI WGS metagenome assembly OBEQ01 (sample SAMEA104232315, study PRJEB22302) | groundwater metagenome | biome: forest; feature: aquifer; material: groundwater | place: USA | collected 2011-08-07 | depth 5.4 m | reverse complement strand
CCACACAAGGCCCGGGCGCGCCCGGAATCGCCGGCATCCAGGGCGCGCCCAGCTCGGCGGCGGGCAGGAACCAGTCCTTCCAGTGGAACAGCTCTGCAGACCTGCCCGGTGGCGGGGCCAGCGCCACCCTCCGTTTCACCCCGAGCATTGCCGGTCTCACTGGCATGGCCACGACATCGACCAAGATCCAGGTCACCAATGGCCTGCAAGTGCATGCCGAAACCAGCTCCGGCGCCGTACTGGCGGTGGCGGATGTCGACGCGGATGGCTGGGCTGATTTCGTGGTCGCCGACAGCCTCGGGATCGCTCTCGAGTACCGGGCCAACAAGGACCTGGCCAGCACGAATCAAAGCCACTACGAATGGATCTCGCTACCGTCACGTGCTCGCGCGGTCGCCGTGGGCGACTTCGATCACGATGGCCGACGAGATCTGGTCGCGGCCGTGGACGACGGCAGTGTGTTCTTGATCAGGCACAGCCGCACCGATCGCTACGCATTTGTGGCCGCCGTGGGCGTCCTGTCGGTGGCCGCGGGCCAGATCGTGGCCGCTGACTTCGATCGCGACGGTCGCGACGACTTCGCCATCGTCGAGCAGGCGGGCGGCGTGAATGTGCGATTCCAGGATCCGGGACAGGCGAGCGGCTTCAAGTCGGTCCTGGCCTGGCCGGGAAGCTCGGATACCACCCAGGTCGCGGTGGGCGATGCGAATCAGGACGGCTGGCCCGACCTGGTCATCGGACGCGCCTCGGCCACGGTCGTGCTCGTCCTCGGTGCGGCCGGCCGGGCATTCCAGCCGCCCTTCACCGACACGGGTATCCGCGGCGGAGCGGTCGCGGTGGGCGACCTCGATCACGACGGACAGATCGAGGTAGCCGCCCTCGACGCCGAGAAGCTGCACACGCTGAAGCTGTCGCCTGCTCAGGCCCAGCCGCACGTCGTCGAGGTCGATGACCTCGCGGGTCTGGGTGGATCGGCCATGTTGCTGGCCGACGTCGATGTCGACGGTCGCACCGACGTGGTCACCGCCGACTCCGACGGTGTGCAAGTGCATCTGCATGATCCTGATCGGCGACAATTGAAGTTCTCACCGTCGCTGCGCATCGGATCCACGAGCTCAAACTTGCTTGCCCTCGCCGATCTGGATCGCGACGGCAGGCCGGAGATCGTCAGCAGTCAGAGCGCGTCGACAACGGTATATGGCAACCGGACGCCCCGTCGTTGCGAAGCGGGCCTGGAGACGCTTCGCGGCACACCTCTCGGCACGGACTTGAGCATTCCTGCGCTCGACGTCAACGCCGACGGGAAGCTGGATCTCGTCAGCCTGCGCAGCGGGGACAAGACCGTGGCAGTGGCACATGGCCTGGGCAATGGTGGTTTCGCCGCCGAGGTCGTGCTCGATGACGAGTCGGGCGTTCCGCTTCACCTGGTGGATCTCGCGTTTGCCGACCTCGATGACAACGGGGCTCGAGACCGCATCGAGATCGCGGCGGCTGCGACCGAGATCACCCTGCGCCTGCAGAGTCGTGAGCAGCCGGGGACCTTCAACGTCACGCGGATTGCGGCCGCAGAAGCTCCGCGATCCGTGCTGGCCAGTGACGTGAACCTCGACGGGACTCTCGATCTGGTCACGATGGCCGCGAATCAGGTGCTGCTGCGCCCAGGCGAACCCGGGCACAAGGGCTCATTCCGGGCCGCCGTGGCATTGCCGGGAACCATCGAGGCGAACGCCTGCACTTACTCGCAACCGTGCCATCTGCGCAGCGAAGATCTCGATCGCGATGGTCGTCCCGACATCATCGCCGAGGCTGAAGGTCGGCTGTGGATCTATCCCGCCGATCCTGACGCGCCGGCGGGCGCGTTCTTGCCCCCGATCGTGGCCGACTCGCAGCAACTGCGCGTGCTCGCCGTCGGTGACCTGTTCGGCGACCCGGCCCCCGAAGTACTCATCCATAGTCTGGATGGCAACCCGCGCCTCGACGCACTCCAGCTCGGCCGAGATGGCAAGGTGACGTCCGCGTGGTCGCTGTCGATCAGTACGAATCAGGACTTCAATGGCACCCTGGCTGATTTCGATCAGGATGGCGAAAATGAGATCTTGCTGGGATTCGCGCGCTCGAACACGCGCATCTTCTCGGCCCGCAAGATAGCCTCGGGTGCCGAGCTTCCCCAGGTCCCTTCCCTGATGATGAGTGGACCGGTGCAGGTTGCAGACTTCGACAGCGACGGTCGGCAGGATCTGATGGCCTGCCACGACGGCTGCCTGGTCGCATCGTCGGCCGTGGTCGTGGCCGGGCTGACCGGCGAGGGAGCCCTGCCTGGGCAGTACCAGGACGCTCGCCTCGGCGATGTCGACGGCGACGGGCTGCTCGATCTGGCCTGGGCAAGTGGGCTGCAAGGTCCCGTGCATCTCGCCCTCCAGTCCCGCGCCGCGCCCGGTCATTTCGACAGCGCTTCCGCCGATCTGGGTGGCTCGAAGTTCTCGCAATTCGCAGATCTCGACGGCGATGCTTTCGCTGACGTCGTCGCGCGCAGCCCCGACGGCGAGACCATCTTCCTCAACGATGGTGCGGGCGGCTTCGCGGCGGCTTCCTGCCCTGTCGACGATGCCGCGTCCATCCTCGCCGTGGCGGATCTCGACCGGGACGGCCGACGCGACGTGGTGCGCTGGGATACAGAAAGCGTTCGCTTGACGCCCTCCCGGTTGGGGCAGTGTTCGGCTTCCCGCACGATCTTCTCATTCGAGCAACCCAACTACGTGGAAGCTCGCGCCGTGGCCCTCGTGGACATGAACGCCGACGGATGGCTGGACATCGTGACGGTGGTTCCGGGGGTATGGGTGGCGCTCCAGTCATCCAGCGCCCCGGGGACCTTCGCGCCCGCGGTTCACTACGATCTCGAGGTCAGCGGCGGAGCCGTGGGCGACATCGATCGGGACGGTTGGCCTGACGTCGTCGTCCTCACCCTCGAGGAGGCGGTCGTCCTGCGCGGCAGCCCGACGGTTCCGGGGTCGCTACTCGCCCCCTTGCCGCTCATCGGCGTCGCCAATCTCGAGCGGGTTGCGCTCGGCGATGTGGATGGCAACGGCTGGACCGATCTCGTGGTGGCCGGTCCCTATGCGGGGACACTGGTCTATCTGCAGGATGGAAGCCAGCAGGCCAGCTTCGCCTACGCCTATCACACCCTCGACACCATCAACGGTGACTTCCAGGTGGGTGGTCTGAGCGCATTGCTGGATCTCGACGGTGATGCTCGCCTGGACTACGTGGTGCTCAATCCCCAGCGAGGCAGCGTATGCGTGCGCGGCCGATGACCAGCGCCAGGGTGATCGCCACGGCCAGCTGTCGGGCCGGATCGTGTAAGAGGCCTTCCACTTCTTTCCATTCCGCCGGTCGCGTCGCCGTGGTACGAGCGGGTGTTCTACCCATGCATGAGTCCGCACCGCTTTTGACCGTCTCGGCCGTTTCATTGGCCCGGCGCAGATGATCGGCGAGCTCGTCGGCAGCTACCGCATCACTCAGGAGCTCGGTTCGGGCGGCATGGGCGTGGTGTACGCGGCGCAGCATGTCGTGCTGGGCAGCAAGGCGGCGGTGAAGATGCTGCTGCCCAGGCATTCGAGCGACAAGGAAGTGGTGTCGCGCTTCTTCAACGAGGCGCGTGCGGCCACGCGCATCAAGCATCCGGGTATCGTCGCGGTGTTCGATTTCGGCAACCATGCCTCGGGCAGCGCGTACCTGGTCATGGAGCTGCTCGAGGGCGAGACGCTGGCGCAGCGGCTCAGGCGCGTGGGCAAGATGCCCTGGCGCGAGACGCTGGTGCTGGCCAGGCAGACCGCGGGCGCGCTCGAGGCCGCGCATCGCGCGGGCATCGTGCATCGCGACCTCAAGCCGCACAACCTGTTCCTGGTGCGCGACCCCGACCTGCCGGGTGGCGAACGGGTCAAGGTGCTGGATTTCGGCATCGCCAAGCTGGCGGCCGGGCCGGGCACGGGCGACGACACCGGCCACACGCGCGAGGGCGCGGTACTGGGCACGCCCAAGTACATGTCGCCCGAGCAGTGCCGCGGCGCCGGTCAGGTCGACGAGCGCGCCGACGTCTACTCGCTCGGTTGCGTGCTGTTCGCCATGACCTGTGGCGAGCCGCCCTTCTCGGGTGAGGGCTCGGGCGACGTCATGGCCAAGCAGATCTACGAGCCGCCGCCCCGGCCGAGCACGCTGGTCAGCACCATCGATCGTGGCGTCGAGAGCTTGATCCTGAGCTGCTTGCAGAAGGATCCCAGCTGGCGTCCGCAGTCCATGGGTATGGTGGGCGGCGCCATCGACACCCTGCTCGGCCGCGACGACCAGCAGGCGAGCAGCGATGTCGGCCCCCATGGCTTCGACCTGCCCGCGGGCGCCAAGCTGGACGCCACCGCCACATCGACGCCGTCGCCGTCGGACGGCGCGTCAGCTCCGCCGGCCAGCAAGATCACCTCGACGACGCTCGGGGCCTCGGCGGCGGCGATGAGCGGATCGCAGGCGACCCGGCGCTCGAGCGGCCGAGGCTGGTGGATGCTGGCCGCGGGCGTGGGCATCGCCGCGCTCGCGACCGTGAGCAGCCTGCGCGGCAAGCACGGTGACAGCGAGGCCACCGCGCCGCCGGTCGCGCCGTCCGCCGACGCGGCCGCACTCGCGCGCGAGCTGCCTGCGCCCGACGCGGCCGTGGTCAAGCCACCCGTGCCGGCGCGCTCGTCACGCGTGACGCTCAAGATCACGTCGGAGCCGCCGGGTGCAGCCGTGGTCCGCATCTCCGACGGCGAGTGGGTCGGACAGAGCCCGGTCACCCTGAGCATGATGCCCGCCGAGGGCGAGGCCGAGTTTGCCGTGCGCCTGCGCGGCTACCGCGAGAAGCGGGTCAAGCTGCGCACCGACATCAATGGTGAGCAGAATGCGCTCCTCGAGCGCGATCGTGGGCGCCCACCGGGTGCGGCCAAGGCGGCGCCGGCACCCGGGAAGCCTGTGCCCGGCCAGGCCGCGCCCGTGACCACGCCGGCCGCGCCGGCCGCCACCGCGCCGGCCGAGAGTGACCACGTCGGCGACGGTACGCTCGACCCGTTCAGCGAGGCGCAGCCGTGAAGCGTGCGCTCGCCGCCGTGCTCGCCGCCGCGTGTTGCCTGGCGCCCGTGCACATCGTGCGCGCGGCCGGGCCGACCGCGGAGGAGCGTGGCCAGGCCAAGGAGCACTACGAGCGCGGCAAGGCACTGCAGGCGGCAGGCTCGTACGCCGACGCCATCGCCGAGTACCAGGTCGCGTACGCCCTGATGCCCACGCCCGAGTTCCTGTTCAACATCGCGCAGTGCCATCGCCTGAGCGGCGACAAGGCGCGCGCGGTCGAGTACTACCAGCGCTACCTGGAGGCCGCGCCGCGCGGCAAGGGCGCGCCCGAGGCCCACGCGCACATCGAGACGCTGACCCACGAGCTCGAGCTGGCCAGGCCGGCGCCGGTGCCGCCCGCCGAGCCTGCGCCTGCAATGCCCGCCGCGCCCGGACCTTCGCTCGTCGACGCCGGCCCGTCCCGACCGCGTCCGCCCGCGCGCAAGCCATTCGGACTCTGGCAGTGGAGCGGCATCTCGCTCGCCTCGGGCGGCCTGGTCAGCGCCGGCGTGGCCTCGTACCTGAGCGTGCGCGCCTACAAGCTGGGCAAGGAAGTCTCGCTGCACGACGGCGAACAGTGGGGCCCCGAGCTCACCGACAAGTACAACACCGGCCAGCGCTACGAGAAATGGAGCGTCGGCCTGTTCATCGGCGCCGGCGTGCTCATCGCCGGCGGTGTGGCCGCGTACTGGTTCGGTCCCCGGCCCGAGCCCAGTGGCATCCGGCTCGCACCCTCGGTTTCCCCGGGTCAGCTCGGCTTCGTGCTGGACGCGCCGTTCTGACCACCCGCCGCCACCCCGACCCACTCCCGGTCCGACAACCCAGCTGACGCTTTCCGGGCCCGACCAGGAGCATAATGGTCGCGGTCAACGGAGGAGGTCGTCATGGGCGTACCTAGCGGTTTTCGTCCCGAAGACATCCGCAACATCGTGCTGCTCGGGCACGCGGGCTCCGGGAAGACTTCGCTGGCGGAGGCCATGCTCCACCGCTGCGGGGTCATAACAAGGCTGGGCTCGGTCGAGACCGCGTCGACCACCAGCGACTTCGAGCCCGAGGCCCGGGCACACGGGCATTCCACCGGTTCCACCCTCCTCTATGCCACCCACCAAGGACGCGAAATCAACCTGATCGACACCCCGGGTTACCCTGACTTCATCGGCCAGGCGCTCGCGGCCATGCCCGCGGTCGAGACCGCGGTGATCGTGGTCAACGCCGCCAACGGCATCGAGTGGTCGGCGCGGCGCCTCTACCACGCCGCGGGCGAGATGGCGCTCGCGCGCATGATCGTGGTCAACAAGATCGACCAGAACCCGGCCGGGCTGCCCGGGCTGGTGCGTGACCTGAAGGCCAGCCTGGGCCGCGAGCTGCACTGCATCAACCTGCCCACCAAGGGCGGCACCGACGTGATCGACTGCTTCGACGTCGACGCGGGCGAGGCCGACTTCGGCTCGGTCGCCGAGGTGCACCGCGAGATCCTCGAGTCGGCCATCGAGGTCGACGAGAGCGTGCTCGAGCGCTACCTGAGCGGCGCCGCCATCGATCTGCCCGCGCTGCGCCGCTGCGTGACCATCGCCATGGGCCGCGGTCACATCGTGCCCATCCTGTTCACCGCCGCCACCACCGAGATCGGCATCGACGACCTGCTGCACGTGCTGGTGGAAGAGTCGCCCAGCCCGGAGAGCGCGCGCCCACGCCGGCTGCAGCGCGGCGACGACCTGGTCGAGATTCCCTGCACCGCCGACGCGCCCCTCCTGGGTCACGTGTTCAAGGTCACCACCGACCCGTACCTGGGCAAGCTGGCCATGATTCGACTCCTGCAGGGCAAGATCGACGGCCAGACGCCCTTCCACGTGGGCGTCGACAAGAAGCCGCAGAAGGCCGGCCACGTGCTCAAGGTCGAGGGCCGCGATCATCCCGAGATCGACTCGGTCGCCTACGCCGGCGACCTCATCGCGGTGGCCAAGCTGGAGGACATCCACGTCGACCAGATCGTGCACGGCCCGGGCACCCCCGACGACTACCGGCCCATCGAGCCGTCCTACCCGCAGCCGATGTACTCGCTCGCGGTCGAGCCCAAGAACAAGAGCGACGAGGTCAAGCTGTCGGCGGCGCTGGCGCGCCTGTGCGAGGAGGATCCCACCTTGCGCGCCGGCCAGGAGGCGGCCACGCGCGAGACGGTGATCTCGGGCATCGGTGAGCTGCACCTGCGCGTCGCCATCGAGAAGCTGGAGAACCGCTTCCATCTGGCCCTGGCCACCAAGCAGCCCAAGGTCGCCCATCGTGAGACCATCACGAGCAAGGCGGAGGGCCACTACCGCCACAAGAAACAAACCGGTGGCGCGGGGCAGTTCGCCGAGGTCTTCCTCCGCATCGAACCCCTCGCGCGCGGCGCTGGCTTCGAGTTCGCCAGCGAGGTCTTCGGCGGCGCCATCCCCACCCAGTTCATCCCCGCGGTCGAAAAAGGAGTCCTCGACGAGATGCAGTCGGGGCCGCTGGCCGGCTACCCGGTGCACGACGTGCGCGTCGTCGTCACCGACGGCAAGGCGCACGCGGTCGACTCCAAGGACATCGCCTTCAGGACCGCGGGCAAGTTCGCCTTCCGCGACGCCTTCGGCAAGGCGCGCCCGGTCCTGCTCGAGCCCATCGTCACGCTCGAGATCACCTCGCCCGAGCGCGACGTCGGTGACGTGACCGCGGATCTCAAGGTGCGCCGTGGACGCGTGCTGGGCGTCGACGCCTCGCCGTTGCCGGGCATGGCGCTGGTGCGCGCGCAGGTGCCGCTGGCCGAGATCGGCCAGTACGGTGGGCAGCTGCGCGGCCTGACCCAGGGCCAGGGCACGTTCATCATGGAGCCGTCGCACTACGATTTCGTGCCCACCCAGGTGCAGCGGAAGGTCGCGGCGGCGCACCAGCCACGCGAGGAAGCGTAGCGTAGCGAAGGCCGCGCAGGCGTGACGGCGGCGCACGGGCGTTGCGTACGGCAACGTCGGTGCGGCGTGCAGCGCCCGCGTCACCGACGGAGCGGCGAGCGGCACGGAGCTTGCTCGGCGGGCGGGCATGCCCTTGCGTTCTCTGCCCGTGCTCGCGCTCGCCCTCGCCCTCGCCCTGCTCAGCCTGCCCGCATGCGCTGCTGACGACGTCGCTTCCGTCGCCGTCACGCTCGCCGCCTCCGCCGCCTCCGCCGACGACGCCGTGCACGTCGCCGACCAGGGCTACAACTCGGTGATCCTCGGCTGCAGCGGCCTGTGCGTGACGCGCGAGTCCTTCTGGGTCGATCTCTCCCTTCGCAACGATGCCTACGACAAGGAAGTGGCGATCGTCTGGAGCTCGGACGCGTGGGCGTCGAAGAACATCAGCTACGCCCGCTTCGAGCGCGCCCTGCCCGACGGGCGCGAGCAGTGGGGCGTCGACGTCACCCTGGGGCAGTTCTGGTCGGGCCACGGCCGCCCGGCGGAGGTCGCCTACGCGGCCTACGTGCGCATGGCCGGGCAGACCCACTGGGACCGCGAGAACGACCACTACGTCTACCAGCCCGTCGACGCGGCGCATCCGGTGCGTCTCCTGCGCTCGCAGGTGCGTTACGAGCCGGGCGCCGGCGCGGTGCTGAGCGGCGCGCTGCGCGTCTTCGATCTCGGCGACGGCAAGCAGGTCAGCATCCGCTACTCCACCGACGGCTGGCTGAGCTCGCGCGAGGTCGACGCGACCTGGTCGCGCGACGACGACTGGAGCTTCCGCATCGACGGTCTGGGCACCGTCACGCTGCCCGACGCGGTGGAGTTCGCGGTGCGCTACCGCGTGGCCGGACGCGAGCTCTGGGATGCCGCGGGCGGCAGCAACTTCCGCCAGCGTCTGCGCCCGCAGCTGCTGTTCAGCCTGCCCCATGGTGTGGCCGGTCAGCCCGCCTCGGGCATCGTGAGCGCGAGCGTCGCGGCGGCGACCGACCTGCCGGTCGCGCGCGTGCAGCTGCGTGTCGACGGTGGCGCCTGGGGCGAGCCGTACGCAAGCTTCAGCACCGCGGCGCTCGCCGACGGCGAGCACAGCCTGGGCGCGCGCGTCGAGCTCGACGGCGGCTTCGTCGCCGAGGCGCAGTCGACCTTCGCCGTGGCCAACCGGCTGCACCCGCTGGGGGTGTGGCGCCCGACGCTGCCCGCGAGCGCCGCGGGCGAGCGCGGCTCGTCCTGGGGCCTGGCCCTGGCAGGCGACGGCCGCGCCTATCTTCAGTGGGAAGCGCCGTCGCCCGGCGTCGACCAGCCCGTCTACCACAGCGTCCTGCGCTACGACGGCTTCGCCAGCGACGTCGCGCCGTTCGCCTACCAGGCGCTGCCCGCGGGCCCGCAGGCCTACCCGCCCAACGTCTGGGACCTCGGCGTCGACGCCGCCGGACGCGTGGTCGGCCTGCACAACGACTACCCGGGCGTCGCGCTGTACCGCTGGGATGCCGAAGGTCGCCTCGACGCGACCTTCGGCGCGGGCGGACGCCTCGAGCTGCCCGTCGCGGTGGTCGGCTTCGACGTCGGGCGCGCCATCGCTGCCGGCGATGGCAGCATCTGGCTGGTCGGCACCTGCCCGGGCTGGGGCGCCGCGTGCGTGCCGGGCGTGAGCCGCGTCGCCGAGGCCGACGGGTCGTTCATCGATCACATCGACCTGCCGCCCGACGTGACCACGCCCGAGCGGCCCTGGGCCGGCGATCCGGGCGCGGCCACGTTCTCCGACGGTGCATTGTGGGTGCTGCGCGGCCGCACCATCACGCGCATCGCGCCCGACGGCGCGGGCCACCTGGGCGTGGGCGGCGTGGTCACCTTCCCCGATGGGTTCGACGTGGGCCCCGACGCGCTGGCGCGCACGTCAGACGGACGCTTCTTCGTGCTGTCGAACCAGACGCTGCTTGCGTTCGGCGCGCAGGGCGCCTTCGCCGGCGCGTGGACCCTGGGCGGTAGCGACGCGCTCGCCGGCGGCGCCTCGCTGCCGCGCGCGCTGGTCGCGCTGCCCGACGGCACGGTCGGCGTGCTCGACGTCTCGGGCGCGAGCGTGGTTCGTTTCGCCGCGCCGACGCGGTAGTCTCGCGCCGTGCTGCGCGCGGCCATCTTCGACCTGGACGGACTGCTCATCGACTCCGAGCCGCACTGGCGCGCCGCCGAGATGCAGGTGTTCGCCGAGGTGGGCCTCTCGCTCAGCGAGGCCATGTGCATGCGCACCACCGGCCTGCGCATCGACGAGGTGGTGGCCTACTGGTACGCGCGCGCGCCCTGGCCGGGGCCGAAGCCCGCCGAGGTGGTCACGCGCATCGTGAGCGCGGTGATCGTGCGACTGCGCCGCGAGGGCGTGGCCAAGCCGGGCGCGGTGCGTGCCATCGAGCGCGCGCGCAAGCACGGCGTCGCGCTCGGCCTGGCCTCGTCGTCGCCCATGGCGCTCATCCGCGCGGCGGTCGAGCGGCTCGGGCTCGACGGCAAGTTCGACGTGCT
>OBEQ011257861.1_pt1 | contig 10592 bp, 11 predicted proteins | sample 1670901 | NCBI WGS metagenome assembly OBEQ01 (sample SAMEA104232315, study PRJEB22302) | groundwater metagenome | biome: forest; feature: aquifer; material: groundwater | place: USA | collected 2011-08-07 | depth 5.4 m | reverse complement strand
TATCTAGTCCAGCAGATAATGTGACAGCATCTATTCCGTGAGTCTGCATGAAATTCCAAAAATTGAATCCAAGTCCCCATACCACGCCGACAGAGCCGACAACGGAAGAGGCGTTTGCATAAATTTTGTCTGCCGCACAAGCAACCATATAGCCACCTGAAGCACAAAAGCCTGGTGTGTAGGCATAGACAGGGACATTAAAGGCTGCTTTGTAACGCATGAGCGCTTGATAGATTCTGTCTGAATCAATAGCCGTTCCACCTGGAGAATCAATATAAAGGAGGACCCCTTTTACCCGGTTATTCTTAAAAACACCTTTTCTTGAAGCTCTCAGAAAAGCCTCTATGCTATCGCCAGTCAAGCGATCCATCCCAATTACCCCAGAAATGTCGACCTGTAAAATGACAGGGACGGTTTCTGGTAAAACTGTGGTGTTGTCATTTGCATCAGGCAATACCCGCATTTCAATGAAGTCATCCTCCACTTGATAAGGGGAAGAAAATGAAGAAACCAAAATGGCTACGAGAATCAAAGCAATAAGAACTCCAAGTACCGCTAAGAACGAATTAAAGAACGATCGAATTGCTGAAACAAAAATGGACTCGCGTACAATTTGCATGAGGGTACCCTATATGTATGAGTTAAAATACAAGCTTAACCGTTTTTGCTACCAAAAGCAATCCAAAATTAAAGAAAGAATCACCGCAGAGTCGAGAGAGAACGCTGAGGTCCGCAGAGAAAAAAGAGACTATTTTTCTTCCTCTGTGAATCTCCGCGTTCTCTCTCGACTCTGCGGTGATTCTTTCTTTTTTAATTACTCTTGGGAGGGTTTGGGTTTTAGGGTGAAGAAGAGCTCGAGTAGGACGCAGATGCCGAGGGCGAAGAAGAGGGCGTAGAGGAGAAAGGTGAATCGGATGTTTAGAGAGATGAAAAAGAGGACGATAAATTGGAGGGAGGTGGTCGCTTTTCCCCAGACAAGGGAGCGGTAATTGTATGTTTTCCACCGATTTTTGATTAAAAGATAGAAAGAAAAGACAAATAAGACCATATCTCTAGAGAGCATTGCTGCAACTTCCCAGCTGCCAAGCGCCTTTTCATAAAATAAAACGGCCAAGACAAAAAAGACAAAAAATTTGTCCATTACCGGATCTAAAATTGCGCCGAATCTGGTTGTATGCTTATAACGCCTCGCCAAATACCCATCTATGCAATCGGTCAAAATAGCAGCGAGAATCACACCCGCTCGAACATCGATTCGATTGATTAAAAAGAGAAAAGCTAAGGGCCCCCTTATCAAGGACAACACATTCGACACTGTAAACATTCACACTGTTATAACAAATCGCTCGAATTTTCACCAGAGATCTTCATAAGGAACAAATAACTGCAGAAAGAATATTTTCCTCTTTTGTCTCGGTGCTCTCGGTCTCGACTTTAGGGAAATTATAGAAAAGATCGGTTACGGTTACGTTCACGGGAAGGGCTCTGCTGCGCGAGAATTAATTTAAAGCACTATAAATGCTACCGCACGTAGTTGCGGCCTATCCCGTGAACGTAACCGTATGCGTAACCGTAACCGATCTTTTTTTATACCGCCGAGCACTACCTTTGAGCACCGAAAGAAGTTTTTTAGAGGTCGGGAGTGTTTTCGGTTTTTTTCTTTTTGCGGAATTTGTAGATGAGAAATGCGGTGAGGCCGATGATTGCGAAGAGGGAGAAGAGGATGATATTGAGTTGTTTTAGGGTGGTGAGGACGGAGGTAAAATTTTGACCGAGGTTATAGATTGAAAAAAAGAAAATGGACGACCAGAGTGTGCAGGCAAGAGCGTCGAGGAGGGCAAATTTAAGAAAGGGGACTTTAGAAAAGCCGGACGACATAAAAAAAATATTGCGGACGCCAAAAGGGATGAATCTGCAAATAAAAAAGGTGAGAGCCCCAAATTTTTTATAAAAGGCGGCCACTTTTAAAATCCGATCTTTCTTTTTGGTAAGTTTTCCAAGAAAACGGCCTAAACTATAAGAAACCCAGGCAGATAAAATGCATCCCAAAGTGAACAAGCCAAAGAGTAAAAGCCACTGTTCGGGAAGGTAGTGAGCGGCAATTAGAGCGGCAAGGGCGAGTAAAACATCGATGCTGATCGGGAGATTTAATCCGGCAAGGAGGGCGAGGGTAAAAATCACCCACGGGGCAAAATTCCCCCACTTAGAAAGTAAAGCTTCTGGATCCATCATAAACTCACCTTCATTTAAGTGGGGGTGACGGTGAGGGGTTCTTCGGGGGATGGTTGTGTCTTGACTACGGGTTCTTCGGGGGAGAGGGCGCCAAATTGGTAGCCAAGGGATCGAACTGCCCACATCCATGCTCCAAAAATGAGGCCTAATATCACTGCTACGAAAGGTGTACTCATTGCAATTGTGCCAAAGAACATAAGGAGGGATTGATGGAAAACAGAGCCGCCTGATTTCCCAAGCCTTGAACCGACGCCGTCGATCGCAGCTTTCCCTTTCAATTTGCTCTCATTACTTAACGGGATGAAAGAAATTTCTCGAGTGACATCGAAGAAAGTAAATTTACTTGCTCGCGATAAGACGTTTTGAATGCCCCCTAAAAAGGCGCAGACTGCAAGGGGGGTAGTTCCAAAAAAGAGGCCAACTGTGTGAACAACGGGGTGATTTTTCCAAAGGACTGTGATGAAAAATAAAAGGCCTGAGATAAAGAGGATAATGGGGGTTAAATAAGCTCCCGCAGACCATCCGAATCGTCTAATCACTTGGCCGCAAATAAAGAAAGAGAAAACAGTTGAGGTGATGCCGATATAAAAGAGAACTTTAGACATGTAGATAGAGTAGTCGGCTGGATAAGGGCAGAGGTGATGAACTTGATCTTTCCAAACAACTTCAACGAGATTCAAGGAGAGGTTGTAAGCCAAGACGATAATAGCGATGCAGATTAAATACTTTGATTTTGCAAGGTAGGCGAAATTTTTTCGCATACCCATTTTCATCGCTGAACCATCGCCTAAAGGTCTACTTTCAACAATCTCTTTATGGTACACGTTATGGGTGAGCCACCTGTAAATGACAATTGTGATGCTGCCTGTAATAAGGATTAGAGAAGTAATGAGGAAAAGACTTTGCCCCCATCTGTCTCCGCCTACAAGAATTTTTGAGTGGAGGAATTTGCTTGAAAGGAGGATTCCTACAGAGCCTGCGCAAACTGTTGCTAAGTTAGCTCCGACGCCCAAGATGGCGTAGAATCGCTTCGCCTCTTTAACAGAGGTCACTTCATTGGCAAAGCCCCAAAATAATACCGACATAATTAGGGTGCCCCAAAGCTCGCTCATGACGTAAAAAAGGGCAAATGTCCAATTTCGAAATAGAGCAATAAGTCCTTGAAGTCCAAGTGGAAGTGCGCTTTGTAGTTTATCTGCCCACGCATGGGGGTGGAGGTAGTGTTGTAATGGGTATAAAACAAATCCGAATAAGGCAAAAAAGATTAAAAAGCTTGAAATCATGATATAAAAAACTTTTTCTCGATTGTACCGGTTGGAAAGTCTAGTAAAAATTAGAGTACTCAAGAAGGCCATGGGGAGGATCACCCACACTTTAATAAAGGGGATCGCCATAGCGCCAGACTGAGGTGCGGTAATTAAAAGAGAGTCTTTGGCAGCTCTTAGTAAACTATAATTGAAAACGATGAGGGCGTAAATGAGAAACATGGGGAGAAATTTTTTAACTTCAAAACCGTGTATAGGCCAAAAAAGCTTACGCAACCTACCAAATATCGGACCGGTTGTGGTTGTGGTGGTCATATAGAGGTATCCTCAAGGATTGTAAGTAAGGGAAAAGAAATACGTAAGAGCATTCTGATGAAACAGCTCGTATTTTAAATATATGAGCCCCATTATTCCGCATTCAGCCTTATTTTACAACGTTCTTTTCGACATTAAAAGTGTTAAGATTTCGTTAGAGGCTTTAAGGCGGGTAAGGTGCCAAATTCAATAAATTCTAATGTAGCTCCTCCCCCTGTTGATATGCAAGTAATTTTTTGATCTAACCCCAAAATGTGTAGAGCAACCGCAGAGTCACCACCTCCCACAATGGTCATAGCTTTTCGATTTGCAATCAGTTCGGCAAGTTTGTAAGTGCCCCCTTGAAAGGGTTTCAATTCATATACGCCAACGGGGCCGTTCCAGAAAATGGTGTTTGCCTGTTGCAAAATAGTTTTCCATGAAGCAATTGTTTTTTCTCCAACATCTGCTCCAATCCATCCATCAGGCACTCCATCATCCACAGAGACCGTGATTGTTTCACTTGAATCAGAAAGGGTTTTTGCGCAGACGATGTCAAGGGGGAGGTGAAAATCGATCCCTTTTTTTTCTGCTCTGCGGATAATTTTTTCAGCAATTTCGAGGTGAGAGGGGTCGACAAGAGAGTTTCCTACCCGTTTCCCTAAAGCTTTAAGAAAAGCGAAAGCCATTCCACCACCAATTAAGAGGCCGTCTACTTTTTCAAGAAGGGACTCTAAAATTCCGATCTTGCTTGAAATTTTGCTCCCCCCAATGACTGCATAAAACGGTTTTTTTGCTTGAGTAAGGAGATTTCCTAGAATTGTCACCTCTTTTTCAATCAGAAAACCTGCGCAAGCATCGCTATATTTGGAGACAATTGTGTAATTAGATGCGTGCTCTCTGTGAGCTGTTGCAAAGGCGTCGTTGACATAGACGTCCCCAAGTCTTGCAAGTTTTTCTGCAAAAGCAGGTTCTTTTTCGGGGTGCTCTTCTCCTGGGTGAAAGCGTAAATTTTCTAAGAGAAGCAGCTGACCAGGAAGAAGTTTTGCGACCATTTTTTCGACAGTTTCTCCAACAGAGTCAGGGGCAAATGCGATATCTTGACCTAAAAGTTCGGAGAGTCTTTTTGCAACGGGGCTTAAAGAAAGGGAATTCACCCGCTTCCCTTCCGGTCTTCCTAAATGACTCATAACAATCGCAGCCCCCCCCCGATCCAAAATGAATTTGATCGTGTTTAAAGAGGCTTTAATTCGGGCATCATCGAGGATTTCCCCTTTCTCATTTAAGGGGACATTAAAATCGGCGCGGATAAGAATTCGCTTCCCTTTGATCGGGATTTCGCGAAGAGTTTTTAGTTTAATGGGCATATGCCCCTCGTGTTTCAAAAATTGGTTTTTTCATCGCTATGCATCCCACTTTTAAATTTGCCTCGGTCTCACCTAGTTGCCAATAGCGCTCGCCCTCGGCAGCAGCTGCGCTTAATTCAAATTTGGGATGCATCGCTTCGAAAACTCCCAATTTTTGAATCACTCTGGGCATGACCATCACATCCTAGATAAAGTTTTAATTCCGAGAATGGATAAACCGGTTTTAAGTATGTTTGCTGTGAGGTTGCATAAAAGCAGTCTGCTCGTTGCAACCTCTGATCCCTCTATCCTGCAATCGCGAAAGAAGGAGTGAAATTTTTCGGCAAGGTGGAAGAGGTAGTCGGTCAATCTGTTAGGGAGAAGTTCTTCGTCCATGCATTTAAGAGCTTCGCCAAAACGGCGCAGGTGTAAGGCAAGGGCAATTTCAGCTGGGTGAGAAAGGGTGATCGTTCCAGTTTCTGGGGCTCCCAACTTTCTCTGAAGGCTTTGAATGCGAACGTAGGCGTATAGAATAAAGGCTGCTGTGTTCCCTTCGAATTTCAACATCCGCTCAAAACTGAATGTGTAATCTTTGATCCGGTTGCAAGAGAGGTCGGCGTATTTTACAGAGCCGATTCCTAAAATTTTTGAGGCTTCGTCCAAATCATCGATATTTCGCTCTTCTAAGAGTTTTTTTGCGGTTAGAATGGATTCGTCTAAAAGGTCTGTAAGGCGTACTGTTTCCCCTTCGCGCGTTTTAAACTTCGTCCCTTCAGGGGAGAGGACAAGGCCAAATGGAACATGGTCGAATTTGGTCCGATTTGGATTGATGAAACCACCTTTTACTGCAGCATCATGGATCATTTTAAAGTGAGTTGCTTGACCCATGTCTGTGACAATAATGATTCGATCGGCTTTGTCGTGCTCTACCCGATATCTAAAACCTGCAAGATCGGTAGTGGCGTAATTGTAGCCCCCGTCACTTTTTTGAATGATTAAGGGGAGGGGGTCCCCCTCTTTATTGGTAAACCCTTCGAGAAAGAGGCACTTTGCCCCTTGATCTATCTGCAACCCCCCTTTTTTTTCAAACGCTTCGACAACTTCAGCGAGGTAAGGGTTGTAAAAAGACTCCCCCCGTTCATTTAGGTGGACGTCGAGAAGGGTGTAAATTTCTTGAAAAGCCTTTCGAGAAATATCGCAAATATGACTCCATGCAGCTAGAGACTCTTTGTCTCCCCCTTGCAATTTTACAACTTCTTCCTGAGCTTTTTTCTTGAAGGTTGGGGAGTCATCAAATTTTTGTTTAGAGTTTTTGTACCATTGCATGAGCTCTTCTATGGAGGCGTTATTTCCATCATGGAGCACTTCGGGGTGGAATGTCTTTAAATAGGTGATAAGCATCCCAAATTGGGTTCCCCAATCGCCTACATGATTGAGTCTTAGCACGTCGTGCCCAAGAAACTCAAAAAGTCTAGCTAAGCTATCTCCGATAATAGTGGAGCGCAAATGGCCCACATGCATCGCCTTGGCAATGTTTGGAGAGGAAAATTCACAAATTATTTTTTCCCGTTTTGCGGGCATCGGGACTCCTAACCTTGAATCTTTCAAGGCTAACGCTAATTCTTTTTCTAAAAAGAGGGGATTCAAATGGATATTGATGAATCCGGGGCCTGCGATTTCCATTTTGGTAACAAGGTTGCGATCATCTTTAAAATTTTTCATTAACAGATTGGCAACTTCGCGCGGACTTTTATTGAGCCCCTTTGCAAATTTCAAGGCGCTGTTACACTGATAATCGCCAAAGGAGTCCTTTGTGCTCTGCGTAATTTCGACAGGATCATCTATCCCAAAGGCAGACCTAGTGGCCTCCTGAAACAGGGCGCGGAGTTGTGTAGAAAGGTTTTCCATAGGGTAAAATATATCATATGCTTGTATTAAATAGTAGATATAAGGTAAGCTTTTTTCCCAAGAAGGAAGGCAAGAAATGACAAAGTTGGCTGTTTCAGATAGCATGGTCTCCGAAATGGAGAACTTCTTAAAGAAGAATCGTAAGGCGGATTTGATTACCACTTACCTCTTTTTCTTAGAGAAGAAGTACCGAATTGACCCTGTTGTATTTGCGCGAGAGAAGAAGATCTATCAGAGTAAAGATGATCTTATCCGCATTCTAGAGAGTCAGGGGAAACTGTGGCGCGAAACTGAAATTAAGATTCAAATGGGCAAGCCAAGCGTCAATGATGCTACAAAGAAAATTTATATTTGTCCGTATACAGGTAAAGTGTTTGGGGATAACACCCATCCAAATCCACAAGATGCTATTTATGAGTGGGTTTCAAAATGTCCAGAAAATACAGACCGAAAAGATGGGATGCGTGTAAAGAAGTTTTACATTTCAGAAGATCCCGAAGTTATAAAGAGTTACATTAAAGAGCAAAAAGCGCCGTTGAAAAAGATTGTTTATACATCAATCATCACCGGAAAGCTATTTCACAGCAAAGCAGGTGTGATAGAAGATTTTTGCGATAATCAAATTCGTCCGATTCCTATGAGAGATGTGCCGACACAAAATCGGTTTGAAATCCAAGAAGAGTTTTTGGCGTTCATTCAAAATCATCTTGAGGAGAATAAGATTTCTGTTTTTGTCGAGACGCTTTCTCAGTATGAACCTTTTGTAAAGCACGTGCAGAGATGGATGGCAGAGGAAGAGGGCGATGCTGCCCAGGAAGAAGATTCCGAGTAGTACTCTCTTCAGAAGAGGAGACAAAATCGGTTGCAAAAGAGTTTGCAGAAAAGCTTTGTCCGGGAGATGTGGTCTGTTTGGAGGGCGATTTAGGTGCCGGGAAGACCACTTTCGTTAAGGGAATAGCCTCTTATTTTGATATAGAAGAAGAGAGTGTGAATAGCCCGACCTTTATTTATCTACAACAGTATGGAAATCTTGCCCATTTTGATCTTTACCGATTGAAAAATGAGGGGGAATTTTTAGCTCTTGGATTGGATGAATATTTTGCCCCCCCCTATATTTCTTGTGTCGAATGGCCGAATATTTTAGACAAAACACTTCCAAGAGATGTATATTGGATTTCGCTAAAACACCATCCTGATGGAAGAGAACTTGTGATAGAAAAGAGGAAAATGTGAGTAAATTGCAGAAAGAGACGTTTATTTGTTTAGATTGCGAAGCAACGGGGCTTGCCATCGAATCGGAAGAGATTGTTGAGATCGCTGTCGTCAAGTTCAATTTTGATGAAATTTTAGAAACATACGAGTCTTTAATCGATCCTGAAAGGCCGATTCCCCCCGAGTCAACTGCGGTTCACCACATTACAGACGAGATGGTTAAGGGTAAGCCAAAGATTGGAGAAGTTCTTCCAAAGGTGTTTGAGATGGTGGGAAATTATCCGATCATGGGACACAACGTGGGCTTTGATTTATCAATTATCATGGCTGCTGCAAGAAAACGGAATATTCCCTGCCCCTTCAATCTTGAAAATTCAATTGATACGGTCCGTTTGGCAAGACTTTATGGCGAGAGCCCTTCTAATACTCTTGAAAATCTAAGGAAGCACTTCAATATTCCTGAAGAGGGTGCACACCGCGCTATGAATGACGTCGTTGTCAACATCAAGTTGTTTAAATACCTAGCAAAAGATTTCCGTTCTAAAGATGATATTCTAAAACGGCTTAAAGAGCCCATTCTCATGAAAATGATGCCCCTCGGCAAGCATAAAGGGAAGCCCTTCTGCGAAGTTCCCATCGACTACCTCAACTGGGCAGGGCACCAAGACTTCGACAAAGATCTCCTTCACAGCATTCAAGAGGAGCGTCGCAAACGGCAAAAGAAAAAACCGTTCCTCGACTCTTGCAACCCCTTTGCCGACCTATAGATTAGATAGGAGTAAGGTAGCAAACGAAGGAGACAAGTTGAGATTTTCTACTTGGGTAAGTTTTGCCATGGCGGTTTATTTTGGCATTGTCTATTTGAAAGAATTCGTCTAGATTAGCCCGATTTTTAAAAATGTTTACATAGTCTATAGGGCAAAGAGCTAATTGCTCTATTATCTCATTATGAGTTTCATCGAGCTTTTCACGGGAGGTTTCATAAGAGACAGTGAATGCCATATGAGTGTCATCATGGGGGGTGAATAGGAAAAAAATAGGGGATTTAGACACAGTTTTTATAGTTAGGCTAATTTGTGCTAGGGCGTCTGCAAGGAGATCAAGATGTTCGGATGGTTTTACATAATTAGCTATGCAATGAATAATGAATGCGCGCATTTTTTGGACAGTTTCTGGGATCGTGATTTTTCGAAATTCATTTAAAATTAAATTTGGTAAAGGGGCAAATGCAACCGATTTTTGAGAGGGGATTTTTGTGGGCGGATTAGATTGGGGGAGAAAATAGGGTAAATGAAAACGGAAAATTCGATCACCTGTTTCTTGAATATCATCTTCAATATCTTCTACGGGGCGGCTGATAAATAACTGTTTAGATGCGACTGCAATGCAGCCAACGAGAGTTTTGCAATACTCTTCTTGATCTTGGGCCATTTCTTCTTCTACAGATTTAGCAAGATCTGGGGTGTGTATAATATTGTATTGAAGGATGAGGGAACGATCTTCTGTGAGACAGATCGATGGGCATTGGGTATGCTTTTGACAAGCAGCGAACACTTGGGTGCAGATTTTTGTTAACAGGGAGGTTAAGATTGCGCTTTTTTCGTTGCTGCCTAATAGGGCTTCTACATGACTTTGAACTAAAGGGGGAATCTGATTAACAGCAGTTAATTGTTGCATAAAATATTAAGAACAGGGGGTTTTTGATGATTTATGAGGGATTTCTTGGACGTAACGGGGGAGAGCATAGCCAGGAAGTTCGGCGCGGAGGGTTTCGATAAGTTCGAGCCCTTTTGATATAGGGACATGAAAATGGTTGGTTCCAAGGACTTTGTCGAGTTGATGGAGGTAATAGGGGATGATTCCATTTGAGATAAGTCCTAAGAAGAGATTTTTAAGAGAGGTGGGATCGTCATTAATTCCTTTAAGAAGAACGGATTGAGATAGAATAGGGATATTTAAGGATTTTAGGCTAGCAAAAATTTCGTCATCAAATTCTTTGATATGATTTGCATGGATAATGAAGATTAGTTGCTTAGGGATTTTTTTCAAGATTGCAAGAAAGTTTGGAGAGATTCGTTCGGGGACCCCCATTGGAAATCTTGTGTGAAACCGGATGAGTTGTACATGAGGGATAGACGCAATTCCCTGTAATAGAATCTCTAATCGTTCATCCGAGAGGCTTAATGGATCGCCTCCGCTTAAAATTACTTCATGAATTGAGGGGTCATTTTGGATGTATTCGAGCTCTTTAGAAAATGCCCCCCCCCCTTCAGGGTAAGAAAAATTTTGTCTAAAACAAAACCTGCAATGCATGGCACAAGCGCCTGAGGTTATG
>OBEQ012119813.1_pt1 | contig 10593 bp, 9 predicted proteins | sample 1670901 | NCBI WGS metagenome assembly OBEQ01 (sample SAMEA104232315, study PRJEB22302) | groundwater metagenome | biome: forest; feature: aquifer; material: groundwater | place: USA | collected 2011-08-07 | depth 5.4 m | reverse complement strand
TGCCGTGGCGGCCGGAGCCGCTGCGGGAGCAGGGGGACGAGCCTGCGCTACCGCCGGAGCGGGTGCCGGAGGCGGTGCTGCCGCTGCCGGCGCAGGTGCCGGAGGCGGAGCAATGGGAGGAGCACAAGGACAGTTCTGGGATACTGCTTGTGCCGCAGGCGGGGGTTCCGCCTGAGCTTGCGGCGCAGGTGCCGGAGCCGGTTGGGGCGCCGGAGGAGCCGCAGCTACTTGACCTGCCGGACGACCCGGCCGAAGCAGTTCTCGCCCTGGAAGAGAGAGAATGGGGTCTTCGGCCCCGTTCGGACGACGGTAGGCGATGAACACCTGGCCTTGCTTGCACTCATCCTGCACCCCGTTCAGAGTGGTCGGGGTGGAGATGAAGTACATCCGGATACGATCGGTGGTGCAGGCCATCTCCGTCGTGTTCTCCTCGATCCAAGTGGCCAGCTCTTGCCGATCACTGTCGTCCATGACGAGCGGCGCGGCAGGACCGACATTGGATCTGAGCCACTGGGAAAACGTGCGAGGTGTCATCGGAAACAGGGCCGCGTCACTGCTGCGAATTGCGGCAGCGAGTTGCGCCCGTGTCCGGATGTCGCCGCCCAAAAGCGGCTGGTTCGGTGTCGCCACTTGCGCGACCTGAACATCGCCAGGCAGGATCTGCTGGCAACCCGGCTGACCTTCCTCCGTGACGATTGACCTCGTCAATCCGGGGGAACACGCGGGTCCGACCGCAGCGTGGCTTCGGTTTGAGCAACCCGTGAGGGCCACCGCCAAAAACACGGCGAAAACGAGAATGCGTGTACGCATCTTGAGCGCCCTCCTGGGCTGGTTGGAAGTATAGTGACGAAGGACATGAACCATCCGCTTATGCGGCGTTCTCGCTCTCAATTTCTTGAAGAGCTATCCAACAACCAAATCTTTAAGACTTGGAAAGCGGATAGCTTCCCACGAAATCAGCGTAGACAACGAAACGGTCTTCTTTTTTGCCGAAAGAATTGCAGGTCGAGAGCACCAGTTTATGCTCTCGGCCAAGCGAGACCAAGGCGTCTTCCGCTTTGGCGAGCGCCACCGATGAGACTTTATAGCGATAGCCCCTGCTCTTCCCCTTAAGGACGATCTCATCTCCGATGTTGAGATTCTTCAGTTGATTGAAAATTTTAAAGGACTGATTGTGAACGACCGGCAACTCCGAACTGTGGCCAAAGATGAAAATGTTCTTGTCGCCCTCAAGATCGCCGCTTCCGGGATAGCGAACCGCTCCCTTCAAGAGCGCCGCATCAAGCACTGCTGGTTCCTGCGTCTGCGGATTAAGGACATCGGCGTTCACACCGATCTTCGGAATGACGATCCGAATCGGCAATGTGTAGGGAACAGAACTAGGAATTGCCCCCGATACTTCTTTCGGAGTCTTGGTCTCATGGATAAAAAGAGAGAAAAAGAAATTATTGGCTTCACGCACCCCGACCGGCACGTACCCGACTGCCGTCAAAGAGGTGAGTGAAATCAAAAAAATAAGGACGAGGTACAAAACAAATCGTCTCTTTTTCGCCATGCCGGCCCTACCCATAGTGGACCCTTCAAGGGCGTCTCTGTGCTCACTTGTATACTCCATGCGAGGTGTTGTCAATACGGGCGGTCGTTCTCTAAAAGGTGAAGACGGCGGGTGATTTCATCCCTTACTGACCGTCGAAAGATAATACAAAATACAAAAAAGTCAATAGTACGGCGGCATTTCTTTGTGTTACATTGTCTGCCTGCCTTTCGGTAGCCAGGCGAAAAATCAGAAGCAGTTGACATTGTGATAAGTAAATGGTAGCATTCATTTTTGTAATAGATCGGTTCGAAACAACGTCTAGCTAACTATCTCCCTCGACCCCTTATGAAGGATGCTAAAAAATTGCAGGAAATTGCCGTCGGAGCACTCGCCGTGATCGGGCTTATTGTCGTTCTCGCCCTGGGCTCTTTTGCAACCATCAGCATCATCAAGTTCCTCCCCCAGGGAATCTCCTACCTCGGGAGCGCAGCGGTGAGTCTTTCATCCATTTTCGTTCCGGGAGAGAAAATGCATGTCGCCCTTGCTCCGGAAGACATCGTGAGCCGAAAAGCCACCATCATCACCTGGGAACATGTTTCCAAGGGAGAGAACGGCTCCTACACACTGAACTACCCCTGTGCATCCGGCGTGTCGCTTAAGACTTCCATCGAATCAAGATCGATCATCTGCGATGTCCCCTACCCTTTTTCCGGTAACACGCTTTCGATCGCGGTAACCTCGCTCAAAAATCATTCAGTCGATGTCCCCTTGACCGTCAGCTTTACGAGAGAGGGAGAGACCGTCCCGTCACTGTCCGGCTCGAAGATTCTCACGATAAAAAATAATTCGATCGCGGAGGTCGGCAGCGGCAATGGCACCACGAACAACGGCGGAACCGGCACTCTCCAACCCGGACAGAAAACAGAAAAAGTGTATGCCATGACTCCGGGCCAAAAAACTCTGACCCCCGAAGATCCTCTCGGCAAGCCTGATCTTAAACCGTTCATCATCGAGACAGGCAGTGTCGACCCCATCACCAATGTCTTCACCGCAAGCTCATCGGTGCGTCTGGGACAGCGAGCGGCCGTGCGCTTCATAGTCTCAAACATTGGTACCAAGTCATCCGGCGCCTGGACGTTCGCCGCTTCCATTCCGACTTTCCCTTCGCAGCTGTTTGATTCAGAGACCCAGCCATCGCTTTCCCCGGGTGACCGAGTTGAATTTACCTTGGGCTTCGATGCGATCTATGAAAACGGTGACCGTCAATTTACGATCAATGTCGACCCGATCGGGAGCGTGAGAGAAGCGAGCGAGGATAATAACATCGCCCGCACGATCTTCACTGTCTTTCTAAAATAAAGTTGGCTGCCCGTCTCTCCCCACCGCAGAGGGTGGGGTAGTGCGCGGGCAGCGCCATGGCAACTGTGTTGGCATGGTCCGCCCACCGGGCGCTCAATCTAGTGATGCGCCGATCCATCCCCGCGACAAGACGCGGGGATGGTCTCGACGCTTCCAATAACTAAAAATTCCTTTAAACAAAAATGCGCCCACGAGGGGCGCATTTTTGTTTCTTCGTTCATCGAAAGTTACACATCAAGATTCGCCAGTTTTGCATTCGACTGAATGAATGTCTTGCGGCTCGGCACATCGGTACCCATGAGAATGTCGAACACCTTGTCCGCTTCCTGAGCATCTTCGATCGTCACTTTTTTCAAAATGCGGCGGGCCGGATCCATAGTTGTCTCCCACAGCTCATCCGGATTCATTTCTCCCAAACCTTTATAGCGTTGAATGGAGATCTTCGGCTGTCGTTTTTCCGATCCCTTTTCTTCTTTCTCTTCGGAGACTTCCTCTTCGTCGGAGGTTGGCGACAACTCGGAGAGAACACCGGCATCTTTACCCAAAACCTTGTCCCGCTCGGCATCGCTGTAGGCATAGGCGATCTCTTTGCCGCGCCGTATCTTGTAGAGCGGCGGCTTGGCAATATAGATGAATCCTCCGTCAAGGATGGGACGGAAATGGCGATAAAAGAGCGTTAAGAGAAGCGTCCTGATGTGAGCGCCATCGACATCGGCATCGGTCGCAATGATTATCTTGTGGTAGCGAAGTTTGGAAATATCGAAAGTGTCCCCGATCAAGGTGCCGAGCGCCAGCACCAGATTTTTTATCTGCTCCGAGGCAAGCATCTTGTCGAGCCGCGAGCGTTCGACATTCAAGATTTTGCCGCGCAGAGGAAGTATGGCCTGGATTTTCCGGTCGCGTCCCATCTTTGAACTTCCGCCCGCGGAATCTCCTTCAACAATGAACAGTTCCGATTCGGCCGGGTCGTGGCTTTGGCAGTCTGCCAGTTTGCCGGGGAGCGTCAGTCCTTCAAGTGCACCCTTTCGCAAGACGCTGTCTTTGGCCGCTTTAGCCGCCTTGCGGGCTTTGAGGGCGAGCAACACCTTGCCGATGATAGCCCTCGCCTCTTCGGGATTTTCCTCAAGAAAAGTGGCGAATGATTCGCCGAAAACGGTATTGACGGCCGACTGGGCTTCAACGCTTCCGAGCTTGCCCTTAGTCTGTCCCTCGAATTGAATTTCTTTGAGCTTGACCGAGACAACGGCGGTTAATCCCTCGAGCGCATCATCGCCGGTAAAATTGTCCTCGCTTTCTTTGACGACATTGTTCTTGCGGGCATAGGCGTTCAGCGTTCTGGTCAAGGCCGTTTTGAAACCGGTGACGTGTGTGCCGCCCTCGGCATTGTAGGTGTTGTTGGCAAAGGCAATAAGCCGCGAGGAAATATCATCAACATATTGGAGTGCCACTTCAACCGAGACTCCCTCCGCTTCTTTCTCAATGTAAAAAATTCCGCGGTGGACGGGCTTTTGCAATTCATTGTAAAAACGCACGAGCGAGACCAAACCACCTTCGAAATAGAAAGTAGTGTTGGGAACTTCAAGCGCAAGATCAGAAAAATAGAAAAGATTTTCTAGATCTATTTTTTCGGAATACTGACGCGCGTCAAAAACAGAAATCTTAAGTTTTTTTACGAGATAGGCCTGCTGGCGCAAGTGGGAAATTATTTTGTTCCAGTCGAAAGCGATCCCTTCCTTAAATATTTCCGGGTCCGGTTCGAAAATAGCCACCGTGCCGTGAAGTTTCGAAGAATCAACTTTCTTGACCTTGTGCTTGGCAATGCCCTTAGCGTATTCCTGAATATAAAGTCCGCCGTCACGATGGACTTCGACTTTCATGTAAGTTGAGAGAGCGTTCACGACTGAAGCGCCGACACCGTGAAGACCGCCGGAAATTTTGTAGCCTTCGCCACCGAATTTTCCTCCGGCGTGCAAGGTCGTCATGATGGTTTCAAGCGCCGAAACCTTGGTCTGCTTGTGAGTATCGACCGGAATGCCTCGACCATTGTCCACCACTCTCACTCGATTGCCCGGCAAAAGTACCACTTCGATATGATCGGCAAAGCCGCCCATCGCCTCGTCTCGTGAGTTATCAAAAATTTCCCAGATGAGATGATGAAGTCCCTCGGGACCGGTCGTGCCGATGTACATGCCCGGACGCTTTCGAACCGGCTCAAGCCCCTCAAGAACGGTAATATCGGCAGCCCTGTATGAGCCGTTTCCTGCCCTGAGCTTAGTCGAAGGGTTGACCGCTTTCTTATCTTCTTTTTTAGGCATTTTTCAGTATAAAAATAACAGAAACGGGCTCTCACCCGTCCTTAAATTATAGCAAAAATCACTCCAAAAAGGAAGCTGGTTTTCTTGCTTTTTTAGGCTTAAAGCGTATAAGTAAAAACGGTCAAATTCTGGTTCTTTATGGGCCAGTCGTCCCATGTTTTTGGGATAAGGGCAGATGGGCTCTCCTGCCGTGTAGAGAGCTGACTAGAGGAGGTCTTTATGGCCCCTACATTACTCGAACGATTGGATCCATCTGTGGCTCAAGCGCTCGCTCTAACCGCTGATCCAGCGCAAATGGTTCCCCTGCCCATCCACAACAAGATGGCTCCCCAAAGGCGCGATCTGGATGATGGTCTGTCCCCTCCGCGCAATATCCATCGGGAACAGGTGGCAGTACGATTCACTGTTGAAACCGGGAGACGAGATCTCCATGAATTAGATCTGACTGTCTTCGGAATAATAGGTGATGATAATAACCTCCTCATCATCGGGATCATGACCTCCGAAGAAACCGCGTACGCTTATCCCGACGAAAAGGTGGCATTTGCCGCCCGGTTCGTGTTCATCCTTTATTCCACGTTCACCAAAGAAGGAACTGTGTATGTTCCTGCCCGCGCCGTGGCTAAGTGGCGAGAACTTCAACGAGAGGATCGGGAGTTAGCCAAAGGATAACAGGACAATAAACTTGCGGCGCGCCCCTGGCGCGCCGCCATCTTTTTATAAGTGCACAATTTAGAAATTATGATAATCTAATGCGGTATGGAAATTAAGATACCCCGCGACGAGGAGAATAAACTGCTGCAGGAATTAGAGAAGCGCACTGATATGGAAGCAGTCCGCATGAGACGATACCTAGCGATGCCCGACCTCTCCCGAACGCCCGGCTCCCCCCTCCATGAGATCACCGAGCGCGTGAAGGCTGCTCCGGCTTTTGCAGGCTTCGACATCGTGGAAATACCGGAGATCGTTCCTACCGACATATCTTTCGATCTTTTTGACTTCCCTCCCGACCATCCTGCTCGTAAAAAGAGTGACACGTATTACGTTAATGATACAAACATTCTCCGTACGCACGACACGGTTTTCTGGTATTACTACCTCAACCATCCGGAAATAAAGCGACGTATCGCAAACAAAGAATCGTTCGGCGCATTCTGCTATGGCAAGGTGTATCGCAAAGACGAGATCGACTCTCGTCATATGAACGTCTTTCATCAGCTCGGAGGATGGTATCTCACACCGGATTCGGAACCCCTTGGACCAGAAGAGACTAAACACGCTCTGGGAGAAGTAGTACGCGCTATCTACGGCCCTGCGGCGACATTTCGCATTAATGAAGACAAATTTCCCTACACTGACCCATCTTTCGAGGTGGAGGTAAATGTGAAAGGAACCGCAGCGGAAGGTCCTGCAAAGGGCGAATGGCTTGAGATCCTCGGGAGCGGCATGCCAAAAAAGAGCGTGCTCAAGAAAATGGGGGTCGAGGGATATCATGGCTGGGCCTTTGGCTCTGGGATTGAGCGGCACGCCATTATCTTAATGGCACTCCCCGACATACGACTTCTGTGGTCAGAGGATGAGCGCGTAACAAAACAACTGGTACTAGGCAAACCGTTCGTGTCGGTCTCAAAATATCCGCCAGTCGTGCGTGACATTTCATTTATTGTAAAAAAGGGATTTGTACCCAATAACTACTTCGACCTTGTGCGCGATATCGGAGGCGATATGGTTGAGGAAGTAAAACTGCTTGATACCTACGAGGATGAAAAGAAGCTCGGTGCCGGTAATGCGAGCTACGCCTACCGGATCACCTACAGAAGCATCGACCGCACTCTGACGAATGACGAAGTGAATGCGCTCCATAAGAAACTCGAAGTGGCAACGGTCGAGAATTTCGGAGCGACCATTCGATAGTGTTCTCAAGAAAAATATCAAGGGCCGCCCTTGATATTAAGAGCGGAGCGGGGAAAACAAAATCGGCATTTTCCTCTCGTTTTAATATACTGAAGGCATGTCCATTCTTAAGAGAATAACCCCTCACACCGTTCCGGCCGCCCTTGAAGAGGTAAAACGCTACAATAATGACGGCATCGCCTGCAGTCTTTCCTACCTGCCGATTTTGAAGAGTAACCCGTGGAGTGTTGACCAAGAGGTCAACAAGTATTTTGAAATGTTACGGACGATAGATGAAGAGGAGGCAGACTGCGACGTGACGTTAAAACTCCACCAACTCGGCGTGTACAATTCCGCCACATTAGTCGGTGAGAGTGTCGAGAAGATCGTCGCCTACGCTAAGAGTCTCAACAATTTTGTTTGGATCGATATGGAACGGCCGGACACGGTCGACATAACCATCGAGTTGGCGCGGCAACTGTATCTAACCTATCCCGGCAGTTTCGGCATTTGCCAACAAGCCTACCTAAAACGCACCGAGCGGGACATGAAGCTCCTGCTTACCACAGGCATGCCGATGCGATTTGTAAAAGGATTTTACCGAGAACATGATTTCCTGACCTGGGGACAGGTGACCAAAAATTATGAGCGCCTCATGATCTACCTGCTCGACCACAGCAGCCGGCCGGCCATCGCTACTCACGACCTTGTGATTCACGAGAAAGCCAAACGCTATGTTCTCGAACATGGTCTCAAAAACAAGATGGAATTCCAGTTCTTCAAGGGAATCCGCGATGACTTGGCAAAACAGCTCGCCCGCGAAGGATTCCGCGTTCGCCTCTATGTTCCCTTCGGAAATGCCGGGCGATTTATTTTAAACGGCTGGCGCACCTTCGATATCGGGCACGAAATCGAGCGAATGCTGGGATTTGTCCCATGGAACTAACCACGTCTCGATTAAAATTTCTCTTATCGGGTATCTTTCTTATCGCTCTTTTTGGAGTCTCTTTTTGGCTTTCTCGTTTTTTGACGGACAATGAAACCGTCCAAAATTTAGTTAATTCCTACGGCTATTTTGCGGCTTTGCTTGTCGGCGTTATTGCCGGCTTCAATTTCATAGTGCCACTCCCGGCCATCGCTTTTATGCCGGTATTTCTTGCAGCTCACCTCAACGCTTTTGTTCTTGCTATATTATTGGCGATTGGCATGACAGTTGCCGATGGCGTCGAATACGCCGTATCAAAGTCGGGATGGGAAACTTTGAAGAGTTCCCGAACATCCTCGATCCGAAACCGTCTCGATAGGTGGAAACGGAAACATCCCGTGTTGCCGATAGCCGCCCTCTTTTTCTATACCGCGTTCGCTCCGGCTCCCAATGAATTATCACTGCCGTTGTTCGCGAGTCTCGGCTACAAGACGATGACCATCATGGCGACCACGCTACCGGCAAATGCTTTGTTCAATATCGTCTACGGAATCGGATTGACGGCGGTTTTTCATATGCTGTAAATCGGAGAGAGGGACTAAAAGAAAAATCCTCCGGACAAGCGTGTCTAAAGAGGATTTAGTGGAGAGCAGACGGCACTCGTTCCCGGGAGGGGATACGAAATAGCCAGTGCCGTAAGACGCCTCACGCGCTCCCGCTCTCTCCAGTCAGGAGGCACATGCCCGACAATCTCGAAGAAGTGAACCAGGGACTGATAGAAACTGGCCTGAGCGCGCGGATCGTAGCCCGCATCGACGAGCATCTTGATGCTAAACTCGTCGGCCTCGCGCTCCTGTTCCTCTCTCACTTCTTCGAGCGCCGCTCGCATTTCTTGGAGCGTTCCCTGCTTTAGATGCAAGTATGCTTCGCCAAATTTGCTGCCGTGATGGAGCAGGACGTGTCCAAGCTCGTGGGCCATGACTGCAGCAATTTCGGCCTCACAGCTCGCAAGGCTGAGGATGCCGACGCTCAGATACACGTATCCTCCGGCGATCGAGAAGGCAAAGGGTGATCTCGAACGGAGGATTGTGAAGTGAAAAACAAAATCGTCGTACCGGCCCGTCCCTTCGATGAGGTGCCTGCCGATCGCAGCGACGTAGTTCCCAACGTCAGTATTTGGATATTCACCACCACGGGACATAACGATCCCCGGGTGTCTCTCGGCTGCGCCTTCCACTTCCGCCTTGAGACCCTCGACCGAGGAAGTCGGCTCGAGAGCGTCGGCGACCGAGATCCCGAAGACCACGCTGAGGCAAACTACCATCGTCCAAACCGGGAATCCTTTCATGGATTTTCCTCCGCGCTTGGTGTTCCGAGCATTCTCAAAGCTCCATCATAAGATTACGCCTGACGTACTTCTTGAACCAGTTGACAAGTAATCGAGAACTGGATGTATCGTTAAAACTTTTGGTTTTGGGAAGGCATAGTGCTGTATAATTTAATTAGAAAACTGCTCTTTTCCGGCATCAGCAAACGCGGTAAAATGCGGCACACATGACCGCAAAATTCCGCATAGGACTTTTCACATCGGCGTGGGATTATGTCGCATGGGAGCTAGTGAGCACCGTGCATCAAGCCGTGGAAATGGGAACGATTCCCAACGCAGAAATCGCATTTCTACTCTCTACACGAGAGAAGGGCGAAACGCCGTTCGGGGATCTCATGATCAACAATGCCCGTGAGACGGGACTGCCGATCACGACATTCTCATCGCTGCGTTTCAAACCGGATCTCCGCAAGCAAGGCCGCGAAGCCAAGCGTGCGGGCGATCCATCGATTCTTGAGACATGGAGAGATGAGCATGATCGTGAGATCGTGAAGCGTATTACAGAAACCGACCTTGATGTGCTTTTAGGATACATGTGGGAATTTAGCGGCGCGACTTGTCGGACCCGTACCATCATTAACCTTCACCCCGCGCTTCCCACGGGTCCCAAAGGAACCTACAAAGAAGTGATCTGGGAGCTCATCCGAAACCGAGCAACCGAAACGGGTGTGATGATGCATGTCATTTCTCCCGAACTCGATCGGGGGGCTGCTGTTTCTTTCTGTCATTTCTCCATTCGCGGGGAACGCTTCGATCCCCTCTGGGAAGAAATGGGAGACCGGAGAAAACAGCAGTCTCTCGATACGATCGCGGCAGAAGAGGGTGAGAACAATCCTCTTTTCAAAACGATCAGGGATGAGGGAGTGAGACGTGAGTTTCCGCTGGTGCTCTCGACAATCAAGAGCCTGGTGGAAGGAAACATTCGGATCAAACACGGTGCGGTCAGTGCTCAAGGCAAGATCATCCCTTACGGGTATGATCTTACCGATGAGATAGAGATGACTGTTGCCCACAACCGCTGAAAGGAGCGGGGGATGAAGCAAGTAACTGTACCTAAGACTCGGCTTGAGCGGCTTCTCGTATGGCTATTCCTCGATCTTGAAGGACCGCTCGTCTTGAATGACAACGCCTTCGAGGCGTGCGTGAAGCTCGCGGAGATGTGCGGCCTCGGGGCGGA
>OBEQ012040306.1_pt1 | contig 10593 bp, 8 predicted proteins | sample 1670901 | NCBI WGS metagenome assembly OBEQ01 (sample SAMEA104232315, study PRJEB22302) | groundwater metagenome | biome: forest; feature: aquifer; material: groundwater | place: USA | collected 2011-08-07 | depth 5.4 m | reverse complement strand
TAAATACTGAATATTTAAAACTTCATAAAAAGTATGAAGAGCTGTTTTGGGTTTCGTACATGGGTGACCACTCGGTTGACGCGGCAAAAAATAAGGCACTGGCTGAACGTGACGCGTTCCGTGGCAGCAAAGAATATCATGGCGAAGTTATAAAGTTTATAAAGTTATCAAGTTCATCAAGTTCTAAGATTCGGGAACGCCTGCAGATTTGGCATGACTTTTTTGAACGTTACCAATTGCCGCCCGCGGCTTTGGCCATAAAAAATAAAATTGACGCCCTGGAAACCAAGGTGTTAAAAGGGCAGGGGACTCGCAAAGAAGGCTACATTGACCCTTACACTAAAAAATTTGTGGAGGCTTCAACTTTGCGCATGCGCACCATGATGAGTACGCATGTTGATGAAAAGATCCGCAAAGCTTGCTGGCAGGCGCGGGAAAAATTGGCCACCGGATTTATCAAAGAATATATTACGCTGATTGGCCTGCGCAACCAGTTTGCCAAGGCGCTGGGCTACACAGACTTTTATGATTTCAAAGTGCGCCGTGAAGACGGCATGACCAAAAAAGAATTATTTTCTCTGTTTGACTCGCTGTATGAAAAAACAAAATATGTGTTTGCTGATATTAAAAAGTTAGAGAAAAAAACGCCGGGCTTAAGAAAGCCTTGGAATTTTGGTTATTTAATGACCGGAGATTTTACCAAAGAAGAAGATCCCTATTTTCAGTTTGACGAAGCACTAATTCGTTGGGGGCGGTCATTTGCCGCGCTGGGCATTGATTACAAAAAGGGAACACTGACGCTGGATTTGCTAGACCGGAAAGGCAAATGGAACAACGGCTTTTGCCATTGGCCCAACTTGGTGCATTTTGAAAAGGGCAGGCGCATGGCTGGTAGTTCAAATTTCACCTGCAATGTGGTGGCAGGGCAGGTGGGCAGCGGAGTGGTTGGCTATAACACCCTGTTTCACGAAGGCGGACACGCGGCGCACATGTTAAATTCACAAGAGCAGGAAATTGTTTTGAATCATGAATACGCACCCATGTCTACGGCTTGGGCGGAAGTGCAAAGTATGTTTTTAGACACCATGTTTTCCAGCATTGAATGGAAAACGCGTTACGCGGTTAACGCCGAAGGCCAGGCTTACCCGTTTGACCTTTTCGCGCGAAAGGTTCAGAAGTTGCACGTGCTGGCCCCAAGCAGGATGAATTCTATTTTGTTTGTGGCGGCATATGAGAGGGATATTTATGAAACCAAAAGTTTAAACGCTGTAAAAGTAATAGCTATTGCCAAAAAGAATTACAGAAAATATTTTGGCATGTCTGAAGATTCACTTTCAGCGCTAAACATTCCCCATATTTATTCGTGGGAAAGTTCAGCCGCTTATCATGGTTATGGTTTAGCGGAACTTGGGCTTAGTCAATGGCGCGCATATTTTTATAAAAGATATGGTTATATTGTAGATAACCCAAATGTGGGCAAAGAAATGGCCAAAGTATGGAAACTGGGCGCCAAACACACCTACAAAGAATTCATTAAACTTGCCACCGGCAAGGCCATTTCCGCCCAGCCGTTTTTGAAAGAAGTGACCATTTCCATTGACCAAAAATTAAAACAAGCCAAAGAAAAAATAAAGCGGTTGGAAAAAGTACCACGCTATAAAGGCCCGGTACGTTTGAATGCCAACGTGCGCATGGTACACGGCAAGCAGGAAATTACCAATTCTAAAAAGAGTTTTGAGGATATGGCAGAAAAATATGGGAGGTGGGTGTTAAAACAAGCTTAGCAAGGTATCCAGCGGAAATGGGGTCGCAAGGAATGTTATAGACATTAACCCCATTTCCGAGGTGAATTTCCTCGCTTCGCTCCGGAAATTCATGTGTGGAATAATAGGTTACATTGGCAAAGATCAGGCGCTGCCGCTTTTGATTGACGGGCTGCGCAAGGAAAGCTACCGGGGGTATGATTCCAGCGGGGTGGTTGTATTTGGCGTGGATAACATTTTTTATGAGCGGGCGGTGGGGAAGTTGGAGAATTTGGAAAGCAAGATTGTTGGCAAAGATATTTTTGGAACGGTTGGGCTGGGGCATAATCGCTGGGCAACGCACGGTGGAGTGACAGAAAATAATGCCCATCCGCACGCGGATTGCACGGGAAATATTTTTGTGGTGCATAACGGGATTATTGAAAATTATCAGGCGCTCAAAGAAGCCCTGCAGAAAAAGGGGCATGTGTTTGTTTCGGAAACTGACACGGAAGTGTTATCACACTTAATAGAAAGTTTCATGCCTGCCGATGAGGCAGGTTACGAAAATAATTTAGAACAAGCCGTGGCCAAGGCGCTATTGTTGGTAAAAGGCGCTTACGGGATTGCGGTTATTGCGAAGTCCGACCCCGCAAAGATGGTGGCTGCGCGGCTTTCGGCGCCGCTGGTGATTGCCAAAACGCCGATTGGTGGATTTGTGGCTTCTGATCCTGCCGCCATTTTGAGCCATTCAAACCAGATGGTGTTTTTAGATGATAACGAAATGGCGGTTATTACGGCAGATGGTTTTACGGTGACTGATTTGCAAAGCAACCTTAAACAAAAAACGGTAACCGAAGTTGAATGGACGCTTGAGCAAGCCGAAAAGGGCGGGCATGCCCATTTTATGCTCAAAGAAATTCTGGAGCATCCGGAAAGTTTGGAAAATGTGCTGCGCGGCAGATTATTGGCTGAAGAGGGCCGGGCGAAACTTGGGGGTTTGGAAGGTATGAAAGACCAATTGCGTAATGTAAACCGCATTCAAATTATTGCCTGCGGGGGCAGTGCGTATGCGGCGGCGGTGGGTGAATATATGCTGGAAGAATATGGGGGCATTGCCGCGGAAGTTGAGATTGGTTCTGAATTTCGTTATCGAAAGCCGGTATTTGATTCGCAAACCCTTTCTATTTTCATTTCCCAGTCGGGAGAAACGGCTGACACACTGGCCGCGCTCAAAGAAGTCAAAGAGCGCGGCGGATTAAGCCTTGGCATTGTCAATGTGGTCGGGTCAACCTTGGCCCGAGAAGTGGGTGCGGGGATTTACACGCATTCCGGCCCGGAAATTGCCGTGGCTTCAACCAAAACGTTTACCGCCCAAGTGGCGGCTTTGGCCTTAGTGGCGTTATTTTTAGGCCGCCAGCGCCAATTATCTTTGGTGGTGGGGCGCGATATTGCCAAAAAGTTGCAGGAAATTCCGAATCAGGTGCGCAGTATTTTAGCCCAGAAAGAAACCATTGAAGCAATTGCCAAAAAGTATTATCAGCATACAAATTTCTGCATTATCGGCCGAAAATATAATTATGGCATTGCACTGGAAGGGGCTTTAAAATTAAAAGAGGTGGCCTATGTTCACGGCGAAGGCATGCGCAGCGGGGAATTGAAGCATGGTTCACTGGCGCTGATTAACCGGGAATTTCCCACCATTGCTATTGTGCCAAGCGATTCGGTGTACGAAAAAAATATCTCCAGCATCCAGCAAATCAAGGCCCGCGGCGGCAAGGTGATTGCCATTGCCACGGAGGGTAATGAAGAAATTAAAACCATTGCCGATGACGTTATTTATATTCCCAAAACCCTAGAAATACTAACACCCATTTTGGCCACCATTCCATTGCATCTGTTCGCCTATTATATGGCAGTTTTGCGGGGCTGTGAAATTGACAAGCCCAGGAATCTGGCAAAAAGCGTCACGGTAGAGTAATATGGATGCAGGTTATTTTCTGTTCTTTCAATTACCGTAAAGGGGGCAGGCATGTTGAGCATTCATGAAACTACAGCCATTTCTTGCTATCTTGGGGATGCGGGAAAGTTGCCACTGCTGACGCGCCAACAAGAAGTTGAACTTTTCAAGATTATTGAAAAGGGGCGAAGCAGTCAGTTGGAAATTGATGAAATGTTTTGGGAGGAATTTTTTCAACCCGATGTGGCAGACGAAACGCCGCTACGCCGGCAAGGAAGAAAGCAATATTTACAGGGGGGGGTATTGGCAGGCCAAGACGCCCGGGAAAAGGTTGTCAGACATAATTTAAGATTGGTTGTTTCCATTGCTGAAAAACACCTGGGCAAATGCGGTAACCTTGATATTATGGATCTAATAGAAGAAGGAAACTTCGGGTTACTGCGGTCTATTGAAGGTTTCCAGTGGCGCAGGGGATATAAATTTGCCACCTATGCCACGTGGTGGATAAGGCAATTTATTGGCCGGGCTGTGGCGAATTTTGCAAGGACAGTGAGGATTCCCCAGCACATTATTACCCAGATTTCCAAATGCCGGAGAATGGAAATCCAGCTGGGGGAAGTTTTAGGCCGGGTGCCACTGCTCAGCGACATCGCTTTCATGATGAATTTGTCGCCAGAAGAGGTTGAGGAAATCAAGGATATTAGCCAGACCATCTTGTCTTTGGATTTTATTACGCCGAATGCCGATGGTTCGCTGGAACAATTGCTCTGCGATTCTAATCAAGCCGGTTCCGAAGAAATCAGCGAGCGGTCTTCGCTTCAAGAGTTATTTCAAGAAGCCCTGAAGGTGTTTTCTGATCGCGACCGCCAAATCATTGCTATGCGGTTTGGTTTGGGTGGTGGCGGCAGTTACACGCTTTCCCAAATCGGTGAGCGCTTCAAGTTGAGTAGGGAAAGAATCCGCCAGATTGAAAGGAAGGTCCTTCACAGGCTTCAAAGGGACAAAAATATCAGCCATTTTGCCCCGCCCCGTTAACGTTGAAAATAGCCCGCACTTTGTTGCGGGTTTTTATTGTAAAAAGCGCAACCTTAGAGTAAGATTACTTATATGGAAAATTATAAAAAAATCGCTAACGATGCTCGCAAGAAAGTGCTGGAAATGATCCATAAAGGCCAAACTAGCCATGTGGGCAGTAATTTTTCGTGTATGGATATTTTAGCGGTGTTATTTTCTAAACTTAATTTAGATAAAGATTTAAAGCCCGATCGTGATAGATTTGTGCTTTCAAAAGGCTGGGTGGCAGCAGCTTTATATTATTTTTTGGCTGAAAAGGGGATTATTCCTAAAGAAGATTTGGAGCAGTTTGGCAAAGAGGGATCAAAATATATTGGGCTTTCAGAACCGGAAGTACGCGGAGTGGAAATGGCCGGTGGGGCGATGGGGCACGGTTTGCCTATTGCTTTGGGAATGGCACTGGCCGCAAAACGTGGTGGCGAGAAATGGAAAACATATGTATTAATGTCTGATGGTGAATTGGACTGCGGCACCACCTGGGAATGCGCTTTGTTAGCCGCTCAACAAAAATTGGATAATTTGGTAGTTATTGTAGATTATAACGGCTTCCAGGCCATGGGAACCAAAAAAGAAGTGCTGGACATGGAGCCGTTGGCTGACAAATGGCGCGCCTTTAACTGGGATGTGGCGGAAATTGACGGCCATAATTATTCAGAAATTGAAAAAGCGTTGGATATGGCGCATACAAAACCATTGATTATTATTGCTAAAACTTTAAAAGGTAGCGGTGGTCAAACTAAATGTGACATTTTTGAAAATAAATTAGAGTGGCATTACAAGACGGTTGATGAGGAAGTTTATGAGCAAGCGCTGGCACTATTAAATCAAGAAAAATAATGGACGATAAGCAAACATCAATTCCGGGGTTTATAAATGGATTGCCCAGTGAAACGGTAAAAGAAAAAACGAGCCGATCGGCCCGCGGGGTTTTTATGGAAACGCTTGAGGAATTGGTGCAAAAAGATCCGAAAGTTATTTTAATTGTGGGAGATGTGGGGTTTTCTTACATGGCAGAATTTGCTAAAAAATATCCCAATCAATATATTAATACGGGCGTGATGGAGCAGACTTTTATGGGGGTGGCTGCGGGGTTGGCCATGAGCGGTTGGAAACCCTATGTATATTCCATGGTGCCGTTTGTGATGATGCGAAATTATGAGCAGTTGCGAAACGATGTATGCTATGCCAATGCCAATGTGAAGTTAATCGGCGCGGTGGGGAATGTGCATTACCGTTTCCAGGGCATGAGCCATAATTTGTTGGGCAGTGAAAATGAAGAGGATTTGCTGAAAAATTTACCGAATATTAAGCGGTTTTATCCCAAAAGCCCCCAAGAAGTTCGCCAGATTGTGCTAGATACTTATCGCCAACCCGGGCCGGTTTTTATACGGTTATGATTATCCGTCATTTAGAAAAAAAAGATGCGCCGGCCGTGGCCCTGCTTATTCCCCAATTAACTCAGAATATTGTTGAGCCGGAAAAACTGGTGGCCCGGATTGAAACCCTGGCGGGTCAACCGGGCGTCCACTATATGGTGGTGGAAGTAGATGGTAAAGTGGTTGGCTTTGGCGGATTGGCCTGGTACCCGATTCCTTCAAAGGGGCTGATTGGCTGGCTGGAAGAAATTGTGGTAGATGAATCCGCCCGCGGGCAGGGGATTGCCAAGGCCCTGATTGCAGAAATATTAAAAGTGGCACAGCAAAAAAATATTAAAACTATCAAACTAACTTCCATTAACAGCGTCACCAACACGTTATACGAAAAGTTCGGCTTTGTTAAAAAAGACCACCAATATTTCGTGAAAAAATCAGATGTTTGAAGTTGAGAAAAAGTTTATTTTAACCAAAGAGCAGGAGAAAGCTTTAACGGAGGGCGCCCAGTTTTTGGGTGAAAAGAAATTCACGGATATCTATTATGATGATCTAAATTATATTTTGACCGGCCAGGATTTATGGCTGCGCCAGCGCGACGGGAAGTTTGAATTGAAAATTCCCATGAATAAAAAATTAAAAGAGCGTGTTTCCGACCAGTATAAAGAACTGGAGACGGATGGGGAAATTTTAGAATATTTCCAGCCCGGTGCCGGGGGAACTTTGATGGAATTTATGGCCAAAAATGAATTTAACCCTTTTTGCACCGTAACCACTACCCGCAGGAAATATAAAAAAGACGGTTTTGGTATTGATTTAGACCTTACTGATTTTGGCTATAATATTGCCGAAATTGAATTAATGGCGGAAAGCGCCGAAAACATGGATGAAGCCACGGCCGCTATCATTGCCTTTGCTAAAAAGCATAACATACCCGCCGTTGACCACGTTCGAGGCAAGGTGGCCGAATATTTACGGATTAATAATCCAGAACACCTGGAAAAACTGATTGTCCTGGGAGTAATTAAATAAAAAATCCTCTCATGCGGGTCTGAGAGGATGGGGTTTTACGCAAGGGCGTTGCCTTCGGCAATGAAAAAGGTGAAAGCGGGGAACTGGTCACTGTCTGCTGCCAGAGAAACCCTCCACACATTATACCTTTGAGAGTAGTACATTCTCATCTCCCGAACGGTATGCGTTTTGTTTCTCATGAAAAAGACCATGCGCAGGTCTTCGTTTTCGGTTGGCAGCCAGCCGGATTTTCCGTGGGCCTGGGGCTTTAGGATTTGATACAGCTGGACCGGTGTGATGCACAGTTTTTCGTTAAGGAGCCATTTTGCTTCATCGGCCGGAGCTTCGCGATCTGAAACGTACAGTTGCAACGTTGACGACTTGCAAAACGGTTCTTTGAAGTTAAGAAATTGCGCGTCAAAGTCACCGTTCGTTTCCGCATTGCATTCTTGCAGCCGGGCTTCAGTCAAGACGAAGCCTTTGGTTTCCGAAACCATGGCCTTGTTTTCAAAAGCGCGCAAAAGCGGCATGGCAGCACCCTTCGTGTAATAAGAATGGTTATTGGTACTGCCCTTTGTATACTATTTTTTTATGGTTTTATCAACTATAATAGCACTATGTTACAAGTTATTCTGCCCCACATCAAAAAACATAAGCGCGTCATTTTTCTGGCGTTTTTTACGGTGTTTTTGCAGCAGATTTTTTCTTTGATTGACCCGCAGATTTTCCGGTTGATCATTGATAGCTATATTTCCAAATATAACACGCTTTCTTGGAACACATTTTTATACGGAACGCTGGGCTTGTTACTTTTGAGCATGGCGGTGGCGTTGGCCGCGCGCATTTCAAAGCATTTACAAAATTATTATGTTTCGGCCGCCAGCCAGAAAATGGGAGCGGGGGTATATGCCCAAAGCATTTCCAGCGTGCTTTCATTGCCGTATGAAATTTTTGAAGATGAGCGCAGCGGTGACTTGCTGGAGAAATTGCAGAAGGCCCGTACGGATCTGCAAAGTTTCATTGTGGTGGCTATTAACATGGCCTTTGCCCTTTTGGTGGGGATTATTTTTGTGGTGGGTTATGGATTTTACGTGCACTGGCTGATTGGCGCGGCGTATTTATTGCTGATTCCGGTTTTAACAACCGTAAGTTTTTACATGAGCCGGCGCATTAAAAAGGCCCAAAAACAAATTGTGGCGGAAACGGGTAGTTTAGCCGGAGCCACCACGGAAACGTTGCGCAACATTGAACTGGTAAAAAGTTTGGGCCTGGAGCAGCGGGAAATTGAGCGGTTAAATTATAGCAATGAGAGGATTTTGGAATTGGAACTGAAAAAAGTACGCACCATCAGGTATTTGGGGTTTATCCAGGATACCATTTTGAATATTTTACGGAATATGATTTTGGTGATTTTGCTGTGGCTGGTGTGGCAGGGAACGGTTTCCGTGGGAAACTTTTTTACCCTGTATATCTATTCATTTTTTGTCTTTAACCCGCTTTCTGAAATTGGCGGCCTGACTTCAAGTTATAATGAAGCCAAGGCGGGGCTGGAAGTGGTGGAAAAAACCTTACATAAAAAGGCGGCTAATCCAAAGCGGGCCGGGCTGAAAATTACCGCAATAGATTCAGTGGGTTTTTCCCATGTTTCCTTTGCGTACCAAGAATCAAACCGGAATGTGTTAACCGACATTACGTTTTCCGCTAAAAAAGGCGAAACCGTGGCGTTTGTGGGGGCAACCGGCAGCGGTAAAACCACTATTTTAAAATTAATGCTGGGGTTGTATAAGCCAAAACAGGGTATGGTTTCCATTAATGAAACTGACGCAGGAAGTGTTGATTATGAAGCACTCCGGGCAAGGGTTGGCTATGTTTCACAAGATACGCAATTATTCACCGGCACTATCCGCGAAAATTTATTATTTGTGAAAGCTGATGCCACTGATCAAGAGTGCATGCAGGCATTGGAATTGGCTTCAGCCCTTTCTATTTTTGATAAGAGCGACCGGGGGCTTGATACCAAGATTGGCGAAGGCGGGTTGAAGCTTTCCGGTGGGGAAAAACAGCGCCTGGCCATTGCCCGGGCCTTGTTGCGCAAGCCCAACTTATTGGTGTTTGACGAGGCTACCAGTAATTTGGATTTAATTACGGAAAAAGCCTTGAATGATACTATTCGCAATATTGTCAGCAAAAAGTCTGATTTGATCACCATGATTGTGGCCCACCGGCTTTCCACGGTGGCCCACGCGGACCGGATTTATGTGTTGGAAAATTCAAAAATTATTGAAGAGGGCAACCACCAGCAATTGTTGGAGAATAAAGGGCTGTATTACGCCCTGTGGAGACAGCAGGGGGCGGGAGTGTAAGAAAGTATTATTATTAGCGTCTTTAAAAATAACATGAAAAAATATATTATTTCTTTGGTAACTTTTTTGGCGGTGGCGGGCCTGCCCGGCGGCGCGGGTGCGGCAACGGTGACTGAATTGCAGACCCAGCTTCAGGCATTGCAAAGCCAGCTTAATCAACTTAATTCGGGAACGGCAATTTCCTCTGCCTGTGCCAACATCGTGTTTTCACGGAATTTAAAAGTGGGAACTTCGGGTGCCGATGTGAAGTGTTTACAGCAACTGTTAAATAAAGAGGTTGCCGGGCAGGTGCCGCAAACCGGTGTGTTTGGTGTAATTACCAAGGCAGCAGTTATTGCCTTCCAGGAAAAATACCGGGCGGAAGTGCTGGCGCCTTCAGGCCTTGCCCGGGGAACGGGAATGGTGGGTTTAGCCACCAGAATTAAATTGAATGCATTATTGGTGGTAGTAGCCACGCCGGTGGTGGCACCGGTTCCCGTAAAAACCCAAAGTGAAATGGAGATTGCGGCCATTGCTAAAGCTTCGCCAGCAGTGGTTTCTATTAATATTACCAAGCAAGTTCCCGAATATGAAGTAGGCTATGAAGAGGTTTTTTCGGGCGGATCTAGTTGGTCCGGCCTGAAGGTGGAAATTCCGGTGTACAAGCCCACCGGCCGGATGGTTACTAAAAAAGTGGGGGCGGGTAGCGGATTTTTAATTACCAAAGATGGTTATATTCTTACCAACAAGCACGTGGTGGCCGATGAAAGCGCGCAGTATCTGGTGGTGGCCAGTACCGGCGCACAGCAGGCCGCCAGCGTGATTTATAAAGATGCGCAAAAAGACGTGGCGATTATAAAGATTGACGGTGGTGATTATCCGGTTTTGGCGCTGGGTGATTCAAGCACTCTTCAGGCCGGCCAGCCGATTATTGCCATTGGCAACGCGCTGGGGCAGTTTTCCAATTCGGTTTCTTTGGGAATTGTTTCCGGTTTGGATCGCACCATCCGGGCGGCTGACGCCAATGGCGTGCTGGAAACACTGGAGGGGGTAATTCAAACCAATGCCGCCATTAATCCGGGAAATTCCGGCGG
>OBEQ012505343.1_pt1 | contig 10594 bp, 9 predicted proteins | sample 1670901 | NCBI WGS metagenome assembly OBEQ01 (sample SAMEA104232315, study PRJEB22302) | groundwater metagenome | biome: forest; feature: aquifer; material: groundwater | place: USA | collected 2011-08-07 | depth 5.4 m | reverse complement strand
GCATCGCTCCCAACGCACTCATGGAAGCAACGGACGCATCGCTTGAGTTGGAGTATAAAATGAAAACCACCCGGCTCAATAGCGAGGTGGCATTGCTGCGGATGCTCGATCGTGCTACGCGCCTACGCCAGCGCGATGCTTCATGAGTCGAGATTTCATTCTCGAAGAGGTGTTTTTATCCAAAACATTGCGTTGCGCTGCTTTGTCGATGGCTTGGACGAGCTTCGGTAACAACCCAGCAGCGCCAGTTGCATTGGCAGCGCGGGCCTTTTCGTACTGACGCGTAAGAATTTCAATCGTTCGCCGACGCACATCGTTGCGTTCTCGACGTTTATTTGCCTGTCGTAATGCTTTAATTCCCGCGTGTTTGTGGAGCACAGTGTGATGAGGTTAGGGGCTGGTATTAATTCGGTTCGTGGAGATGATCATACGCTTCTCTGGGAACTTTGTCCAGTGTGCTCGAGGCCCTTGAGATACTGATGCCATTGTTCCCCTGTAAGCAGGTCAAGTGTCACAGCATCCTCGACCCTCCAATCTCCGATCGCGGTACGGCGAAGGGCTTCGGTATAGGCCCCGACCCGCAACGCTCGGCCAATATCTTCAACAAGGGTGCGGATATACGTTCCGGACGAACAGGAGACTTTGATCTCGGCAATGGGCCACTCGAATCGGTGCAGCTCCAGCGCATGAATCGTCACGTGCTGCGGAACGCGTTCTACCGTCTCCCCTCTCCTCGCAAGCACGTAGAGCTTCTGTCCTCTCATTTTCTTTGCCGAATACATCGGCGGAATTTGTTCGATGTCGCCAACAAATTTCTCGAATGCCGCCGTCAGCTCGTTTCCACCTATTCCTTCTTCATTACTCTTTATTCCCACCGTCATACGCCCAGTCAGATCCCCCGTATCCGACGTGGCACCAAAATGCATCGTCGCCTCGTAGGTCTTTGAGAGCTTGAGCAGAACACCGAGGCGCTTGGTGGCAGCTCCAATGCCGCAGATGAGGAGGCCGGTGGCAAACGGATCGAGCGTTCCGCTGTGCCCAATACGCCGAATCCCCGTCACCCACCGCAGTCGATCCACCACATCGTGGGACGTGATACCTGCCGGTTTATCGATGAGGAGGAATCCACTTGGTTGACTTTTCACCTCTTTTTCCATACAATCAGAATTCTATGAACGTTACTGAACTTGCCCGCAAACTGCGCGTCAATACGAACGATCTCTTTGAACTCTTACCCAAGATCGGTTTTGACATTGGGAAACGGGCCATTAAGGTCGATGACGTGATTGCCCAACGCATCATCAAGGAGTGGCCGCGCCTGATTCGCGAGCTCGATGATCGTCGCCGTCTAGCACGCGAGGCAAAAGAAGCCGAGAGCGCCGTCGCACAAGCGAACGCGACACAAACTGCCATTGCAATCCCAGCAGTCATCACCGTGCGTGAGCTTGCGGTCACCCTCAACCTGCCGGTCACCCGCCTCATCCGAGAACTCATGAATAATGGCGTGCTCGCGACCATGAATGAGCGCATTGACCATACCACAGCAACCATTATCGCCCAAGATCTCGGCTTCAAGGTCCAGGATGCCCCGGAAGAACGCTCGGAAAAAACCGAAGAAGCGACGGGCGAGAAACTGAAGGCACTCCTTGCGCAAACCGACGGTAAAGACCGCGAGCCCCGACCCCCAGTGGTGGTTGTCATGGGCCACATTGACCACGGGAAGACAAAACTCTTGGATACCATCCGGGAAACCAACGTCGTCGCTGGTGAAGCGGGCGGGATTACCCAACACATCGGTGCGTATCAAGTGGATGTGGCCACGAGCGAGGGCGGGCGACGCACCGTCACCTTTATTGATACCCCGGGCCACGAGGCCTTTATGACGATGCGGACCCGTGGGGCAAAAATCGCCGACATTGCGATCCTTGTGGTCGCCGCCGACGACGGAGTGAAACCGCAAACCGAAGAAGCGCTGCGGATTATCCGCGGAGCAGGACTTCCGATTGTTGTTGCATTAAACAAAATCGACAAACCCGAAGCAAACCTTGATAAAACAAAACAGGAACTTTCAAAGCTCGATCTCATTCCGGAAGAATGGGGCGGAAAAATCCCGATGGTGCCGATCTCCGCCAAAGCAAAGACGGGACTGGAAACACTCCTCGCAACCATTCTGCTTCTCGCCGATCTTGAAAAAGAAAAATTGCACGCCGAACCGAATCGCGACGCCGTTGGCACCATTATTGAATCACACATTGATAAGGGCGAGGGACCGGTCGCGACGATGCTGGTGCATACCGGCACCCTCCACCGGAATGATTTGCTCCTCATTGATGGAACGTTGCACGGAAAAGTCCGCGCGATGAAAGATCATCGTGGAGCGGCAGTCGATGCCGCGGGGCCATCGGCGCCCGTGAAAATTATCGGCTTTCGAAAAGCGCCGGCAGTCGGCGATGTCATTGAAGCGACGACCGATGCGAGTCGCGTGGAACGGACCGCAGAAACGCGCGAAGGCGGCCGCACCGCAACCATCCCCCAAACAACGATAAAAATCGTCCGCGAAAAATCCCAAAAATTTCCCGTCATCATTAAAACCGACGTCCTGGGTTCTCTCGAAGCCATCATTGGCATTCTTGAACAGGTGGATCATCCGGAAGTGGGACTCGAAATTGTCCACAAAGGCCTGGGAAAAATTACCGATGCCGACGTGCTCACCGCCGAAGCAACCAAGGCGCGCATTTACGCCTTTAACGTCGCAACCACCCCAACGGCGCAAGTCATCGCCGCGGAAAAAGGCGTGGTCATTGAGCGCTACGATGTCATCTACCATCTCGAACGGGCGATACATAGCGAGCTGGAAAAACTGCTGGCTCCGGAGATTCGACGGACCATCCTCGGCACGGCAAAAATCCTTGCCATCTTTCGACAAGAACGTGGATCAGTCATCGCCGGCGGCAGTGTGACCGACGGACAGATCACGAGCACGGCACGCATTCGCCTTCTCCGCGATCAACGCGAGCTGGGGCCAGGGAAGATCGCAGAACTCCAAAGCGGTAAACGCGCCACCCCCAGTGTGCGCGCAGGCCAAGAGTTCGGCATCAAGCTCGATACAAAACTGCATCTTGCCGTTGGTGATATCGTGGAAGCCTACAGCGAAGAACAGATCGAGCGGTCGTTATGAGCGAACGACGCATTGCGCAAGTGAGCGCGCTCCTTGAGCAGCGACTCGGGGAGATCCTCTTGAGAGAGTTCGAAGTGCCGCCTGGTATTCTGCTCACCATCACAAAGGTACAGACCTCGAGCGATCGCGACCATGCCGAGGTGTGGGTGAGCGTGTACCCCGAATCACAAGCGGCAGAAACGTTTGAACAGCTCAAAAAAAAGCGCGGCCTCCTTCAACACCTCCTCCACCAAGAACTGATCATGGAGCACCCGCCGGAGATCCACTGGCATCTCGATATCGGCGAAATCAAGGCGGCAGAAGTTGAGGCACTGATTGATAGTGTGAGTGATGTGAAGTAATCGGTAATTAGTAACTAGTAATTGACGTATCGCGATCGTTCCCCCGTTGCGGGTACCGATTACCAATTACTAATTACTAATTACTAGTTACTATCGCCACTATGACCGTTGAGACTGAAATTTGGAATGTCCTTCGTGCCCCGGGCGCTCGGGCGTTGCTCATCTCGCACAAAAACCCCGATGGCGACACCTTGGGATCAATGCTCGCGATGTGGAATACATTGAGCAGAGAAAACATTCCCGCACTCCCCTTTTGCGTTGACCAACCGTCCGAGGCGTTCCAATTCCTCCCCGGTGTTCGCTCCATCGTTGACGATCCGGAAGCAGCGCGAGAATTCCGCCCCACCGTGATCGTTGTATTTGACGCAGGGAACCTCGACTATGCGGGTGTTGCCGATCTCGTTGCTGGCATCCGAGAAGAAAAACCCGTCGCGACCCTCATCGTCGTTGATCACCACTATACGAACAAACGCTACGGCGACCTGAACCTTGTCGTGGATACGAGTTCATCCACTGCCGAAATTACCGCGGGGTTACTCCGCGCCGGCGGTGTCTCGTTCAGCACTGCGATTGCGCAGTGTCTCTTAACCGGCGTCGTCACCGACACCGGCGCCTTTTCAAACGCTGCCACCACGACCGAGTCGCTGGTGTTAGCATCGCGCCTGTTGGAAGGCGGTGCAAAACTTTCCACCATCCTTGAACACACCTTTCGCAACAAGAATATCCCAACCTTAAAGTTGTGGGGAAAAATCTTCAGCGAACTCAAACAAACCCCGGATGGTTCGGTTGTTGCCTTCATCTCCCAAGCCGATATTGAGCACTTTGGTGTCAACGAAGAAGGCACGGAAAGCATTGCCAATTTCTTGCAAACCATTGGCGATGCCAAAATGATTGCGGTCATCAAAGAACTTCCCAGCGGAGAACTCATAGGCAGCCTTCGCACTACCCGCGATGACGTCGACGTTTCTGCCATTGCCGTCTCCTACGGTGGCGGTGGTCACAAAAAAGCCGCCGGCTTCACCACCGCCGGACGACTCGTCATTGACGGCACCGGCTGGCGGATTGAACGATCGTAGGCCACCCGTCCCCTGCCCCGTGCCGACACGCTTCGGCAGAAACGCCCGGGTACGTCATTGCTCCACGCCCTCAGCGAACTCCTCGTTCGTCTCTCCGACTGCGGTCGGAGGACTCTCGTCGTCACACAGGCGCTTCGGACTGAACAATGACGTCGGGCTGTCTGCCTTCGCTATCGTCGGGCACTGTGGCAGGCGGCAAGGGTGGCGTTTGCTTGCGGAAATTAACAGCTCAATGGCCACCTCCGTTGAGCCGTTCATTTGAATAGAAATTACTCATTACAGGAACGACTTAATTCGGTTCGCCTTGACAATTCCCCCCCCCGCGCGCTATACTCGCTGTCACGTTCTTTGACGTATTGCAATACATTCGCCCGTAGGTCGCCGTACCAAATGGCTACGGCTCATGATGATAAAAGCAAAATTCGAGCACCAGGAGGTGCCACGTGAATGACGAAAATGATGAAGGTCCCGCGACAGTAGCACAGCTTGGGCAGATCAAGAAATTCGGCTTGAAGGTGCCCAACCCCATTACCAAGATCGAAGCGAGGACGCTGCTCAGGGATCTTTACAAGGACAAATCCGATATAAAGGGTTTCCGAAGGCTTGAACGCAAGCGCGTCTATCTGCGACCGCTTCTCGATCGTGGAGTGTCCCCGGGGTGGACATACAGATCTGGCCGCACTCTGACCGTTCACTGGATCTCCCTTGAAGATGGGCGACTCACGTTCTATGACCCCAACGATGATACCTACCATACGGTGAGCGCCGGAGGTATGCAATTCATCAAGCCTGATGGATTCAACCCGCCCACCGAGGCACTGCCGACTATACCCGAAGGATACGTTCCGATCTCAAAGGACGTATGCAAAACGGTTCAGGCGGGCTCGTATGGAGATGCGGCCCGTGGAGCACTCCAGATGATCCCTGCCTATCCGCACGGCCCGAAGGTACCGTACATGCCCGAGTCGCTCCTGGGGAAAAGCAAGACGCTCGATCCTGAACAAAGGATGCTCAGAAAAGAGTTTCTTGCCGGGCTCGCACAGCGCCGTCACTGTACATACTGCGGGACCCTCAAAGATGCGCCTGCAGAAATGAACAGGATGAGCAAGCGGTGGTGGGAGCAATTCCGGGTATGCAGAAAGTGTGAAGTGCTCTACGAAACGAGAAGCACGCCACCGCCCCACTACTTCTGCCAGCGATGCGGAGGGGCTCGGGAAGATCGTCAACCGAGAGGTCTTTTCTGCGAGGCGTGTCGCGCCCTCAAAGCGCGCTTCATGCCAACACAATCGAAGTAAAGCATGCACTTCACTGCCGCGCGCGTCGTCTGGACCCTCCTGGTCCCGAACGACGCCCGCGGTCGTTTTTTTTCTGTATATCAAGATTGATCCACAAAAATTTCTCTTCAAACAAACGCGTGCGCCGGCGTGAGCGCTTTCCCCGAGTCTGCGATAGCGGAGTGGCCCAGCCCACCAGGCGTTTTATAGCCAAAGAGTCCTGTTCGAGAAAGCGAGACAAGCTTCGACCGTTGTCGAAGTGTAGTCGAGCGACGAGTTACGGTTTTGGCGTACAATAAAACGCCTCGTGGGCGTTTGCCACGAAGCGTGCAAGCGAGGGGAAAGGATCCCGCCGGCGCATCGCAGTCACCACACCCCTCACTGCACCAACGGCTGCCCAGCATCAGGCGGCGGAGGCAGCACTGCGGGCGAGGCACCAGGGCTCGCTGGTTCTTCTTTTTTCTTTTCGACCCCCACCAAACACACCGCCTGCCAGGGTTTATAGTGCGAATGAAAAACTTGTTTACGGGTGGTTCCGTCCGGCATCGTCACGGTATACGTAAAGCTCGCGTCAGCACCATCGTGGGCGATTTCCGTGCACTTTTTTTCGCCCGGCTTTAGGTCTTCGGTCTCAATGGTCTTCATCGGAGCCGGCTTCACAATGTTGTAAATTTTTGGATCGGTGCGCTCGGCCTTCCGACCATCTGAAGCGCCCCAAAATTCAAACCGAAGATCATCACCGGTCATTTTTGTGATGAGCACCACCGGTCCCGCAGTATCATTTTTAAATCTGAAATCGGGCTTCGGGGGATAAATCGTTGCATCCGTACCGGCTGGCTCGTAGTACCGAACGCGATACGAATGATTCGCGCGTTCGGTAATCGGAAAACCGGAAGCCATCGCGGCTCGAAACACCGTTGTGCCAATTTGACAGAGACCACCGCCATACTCGGGAATGGTTCGATCGCCCTTAATGACCAGCTCGGGAAGATAACCGGTCTCTTTTTCAATTTCACCCAACGTTTTGACGAGCGAAAACTCTTCGCCGCTGCCAATCACGATGCCATTGAGTTTTGCCGCACCGGTGGTAATGTTGTGACGCCGATTCTGGGGTGAACCCTTGAAATTCGACGTGCCAAACCCAATGAGTTCGCGAATGCCGATAGCGTTGGTGGCACTGGTCGTGATCGCAGGCTCCACGCGCTCAAGGTGAAGCACGATGGGATCAAGGCCCGACCCAAGCAGCATCGTCCGTACCGTGGCTGGGGCGTTCCGAGGAAGCTTCTGGCCCTGCGCGCTCTCTTGAAAATTAGTGACCCGACCGTCCACGAGCTCAAATTTCGCATTAACGGCCTCTTGCTCAAACGGATGCGCTCCTTCGGCGAGCCATGCATCAAGACCTGCTCCAACGGTCGCCACCACGCGCTTCGTCGCATCGCGCTCTAACACGATCCACTGACCAACATGGTCGCGGTCGAGCGTGATGGTGCCACGGGTGGCACCATCAACCCCCTGAATGACCACCGAACGCGGCAGTTGAGCACGGAGATGCTCCACGTCTGGCAACAGCGGCTCGGCATCGGCGGTGCGAATGTCGGGAGTTTCCGCCGTAAGCGTCAGCCCCACTATCGGGTGCTTCAACTGCTGAAATGCGGTGACAATGGTATGAACCGCAGCGTCATACTGGAAACCACTTCCTGGTTGATCGGGTATCACCCTCGGCCCATCTGCGGCAGAAAAGACAATACCCGCCGGGCGGGCGGGTGTGTGTACCTCAAAATTCTCTTTTAAGGTCCGACGAATCGCATCTTCATCAACATGGAGTACCGGGGCAAGATGGATCGGCGCAAAAGAACCCTCAATGCCAGTGCGAACATTTGAAAACCAATCGGGTCCGTGCCCGATCGTCATGGCGCGACGGACCGTCTCCGGAATGTCATATCCCATGAGCTCATAGGTGAGATCAAGATCACCAACCGCGCTTACCGTGGTGGTGAGTGTCATTGATCGCCCATCGGCTTTTACCGGAAGTCCGCGCGCATTCCATTCATTCACGGCGTGGTCAAGGATGTCACGCGCCTCTTCGGGCGTGCGTCCCGCAAGTGCATTGTCTCCAACGGCAACGCCAGGAAAAATTCGCCCATCATACTTCATGAGCAACGCCGCTGCGCCGCCAAAAAGCGCGAGTCCAACAACAATAAAAAATATCAGTACCCCAAAAAGCCATCGTACGCCGCGCGTCCCGGGCTTTGGAATCGTCCCTGACATATCAACGGTTAGAGTTCGACCTCTTCCACCCGGACGCGCGCTTCTTTTTGCTTGGCGAGCATAATCGTGAGCACGCCTTGCTTTAAAAATGCCTTCACCCGATCAGCGCGCACATCCGAGGGTAAAATAAGCGAGCGAGAAAATCGTCCCCAATAACATTCTTGATGCAAATGGGCGGCGCGGGCCGGTGCATGCGCTTCTCGGCTGCCTCGGATCGTCAGGAGATCATTGACCAGGGTGATATCGAGATCCTCCGGCTTCACTCCCGCAATGGGAGCAACCACCACGACGTGCTCCGGAGTCTCGTAGACATCCACCGTGAGTTGGCCCTCGAGCGCTGAATAATCCCACGATTCGAGTGGCGCTTCTGCGCTGCCGATATCCGAGACCGCAGACTCAAGCGGCAGCGCCGCATCATCCGGAGCAGCCACTGGCGCCCATGGCAGTGATTCTGGTACGATCTCCTCGCCAATTTCCAAGCCCGTTTCTTCGTGAAGGGCTGGGAAGAGTGAAATTCTTGCAAACTGCATATGTTGTCAACAGCACTATACCAGATTCTCTCCAGAAAGCCCAGGGTATTGCATTTTTTTGGCTTCTATGGTAGGATAGTTTGTTGTCTAAAAAACACCAGAAATCATTAAGAAATATGACCTATTTACGAAAAAAGACTACGATCATCACAAGTATCGCAATTCTCGCAAGCATTGTGCTTGCGCCAGTCGCTGCCATCGCCGGGATGCCTGCCACGGCATGGACCGGATCCTCGTACGGGGTGATTGAAGTGCAGCAAAGCAATACTCATTTTGAAATTGTCTTTAACCGTCTCGATGGCGCAGGTGCCCGGCAGGCAGCGCCCGTGTCGGTTCTCGCCTCGGATATCCCGATCCGGTTCCCGACCATTCATTGGACCGGATTGACCTTCTTGATCTTCTGGACCCAGAAAGATGGCGATGGCACGCTCATTGCCGCGCGTCGCCTCGACCCTGCCGGAACGCCCGCAGGCCCGATTATCCAAATTCACCGCAGTGATTACGCCCTCACGAGCTTCTCAAGCATCGCGGTGGAACAAAACCCCCATCATTTTGCATTAAGCTGGGAAGAAAAAATTTCTCCGAAACACTTTCGGAGTATGTTCCTCCGCGTGGACACTGCTGGCGCCAAATTGACCGAGCCACGTGTCGTGAGCGAGTCAAACCAAGAGGCACCACAACCCGTGACGATCGTGCAACTGCCGATGTTCCAGCTCATCTCACAGCGGATCCCATCCGGTCCTGCTGCTGGCGGTCCGCGGTACCCCAGCCCATCACTCGGAACCGCACAATCAATCACGAGCCGTCCGGGCGACATCGCCTACGCCTATCCGCCGCCATCAACAACGCCCGTTGTCTTTCCTCAGCCCGTACGTACGGTCTTTGTACAACCCCTACCGCTCGCCTACTACCCCTTCTCTCCTATGCCGACCTTTACCCAACCAGTCGAAAGCATGTCGAGTGTGCAAATCTATACCGTACCAGCCTATAGCTGGAGCACATCGGGGGTGATCAACACCACTCCGACCACGTTCGGCATTGCCACGATCCAAACCGGAGATCTGATCCGCGGTTCATCCCCATCCGTGTGGAGAATTGGTGAAGACGGACAGCGCCACTTGTTCCCTGACGACTTTACCTTTAAATCGTGGAGCAACCGATACGAATGGGTGGTGACCCTTCCCGATGATCAAATCGCCCGCATCCCGCTGGGAAAACCGATGCTCATCTACCCCGGCTTTGCGATCGTGAAGTTTACCAACGACGCAAGCCTCTATACCGTGAGTCGCATTGATGTGCTCCGAAAGATGCAGGGTGACACTGAAGCGCGCACGCGCTATGGTGTGAACTGGAAGAACCGCATCCACGTCTACCCCAGCGAACTGAAGGCGCAATACGAATTTGAGGCAACCCCCGTTGCTAAAGCGAGAACACGAAAGATCGCGCGTGCATCAAAGCCGGTTGCCAAGAAAACAACTCCTGCAGTTCAACTCAAGAACCTTCGCGCCCGAAGAGTTCTGTGATACCGGATGGCAAACCGGTGCGATTGTTCGCGCAGTTTCACTAAGAGCGAGAGTGGAATAAGCTTCACCGACGCATCGCTTGTATAGAGGTCGGCCCGTTTTCGGGCCGGCCCTTTTGCTAATGCGGCAGCAGGAATAGCACTGCCGAGCGCCCGAAGCACCTCGTGCGCAGCCCCGAGCTGCGGCGCGCCACCGTCCATGAGCAGTAAATCAGGCGTCGGCCATTCGGCATGGCGAAGACGACGCTGTAACACTTCTTTGAGCATCGCCGTATCGTCAATGCCGCGGACCGTTTTGATGCGAAATTTTCGGAATCCTGCCGGATCGACCTTCCCATTCGTAAACACCACCATGGAACCGACCGCCTCATGACCAAAGGTATGCGAAATATCGTAGGCTTCAAT
>OBEQ011498096.1_pt1 | contig 10594 bp, 10 predicted proteins | sample 1670901 | NCBI WGS metagenome assembly OBEQ01 (sample SAMEA104232315, study PRJEB22302) | groundwater metagenome | biome: forest; feature: aquifer; material: groundwater | place: USA | collected 2011-08-07 | depth 5.4 m | reverse complement strand
TTGCTAATTAAATGGGGAAGAGCCGCTTTAATCGTTATAAATTTAGATTTTAAATTGAGATTGATCATGTCATCCCAATTTTTTTCATCCATTTTTTCAAAGGGAGTGGTGGCATAGCCTCCCATATTACAGTGAAGTATATCTATCTTTCCAAATATTTTGGCCACATGGTCCATGCACTCTTTTGTTTTAAGCGATTGAGAAAGATCGGCCACCAAAGGAAGCGCCTCACCCCCTTTTTTTTCAATAAGGGCCGCGGTTTCCTGAATACTCTCTTTAGTTCGAGAAATTAAAGCGACCTTTGCTCCTTCCTGCGCAAATAGGAGCGCCGTAGCTCTGCCCACACCTTTGCCAGCGCCCGCGATGACTGCTACTTTATTTTCTAGACGCATTGGAAATCACCTTATTTAAGATATCGGGAACATTGGAAGCGATGGCATCCACTCCCGCATTTATTAATTCTTTCATTTCACTCTCTTCATTCACTGTCCATGTAGCCATAAAAAGTTTGTTGCGATGCGCTTTTTGCGCTAACGATTTCATGGCCAAATTCCTGCGGGGAAAAATGGCGTTGGCCATCATTTGTTTGGCTGTATAACATGGGTCTTCTAACGGCTCATTGTACAAGATCCCTGTAAGAATATGACGATTTAAAAGTTTAGCTCGTTTAACGACTCCGTGATCAAAAGAAATTAAGATCACTCGAGAATCCATCCCCGTTTTTTTAACTGTTTCTAAAACTTTTTCTTCAATGTTAATGTACCGAATGGGATCGTTTTTTATTTCAATCACAAGACCCATAGGGAGACCTAACTGACTTTTTTTATCTTTAATCCAAAGCAGCAACTCTTTTAGTAGCGGTACTTTTTCCCCTTTAAATTTTTTGGAATACCATAAACCGGCGTCTAATTTCTTAATTTGAGAGGAAGAAAAATCCCGAATAAAACCTTTCCCTTGCGTGGTTCTTTCCAATCTTTCATCGTGCATTACAATACATTGGGAATCGCGGGATAAGTGCGCGTCGCATTCCAAGAAATCGGCGCCCATATTGATCCCCATTTGGAAAGAAGAAAATGTATTTTCTGGAGCATGGGCCATCGCTCCCCGATGCCCCACAATCCAAGTCCCCCGTGGAGACTGTTCGTTGTATTTAAACATGACAGAATACAGAAAAGGCTAAAAGGGCAATAACCGTCTTAGAATCTCTAATTTTTCCTGTCTTAATTTTTTTGAGGACATTTCCAAATGTGTCTATTTTTACTCTTAAGAACTCATCTTCATCGGGATGGCTTTGGCCTTCAATCAAATTTTCTGCCCAGTAAATATGGATTATTTCTTGAGAAAAAGCGGGAGTGGGGCAATAGCTTAGGAGATGGTTATATTTTTTAGAAGAGTATCCCGTTTCTTCCTTTAACTCACGAGATAAACATTTTAAGAGAGATTCATTTTTATCTAACTTCCCCGCGGGGATCTCTTCTATTATTTTGTGAACGGGATAACGAAACTGTTCAACGAGCACAAGCCTGCACTTTAAAAGGGGAACTTTTTTAGGAGAATCTAGGAAAGGAAGAATGGCTACGGCTCCCGCATGCGTTAAATATTCTCGGGAAGCTGTTTTTTTATTGGGAAGAGTGACAACATCACACTTAAATCCGGCTCCAGACCCTTGATAGGTAAAGCGATTTTGAAAAAATTTTTCTATCATCCTCTAGAATTTCCAGCGGGCGAGTTCGGGGAGGAAGGAGCTGCAGGTGGAATCCACAGTTAGAGGAGTTACGGAAACATTCTTGGCTTTAACGACGGCAATATCGGTCCCACCTTCTGGAATTCCCGTGGGCATCACTCCTGCTAACCAATAATAGGGGTTCCCCCGAGGATCCACTCCCGAAGGAATTTCCTTTCCATAAATTCTTCTTCCTAAACGGCTGGCCACTAACTTAAACCTGTGACCATTCATGGAGGGAACATTTACATTTAAGAACACTCTCGGCGGCAACCCTTTTTTTAAAATCAATTTTGCTACACGGTAGGCAATGGCAGCGGCTCGAATATAGGCCGACTTTTCTGGATGTATCACAGACATCGCGAACGCGGGAATTCCTAACATGGCGCTTTCTCTAGCTACCGCGACCGTGCCAGAATAGATCGCATCATCCCCTAAATTAGGACCGTTATTAATGCCTCCCACGACTAAATCCACTTTCTTATTTTTAAAAAACTGATGGATTCCAAACTTAACGCAGTCTGCCGGAGTGCCGTTGGTAATATGGACTCGGGCTATATTTTTTGAATCTAATTCTACAGGAACCGTTTGCACTCGGAAAGGTTTATGCAGAGTAATGGAATGGCTGGCAGCAGACCGTTCGTTATCTGGAACAATGGCCACAACTTCCCCTAACGGACGCAAGGCCGCCAAGAGAGGCTTTAACCCTTCTCCGTAAATTCCATCGTCGTTAGAAACTAGTATGCGTGGTCGTGACATAAATTTATAATTTCCTTTGCCTTCTGTATGGCTAGAGCTCGATGGCTCACCTTATTTTTTTCATCTAATGTTATTTCGGCCAAAGTTTTTTTAAGTAAGGGCAAATAAAAGACTGGGTCATAGCCAAAACCGTTGGTTCCCTTCATTTCTTCTGTAATTGATCCTTCCACCTTTCCCTCTACAATCCTTTCAAAACCTGCGACTACATCCACACAAGCCACCACGCAACGAAATGATGCGGACCGATCTTTTTTTTGAGAAAGAAGTTCTAAAAGTTTTTTATTGTTGTCTAAGTAGCCGCAATCTTCTCCCGCGAACCGGGCGGAATAAACTCCGGGGGCGCCATTTAAAGCTTTTACTTCCAAACCCGTATCGTCTGCTAAAGTAAAAAGTCCAGACTTTGTGGAATATTCTCTCGCTTTTTTGAGCGCGTTCTCCTCTAGTGTTTCGCCATCCTCTACTGTTGGCGGGATCGTGGGAAAATCGTTTAATGTTCTTATTTTAATTGAAAGATCCGCTAATAAATCCGATATTTCCTTCGCCTTATGGCGATTGTGAGTTCCTATAAGAATTTCCTTCACGCTTTAACTTCTTGTTTTTGTTTCAGTAAATTAAGAGCTGATCCGGCGCGGAACCATTCAATTTGGTCTGTCGTTAAACTATGTTTCAATACAATTTCTTCTTCACTCCCATCTTCATGCAAAATGCAGGCGCTCATGGTTTTTCCGGGAGCAAGATTTTTAAGATCTGGAATTGTAATAATGTCCCTTTCTAAAATTCTATCGTAATCTTTGGGATCCACGAATGTAAACGGAAGAATCCCTTGTTTTTTTAAATTGGTCTCGTGGATGCGGGCAAAACTGCGGGCAATAATGGAAGCAGCCCCCAAATAACGAGGACACATGGCCGCGTGTTCACGGCTGGACCCCTCCCCATAATTTTCGTCCCCAATAGCAATCCATTTTAGGCCCAACTCTTTATACTCGCGGGCAATTCTATGCAGAGGAACATTTTTTTGTTGAGAAATAATATTAGTTCCCATTCCAGCCTCATCGCTAAAAACATTCACTGCTCCTAAAAAGAGATTGTCGCTAATCTTATCTAAGTGTCCTCTGTATTTCAGCCATGGGCCCGCGGGAGAAATATGATCCGTTGTACACTTGCCTTTGGCTTTAAGTAAAATGGGCAACTCCACAAAATCTTCGCCATCCCAAGCAGGGAATGGGGTTAAAATCTGCAACCGCTGGCTTTTAGGATCCACCTGTATCTGCACACTTTTTCCATCTTCCGCTGGAGGGCAATAGCCATCCTGTGAAGAGATAAATCCGTTTGCTGGAATTTCATCCGCTTTTTTAGGCGCGTTCAATTTAATTTTTTGACCTTCCGCCCCTTCTAAAGAATCCGTTAACGGATTAAAACTTAAACTTCCCGCCAAACCTAAAGCGACCACAATTTCCGGGCTGGCGATAAAGGACATGGTTTCGGCGTTGCCATCGTTTCGTTTAGGAAAATTACGATTGAAAGAAGAAAGAATGGCATTTCTTTCGCCCGGTTTAATGTCATCCCTCTTCCATTGCCCAATACAAGGCCCACAAGCATTCGCTAGAACTTTACCGCCTACATCTTCCAAAGCTTGGAGTTGGCCGTCCCTTTTAACTGTTTCAAAAATTTGTTCGGATCCAGGGGTCACCCAAAAAGGAATGGTCGTCTTTACTTGGGCTGCCTTAGCCTGTAAAGCCACATCCGCCGCGCGAGATAAGTCTTCGTAAGAGGAGTTGGTGCAACTTCCTATTAAAGCCGCGGAAATTTTTTCTGGATAATTTTTTTCTTTTACTTCTTGAGCTAATTTAGAAATGGGTCTGGCCGCATCGGGGCTGTGAGGGCCCACGACATAGGGCTCTAAACTGGAAAGATCTATCTCTACAATTTGATCATAAAAATCTTTTGGATTATTTAAAACTTCATCGTCCGCTCTTAAATTTTTACTGTTTTTATTGGCAAGATCCGCAAGGTCTGCCCGTTTTGTGGCCTTCAAATAAATTTCCATTCTAGAATCATAAGGGAAAATGGAAGTGGTGGCTCCCAGTTCTGCCCCCATATTGGTAATGGTTCCTTTGCCGGTGCAACTAATGGCGTCCGTCCCAGGACCAAAATACTCTATAATTTTATCCGTTCCACCCTTCGTGGTCAGAACTCCACAGAGATAGAGAATAATATCTTTAGGGGATGCCCAACCGTTAAGCTCACCTTTTAGGTAAACTCCGATCAATTTGGGATGTTTGACTTCCCAAGGAAGCCCCACCATCACATCCACAGCGTCGGCGCCGCCCACTCCAATGGCGATCATTCCTAAACCTCCCGCGTTAGGAGTGTGAGAATCTGTCCCAATCAGCAGACCTCCGGGGAAAGCGTAATTTTCTAAAACAACTTGATGGATAATTCCCGAACCGGGTTTCCAAAAACCAATTCCGTGCTTATTACAGGTGGATCTTAAAAAATCGTAGACCTCTTTATTTTCTTTAATGGCTATTTCTATATCCTCTTTAGCGCCGCTGTGAGCGCGAACCAGATGGTCACAATGAACCGTGGTAGGTAAAGAAACATGGTCAATTTGAGCTTGGGCAAATTGTAAAAGCGCCATTTGGGCCGTAGCATCTTGCATCGCCACTCTATCCGGATGCAGTCTAAGAATAGCCTCCCCCCGTTTAAATTCCTGGTTTTCTGGATCGGCTAAGTGAGAAAAGAGGACCTTTTCCGCTAAAGTTAATGGTTTATTTAATCGTTTCCGCGCAATGGGAAGGTTCTTCTCCATCCGCGAATAAACGCTCGCAACCAGTTCTATATCCGTTTCAATTTTCATCTAATTTTATTGTAACACACACTTCGTCTTTTCTCAAGGGGAAATTAGGGACGGAGCCCTATTTGCCCAACAAATAGGGCTCCGTCCCTAATTTCCCCAAATTTCACGGAAGTGGACCAATGACTTTCTTTTGGATTTGGAGGATTTGTCGGATCCCTTTTTTAGCTAAATCGACTAGGCGCTGAAATTCTTTTTCTGAAAAGGGAGTTTTTTCAGCGGTCCCTTGGATTTCCACAAACTTTCCTTGGGAGGTCATCACAAAATTCATGTCGCTCTCCGCCACATGATCTTCTTCGTAACATAAATCTAGAATCGGTTTTCCATTTACATATCCAGCGCTCACTGCCGCGACACAATCTTTTAATGGCCATTCAGTCATGGCGCCAGATTTATATATTTTCTTTAAAGCCAGAGCCAAAGCGATCATACCGCCATTGATGGAAGCTGTTCGAGTGCCGCCATCGGCCTGAATAACATCGCAATCCAAAGTAATCGAGCGGGGCCCTAATTTGGATAAATCAACGACAGAACGGAAGGATCGGCCAATCAACCGAGAAATTTCCTGCGATCTCCCTCCAGTCGTCAATTTTCCTCGAGGAGTGCGCTTTTCTCCTGCTCGTGGCAGCATGGCATATTCCCCCGTAACCCAACCAATATTTTTTTCTTCCGCGTGCGGCGGCCTTTTATCTTCCACACTCGCCACGCACAAAACCTTTGTATTCCCCATAGAGAATAAGCAAGAACCCTCCGCGTGCGGCACATAATTTTTTACCACTTTAATCGGACGAATATTATCATTCATACATTAACCTCACTTTTGGAAATTAGGGGAAATTAGGGACGGAGCCCTATTTGCCCAACAAATAGGGCTCCGTCCCTAATTTCCCCGGTGCCAGAGTTCGAACATGAGCAGGGACCAGAGGCGGTAGCCGTGGTCTCGTTTGCCGCTTTCGTGCTCTTGTATTAAGCGCTCGACCTCTGCCATTTTAAAATAGCCTCTTTGTTTGGCGGCTCCACTTAAAATTGTTTCTCTTAAAAATTCTTTTAATGGCCCTCTGAACCAACGCGCTAAGGGGATTCCAAACCCCTTCTTTTTTCGATGTAAAATTTCTTTTGGCAGGAAATCTTTAAGCGCCTCTTTCAAAATCCATTTCGTGCTGCCCCATTTTACCTTATATTGGGAGGGGATACGGGCGGCAAATTCTATGAGTTTATGGTCTAAAAAGGGAGACCGTGTTTCTAAAGAATTAGCCATGGAGGCGATGTCCATTTTTACAAGCAAACAGTCGGCCAAATAACCGTGGAGGTCACAGGCTAGAACCTGATCTAGAAATTCCTCTGAATCGGACTCACTGTAAAGAGCCTCAAAGTGATGATAAACATTTTGTTTCTGCGCAGCCCTCTGAAGCGGCTCCGCAAAAATTGGATCGTTATTATAAGGCGGCGTTGAACAAAAATAATTGTAACTAAAAAGATGAAAATTAAACTCCCCCGCGGACGCGCCCAACGCTCCTCCTGCCCTTGCAAGAAGTCCCAGCAACGGAATATCCCCCATTTGAGAATGGATTTTTTTTAATGATGAAGAAATAAGAACACGCAAAGGGGCGGGAATTTTTGAAAGAGTATAAAAAATTCTATCCACTTGATAGCGGAGGTAGCCGCCAAAATTTTCGTCGCCACCGTCTCCATTTAACGCGACCGTAACGAATTGTTTGGCTTGTTGGGACACAAAGAATGAAGGAAGCGCCGAAGGATCCGCAAAAGGTTGATCGTAGTTGTACGCTAACTTAGGCAAGATGTCCGCGTTGAGCGGCTGGACTAGAAATTCGTGGTGATCTGTCTTAAAACGATCCGCCACCATTTTAGCGTAGGAAAGCTCCGAAAAATCGTCCTCTTTAAAACCGATGGAAAAAGTTTTAACGGGTTGACTCATCTCTTGCGCCATCATTCCAACCACGGCGCTGGAATCGATCCCACCGCTTAAGAACGCTCCCAAAGGAACATCCGAAACTAAGCGCAATTTTGTGGACTCCCTTAAATGATGGCGTAACTCCTCACAAATATCTTGAATGGAACCTGTAAGTTTAGGAGTTCTAGAAACTTTCCAATATCTTTCTATCTCTATTTTTCCATTCGCTCTACAAAGTAAAGTGTGCCCGGGAGGGACTCGAAGAATCTCCTTAAAAATAGTTTGGGGCCCCGGAATATATTGATAAGCAAGATAAAGCGGAATAGATTCCATGTTTATCTCTTTAGAAATTTCCTCCGCGGGGAGAAGCGCTTTTATTTCCGATGCAAAATAAAATGAAGAGTGAGTGTGTGCGTAAAAGAAAGGTTTTTTCCCTACGCGGTCACGCGCCAGAAAGAGGTTCTTCTCTTTGGAATCCCAAATGGCGAAGGAGAACATGCCTCTAAGATATTGAACACACTCTTTGCCGTAGAGAGTGTAAAGATGAAGAATAACTTCCGTATCCGAGCGGGTTAAGAACTGGCAACCTTTTTTTTCTAAATCCGCGCGCAGCTCTTTAAAATTGTAAATTTCGCCGTTAAAAACAATCCAAAATCTTTTCTCTTTCGTGGTCATAGGCTGCTGACCACTTGCCAGATCTATAATGGAAAGCCTACGGAATCCAAGGCCGCAATGGATACTAGAGGTGGGATTTTGATTTTCCGAGAAGTAGAACCCTTCATCGTCCGGACCGCGGTGAACGAGGGTTTGAGCCATGCGTTTTAAGAGAGGACGGTCGCTAGCTCGCCCGTCCCAACGCACAATACCCGCTATGCCGCACATATATTCTTGATCGTCATTCCCGCGAAAGCGGGAATCCAGAAAGACAATTTCACTGAATTACTAGATTCCCGCTTTCGCGGGAATGACGAACAGATGGCAAATAGGGCGCTGTCCCTAATTTCCCTAATTTGCGAAAGGGTGTTTGAATGTACGACCATTAGCTTGAAGGGAAAAAACGGTGCCTCTGGCGGATCTTAGGGGGAGTTGGCCTTCTAAAATCCAAATGGTTTTTACGCCTGCTTTTAGGGCTTTAAAGGCGGATTCTACCTTGGGGATCATGCCTCCGGTAATCACTTCCTCTTTAATCAATCTCTTAGACTCTTCGAGGGAAATTTGTCCAATGGTTTGGCCTCTATCATCTAAAATTCCTGGTTTATCCGTAAACAGAATAAGGTTTTCTGCTTCTAGATGGCTGGCTAAAGCGCAGGCCATTTCATCGGCATTAACATTCAGAGAATTTTCTTTTCCATCGGAAGCTATGGAAGCAAAAACAGGTACAATTTTTTTCTCTAACAAGATTTGAATAAAACTTGTATCTATTTTATTCACATCCCCTACTAATCCCAAATTAGAGATAGTTTTTGCGCTGACGATTTTCCCATCCACCCCACTTAACCCAATGGCCTGAACCCCAAAAGAGTTCAAAAGATTGACAATGCGGGGATTCACCTTCCCCGAGAGCGCCATTTCTACAATCTCCATCATTTTTTCGTCGGTAAATCTGCGTCCATCCACAAAACGGCTCTCCACACCTAATTTTTCCGCCAAGGTCGTAATTTCCTTGCCGCCTCCATGCACCAACAGGGTGGGGTGCTTGCGCACAACCTGCGCTATACTTTTAACCCAATCTCTAAATTGATCTCCCTGCAGGAGGCTACCCCCAACTTTAATCACCCAAGGTTTCAAATTTTTAGGATTTTTTAACATGATTGTTGGTTACCGCCTTAGCTACGGAATATTTACAGGAACTTTTAAAATCGCAGCGATAGCATTGAGATGTATTAGGAGTAAAATCCCCCTTTTCAATTTTTTCCGCAGTTTTTTCCAGCTCCTTTAGAGCTTCTTTTTTATCTTTTTCACTCCTTTGCGTAGTGACTACTTTATTGTGCGCTAGAAAAAAATAGCTTAGGGAAGAAGCTTCAATAGAAAGCGCTTCCTTAGCCCCTACCGCGTATAAAGTAAGTTGTAAATCAGAGTCGATGCGGTTTTGATCCCACATTTCCGCGTGGGTTTTATAGTCGATGACCTCATAAGTTCCATCCGGCCAACGGTCTATTCTATCTATAATCCCTCTAAGAATATAGGAACCTAATGGAGTGCGGAAGTTTTTTTCTACAGCTACAATCTCTGACTTTCTTAATTGAGAAAACTCAAAGTAATTTTCCAGCATTCTTTTACCTTTTTCATAATAGGTGAGAGATTGCTGTGGATTTACGAACCCTTCGTTGACCCAATTTTGGTTGTAAGTTTCTAAAAGATCCTCTAAAGATTGACCTTTGTCACGGTGATAATGTTCTAAAGTTCTATGGATAGACAAACCCAAAGAGATAGCGGGATTGGGAGGAATTTTTAGACCATCCACATAAAGAAGTTTATACTTCCATGGACAGAAACGATAGCTGGAAACCTTGGAATAAGAAAGCTCCAGCGTTGGCTGCTTCCCAAAATTTTTCTTAAAAAAATCTAATAAACTTTGTCCGATCATATTTAAATTTGTTTAAAAAAAGAGATCTGCGAATCCCCATACCGTTCCTGTCGAGTGAGTTTCCATGCAGAAGGAACTTCAAAAGTTTCCTTATTGTGATGTTGCGCGATGAAAAGGCCACCTTTTTTAAGCACGCGATCCCTCTCTAACAATAGCAATAATCTGTTCACAAAATAAAGCGGTTTTTTTTTCGCATCGACATAGGGAGCTCCAGAAAAAATAAGATCAAACTCGCGCCCCAACCAACCTAAACCTTTCAAAATGTCCGCTTTATGAACCGTAACCGCCTTCCGTTCAAAAAAATCTGGATTTCGAGTAGAGAAATTTCTTATCGTCTCATTTAGCCGCCTATGAGTTAAGGGGTCTTGCTCCATAAAAACGACTTCTCTAGCCCCTCGAGAAAGCGCCTCAAAACCCACCGCGCCCGTCCCAGAAAACAAATCTAAAAACGAAGAATCTTCAATAGAATTTTTTAATATATCAAAAAGAGATTTCTTTATCTGCGCCAGAATAGGCCGCAACCCCGGCGTATGTGATGGGATTTGAATCCTCTGCCCCTTTAACCCCCCCGCCAAAATTGTTATATCGCCCAATTTATGATCCTGCTTACCATTTCCGGAATTTTATCATTTTGACCGGGGATTTCCTAAACTTAGTTGAACTTGATTATGTAGGTATTGAAAAGAAGGCCTCGCAGACGTTTAATATGTTTGACGAAAACCAAAAAACGTAAGGAGGCCCAAAAATGAATAAGAC
>OBEQ011361989.1_pt1 | contig 10595 bp, 11 predicted proteins | sample 1670901 | NCBI WGS metagenome assembly OBEQ01 (sample SAMEA104232315, study PRJEB22302) | groundwater metagenome | biome: forest; feature: aquifer; material: groundwater | place: USA | collected 2011-08-07 | depth 5.4 m | reverse complement strand
TTGACATTCAGGATCCGGACATATAGTAGAAGTATATGTTACAACAGATGCCCCTGCTTTTCCTTTCCAAGTTTTACCGTCTACTCTTTCTTTTCCGCATTGAACACAAGGGTTTAGCATATTAGAAAGGTATTATAGCAGATTTAGCTAACTAAAACAAGTCTAGACTGATCTTTAGCTGGTAATTGGCTAAGAAAATTCATCTCAAGAAAATTTTGATAAGCAGGGTTGCAAAAAGTGTACTAATTAAGGCTAGGCCTACATGTTGAGACAGTCTTTCTTCCCTTTTTTCTACTTCGCGAAGCGACCTGCCTGCCAAAACATATCCTGATTGAGATCCTGCGAACTTTCTGACCACAGTTGCACTTCTTACCCCGCTCTTTGGTTGCCAGGTGAATCTGTCCTCTCCGTGCTCAGCAACATAATCAAAAACACCTGAAGGTATCAGGGGAATTTTTCCATCAAGTACAGCAGTTGAAGCAATAGGCCTTTTTTGCGAATCAAAAATAATTATAAAAGGAGAAAGGCTTTTTGAAATATCAACTTCTTTTTTTGGCAGGACTTCTTCAATTTTTTTGCCGGAAGATAGATCTGAGGCTAAATCTTCTGCCATTTGTATTTGAGGATCATTGGCAGATTGTCTGTATATTTGTTGAGCTGTTAAGTAGACTAATCCGCAAAGAGCAGTAATTAAAACTGCCAGTATCAACCAATGGCGAATCGCAGAAACCATGTGTTAATTATAACTGCTTTGCCAAAAACCTGCTCTCTCAGGTTCTGCATCTGCTTTATAGCTTTTAAAATTTGAGTAAAAATTACCCTAGAAGATAGAGTAAAACAGCCAAAATCAGTAAGGCTACACCGGTATATAAATTTAAGATATTGGAAACTTGAATAAGATTTAATCCAGCCAAAGCAAGCAGAGAACCAATAGCTCCGGTTAAAATAGCAAAAATAACTTTTTTGAACTGGTTCATAAATTTATTATATCAGAGGTTCTAGGTGTACAAACTACTGATTTTGGTTTTGCTGCTGTCCTTGATTTTGTTGCTGATTGTTTTGTTGGTTCTGCTGATCATTTTGTTGATGCTGACCTTGTTGATTCTGTTGATTAGACCCACCATCTTGTCCTCCAAATTTTTGACATTCACCATCCTTGGGGTTACTTTTACAATATGACATGCAGGAAGCTTCATCAGTACATCCTCCAGGTCCTTTGGGCATACCTCCCCCATATTGCCCAGCCATTTTCTGACACTGCGGATCAGAGTAATGAGACTGACAATAACTAGTACATGAATCCTTATCTTTACACCCACCCGGGCCATTCATGCCACCATACTGACCAGCCATTTTCTGACATTCTGGGTCTGATTGATGATCGGTGCAATAAGCAGTACAAGAATCTTTAGAGTTGCATCCACCTGGTCCTTTTGTCCCTCCACCATATTGTCCAGCCATTTTTTCACACTCCGGGTCTGATTGATGGTCAGTACAATATTTGGTACATGACTCGTTGCTAGAACAACCTCCTGGTCCTTTTATACTAGCCCCATATTGGCTCCCCATTTTTTGGCACTCAGCATCTGATTGATGCTCTTTACAATAGCTGGTACACGAAGCCTGATCTTTGCATCCCCCGGGACCTTTGAGACCTGTATCAATATTATGTTGCTGAGCATATTGAAGACACACGCTTTGATTTGAAGGCTGGTTACAAAAAGTGCTGCATTCATCCTTTGACTTACAGCCACCAGGACCCACTCCTCCATATTTTTTAATAGCTTCAGCATCATCCTTAGATAAAAGTCCTGCAGAAACAGCAAAATCAGTGCATTCTACGCCGTGGGCAGAAATTGCGCAGTAGGCATCGCAGGTCTCCTTTGATTTACAACCCCCGGGTGTATTCCCTTGCGCAGCCAAAGCTATAAACTTACCAGCCTTGTCTGCTTCTATCTCGTTCGGGTAAAAACCAACCTTCTTAGCATAAGTTGCACATTCACTAAGATGAGAGGCGTCAACACAATAGTCATCACATTCTGTGATACCCGAGCAATTTCCTGGGGTTTTTATTCCCTGTCTTAGGCCTTCAGCTACTTTGCGTGTAGCACTTAGCTCCTCTTCTGCTACTAACTTCTTCTTACCAACATAGTCAATACACTCATTGGTATGGTTGCTACTGTCACAATAACTATCACATTCTTCCAGTGTTCTACAGCCTCCAGGAGTTCCACCGGAGGCAATGGCAGTAGTAAAGGCTCGGGATATTTCAATATCCCCTGCTGAGAGCAGTTGATATTTATCGGCAAAATCAATGCATTGGGCCATGTTTTCCGGCCGATTGCAAAAATTGCGGCAATCAGATCCTATCTGACAATTGCCAAGATCTGAAATACTAAATGACAATACATCTGCTTTGGTGAGCTGGTGTGTATTAACAAACTTCATACAGGAGGGCAGGTTGCCGTCTTTCCGGCAATATGCACCACACTCTGTTATGCTTCCACAATTATTTAACTCGGCAATAGGAAAAGTAATACCATACTGCTTGGTAACTTCTGCTTCGGATAAGTTTGAAGTTGCGCCAAAAACTGCCGGAGATCTATGAGCTCCTATCAGAAACATTATGAATATTGCAACCAGCAGGATAAACTTACTAAGTTTCATATTATTAAAATGGATTTTTATAAACTCCTTTAAAAGGATTTACTTTACCGAATGGATTGGTTTCAGGAATTTTGTCCTTGAGCGGATTTTGGGTTTGGTTATAAATTTGTCCGCCTAAAGAACTCGTCGCTGTATTTTTATTTAAGGGGTTAGACAATTTTCCGCTGGATATCAGATAATACGCTCCACCAACAAGAAGTAGGATTAAAACAATAATAATCCATATTTTCTCCATACTTTAAATATATTTAAACTAGAACTTTAAGTCAAGATCCCCTGTTTTTTGCCTCCAGCTCCTGGCGGAGTTTTTCAAAAACTATAATTGCAACTGCCACGCTAACATTTAGCGAAGAAAGACTGGAATTCATAGGGATGTGAATAAACAAATCACAGTATTTTTTTAAAGGTTCTGAAAGCCCTGAATCTTCTCCTCCAAATACAAATGCCACACTCCCCAGCAGATTTTGCTCAAAGTAAGCTTCCCCCATCCCGGTTTCTACTCCAACTATTGGTATTCCCAAATCTTTTAAATACTTTAGCTGGGGAAACAAACTCTCAGCAATAACCGGTACATAAGCCACAGCTCCCATAGAAACTTTTGCCACAACCGGAGTTAGACTGTGCACCCCGCTTGGTGAAACAACAATTGCATCAACTCCTCCTCCCCAGGCAGTTCTTAAAATTGCCCCCAGGTTTTGTTCATAATCAAGACGGTTAAAAAATAAAATGCAGGCATTTTTGTTTTTTTCTATTACTTCTTTTAATGAAACCTCCTCAATTTCCATCTCAGCTAAAATATTTTGAGGATTAACAGATTCAGCCTTATTTTTTAACTCTTTTGCCGGTATGAAATTTATGGAAACCCCTTTTTTATCTGCCAGAGAAATAATCTCTTTTATTCTCGGATCATCTGCGCTTTCTTTGGCAATAAATACTCTTCTTACTTTTTTATCAGAGAGGATAGCATCATGAATAGTATTACGTCCTTCAAGTGTGACTATTTTATTCATATGCAGATTTTACCATTTTCAGGACTTGTAGTACTCAATAATTTTTATTTGTGTTTTCCAATAGGTTGGAGGTATTGTCAGGCCTCCTAAAACTTCCTGGCCTTCTTTTTCAGTTGTTAGTTCCATATCATCTGTAAAAGGCGGGTGGTAAAGTCCCAACATTCTCATCCCTTTTCTGCCTGCAATATAACTTAATAAGCTGCCCTTGCCATATTCAATAACATACTTTGAGACTGATCCTGCATTTAAACGGTAAAATTCAAAATACGGCTGTGAATTTAATGCATCTGCCGGCCTTAACATAAGCACGCATCCCTCACCTTCAAGAATTACATCCTGACACCTTACACCTTCAGTTATTAAATCTGTTCTGGTTGCTGTTCCCGGTGAAATTTCAAATAAACCTGCGCTGGCTGTTTTAGATTTATGATCCAGAAAAGAAATACTTTTAAAGACGTAGCTTCCTTTTGGGGTAGAGAATTCCAAAGGTTTACCGATCACAATCGGGTGAATTTCCTCAACTATTTGTAACTGACTTTCACCAATCAGTTCAATCTTAAATCCAGCCATAATCTTAGGATTTTAGCACAGTTAGGGCTTTTGAGGAGTTTAGCTTAGTATATAATTGATTCATGGGCTACAACAAACTAACCCCCCAGGAAGAAGATATTATAGAGGGCAAAGGAACAGAGGCTCCTTTCACCGGAGAATATGATGATTTTTTTGAAGATGGAGTTTATATTTGCAGAAGGTGTAATGCTCCACTTTTTTCAGCGGAAAGCAAATTTGATGCAGGATGTGGCTGGCCAAGCTTTGATGAGAATTATCCAGATGCCCTTAAGAGAATCCCTGATCCAGATGGAGAGCGCACAGAAATTCAATGTAGCAATTGCAGATCTCATTTAGGTCATGTTTTTGAGGGAGAAAAATTAACGGAAAAGGATACTAGACATTGTGTTAATTCATTGTCAATAAAATTTATCCCAAAAGTAAATAAGCTATAAAAAAGGAAAGCTGAAGATAATAATGTCTCACCTTCTTATTATTTCAGATATTTGTTAAAAAAGTCTACAGATCTTTGCATTGCCAGATTAAAAGACTGAGAAATATTATGATCTGCTCCTTCATAAGTATAAAGCTCCACAGATTTGCCTAATTTCTCCAGTCTATCTTTTAGCCCCTCAGAGAATTGATAAGGAACTTCCTCGTCTGATAAACCAGTATGGAGTTGAACTGGTGCAGAAACTAAATCAAGATAGAAATTGGGATCAATTGAATTCCAAAAAGCAGGATTGGCAGAAGGTGAACCATATTTAGAAATCAAATCTGCTCTGAATCTGTTTCTTAAAGCCAGCTCATTTGGAGGAGGTGAATAAGTTACTCTTTTCTGCCAGTTATTCATCAAATCATCATAAGTTCCCACAACTCCGCCCCAGATAACAGCTGCTTTAATATCCGCTGAATCCACTACCAAATTTCTTAGTGTAATATTCCCTCCCATACTATGCCCCCACATACCGATTTTATTTGCATTAGCATCCTTATATTTTTTCAAGGATGACACAGCATTTAAGACATCCACACTGTAAGCAGTAGAATAATAAGCCCCTTCAGGTTGACCCTCTGAAGACCCATTTCCCCGTAAATCTGCTTTAAAAATAATGTAACCCTCTCTGGCAAAAGCATCTACGTATGAAACATATCTTTCTGTAGTTTTATATTGATTTGGAGGAATATATCCATGATTAAAAATAATCACCGGATAACCGTCCTTTAGTTTTTCCCCAACTGGAACAGTTAACAATCCGTAAATTTTTAATCCATCAGATCTATAGGAGGCAATATATTGATGATAGTTAGACTCATCAGCAAGAGTTTGCTCAATTACTAAATCAGAGCCTGGATAAGACTTAGCTCTCATTACATCAATTGAGAGTGGATTGGGAGTTGATGTTGGAGATGGAATTGGATTTGTAAAACTTATCTTACTCCCTGAATTATTCTTGATAAAAATTAGGCCAGTTAAAAAAATAACTATTGTAAATAAAAAAATAAAATATTTAAGCATATCCTGGGAAAAAGTCTGTTTTGATCTTACTAACTCCCATTGTTTTTAGTGTTTTCTCAAATGTATCAACCATACTATGTGGACCTGAAATATAAAAAACTCTTTCTTTAAAGTCCGGAACTTTTTCTCTGATCATTTTTTCATCAATGTACCCCATGGTATCTGTATTTACATAAATTACTTTTGTTCCGAATTTTACTGAGGCCTTATCAAATATATCTTTGTAAACAGCCTCCGAAGAAATCTTGTTTGAGTAGAATAAAACAATATCTCTTTTTTCCTGCCTGTCTAGCAGATATTTAATCATAGATCTGAAAGGAGTAATACCAATTCCTCCTGCGAGAAAAACTAATTTCTCAGATACATCTTTTGGCAGGGTAAACTCTCCTGATAATTGTGAGGCAACAATTTTATCCCCCGCCTTCATATTAAGCAGGGACTTTTTAAATGAACTTCCGCTCGGATATGTTTTAACCCCAATTATTAAAACATTCTCCTCCGGAGATGAAGCTAGCGTAAAAAATCTTCTATCCCCTCTTAAATCAGGCCTTTTCTGTGATAGGGTCCATTCCATATATTGACCTGCACTATATTTTAATGGTCTGTCCAACTTAAAAATGAAATCATAAGTATCCCTAGCAATTTGGATTTTTTCTTTTAGCTTAAGAAATAATTTTTCTTTAGGAGAGACTATATATGAGAAGATGTTTCCGATTAAAAGAGCTACTTCCGGAGGCTGATAAAAAGTTGTTATTCCTATTAATCCTCCATAAATAACCTGCTGGAAGGCTTTAGGTGGGGTTGTTTGAGGCTCAGTAAGCATAATAAAACTAAAGAAAAAAATTGGTAATTCCAAAATTGTTCTGGCAATATTAGGCCCAGTAAAAATTGTATAAACCACCAGAAAGGTTAAAACCAGACTGAACCTTCTTAATTTTTTAACAACTAAAAATCCTCCGATTAAAACCGGAATCAGCATATATGGATTTCCTATCCACCAGCTTGCCCCGAATTTTAAAAGCAGTCCTGATATAAAAACAGCAAAAGCACTTGGATTAAAGATATGTTTTTTGTTTATGGCAAATATAAATTTGGAAGCACTTGCTAAAATTGCAGTAACTATTAAAAAAGGAGTTTGTGACAAAGAGTTAACAGGTGTAATTATTAAAGACAAAATTAAAGCTGTTATATAAATTGATTCCCCATTAGTCGGAGCATTCAAAAATTTGGCAAAAATTTGATTTGTAATCCAACAAACAATAGTTAAAGTAATTACTGAAAAAAATAGGTTGAGAGGTTTAAAAGGAAGTAAATTAAATAAACTAAAACCTAAAGCCAAAATCAGAAAACAAATTAAAACATACAATACTAGCCTATACATAGTAATGCTGTTTAAAAAATCATCAACTGATTTCATTTTTTTGTAGGGAAGGTTTTTCCCTCCACCAACTTTATTAAGCTATCTCCGATTAATCCCCCAGGTCTTATTCTATAAAGGAAAAATCTGTTTGTGTCAGTAATTAAGGATCCGGAAATAGTAGTCACAGCTGTTTTAAAATCTGCATTTTTCACAACTTCTATCGCCTGATTATCAAATGCGCCATAAGGATAAGCAAATGATACAACATTTATTCCCAATTCCCTTTCCAGGTATTTTTTACTTTCTATAACTTCATACTCCACTGTTTTTTTTGGTAACCCGGCAAGATATGAATGATTCATAGTATGGGCTCCAATTTCTATTAAGCCGCTTTTTAGAATTTCTTTCAGCATCCAGATATCCATATTATTGGGCTTATTTAAAAAATTCGGCACAATATATGCAACAGCCTTTGCATTATATTTTTTAAGAATTGGAAAAACATCAGTATAAAAATCCCTATAGCCATCATCAAAGGTTAGAATAATCGCCTTTTGCGGAAGATCCATTTTCCCATCTAAAATATCTGGTAAATCTTTAGGTGTTATAAAGTTAAATCCTGCATCTTTTAAAGTCTTAACTTCAGCATCAAAAACATAAGGATTAATATTTAAAGATTTTCTAATACTATCTCCGGGGTCTTTTACATACTCAACATAATGATAAAGTAAGATAGGGACATAAATTTGCTTTGATGGTTTGATGTTCTTAATATTTTTTTGTACCTGATATGGAATCTGCATAACATCAGGAATGGATTTATTAAAATTAGTAAATTTAAGAATTAATATCAGTCCAAGTAATAAAAATATAACTAGTATGAAAATACTATTAGACTTTCTCTTAACCTTTTTCATGAAGTTTTAAATATAAATTTATTGTAACATTAACTCAGGGTGTTCTGAAGAAAAATTCCTGCATCCCATCGGACAAAGGGCCTTGTTACTAGAATCCACGCAACCCAGACAACAAATAAAATGCCTGTGGCAAAAATCATCGCTGCAGTTTATATAATTCTCAGAAGGTTTTTTACATTTTGCACACCTTCCCACGATTTTTCTTTTTGAGTCATCTAAATTAAATCCCATCACTAATCTATTATCAAAAACATATAAACTTCCTTTAAAGTCCTCCCCCGGATATTTTTCCATATAAGTTACGATTCCTCCATAAAGTTGATATACATTGGAAAATCCATTTGTAACTAAAAATCCAGAAGCCTTTTCGCATCTAACTCCTCCGGTACAAACAGTGACTATAGTTTTTCCTTTTAAAGCTTTAAGCTTTGGTAAAAGTTTAGGCAAATCCCTAAAATTCTCCATATTGGAAAGAATTGAATTTTCAAAATAACCTACTCTTTGCTCGTAACCATTTCTCATATCAACAATGAAAAATTCCTTTTTTTGATTTATCCAATCATGAAGCTCCTCGGCTGTTATATATTTACCGGTGACTTTTTGTGGGTTTAGCCCATCCAGTCCTGAGGCTACTATTTCATCTCTCACCTTTATAGAAAGTTTTGGAAAAGCCTTCCCATTACTATCTGATATTTTTATATGTGTTCCGGCAAATCTGTTATCCTTCAGTAATACATCACAATATTTTTTGATATTTTCCTCAGTACCCTCCAAAGTTGCATTAATCCCTTCCTTGGCTAAAATCATCCTACCTTTAAGGCTTAATTTTGAACAAATAAGCCATTGTTCCTGTCTTAATTTTTCAGGGTTATCAATAGTTATATATTTATAAAAAAGAACTATTTTATACATATCTATAAGTATCTTTTTTGAGAGCTTTGCTCATAGAAAAGAATTACCTTAAAATTCATATGGATTTTCTAAAAGTTATCCAGAACACTAATGCTGCAAACATCATAACAGATGCTGATACTACAACCGGAGTATTAGGACCCATTCCTGCTGCAATAAAACCGGAGAGCGCTGCCGGAATTGCCTGAGCTAAAGCCTGAACAGAAAAATTAATCCCTAAAACTTCTCCCTGAACCTCTGGGCCTGCTAGACGGGATATCAATCCGGCCATATTAGCCTGAGATAATCCCATATTCATGGCAAAAAAAGGAACTATAAAAAGCATTTGCCACCAAACGCTTGGAAGAAGATAACAAAGTAAAACTACTCCACAAAAGAATAAGGTAAACCTTAAAACCTGCATTTCTGAAAATTTAGAAGAAATTTTTCTTGTTATTAAACTTTGAGTTATTGCAATCCACATTCCGGAATATGCAAAAAAATCACCGATATTTCCACCAGTGAAGTGAAATTTATTGATTAAAAAAACGGCTCCAAAAGTTGTGTAAAAAGCAAATCCTCCCTGGAACAAGAAGTTTACTGCAAACAAGGACCGTAAATTTTTTATCGTATAAGCATGAACAATATTTTTTATTGATTTAAACCAATTAATTTTTAAGGAATGCTGTCTGAACATATTTGTCTCCGGGAAAAATAGAAAAACTGAAATTATGTTTATTGCAGATAAAGCTGCCGCGAATAAAAATGGGGTTGATGCATTAAACCAGGAAACAAAAGCTGGATCTGATAATCTACCCCCAATATACGGACCAATTATAAAACCGAATCCAAAAGCTGCACCGATTAAGCCGAAACTTTTAGTTCTGTTTTCAGGAGTTGTTACATCTGCAATAGCTGCCTGGGCAACAGAAATATTGCCTCCGGTTATTCCGTCAAATGCTCTTGCTAAAAATAAAATAGGAATATTTTTGGTAATTATTCCAAAAGCAAAAATTAAATAGGACAAACAAGTCCCAATTAAAGAGATTGCTAAGATTTTTTTTCTACCGAATTTATCAGACAATTGTCCTAAAATCGGGGTTGCTATAAATTGCATAAAAGGAAAAATCGCCACTAAAAATCCGAGCATTATATAACCCTGGGAGGGGGTAAGATTTGAAGGCAGAAGATAAAATTCAGAATGCGGGTTTGCCAAAAGCTGCGGGACAACCGGAATTAAAATCCCAAATCCTATTAAATCCAAAAATACTGTAAAAATAACGACCGGCAATGGATTTGCCTTTATGTGTCTTAACATAAAATTTAAGAATACATTATACCTTGAAAGAGCAATCGGAATAAAGAGTTAAAGTCCTAAAAGTTCTGAAACTTTAACAAATTCAAATCCTTTTGCTTTAAGTTGGGAGATAATTTCAGGAACTGCTAGTGCTGTGTTTGGTACATTTGGCGCTCCGTTCATATGAAGCACTATAATGGAGCCATTCTGCACATTATCCACTACATTATGTACAATTTGATTAGTATTAGTATTAAACCCATCTGAACCTGACACATCCCAGTGCACTACAGTATCATTTGCTTCATTTACCAATTTTACATCTGCAGGAGTGTAACAGCCCCCGGGAAATCTAAATAAACGGTTATCAATCCCTGCATGCTGT
>OBEQ010038846.1_pt1 | contig 10597 bp, 13 predicted proteins | sample 1670901 | NCBI WGS metagenome assembly OBEQ01 (sample SAMEA104232315, study PRJEB22302) | groundwater metagenome | biome: forest; feature: aquifer; material: groundwater | place: USA | collected 2011-08-07 | depth 5.4 m | reverse complement strand
CGATGGCCACGTCGCGCCAGCAGGCTGGCGAGGCCGGTGTGGTGGCCGAGCAGGTCAAGGCCACGGTGGCGCAGATGCGCGGCCTGCAGGAAACGACCGAGGCCCTCGGCCGCAGCCGCAGCCAGATCGCGAATTTCACCGAGAGCATCGCCCGCATCTCGCTGATGACACGCTTGCTGTCGATGAACGCGGCCGTCGAGGCGGCGCGCTCGGGCGAAGCCGGGCGCGGCTTCAACGTCGTCGCGCAGTCGATCCGCAAGCTGTCCGAAGACACCCAGACCGCGGCGGTCGAGATCCGCCGCGCCAGCGAAGACATCAACGAACAGCTCGCGTCGACCGAGCAGTCGGTGGGCAAGACCCGCGAGCTGATGGACGACTGCGCCAAGCGCATCGCCGCGCTCGAATCGCTGGCGGCGCACAACCGCAAGCTGATCGAGGCGATGTCGGGCGACGTGCAGGGCTTCCGCACCTCGTTCGAACGCCAGACCGGGCGTGTCAGCGCGATGAACGGCGACGTCGGCTCGCTCGACGGCACCCTCCAGGCCGGCCACTCGCACGCCAAGCTGCTCGACGGCACGGCGCTCGCGTTGTCCGACACCTCTTCCCGCATGCTGCAGCGCCTCGCGTCGGTGATGCAGTGACCCCCTTCTTGAACAGCGGCGCCCAAGGAACCACGATGAAACAGCTCGCAGTCGGAATCTTCTTGACGGCATCGATGCTGGCTTGCGCCTGCGATGCCTTCGCCGCCGAACATGTGGTCGCGCAAAAGGGCAAGGCCTTCGCGGTCAAGAAGCTCAGCGTCAAGCTCGGCGATTCGGTCAAGTTCGTCAACGAAGACCCGTTCTCGCACAACGTGTTCTCGCTGTCCGACGCCAAGAGCTTCGACCTCGGCTCCTACGGCCAGGGTGCGTCCAAGGCGATCACCTTCGACAAGGTCGGCACGGTCGAGGTCGAGTGCGCGGTGCATCCCGACATGAAGCTCGTCATCGAGGTGAGCAAGTGAAGCGCTCCATCGTGTGCCGCATGTCCGCTTTCGCGGCGGCCTGGGGCGTCGCGCTGCTGGCGCTGCTGCTGGTCGGCACCCCGGCCGAGGCAGCCGACCATTCGTCCGACAAGAACTCGCAAGGCGCACTGCTGCCGCGCGACAGTACCGACGCCAAGGTGTTTCGCGGCAGCCTGGTCTACGGCAACTACTGCGTCACCTGCCACGGCTTCAACGCCGACGGCAACGGCCGCGCGGCGCGGCTGTACAACCCGAAGCCGGCCAACCTGCGCATGAGCGACAAGAACGACGCTTACTTCGGCCTCATCGTTCGGATGGGCGGCGAAGCGATGGGCCGCTCGCAATTCATGCCGCCGTGGGGTGCCGAGCTGACCGACGAGCAGACCAACGATCTGGTGGCTTATTTGCGCTCGATCAACGCTCGCCCGAAGGAATAGGCACGGTCAACCGTGTCATCCCGGCGACGCTGTCATGCCGGCGAAAGCCGGCATCCACTGGGGGTTGGCGCGCCAGCCGGCAGACCGAGGCAGCGCCACACAATGGATCCCGGCGTTCGCCGGGATGACACGTTCGCCGGCATGACAGCGTTGGGTCGCTACACTGCTGCGAACCCACCGCCGCACACCCCATGCCCGTCATCGCCGTCAACCACCCGCTGGTCAAGCACAAGGTCGGACTGCTGCGCGAAGAGGGCATCTCGACCAAGAAATTCCGCGAGCTGACCAACGAGCTGGCGCGCCTCCTGGCCTACGAAGCCACCGCCGACTTCCCGCTCGAAAAGACCCGGATCGAATGCTGGAGCGGCCCGACCGAAGTCGACCGGATCAGCGGCCGCAAGGTGACCGTGGTTCCGATCCTGCGCGCCGGCCTGGGCATGCTCGACGGCGTGCTCGACATGATCCCGAACGCCAAGGTCAGCGTGGTCGGCCTGAGCCGCAACCACGCGACGCTGCAGCCCGAGAACTACTTCGAGAAGTTCGTCGGCCACCTTGACCAGCGCACCGCCCTCATCATCGACCCGATGCTCGCCACCGCCGGCTCGATGATCGCGACCATCGCGCTGCTGAAAAGCCGCGGCTGCACCGACGTGCGCGCGCTGGTCCTGGTGGCCGCGCCCGAGGGGGTGGCGGCGCTCACGGCGGCACACCCCGACGTGCGCTGCTGGACGGCGGCGATCGACAGCCACCTCAACGAGGTCGGCTACATCATTCCGGGCCTGGGCGACGCCGGCGACAAGATCTTTGGAACGAAATGAACCGCAGCGTCGACCCCGCCGCCGAGAGGGTCTATGTCGCGAACCGCACAGATGCCCCCAAACTACGGGGCTTCCGAGAGCCCTCACTGAAAGGGCCGCAACGGGGCCCCAGAAGGGCCGCGTTACCTGCATTCACAGGGAGGTCACACGCCGGGTCCACACTCCGGCGGACTGTAGTAACAGCCCTTGGAGTGCCGGGATGCAACACCCCTTTCGTTTCTGGATGACCGGCTGTGTCGCTGTCGTGATGGCATCTCTCGGCGGCGGCCGCGCGCTCGCCAATGAGCGCCACCCCTTGACCCAATCGAGCCGCTACCGCGTCGCCGAAACCGTCGATCGCATCGAGGCCTGCGCGCACCGGCACGGCCTGTCGGTGTTTGCGCGGCTGGCGCGGAAGGCGTCGCCTCGTCCCGGCGAGCGCGGCGAGTCCGCACTGATCGTCTTCGAGTCGTCATCGCTCGACGGCACGCCGGTGCTGATGGAAGGCCCGTCGTCGGCACCCGAAGTGCCGCTGACCGTCTATGTGCGAAGCGACGAGTCCGGTGCCACCGAGGTGCTGTTCAGCGGCACCGACTGGGCCGGCCTGCCGCCCGACGTGTCGCGCTCGCTGACCGAGCTGCCGATGCTGGTGGCGGACGCTTTGCGGTAGCGCTCAAGCCCAACCAGCCGCGCCCGCCGCGGCGCCCAGCGCCACCGCCCACATCGGGCTCAGCTTGGTGCGCACCATCACCAGCACCGTCGCGCCCACCACCGCCATCGCGCCGAGGTGTCCCGACGCCGGCCCGGCGAGGAGCCAACCGGTCGCCAGCAAGAGGCCGAGCGTCAACGGCGCCATGCCGACGGTGAAGGCACGCACGCCGCGGGTCTCGCGCCGCGCCTGGCCCCAGCGCGTGGCCCACAGCGACAGCGCGGTCGAGGGCAGCAGAATGCCCATCATCGTCGCCAGCGCGCCCAGCGGGCCGGCCACGTTCCAGCCGAGCACCGCGACGAACAGCACGTTCGGGCCCGGCGCGGCCTGCGCGATTGCGACCGACGCGGTGAACTGCGCGTCGTTCATCCAGTGGTGTTCATCGACCAGGTAGCGGTGCATGTCGGGCGCGGTCGTGATCGCGCCGCCGATCGCGAGCAGGCTCAGGATCAGGAACTGCACGAAGAGGCCGAACAATTCGCCCGGGCTCAAGGCTGAGCCGGTCATCGATCAGGTCCTCCCATCCGGTACCAGGCCGTGGCGACGGCGATCGGCGACAGCCCGGCCAGCACCCACACCAGCGGCCAGCGCAGCAACGCGATCGCGATGAAGGTGACGAGCGCGAAGCCGAGCCCGATCGGCAGCCCCATCGCACCCTTCTCGAGGGTCGTCGACAGCTTCAGCGCGGTCGAGATCACGAGCCCGGCCGACACCGCGCCCATGCCGCGCAGCGCGCCGCTGACCAGTGGGTGCGACGCGAACTCTGCATACAGCGCAGTCAGCGCGAGCACGATGACCAGCGGCACCAGCAGCATGCCGGCGAGCGCCGCGAACGCGCCGCGCAGGCCGAAGTGGCGGTCGCCGACGATCAGTGCCAGGTTGACGATGTTGGGCCCGGGCAGCACCTGGCTCACCGACAGCGTCTCGAGGAACTGCTCGCGTGTCATCCAGTTCAGCCGCTCGACCAGTTCGCGCTGGGCCACCGCCAGCACGCCGCCGAAGCCTTGCAGCGCCATGCGGTTGAAGGTGAAGAACAGGTCGGACAGCGAGCGCGGCGCGTTGTGCTCGGCCAGGACGGATTCGCCCGATTCGGTCGATGACATGACCGCAGTTTAAGAGCGCCGCGCCATCGGGCGCGGCACGCTCATTCGCGCATCACCGCAGGACCTTCAACGCATCCGGGTTGACGATGTGGGTCGGCTGGCCGTTGACGAAGTTGACGACGTTGTCGAACGCCGCGCTGAAGTACAGCTCGTAGCTCTCGTGTTCGACATAGCCGATGTGCGGCGTGCACACCGCGTTCTCGAGGCGCAGCAGCGGGTGGCCCTGCAGGATCGGCTCGCTCTCGAACACGTCGACCGCGGCCATGCCGGGGCGGCCGCGGTTCAGCGCCGAGACCAGCGCGCCTTCTTCGATCAGCTCGGCGCGCGAGGTGTTGACCAGCAGCGCGGTCGGCTTCATGCGCGCCAGCGCGTCGTGCTTGACGATGCCTCGGGTGGTGTCGGTCAGGCGCAGGTGCAGCGACAGCACGTCGCAGGTCTCGAAGAACGATTCGCAGCTGGTCGCCGCGCTGTGGCCGTCGGCCACGGCCTGGGTGCGTGCCGACTCGCTGCCCCAGATGGCGACGTTCATGCCGAAGCTGCGGGCGTAGCCGGCCACCATCTGGCCGATCTTGCCGTAGCCCCAGATCCCGAGCGTCTTGCCCCTGAGCACCATGCCGATGCCGAAGTTGGCCGGCATCGACGCTGCCTTCAGGCCCGACTGCTGCCAGGCGCCGTGCTTGAGCGTGCCGATGTACTGCGGCAGGCGGCGCATCGCGGCCATGATGAGGGCCCAGGTCAACTCGGCCGGCGCCACCGGCGAGCCCACCCCTTCGGCGACCGCGATGCCCATGCGGGTGCAGGTGTCGAGGTCGATGTGGCTGCCGACCTTCCCGGTCTGCGAGATCAGCTTCAGGCGCGGCAGCTTTTCGAGCAGCTGCTTGGGGAACTGGGTGCGCTCGCGGATCAGCACCAGCACGTCGGCGTCGCGCAGCCGCACCGACAGCTGGCCGATGCCCTTGACCGTGTTGGTGAAGACCTTGGCGTTGAGTTTTTCGAGCTTGCTCGCGCACCTGAGCTTGCGCACGGCATCCTGGTAGTCGTCGAGAATGATGATGTTCACAGGCGAGGAAGCGGGTCGGTCCGAAGGACATTGTGCCCGCTCTGCAGAGCCCTTCGGACCGCAGTAGCATCGCCACTCCCAAGACCGCAGCCCAGGAGACTTTCATGACGATATCGATGCATTCGGCCAGCGTGCCGGTGTTCACGAGGATGCTCGGCAACCTTCAGAGCTGGCTCGACAAGGCCGAGGCCCATGCCAGCGCGAAGAAGTTCGAGACCTCGGTGCTGCTGCAGGCGCGCCTCGCGCCCGACATGCTGCCCTTCGTACGGCAGATCCAGATCGCCTGCGACGGCGCCAAGTTCGGCGTGGCGCGGCTGGCCGGTGTCGAGGCGCCCAAGTTCGACGACACCGAGGCGAGCTTCGCCGAGCTGCGCGAGCGCATCCGCAAGACACTCGACTTCGTGCAATCGGTGCCGGCCGACTGCATAGCCGGCACCGAGGACAAGGACGTGACGGTGCCGCGGCGCGACGGCTCGATGGTGCTCAAGGGCGAGTTCTACCTGAAGCACTTCGTGCTGCCGAACTTCTACTTCCACGTCACCACCAGCTACGCGCTGCTGCGCCACAACGGCGTCGACCTGGGCAAGGCCGACTACCTCGGAAGGGACGGCCTGGGCGCACCGCAAGCCTGAACATGACCCTGCCGATCCACGACCTGCCGCTGTTCATGGCGGCGGCGCTGCTGGTGAACCTGACGCCGGGGCCGGACATGCTGTTCGTCGTCGGCAGCAGCGCGGCGCATGGGCGGCGCGCCGGCGTGATGGCGTCGCTCGGGGTCGGCGCCGGTTGTGTGTTGCACACGGTGCTGGCCACGGTCGGGCTGTCGGCGCTGCTTGCGGCGTCGGCGCTCGCGTTCGAGGTCGTCAAGTGGGTCGGCGCGGCCTACCTGGTCTGGGTCGGCATCGGCATGCTGCGCCGGCGCGGCAGCGACGCCGCCAAGCCGCTGCAGGTGCCGCCGCGCAAGGTGTTCTGGCAGGGCGCGCTGACGAACGCGCTGAACCCGAAGGTGGCGCTGTTTTTTCTCGCCTTCCTGCCGCAGTTCATCACCCCCGGCGAGACCGGACAGGTGGCCGCGTTCCTGGCGCTCGGTGCGTTGTTCGACCTCGGCGGTACGGCGATCAACATCGTCGTCGCCCTGCTGGCGAGCAGCCTGCGCGAGCGGCTGTCGGGTCCAAGCGCGGGTGGGCGCATCGGCGCCTGGCTGCAGCGCGCGGTCGGCGCGCTGTTCGTCGGGCTCGGCCTGAAGCTTGCGTTGACGACGCGTTGAGTCGCTGTCGCAGCCGCCTACAGCGGCACGAAGCCGGTGTCGGCGCCGTTGGCCGGGAACACGCTGTCCAATTGGCGATGCAGCTCGAAGCGATGCAGCGGCGTGCGTTCATGGCTGGACGCCAGCGATGCAAGAACGACGGCCCGCAGCCGCCACAGCTGCACCGCCTCGGTGGCGCTGCGCACCTTGCGCTGCAGCAGCTCGCCGACGCTGCCGTCGATGTCGGCGGCGGCGCGGATGAAGGCCTGCTTCATCTCGACGAAGGCGCGCCGCGCGGCAACCCGGGCCAGCCGCTCGTCGGGCAGACCGAAGCTCTGCGACGCCGCCTGATGCAGTGCGATCTCGAAGGGGGCAGCGTTCATGCGTTTTGCTCCATGCGGTTCGGTGTTCATTGTTTCAATCGGAAGCAAGTTGAAATCCGCGGAAAAGCGCTGAGGAAAGCGCGCAGATCCCGCTCGCTGACCCCGCTGCCCTTCGACTTGCCTTTAGTCCTGAGCTTGTCGAAGGGTCAGGGCGAACGGTGCTGGGTTAGGCTAGTGTTTTCGAACCCCGAGGTCTGAGCATGAAATGGCTGCGCCGCATCGCGATCACGCTCCTGCTTTTGTTGCTGCTGGTCGCGGCCACGGTCTGGATCTACGCGCGGCGCGTCTTGCCGCAGACCGAGGGCAGCATCCAGCTCGCCGGACTGCGCGCCGAGATCCGCATCGAGCGCGATGCCTTCGGCATCCCGACCATCAAGGCGGGTTCGATCGAAGATGCGCAGTTCGGCCTCGGCTTCGTGCATGCGCAAGACCGGCTGTGGCAGCTCGAGCTGCACCGGCGCACCGGCTCGGGCCGGCTGGCCGAGGCCTTCGGCGAGCCCGCTGTCGAGACCGATCGTTTCCTGCGCGCACTTGGTGTGCGGCGTGCGGCGGCCGTGCAATGGTCCCATGCGAGCCCCGAGGCCAAGGCGGTCATCAACGCCTACACGGCGGGGGTCAACGCCTACCTGCAGTCGGCGCTGAAGGCGCGGCCGCCCGAGTTCATCGTGTTCGGCCTGAACCCCGAACCGTGGACCGCCGAAGACAGCATGGCCTGGGCGATCATGATGGCCTGGGACCTGGGCGGCAACTGGAGCACCGAGCTGCTGCGCATGCGGCTGGCGCTGAAGCTGCCGGTCGAACGCATCAACGAGCTGCTGCCGCCGTACCCCGGCGACAAGGCCCTGGTCACTGCCGACTATGCGGCGCTGTTCCGCCAGTTGCGGGTCGACGGGCGGCTCGGCCTGCAGGCGCTGAACTTCGCGCCCGAGTCGGGTGTGGAAGGCGTGGGTTCGAACAACTGGGTGGTGCACGGCTCGCACACCGACAGCGGCAAGCCGCTGCTCGCCAACGACCCGCACCTGAAGCTCAGCGCGCCGGCGCTGTGGTACCTGGCGCGCTTCGAGGCGCCGGGGCTGAAGGTGGCCGGCGCGACGCTGCCCGGCGTGCCCGGCGTCATCCTGGGTCAGAACCAGGACATCGCCTGGGGCTTCACGAACACCGGCCCCGATGTGCAGGACCTGTACCTCGAGCGCATCAAGCCCGACGACGCCACGCAGTACCAGACGCCCGACGGCTGGGCCAAGTTCGAGACCTTCAGCGAGCTCATCAAGGTGCGCGGCGGCGCCGACGTGACAATGACGGCGCGCGCGACCCGCCACGGCCCGGTGATCTCGGACGGTGGCCGCGCCACCGAAGGCCTGACGGGGCCGGCCGACAAGCCGGCCTATGCGCTGGCGATGCGCTGGACCGCGCTCGACCCGAACCCGACCACCACCGACGCGAGCATCGCCTACAACAAGGCGAAATCGATGGCCGAGTTCATCGCCGCGTCGACGATGTACACGGCGCCGATGCAGAACATGGTGGTGGCCGACCGCGCCGGCCACATCGGTGTCGTGTCGGCCGGGCGGGTGCCGCTGCGCAAGCCCGAGAACGATCTGAAGGGCCAGGTGCCGTCGCCCGGCTGGGACCCGCGCTACGACTGGGCCGGCATGCTCGACGCGACCCAGACGCCGCGCGAGACCGACCCGGCGCGCGGCTGGATCGCCACTGCCAACCAGCGCATCCACGCCGTCGACTACCCCCACTACCTGACCAGCGAATGGGCCGCGCCCTACCGCATGCAGCGCATCGAGCAGTTGCTGGCGGCGCGACCCAAGCACAACCTCACGAGCCTGCGCGACATGCAGGCGGATGTGAAGTCGCTCGCGACGCTGCGCCTGCTGCCGTTCATCGCGAAGGCCAGGTCAGCGCACCCGCTGGCCGCTGCGGCGCAACTGCAGCTCGCCGGATTCGACGGCACGATGGCCGGCGACAAGGCGGCGCCGCTGATCTTCTGGGCCTGGGCGCGCCAGCTGACGCGGGCGATGTTCGCCGACGAGATCGGGGCCGCGACCTACGAGCGCAGCCTGTCCAACCGCAGCTACCGCGACGCACTCGAAGGCGTGCTCGAGCGCAACGACGCCTGGTGGTGCGACGACAAGACCACCCCCGCGATCGAAACCTGCGAGCAGCAGATCGGCAAGGCCTTGGACGCGGCACTCGATGAGCTGCAGGCCGCGCAAGGGTCCGACGTGGCGCAGTGGCGATGGGACCGGGCCCATGTCGCACGCTCGGAGCACCGGCCGTTCAGCCGCGTCAAGCCGTTGGCGCGCTGGTTCGAGCTGCGCAGCCCGGTCGGCGGCGACACCTACACCGTCAACGTGTCGCGGGTTCTGCTGCGGCCCGACCCCACGACCGGCGAGCTGTACCTGGACGAACACGGGCCGAGCCTGCGTGCGCTGTACGACCTGGGCGAGCTCGCCAATTCACGCGTCATGCAGTCGAGCGGGCAGTCGGGTATCGTGCTGTCGCCGCTGTACCGCAGCTTCGTCGAGCCGTGGACGCGGGTCGAGTACGTGCCGCTGTGGGGTGCGCCGGCCGAACAGACGCTGGTGCTCACGCCGCTACAGTAACTCGTTAGCACGGCATAATCGGCTGAATCCAAAGAGATCGAGGGAGGTTCGCCATCAATCACCAAGGAACTTCATGAAAACCAGAGACGTCGTCATCTTCACCGGCAAGCGCTTCGAAGTGCCGCAAGGCATCCAGCGCATCGACCACCTCGCCACGCACGGCTGGCAACTTCGCTACGGCGGCACCAAGCTGTTCTCCGATCACTCGCCCGACGGCAGCGGCGCAAGCGCCGCGCTGGTCAGTGCGACCAAGGAGTTATTGAGCCGCATCGCCAAGCTGCCGGCGCCGTCGAAGCTGCAACGCGAGCCCAACGAGAACAAGACCACCGACCTGCCGGTGGGCATCTCGGGCCCGATCGTTCGGCAACGCACCGGCGCCCGGGTTCGCGACTGCAGCCTGTCGGTATCGGTGCCGCGTTTCGGCGACTCGCCGCTTCGGCGCAGCGTGTACATCGGCACCGAGAACACCTACACCGTCGAACGCTACAACATGGCGCTCGAGAAGGCGATCCAGTTGCGCCGCAACGCCGAAGCCTCGTACCAGCGCGCCGCCACCCGCGCCAAGCGCGAATCGAGCAAGTTGCTGAAGGTCAGGCAGCAAGTCAAGTAGCAGCGCCCGCGGCGCTGGATCGTGCCTCGGCGAACAAGGCGATCGCATCGGCGGTGTCGAGCAGCCGGGCGCCCTGGCGTTCGAGCAGCTGGTTGTAGCGTTCGACGATGAACTCGGCGCTGTCGTTGCCGCTGGGCCAGGTGCTGTGCGCGTCTTGCGCGACCAGCACCGAGAAGCCGCGCGCCAGCGCGCCCAGCGAGGTGTTGCAGACGCACTGATCGCTTTGCAGCCCGCAGACGACGATGCGGCCGATGCCGGCCGCATCGAGCAGCGATTCGATGGCGGTGTCGTCGAACGCGCTCGATGCGTGTTTGCGCAGCACCGGCTCGTCGCCGCGCGGCGCCACGTCGGGGTGAATCTCGGCGCGCTCGCTGCCCTCGGCAAACGCGTCTCCGGCGGGGCCGCAATGCTGAACATGCAGCACCGCAATGCCTGCGGCCCGCGCGCCGGCGATCAGCGCTGCAACGCGATTGAGCAGCGCCTGGGCATTGGCGATCGGCGGGCACACCTGGCCGTCGAATGCGGCGCGTTGAACGTCGATCACGACCAGTGCAGTTGGCCTCATGAGAGCCCCTCGGCGGACGGGTACATCCGCCGGCCATCCGGCTGGCAGGCCGGATGGCGCTCCGGCGGG
>OBEQ010071033.1_pt1 | contig 10598 bp, 8 predicted proteins | sample 1670901 | NCBI WGS metagenome assembly OBEQ01 (sample SAMEA104232315, study PRJEB22302) | groundwater metagenome | biome: forest; feature: aquifer; material: groundwater | place: USA | collected 2011-08-07 | depth 5.4 m | reverse complement strand
TGTGCTTTTTATTGGAGATGATATCGGATACGGTAACTTTATACGGGTATGCGCACTTTCGAATCTCAATTCTCATATTATAATCCCTGTAAAAGGGTATGAGAGTATAGATAACTTGACAACTGATGATTTAGAGCATTTTAGAACATTGATTCTCTACCGATTTAAAGGAAATAATTGGGGTAAAATATTAGGTTTCGTTAGAGGTGGTGGAAGAGTCTTTATCGAGACCGGCGACTCTTTTTCGAGTTTTAATGAACGATTGCCTGAGGTATTTCCAATTGAAACAGAAATAGAAGATAAAACGGGAAGTCGTCGATGGATAGGGACAGAATCCACAGTATTCGATACAAAAACAAAATTATTCTCGGATTTAGAGTATAATGATAAGTCTTGGGGCAGGATGACTGCCACAAGAGACGTACTCCGTTCATGGGCAAAATCTCTTCTTACCCAAGACGGGAAAATAATAATGGCTATGGGCGACGTTGGCAAAGGAAGAGTAGTATGGAGCGGGTGGAATTTACCATATCATATAGTAAGTAAAGATAACCTTGAAGAAGCAACACTGTTTGCAAATATTCTTCAGGACATCACTACTGCAAGGGTAAATTCAGTTGCTAAGTTTTCGATTCAAAGAGATCGACCAGAGAAAATCGAAGTTTCTGCAGAGAACGTTACTGGAATATACTTTAAGGAAAATTATCATTCTGGATGGAGTGCGCAATTTGAAGGGAAAAAACTCAAATTGTACCCTGCCGGATTGGATTTTATGTACTTTCCTCTCTCAAAAAACCCAGCGACAGGTAGTGCGCTAATCACATTTACAGGAGGAGTATTAAACTGGATTTTATTTATTGTTAGTATATCGACAACAGTTTTGAGTCTTTTTTACTATATTTTTCCACGGCCTTTTTATGCAATCGGTATGATCATCAATAAGATTTTTGCTCATACAACAAAAAAAGCTGTTCATATATGGACAAAAGAAGAGGAGTATTAAACTATACTTTTCTTGCAATGATAGCAATATTTCCGGCAGGAATAGGAACTGATATATCGATACGTTTGTAATTATGTAAGAATTGCAATAAAGGATGTTTGAGCTTTGCGGGAAAAGGAGACATGTGTATCCAATAGGAAAGCGGATAAGTATTAACCACGCTAAAAACGTTTGTGGTTGAAAACCCATTGTTTGTGCACAGTCGGGTAAGTGTTTTTTTGTTAAAAAGAAAGATATGCTCGATATCAAAAATAGGTGATTTTTCTCCAAAGAGCTTTACTGATAAGCCATTGGTATCATGGACAACAAAAAGCACAGAGCCGCCTCTTTTTACTACTTGAGACACTTCTGAAACAAACATATTTGGGTCAGTGACATGATCGAGTGTATGGAATGAACAGACAATATCAAATGTATTTTTGGGAAATTGATTTTTTTTGAAGATATCATTTGTGATATTGTTACGAATACGCGTGGGTGCACGCAAAACCATATCTTTCGCTGGTTCAACTCCGAACACATCTATAATGCCTTTTTGATAGAGCTTATCTAGGAAAAACCCGTTCCCGCAGCCAATTTCAAGAATTCTTGGGTTTTTGGGAAGATAGGAAGCAATCGCATCGTACAGTTTAAAATAGGTCTTTGTCAAAAAAGGGATTTGCTCTTCGTAGGAACATGTGCTTTTTTTATACAGCATTGCAATTGTTGAGGAAGGAAAAATTGGTGAAGAAAAAATAAGACCACACCGTTCACAACGAAGAATCCGGTAGTGTACTCGGTCTGGTTGGCGCCTTGCTGAGTAGGTTTCTTTCGAAACACGGCCTTTCCTCAGTGTGCTAGGATAAAGAATTTTCGTTCGTTGATTTTCTTTACAGAGTGCACATATAATAGGGACCATGCGTTCGATTATAACAGCAAAATCGGTATTGGTCACGGGAGGAGGCGGTTTCATTGGAGCAAACCTTGTAAGAAAGCTTCTTGCCATGGGTTGTCAGGTTCATCTGCTTTGGAAAAAATCAACAAATCCCTGGCGATTGCAAGACATCATAAAACGATTGTATATTTATGAAGTTGCGTTGGAAGATAAGTCGTCACTGAAAAGTCTTTGTGCTCGTATCTTACCATCTGCAATCTTTCACCTCGCGGCATATGGTAATTACCATACACAGCAAGATGTGGATCAAATGCTAAAAACAAATATAGAAGGGACACTGAATCTGCTTTTTGTGAGCAAAGATATTCCCTATGATATTTTTGTCAATACTGGTTCATCAGCAGAATATGGCATCAAACAGAGATCGATGCGAGAAAGTGATACGCTTTCCCCAATGACATTTTATGCAGCGGCAAAGGCTTCTGCAACACTTCTTTGCTCGGTTTTTGCAAAAGAGTTTCAAAAACCAGTTGTTACTATGCGACCATTTTCAGTCTATGGACCCTATGAAGAAAAAATCCGATTCATCCCCAAAGCAATAGTAAGCGCTTTGAAAACTGAGGATATCCAGATTACCGGTGACGATGTCTGGCATGATTATATTTATGTAGATGATGTCATTGATGCGTTTCTTGCAACATGGGAAAAGAAAAATGCACTAGTAGGGAAAGTTGTAAATGTTGGAACAGGAATGCAACATACAAACCGAGAGATAGTTGCTATAATCCTGAGGCTTACGGAAAGTAGATCAAAGATTGTCACCGGAGGCTACCCAAAAAGAGGATGGGATTCTTCATGTTGGGTTTCTGATACGACGCTTTCGAAGAATTTACTTCGATGGAAGGCAAAGCACTCGTTGTTGCAGGGACTGAGGAAAACAATTACTTGGATGCAAGCAAACAAGCCTTTGTATGGACTATGAAGAAAAAAGGCGTCTTGCCCTCAAAAAAACTGAGTCGTCTTATTCGACGAGATATTCTAGAGCATTCATATCGCAGTAGTGGTGCCCATATTAGTTCATGCCTATCTATTGCAGATATTTTGGCAGTTCTCTACGCAGGAATACTACGCATTAACCCAAAAAGTATTACCGATAGTAATCGCGATCGGTTCATTTTAAGTAAAGGACATGCAGGGCTAGCATTGTACTGTACGTTGGCAAATCTTGGGTTTTTCCCAAAGAGCACTCTAAAAACATATTTGAGAGCAGGAAGTACGTTGACTGATCATCCTGAGTATGGTCTACCTGGTGTTGAACTGGCCACAGGATCGCTTGGACATGGTTTGTCGGTTGGAGCAGGCATGGCACTGGCTTCAAAAATTGATAGAAAAAACTACCGAGTTTTTGTTCTTGTTTCCGATGCAGAGCTAAATGAGGGAAGTACATGGGAAGCGATACAATTTGCATCGCATAATAGGCTTGATAACCTTGTTGTAGTGGTTGATGCGAATGGTCTTCAGGCATTTGGAAAAACAAAAGAAGTCTTAGACCTAACACCCCTTGAGCCCAAGTTTCTCGCATTTGGCTTTGCAACAGCGACAATGGATGGACATGACCATACGGCGCTTCTGTCTTTTTTTCAGTCAGTACCTCTTCAGCGTGGAAAACCATCAGTAGTTATTGCTGAAACAGTAGCAGGAAAAGGTATTTCGTTTATGGAAGGAGAACTGTCATGGCATTATCGTAACTTGACTCCATCACTCTACAAAAAAGCGATGGAGGAGAGCAGTTAGCTTCTCTATGCGATATACATTTGTGGCAACACTTTTAGAACTAGCAAAAAAAGAATCTCGCATCATGCTTCTTACAGGAGATATTGGTTTTACAGTATTTGAAGAGTTTCGCAAGATGCTTCCGAATCAATTTATCAATGTTGGTGTGGCAGAAGCCAATATGATTGGGCTTGCAACAGGACTTTCGCTTTCTGGGAAAATTCCTTTTGTTTACTCAATTGCACCCTTTGTAACCCTTCGCCCATTGGAGCAGATTAAGTTGGATGTTTCTCTCCACAGAGCAAATGTGAAGATTGTAGGAAGTGGAGCAGGACTCTCATATAGTAATGCTGGTCCAACGCATCACGCTGTTGAAGATATAGCGCTTATGAGAACAATGCTACATATGACTATTCTATGTCCCGCTGATCCCGCTGAAGCTTCGTGGGCAACAAAGCAGGCAGTTATTAGAAAAGGGCCCTTTTATTTGCGCTTGGGGAAAAAAGGAGAACCGCGTATCCATACAAACAAACAGACATTTACCCTTGGGAAAGGTATTGTGCTACGAGAAGGAAAGCACGTTGCAATTCTTGCGACAGGAACTAGCGTTATTCATGCTCTTTTAGCAGCAAAGCTGCTTGAGAAAAAAAATATGAGTGCAACGGTAGTGAGTATGCATACTATTAAACCATTGGACGTGTTGTTAGTAAAGCAGTTGGCAAAATCGCATAGGTATATAGTTACAGTTGAAGAACACTTTATGCATGGTGGTTTGGGATCAGCAGTTGCTGAAGTTTTAAGTGGAGAGGAGGTAGTTACAAAGTTGCTTCGCATGGGAATTCCTGACCAGTTTATTACAGAGGCAGGTTCTCACGATCACCACAGAAAGCGTCTTAGCATTGATGCCATAGGTATTGCAAAAGGGACTCAAAAATTCTTGTATGGTTGATTTATCAATCATTTTACCAGTCCACAACGAGGAGTATATTATTAGAGATGTATGCTCGCAGGTAAAAAAAATAATTGCATCATTCACTACATCCTATGAAATTTTACTTATTGAAAACGGATCAACGGATCAAACGCTTTCGGTGCTTAAGAAAATTGAAAAAGAGAACACAACTGTGCATAGCTTCATCGCACCAAAGGGATATGGAAGCGCTATTCTCAAAGGAATTAGCAAAGCAACGGGGAAATACATCTGCTATATGCCCTCTGATGGACAGGTTGATGTATCGATATTACCCATATTATGGAAAACTGCTGCTACGCAGTCATTTGATCTTGTAAAAGTGAAGAGAAAGAGTAGGGAATCACTGAGTAGGACTCTCACTTCATGGGGGTTAGCTTTTGTTTTACATCTTTTTTTTGGCACACCGTTTGTTGATGTTAATGGCAGTCCACGAATACTGCTTCGGAAAAAGCTAGTAGCGCTACAACTTGTCTCTTTAGATTCATTTATTGATTCAGAGATGCTTATAAAGGTGAAAAAATGTGGGTGGACGATCAAAGAAATCCCTATGAAACATCTTGAAAGACTCGGAGGAAAATCCACAAGAAGCATAAACACATATCTTGAGTTCGTTTCAAATATCTTTACCTATGTTCGTCAGAAAAAATATTAAAAATCATTCCAATGATCTTATTTCAGAGCAGGGAAGTCGTATGATAAGAAATGGAAGAATAAAGAAAGGAGTTGTCGTATTCTTATTTATCGTAGCAATTTTTGTCAGATTGTCCCTTATTTTTGTAACGAGTTCAACAGGTGATGAATTATGGCTTATATCAATGACTCATAATTCTCTTACTAACATATGGATTGGGACACTTGCAGACGGTAACGCACCCTTTAATTTTATTTATCTTCACTTCATTGGAGCACTTGTTGGTCATCCAGAAAAAGAACTAGTACTTTTCAGACTACAGTCATTAGTATTTAGCATGATTGCAGTTGGTTGTCTATGGTATCTTGCAATGCTTGTTTCAAATAAAAAAGTGGCAATTGTCACAGTTTTGCTTTCTTTATTTTTACCTTCTACAGTATGGATCTCAGTCATCGCTCGTCACTATGGATTACTTTTATTGCAGTCAACGTTACTTTTTATTTTCTATATCCGTTTTCTTCAGCAGAAAAAAACAAGAGATCTTATCTGTTACACGATTGTAGCAATTATCGGGATGTATACACATTTTTATTTTTCTCTTCTTGTGGTGTCTCTATCAACTAGTTTTTTCTTCGAAAAGATCAATAATAAAATGCTTGCAAAATGGCTGGTTTCCTTGCTGAGTATATCTTTACTCTTCTTACCGCTTTTGGTAAGTTTTTTCAATACTCCTCAATATGAAATCTCGAACATTCATAATAGTCTTCTGAAAATTCCTGGCTCATTTTTAGCATACGTCACTTCATTTTTAACACTGCTTTTTTTGCAATCACAGGGGTTTCTCTTGGGATACTATGTGATTTTTTTTAGTCTTTTTCTTGTATCTGTGTATCTTTTTATGAATGGTCTACGGTTATGGAACAAGCGTATGATGTTCCCATTCGTTTCGTCTCTTCTTATCCCACCTGTTATTATCCTTTTCGTATCATATACAGTAAAAGCAGTATTTTTTGTCAATTCACTACTTATTTTTTTACCTGCGTTTATTATTATTCTGGCCCAAGGTATACAGAAAGATTTTCAACACAAAAAAATTGCAACGATACTTTTTATCTTTTGTGTGGCAATAGTATATGTGCCATTTTTAAGTGCTTTATATCAGAGTACTACAGAATTTACGCAACCATTTCTCTACTTGCACAGTGTCTATAAGCCAGGAGATATTATTCTTCATGCAGATATGTATACCTTTTTAGGAGCGGAGTACTATGTGAAAAAAGGAGTAAATTATGGTATTACCCCAACGATCTATACCCGGGTAACAGAAGCGACTCATGGGTATAAGATAATTTCTGTAAAGACTATACAGCAAACGAATGGGAGAATTTGGTATATACAACCGCAATTTTATAATTTTCCTCGTGCTCAAGAGGCAAAACAAGATCTTGACAAACATTTTGTCATAAAAACAAAAGCATATTTTAAGGCAAGTGATGTTTTTATATACTTGTACGAAAAAGAACATGGGAAATAATAAGAAGACTTTTCTTGTCGAGAATGAAAGGACTTACGTTTCTCTTGTTCTCTGAACTGTTCTGTAGAATTTTTTACTCGCATAATTCCAGTCAAATCTTTTTGCTTCAGAGAATGCTTTTTGTGAGAGTAAAAAATATTTTTTTTCATTGGTAAGTAAACTAATAATATTCTTGGCAATACTTTTTGTATCTCTCATTGATGAAGTAAGAAACCCCTGTTTATAGGTAGTTCCAAAAATCGGGAGATTGTAAGCCACCACTGGAAGTCCTGCAGCCATTGCTTCGATAATAACTAGTCCAAATCCAGCTTCATGATCGAGAAACAAGAGAAGCTTTGAAGATTTGATGTAGGAAGTAAGTGTTTTTCGATCATGAATATATCCTACAATCTTTATGTTTTTTTCTAACCTCGTCTGTTTTATTTTCCCTATAAGTGTTTTCGTGATATTGTAAGGTCCGTGACCAATCATAAATAGCCTTACATGTGGGATTTCTTTTGTGACATATTTCCAGACGTCCACAGCATCAAAAATTCCTTTGTGCGGTATAAGTCGACCGAGAAAAATTGCATCTGATGTGAAAGATTTTTGTAATTTGCTTTCAAAAGCTGCTTGGAGATTAACACCTCCGGGATGAGTTTGGATTTTTTCTTCTTGGATGCCTAATTTTTTTAATCGTATTTTAAGACTTGGGTTATCGATGAGGATAACATCTGACTGTTTCATCAATGAGAGACTCAGTTTTTGGAGGAGGAACGCGCCGCTATTGACAAAAAAGTTTCCTTCGCGTTTGTAGGGAGGATCAATAAAGTGGAAGAATCGAGCAAACCACAAAACATGTGAGTTGATAAGACAAAAGAGATAGACAGGAGTCGTATCTGGGAAAAGATCAGTTGTGGTATACAATATCTGAAACGGAGGAAGTGATCGTAATAAAAAAAGAGTTCGTATACTGCGAGAAAGATAAGCAAAGAATAGTAAAAGAGGATTATCACTATTATCAAATCGACTCGCTGGGAGAACAAGATATCTGATGTATGGGTGTTCTATTCCTGCCCTTTCCCAGTGATACAAGCCTGTTTTAGGAAGGATAACACTCATGTGTACGTTTTTGGGTATGCGGCGAGCAAGTTCAATTGCAAAATGATCTCCTCCTCCCGTCGATCGAGTGTTCACAAAGCCATTTGCAATAGTGACAATCTTTGTTTGTGAAAGGTATGTTTGAATATGTTTAAGAACTGTTTGTGAGTGGTTTGTCCATGTATGTTGTTTTGCAACGGATGCTGCCTTTTTCCCCATAGACACCGCAAGTGTCGGATTTTGTAGAAGGAAAAGCAGGTGCGTAAGGAGTGTTTTTTTCTCTTTCAATGAAGGGAAAAATCCATGTTCACCTTCTTGAAAAAGTTCAGTGACACCAGAGCCTTTTGGAATAATAATGGGGAGTCCTAATGATGCCATTTCAAGGCCTGCCATACCAAATGCTTCAAAATGCGGGTGCACCCAGACAAGACTTTTTGCTGCCAACTGCTGTAGTTTATTTTCGTTAATAGGTGAGAGGAGTTCGATTTGCTTTTCCAGTTTTCGTTTTTTTATAAGAGACTTAAAGAGTTCTTTTTGTTGACTGTTACTCCATGAACCAGCGATAAGAAAATGCGCTTGAGGAAGTTTTTTTGCCAACCAGAGAAATAATTGTGGGTTTTTTGCCATTTCCCAACGAGTGTAGCCTAAAATATCCTGTGATATTTTCTGAGGAATGTGTTTTACTGGAACACATGCAGGGTGAATAATGATTGGATCAACAGCATAGTTTTCTCTGATAAAATTTTGGTGAACTTTTGACTGTGTGACAACAAGTGCGGCGGAGATTAAGAATGACCGTTCGTAGTAGCGAGTAAGTGGTTTTATCAATGGAAAGAAAAAACGAACTGGTGTTTTCGCATAGGCTTTTTCTAGAATATAGAGCATTGGATCGTAAATAAAAGCCATGTATGGTACTTTTAATATTTTTGTAATGGCAGCAGCTGTAATACACGTAGTTGTGCCATGGCTTATGATAAAATCGAGCTTTTTAAGCATGGTATATCGTCTTGCGAAAAAAGGATTAAGAATATGCAAGTGAGTAAGGAAAGCAAAGTAGGGAATTCGATACGCTCGTTTGAAAAAGATTGGGTTATAGTCTGAGAGGAATATTACCTTTAACCCTTGGGAAAGATCTTGGTATTGATATGTATAATATAGCCTTACTAAAACAAATAACGTAACATCATGACCAAGTTTTTTGAGTTCTTTTGCTTCTTGAATTGCTGACTTTTGTACTCCTCCTGAAACAAGCTGGTCGATAATAATGCCAATTTTAATTTTTTTCATTTTTTGTTTTTTGCCCAGCAATCCAAAAGCTATTGCGTATATACAACAGTGGTGTTGCAATAAGAAGATAAGTAATTGCAGTTTTTAGAGGTTTTGGTAGTTTTCGTAAAAATCCTGGTAGATCCCAATCAAACGGAGAGTCATAGGTTGTTTCAAAGTAGAGTTGGATATTTTGAAACGAATGATTTTTTAAGATTGATTTGAGTGAAGTGGGGGTATAAAAATTAATGTGTGTTGGATCAGAGTAGCCAAACCACTTTTCTTTTTGTATATAACGTAAGGGAGTTGCATAGTTTGGTGTCACAAGAAATATGAGTCCATCTTTTTTTAAGACTCGTCTGGCTTCTTTAAGAAACATATCAACTTGCTTTTGTGTCAAATGTTCAACAACAGAAATGCAGGTAATCAGGTCAAATGAGTTTGTTTTGAAAGGAAGTTTTTGCGCAGAACCTTTGACGACTTTGTTGTTTGTAATTTTTTTTGCTATCTTGACTGCTTTTTCTGCAGTGTCACATCCATATGCTTGAAAATTATGCTGCTGTAACCATTGTACAAGTCTCCCAGTACCGCAGCCGACATCAAGTACTTTTTTGAGTTTATGTTTTTTCATCAATAATCGTATTGCTTGTGCCATATGGATATCGACATGATCACGTTGCTCAAAATAGAACGTGTCGTAGTAGTTTTTTCTCATTAATTACTTGTGCTTGGTAAAATAAGAGATACTGATAGTTTCTTTTTGCAAAGATTGCATATTATAGTCTATTTGGTTTTGTTGTGGAAGAGTTTTCGTAATTGTTGCTTTCGCTTTTTTTATTTCCTCAGGACTATTCCAGTAAGAAGAAGTTATCAACCAAACTGATGGATATTTTTTTAAAACATCTGGAATTTTTTGTAAATACTTGCCCTTTGTAAAAATTGGTGAAATAAGAGTACTTGTTTGGATAGTTATAAAGGATGGGTATGCATAGTTTTGGTAATAATTAAAAGAATAAAATGTTATCGGAGAAAGGTGAACAATCGCATCATGATTATGATAGTCCTTGGTAAGGATTGTTGCTGCTTTCTCAAAGTCAGGACCATAAAATAATGGATTACTATACTCTATGATAAGAACAACGGTAAAAAATAATACAAGGAATGTTTGCACAGTAGAAATAAGGAGTTTATTGTTCAACGAATCTATGCCCAAAGCAATAAATATATAGTAATAGGGCAAGAGAATCAGTAACGCTCGAGGAGAAAAATATGGATGGTAGAAAGATATGCTAGTAATAAGTAGTAACGGAAGGAAAAAAAGAATAAGAAGTATTTTCTTTTTCTTACTCATTGCAACAAAAACTCCTTTGACAAAAAAAAGAAATGCGAAAAGTGTTGTGATTGCAAAAAACATGAGCATGGGAAGCGAACTATTCATCACTACTTCTTTCAGACTCACTACAC
>OBEQ010027802.1_pt1 | contig 10600 bp, 11 predicted proteins | sample 1670901 | NCBI WGS metagenome assembly OBEQ01 (sample SAMEA104232315, study PRJEB22302) | groundwater metagenome | biome: forest; feature: aquifer; material: groundwater | place: USA | collected 2011-08-07 | depth 5.4 m | reverse complement strand
ATTAAATATTGGAAAAAAATGCGGGTTTATGCAACTCATTATGATTCCCATTGCCCTGGTTGCGATGAATGGACAGCCACTGGCATGCATCAGGGTAAAGGAGTTATAGCAGTTGATCCAAAAGTCATTCCGCTTTATTCCAAAGTTTATGTCCCGGGATATGGTATGGCAGTTGCCGGAGATACTGGCGGAGCAATCAAGGGAAATATTATTGATTTAGGTTTTCCGGATGCTAAAACAGCTGGCTGGTATGCCCACTTTATTGATATTTACTTACTCTGATGTCATTGCGAGCGAAGCGTGGCAATCTAATTATTTTAGAAATTTAAAAGTAGAGAGCATCTGATAGATAGTTTTTAGATCGTCATATCTTTCAGACTGTATCCATGGAGAGAAAGCAAAAATTTTGCCTCCACTTTTTATTATTACTGTTATACAATCGTTATTAGTTATACATGAAGTATGATGTACTTCATTGATTGTTAATGAGCTGACAGTAATTTCTTTTACTGAACTAGGATTATTGTTGGTATTTTGAAGTTTCTTAAATGGTTCCAGAGAGATATCATTCTCATTATTTATTGTAAGTTCTATTCTTCCACCTGGTTGGTCTGCTGTTGCAAAAATGACTTGATTTTTAAGTCTCTGGACACTCCATGATTCTGGATATTTGATAGTAAAATTCTCTGTATTATCTGTATATGTTTTCCAATTAGCAGTTTCCCCGGCACCAGTCGGTGCGGGGCTGGCATCTGGCGTTGGAGTAAGTTGTAAAATTTGTGAAGTTACCACTGGAGCAGGTAAGAATTTTGGTGCAGTAGACTTTCCGAAATAATACGCTCCGCCTGCTACTACAACTAAAGCTAATATCCCCACCAAAATAAAAATTCCTGTTTGTCCTTTTTGCCTCATAAAAATTTAAAAGTAGCTAAAATTTTATCACCACTTTCTCCTATTATTCTAAACAAATACATTTTTTTCTCTTTTGATAAATAAACAAATTTTGGCTTTCCTGGTTGGTAATCTATAACTCCACTCTTTGCCATTTGCCCTGAAACAGTTGCTTCCATTTTTGGAGCCAATGTAAATTTTCCGGTATAAGTAAAGTCTCCCCAAACAAATGGGTAATACCAATAATTTTTATACCATGCATCAATTGATAAATCATTTGGATTATCAAAAACCCAAAGCGTAAAAGGATTTTGATCATATGATCCGTCTTTACCCAATACAATCACCCCGGATAAAAATTTTCCTGGTTGATACTGAACATAACTGGCAAAATTCTTCCTGAAATCTCCGCCGCCTCTTTTATTAAATTCTTCCTCAGAATCAACAACTGCTTTCAAATCTTTTGAATACTGAAATTCAAAATTAAGTTCTTTATTTGAATAAGTTTCAATATTACTTACTGTATTTTTTATATCATTAACAATTGGAGAATTTTTTACTTGTGGGTATTTTGATTGATTTAAATAAAAATATCCACCAATACCTAAAGCAACCAGAATAATTATCCAAAAAAGTTGGGCAAAACCTCTTTGCATATTTACATTATATACATACTTTGCTATTATCGGCCAATGCCAAAAAAATCTAGCAAAACAAATACTCTGCCTGGTGGAAAATTAAATAACTATTTGAATAATTTATCTGAGAAATTACTCGACTACAAAAAATCCAGAAAAATCTACCTTGGAATTTTAGTTGTAGGGCTTCTACTTTTATTTATCTATAAAAAAAGCTTATTTATAGCAGCAACTGTTAACGGAGCACCTATTACTAATTTAGAGCTGCAAATGAAACTAAATGATCAATTCAGAGATCAAACTTTAACTCAAATAATAAATGAAAAATTAATTTTAACTGAGGCTTCAAAAAATAATTCCATGCCAACTCCGCAAGAAATTGAGGCAAAAATTGCAGATTTGGAAAAAAGTGTTGGCGGGAAAAACGCACTTAATTCCCTTCTTGCACAACAAGGACAAACAAGAAGTTCTTTGAAAGAGCAGGTAATGGTTCAGCTGGCTATTACAAAACTTTATGAAAAAGACGCAACAGTTTCTGCAGATGAGGTAGCTAAATATATACAGGCTAATGCCGCCCAAATGCAGGCAACAGATTCAGCATCTCAGGAAACTGAGGCATTAAATAATTTAAAACAACAAAAGCTATCACAAATTTTTTCCCAGAAATTTCAAGAGCTAAAACAAAAAGCAAATATAAAAATCTTCTAACACCCCCTCTGTCATCCTGAGGACGAAGCCCGAAGGATCTAAAGAGCGTAAGCTCGCAAGCTTTGCTTATTATATTCTTCGCTAATCGCTCAGAATGACATATAATACCTCCATGGATTTAAAACTAATTAGTAAAGACCAAAAAATTCAGTACAATAAACTCGTTTCCCATGTTATCCAATCCTGGGAATGGGGAGAGGCCAGAAAAACATTAGGCACTTCTGTTTTAAGATATGGTTTATTTGAAAAAGGAAAATTAACAAAAGCTTTTCAGCTGACTCTGCACAAAATTCCTTTAACAAAAAGGTCCGTCGGTTATTTACCAAAAGGCCCTATTCCGGATAAAGAATTAGCTGATGCTCTAAAGAAAATAGGTAAGGAAAATAATTGTGCATTCATAAAATTAGAACCCAATATAGAGGTAAGTGCAAGCCAGTCTGTTCCAGACTCATTCATAAAATCACCTAAAACTCTTTTTACAAAATATAATTTCATTTTGGACATAACCAAATCTGAAGAAGAGCTTTTAAAAAATACGCACCCGAAAACTAGATATAACATAAGGGTTGCCCAAAAACATAATGTCCAAATAGAACAGCGATTTGATGATGAGGCTTTTGAAATTTATCTAAAATTATATTTTGAAACCACCAAAAGACAAGGCTATCATGGGCACAATCTTTATTATCATAAAATAATTTGGGAAACTTTAAAAAAAGCAGGCATGGCAAGATTACTTATTGCCTCACTAAACAATGAACCGTTAACTGCCTGGATGCTTTTAAATTTTGGAGATACTTTATATTATCCTTATGGCGGCTCTTCCAAATCTCATCCTGAGGTAATGAGTAATAATTTAATTGCCTGGGAAGCTATAAAATTAGGTAAAAAACTGGGCCTTAGAAATTTTGATATGTGGGGAGCATTAGGATCCAGTGCAAATTCTTCTGATCCCTGGTACGGTTTCCATAGATTTAAACAGGGTTATGGAGGAAAGTTAGTTGAATATATCGGAAGTTATGATTTAGTTTTTGATTGGCCTACATATTTACTGTTCACTTTTATTGATAGGTTATCTCCTATTAAATTTTTCCTACTTAAAATTTTAGGTAAGTAATGGATATAACTTTAATAATCTCTGGAGGAATTCTACTTGGCTGTTTACTTACCCTTTCCTGGTTTGCCGGATCTGATGCTCCTTATGTCCCGACAAAAACTACCAGAATTAAAAAGCTTCTTAAAGAAATTCCTTTAAAAAATAAAAACTTTTATGAGTTGGGTTCTGGGGACGGCAGAGTAGTTATAGAGGCTGCAAAATTAGGGGCAAAAGCATACGGAATAGAACAATCACTCCTTAGAGTTTTATATTCCAGATTAAAATCGCCTAAAAATGCACATTTTATTCATGGAGATATTTTTAAAATAAATTTATCAAAAGCTGATATTGTTTTCATTTTTCTACTTCCAAAAGGGGTGGAAAAACTGAAACCAAAATTAAAAAAAGAATTAAAAAAAGGATCCATTGCTATCACCCAAACTTTTCATTTTAAAAACTGGAAGCCTTATAAAAAGATTTTAATTACAGATAAAACAGAACCAAATACTTCACTTGGTCCAAATAAAATAGAGGGCGACTTTAGAATATATCGAGTTTAAAAACCTAATTTTTCTCCAACAAAAATTAAAGTAATTCTATTTGGAGTTTTTTCTCTATTAATGATTAGCAGCTTACTGACAAAACTACCTGTTGTTAAGTTGTAAGCTTTATTTAACCTATCTGATTCTAATGGCAAGACATATTCATAAATTCGCTTCATTCCCTCATCTGTATTTTTAACAATTTTTTGTGTTCCGACTACGAAAATTACATGAGCAGCAGCTGATGCATAAGCAGGTAGCTGAGAACCAGTATTTGAGGCAATTAGAACATGTCCATCCTCAGTCACTGCATGTACACTACCAACAGACCACTCTGGTGCTGCACCGATTTTTAACATTTCCAAACCCTGAGTTTCTCTATTCATTTCCGCCAATTTATTTTTAACAGAATTATATTTACCCGATTCCTGAACTTCTTTGGAAATTCCTAAAGTATCTAAAGTTACAGAAGACATTGTCATTACCTCAGCATTTTCTGGAATTATTTTGAATGCTTCTTGTTTTGCCTGCTCCCCAGTTTCAACAAACTTTGCATCAATTCCGTTCGATTTTAGCGCTTCAATTGTTTTATCTACTACTTCTTTACTTGCTAGCTGATTCCATTTATCCATAGGGGAGAACGATTATAACTTAATTAAATCTTTTGAGGAAGTGGTTAGTTGTCTTAATCTTCTGTCTTCAATCAGATATAAATCCTCTATTCTCACTCCACCAAAATCAGGAATATAAATTCCCGGCTCTATAGAAAATACCATTCCCTTTTTTAATTTATCTTTACTTTTAGGTGAGAGATAAGGATTCTCATGCACTTCAATCCCTATTCCATGACCAAGAGAATGAGGAATAGAAGGATAACCTTTTTTGACAATATAATCTCTTGCTACTTTGTCCACTTCCCCTCCGGTAACTTTTTTGCCAGACTTTATTTTATTATCTAAAAATTCAAATGCTTTTTGTTGGGCTTCATAAACTGTTCTATATATTTCTTTTTGTTTTTCTGTTGGCTTTCCAAAGAAAACTGTTCTGGTCATATCAGAACAATAATTTTCAAACTTTACTCCAAAATCTAGTAATACAAAGTCACCATCTTTTAATTTTGTACTTTCCGTTTGATGATGCGGAACAGAAGAGTTTTTACCAAAAGCCACAATTGCGCCAAAAGAAAAATCTGCTTTATTTTCTTTAACAAATCTTTCTAACTCAAATGCAGTTTCTTTTTCTGTTACGCCGACTTTAATTTTTGTTAAAATATATTTAAATGCTTCATCACCTAAACTGCATGCTTTCTCAATTTTTTCAATTTCTTCCTTTTCTTTAACAGCTCTTAATTTTGATACCTCAAAATGTTTAATATTTTTAAAATATTTTTTAATCTTTTTATACTCTGTAACTGTTAGATTATCTTCTTCAATCCCTAAGGAATTAATTTTATGTTTTTTAAAAAGATCTTCAATAGATCTATTATTTCCTCTTTCAAAAAGTTTTAAATGCAGGATTTGATTCTTAACTGCTTCTGAATATCTACCATCAGTTATGATGTATCCAAAATTTCCGCCTAAAAAAATATAAGCCTCTCTTTCATCTTTGGAGAAGTTTGTAAAACCTGTTAAGTATTCTATATTTGAAACAGATGATACTAAAACCCCATCCAATTTTTCTTTTTTTAATTGTTGTTTTAACTCTTTTAATCTTTTCTCAAACATGCTGCAAATTGTATCATTAAGTGTGGTAAAATCCCATTTGCTATGCGTCTCCTGCACTTTTCTGATATTCATATAGGTATGGAAAATTATGCTAAGCTGGATCCCGAAACCGGACTTTCTACCAGATTGCTAGACTTTTTTAAGACATTTGATTTTATTGTTGAAAAAGCTTTTGAGGAGGATGTAGATGCAGTTGTTTTTGCCGGAGATGCTTATAAATCCCGCGATCCAAACCCTACACAACAGAGGGGTTTTGGTGAAAGGATTGCAAAAATGGCCAAAAAAATTCCTGTTGTTTTAGTAGTAGGAAATCATGATACTCCTAATGCAGAAGGAAAAGCTAATACTTTGGATATCTACTCAGCACTGGAAATTGATAATGTTTATGTTTCAAGAAAACCAGAACTATTAAATATCTCTACAAAAAGCGGGAATTTACAAATTATTACTCTACCCTGGCTTCACAAAAATGATTATAAAACACTTGGTGATAAATTGAATCTTTTATATAACAAAATAGAAAAAGACTCCCCTGCTATTTTTTTATCTCATGCAGAAATAGAGGGAGCATCTTACGGATCTGAAAAAGGACTTGCTATTGCAAACGATGTCACAATTCCCCTTCCTTTAATACAAGATAAGCGGCTTTCCTACGTTGCCTTAGGTCATATCCACAAACATCAGGTTTTATCCCAAAACCCGCCAGTTGTTTATGCCGGATCTCCACAGAGAATAGATTTTGGAGAAGAAAAAGAAGAAAAAGGAATAATTCTAGTTGATATTCCAAAACCCGGAAATGCAAGTTTTAAATTTATCCCGACTAATGCCAGAAAATTTTTGACTATTACAATTGATTTAAATGGAGACGATCAGGATCCCACAAAAACAATAATTGAAGAGATTGAAAAAAATGATATTACTGACAAAATTATCAGAGTAGTTATCAATATTCCCAAAGAATGCGAAAAAGAAATACAGATGGATAAAATCAAAAAGTCCTTGCAAAGTGCGAATTTTATTGCAGGAATTTCAAAAAATGTTGAAAAAATTGAAAGAATAAAATTTGAAGGAGATCAGACTGTTGAAACTTTAACACCAGTTGAAGCCTTAAGAAAATATTTTGAATTTAAAAAATATACGCCTCAAAAACAAAAAGAATTAGAAAAAGCAGTTGCCCAAATCTTGGAATCCTAGTATGAAAAGCGTAACCGCCAAAGTTGTTATATTTATATTTTTAAATGGAGAAAAAATCCTCATTGAGAAAAGAATTATAGAAAATTTTACCGGAGAACAATATTTAATACCGGGTGGAGTTGTTAAGCAGTTGGAAAGTTTAGAAGATGCGTTAAAAAGAGAAATTAAAGAAGAGTTAGGTATTATCCCTTTAAAATTCACTCCTATTCCTTCCACAAATATTAGAGGATTAAAAAATCAGCTTCTTATACCCTTCCTTATTAGTAAATGGGCTGGAGATTTCCCAAAAAATATTTTAGATAATGATAATTCCCTAGTTTGGTTAGAGTTTAATGAAGTATTAACGACTCCTATTAAACCAACCAGAAAAATAGTTGAAGCCTTAAAAGTTTATTTAAAAAAATGATTCCAGTAAAACTGACCTTATCTAATTTTACGTCTTATTCTGATAATGCGCCTGAGTTGGATTTTACTAAATTTAAGCTAGCAGCTGTCTCAGGATTAAATGGTGCAGGAAAGTCTTCTTTACTTGATGCTATAACCTGGTGTATTTGGGGACAATCCCGGGCCGGAGAATCATCTGATGATTTAGTTCACGCGGGCGCAGATAGTATGCAGGTGGAATTCTCCTTTCAGTTGGATGGACATTTATATACAGTTAAAAGAAGACGTGTTAAAAAAAGCGGCGGATCAAGCGCTCTCGAGCTTTGGAGTAATTCGCATAACTTAACCGAGGGAACCATTAAAGCAACTCAGGAAAAAATTATTAACATACTTCATTTAACTTTTGAAACATTCACTAATTCCTCTTATCTAAGACAAGGTCATGCAGATGAATTTACCCTTATGGGTCCAACAGATAGGAAAAGAATCTTGGCAGATATTTTGGGTCTTAGCTCCTATGATTTATTGGAAGAAAAAGCAAAAGAGAAAAGTAAAGAGACTCAAGTTCAATTAGATCTTTTAAATTATCAGCTGCTAGAAATTGAGGCAGAACTTTCTCAAAAAGAAGTTTCAAACCAAAAAAAGAATTTAGCTGAGAAAAAAATAAATGATGTTGAAAGTAAAATTTCTGTTTTAGAAAAAGAACTTAAGGCATTTCAGGAAAAAAAAGCCTCTTTAAATGCTACAAATGAGCAACAAAATAAACTAAAGCAAACATTAAATGAGTCGCAGACGGAACTAAGTAATATTTTATCACAGGGAAAATCCAGAGCTGAAAAAATTAAACAATTAGGGATTGAAATAACTGAACTTCCTGAACTTGATAAAAAATTAACTCAGTTAAAAACTCTGGAAAAAGAAAAAGAACAATATTCCTTGTTTTTACAGAAAAAATTAGAACTGGAAAACAATCTAACAACAATCAAATCTAACCTAGCACTAAAAAATCAACAAAAAGAGACTTTTGAAAAGAGCTTGAAAGAAATAAAGCTGCATCTTGAGGATTTGGAAAATAGCAGTGCTAAATGCCCAACTTGCGGGCAGATGATAAATCAGTTACAGAAACAAAAAGTCAAAACAGAATATTTAGAAAAAATGAAAGATTTAAAAATGAAATTAGATGAGATAAAAACTTCAAATGAAGAAACTGAAATTTTAAAACTTGAGAAAGAAATCAATAATATTTCCTTTGATAATGATAAGTACCAACAAATTTTGAGAAAATTAAATGAAATGTCTGGTCTACAGGAAAAAAGAGAGAAATTAATTGCCTCACAAGCAACTCTGGAATCTGAAAAAAAAGTTGTTTCAGAACTTAGATCCCTATTTAGTAATAAAAAATCCCAAGTAGAAAAACTGGAAAAAGAAATTGAAAAACTTCCAAATCTCGAAAAAGATCTTAATACTTTAGAAACCAATACTCAGGAAGGAGAGCTGCAACTAAATGCTTTACGTTCAGAGGAAAAAGAAGCCAGAAATTTGCTAGGACAAGCAGTTGAGTTAATATCCAGAGTTGAACATATGGAAAAATTGCAAAAAGAGAAGGTAGCTGAAAAAGAAAGGCTACAAAAAGAAAAGGAAATTTTTGAGGATTTAGTTTTAGCTTTCGGTAAAAAGGGAATTCAGGCAATGATTATTGAGGCAGCTATACCTGAAATTGAGGATGAAGCAAACAGTCTACTCGAAAAATTAACTGAAGGAAGAATGAAAATTTCCCTCCTTACCCAAAGAGAAACGAAAACAAAAATTGCAGGTGAGAGAGGAATTATTGAAACTATGGATATTATTATCTCTGATGAAATGGGTGAGAGACCTTACGAGTTGTATTCAGGAGGAGAGGCTTTCAGAGTAAATTTTGCCATAAGACTGGCAATCTCGAAGCTTTTGGCTCATAGAGCCGGAGCAAATTTACAGTTTTTAATAATAGACGAAGGTTTTGGATCTCAGGATGCACCTGGCCGGGCAAGATTAGTCGAAGCAATTGATGCAATCAAAAATGATTTTGAGAAAATTTTAATAATTACCCATATTGAAGAGTTAAAAGACGAGTTTCCAGTCAGAATAGAGGTTTCTAAAACCGGAGCCGGTTCCACTTTCGAAATTGTAGGTGCTTGAGTTACAATTAATTAATGTCAAAGATTCTTCCTATAATTTCTGCTTTAATCTTTTGGGGAATATTTATATACGTGCTCTTGAGCGTTCCTTATCCTGAAACAATTACTCAGGCAAATGCTACTCAGCTTTTATCTTTTTTTGTCTCACTTTTTCTGTCAATAGTTTTTTCTTTAAATCTATTCTTTAAAAATATTTTTATGTCAGTATTCCTTTCATTAGGAGTAATCCTACTCCTTTTTTTAAAAGCTTTGGATTCGCTAAATTTAGTTACAGTTTGTTTAATTGCAGTTCCGGTTGTACTTTTAGCAAGCTACTTCAGAAAAAATAAACAGAGCTTCTCTTTGAGTAAAAAGAAAAGTTTGACTAAAGGATTAAAAATCCCTAAACTGACAAGTCTAAGGAGACAAAAATGAAAAAATTTTTAGATTACAAAATAATCGCAAAACTTTTGAAGCTATGAAAAAGTTTTATATAACTAATGCCATACCATACGTAAATGCCAAGCCGCATATTGGTCATGCTTTGGAGTTTATACAATCAGATACTGTTGCTAGATATCACAGAATTTTAGGTGAGGAGGTCGCTTTGCTTTGTGGAGGTGACGAAAATGCAGTTAAAAACGTTCAGGCTGCAGAAGAAGCTGGTGAAAATATTCAAATCTTTATTGATAAAAATGCCAAATTATTTGAGGATCTAGCAAAGAAATTAAATGTTCAGTTTGATATCTTCCAAAAGGGTAGTAATCCTAAACATCACCAATCATCACAAAAACTTTGGGAACTCTGTAATCAAAATGGGGATATTTACAAGAAAATTTATAGAGGTCTATATTGTATCGGTTGTGAACAGTTTTATACAGAAGAGGAGTTAACAGAAAATGGAGAATGTTTTGAACATCCGGGCAAAAAGTTAGAAGAGGTAGAGGAAGAAAATTATTTTTTCAAATTATCTAAATATCAAAACCAATTAATAGAACTTTTAGAGTCTGGAGAATATCCAATTATTCCAGAATTTAGGAAAAATGAAGTTTTAGCATTTTTAAAATCTGGCTTGCAGGATTTTTCCATCTCTAGGAGTAATTTACGAGCAAAAAATTGGGGTGTTCCGATCCCAGGAGATGATACTCAGCGAATCTATGTATGGTTTGATGCTCTAAACATCTATCAATCAGGTGTAGGTTTTGGATGGAACGAGGTAAATTACAAAAAATGGTGGCCGGCAGATTTGCATCTAATAGGCAAGGGAATT
>OBEQ012988867.1_pt1 | contig 10602 bp, 10 predicted proteins | sample 1670901 | NCBI WGS metagenome assembly OBEQ01 (sample SAMEA104232315, study PRJEB22302) | groundwater metagenome | biome: forest; feature: aquifer; material: groundwater | place: USA | collected 2011-08-07 | depth 5.4 m | reverse complement strand
GACTAAAGCATTCGGGAATGACAGATTTTTAAAAGTTTTAGGGGTTATATCAGGGTTTAGGGGGTGGGGATTAGGGGTTAGGTCAAGTCGGGTGCTAATTGTTAGAGTGCCGCCCTCGGGCATGGCTTCGATGGCATTCAAAAATAAATTCAAGAACGCTTGTTTCAATTGATTAGGATCGACTTTGAGGAGGACAGGTGAGGACGTGTAAAAATCATAAGTTACGTTGATTTTGTTTTGAACGAATTGGTTATCCAAAAAATTTAGAGTGCTGGTCATTAAGGCGTGGATATCGGTCGCTTCAGGTTTAAGAGGAATGGGCCTGGCAAAATCCAGGAGGTTATTCACCAGTTGATTGATCCGTTCCACCTCATGGTTTAAGAGCGGAGCAAATTTTTTTAGGAATTCTTTATCATCGAGTTTTTGGGGAAGAAATTCGCTGAAGGTCTTGATCGCGGTTAAAGGATTCTTAATCTCGTGCGCCATCCCGCTGGCCAGCGTGGCGACGGCTTTGAGTTTTTCAGTTTTGGCGACTTCCTGACGGAGCAATTCATTTTGCTCAGCGATTTCAACCTGGGTTCCTTTGAAAAAAAGTCGGTCGATGAACTGTTGGATTTTATTCCGTAGAGGAACAAGGATAATGACAAGCAGGACCGCCGTGATAATGCTGGTTAGAATAGAATGATATCCAAAGAATTCTTGTAATAATTTCTCGAGGACAAGCACGATCAATACATAAAAAATTGTGATCAATGCAATTAAGAATGAATAAGCCAAACTTTTCTTGATGACGACGTCAATATCGAGTAATTGATGTTTTAAAATAGCATAGGTAATTATAATTGAATAAACAGAAACCGAAAAATTTCCATAAGGATATATCGCGATATTATAAAAAGGTAAAAAATTCATTGTTCCCCCTAAGAATCCAAGAATACCTACGAAAGCAAATAAGGTTTCTTTCTTTTTCCCAATCTGGTTAACTCTGTAATAACGGATAAATTCAAAATGGGCTAGTAGAGTTAAACTTAACCATATTATAGCTGACATGGTATAAGTGGAGCTTACTTCCATAAAATAAATGGAATTAAATAATAATCGATGGCCAATAAACATTTTATTATTTAGTGTTGCAAAGAGGAAATAAAATGCTTGGATATAGCTAAAAGGTAAAATAATCTTCGAATGTTTATTTATCATAAGTAATATTGAATGATAAAAAAATACAGGTATAAAAATTACTCCAGAGTATGCAAATTTCCAAAATGGGTCAGAAAAATTTTCATTAGTGTTTATTCCTGTTAAGAATGAACCTATCCCCCACCATAAGACTGCAAAAATATGTAAGACATATATCTTCGTCACCTTTGTTTTTCCTTGGAATAAAATCAGCAAAAATAAAGGGAGAGAAGTAATTACGATTAAAAGTCCAGATATAGCAAACGGTGTTAGTCTAAACATAAATAATCTCCATCTGAACAAATTGGTAACTCAATAACAAATCTCGTCCCCTTCCCAACCACACTCTCCACCTTAATTCCCCCACCATGCTCCTGAACAATCCCCTGCGTAATCGACAAGCCCAAACCGGTTCCGTTGGATTTTTTGCTGAAGAAAGGATCGAAGATGTGGGGGAGGTCTTTGGGGGAGATTCCGTGGCCGGTGTCTTGGATGATTAAGACGAAAGATTTAGAACCTATCCCAGAATTGTCACCCCCGAATGTTTGTGTCGGGGGTCTAATTTTAGGATCATCTGGATTCCCGACTAAAGCATTCGGGAATGACAGTCTTTTAGGGATTAGGTCAAGTGAAGTGCAAATAGTCAAGGTGCCGCCCTCGGGCATGGCGTCGATGGCGTTCATGAAAATATTTAATAGCGCTTGTTTGAATTGATTTGGGTCGAGGTTGAGGAGGGTGTCACCCCCGAATGTTTTTGTCGGGGGTCTAGTCATAGCCTCATCTGGACCTGTCCCCAAATGCATTTGTTGGGGATTCCCGACAGAGGCATTCGGGAATGACAGATTTTTAGGATTTCTGAGATAGCTCTTAGTTACGTTGATTTTATTCCGGAGAATCTGATTATTCAAAAGATCGAGGGTGTCATCGATCAATTGATGAATGTTCGTTGACTGAAGTTTTAACGGCGCGGGCTTGGCGAAATCTAAAAGCTGGCGTACCAATTGATCGATCCGATCGACCTCGGTGCCGACGACTTTTTGAAAATTGTCCAGAAACGCTGGGTCATTTTTCTTTTGAGGCAGAAAATCCGTAAAGGTCTTGATCGCCGTGATCGGATTCTTAATTTCATGCGCCATCCCGCTGGCCAAGGTGGCCACCGCTTTCATTTTTTCCGATTGAGCGAGTTCTTTGCGAAGAAGTTCGTTCTGCTCAGCAATCTGCGCGTGCGTGCCTTTGAAGAAATATTTGTCGAGGAGGTATTGGATTTTGTTTTTGAGGGGAATAAAAAAGATGGCAATGAGGACGGCAGCTAAAACGCTGGTAAAAAATGAATGATACCCCAGAAGATCGTGGAAAATTTTTTCGATGGATAAGACGAGGATCAAATAGACAATGGTTATGACCGTCACCAACAGAGAATAAATAAGCCCAGCGCGAAAAACGATATTAATATCGAGCAGTTGGTGTTTAAGAATGGCGTAGGTCATTATACAAACCCAGAGCAAAATAAATACCGCACCAAACGGATAGATTTCGATATTAAATTTGGGGAGAAAATCGACGCTGCCCAGGTGTGCAATAATCATTCCTGTCAGCATATATTTTGCCTGTATTTGTTTCTTTGCGTTTAGTTGGTTTGACCGTATTGTTCTATATAAGAGATAAATGCCCCTTAATGTAAAAATGAGAAAGATAAAAATTGTATAAATGTAAAATGGGCCAGCTTTCCCATAAAATCCGAAGAAATATTTATAAGTCCCTGAAATCAAATAGTTGGTTGAGTAAAGAAGGATGGCCAAGATAATATTAATGCTGTGGGCTAAGTAGACAAATTTCCGTTCCTTTTTTAGATCTAAAAAGGAAACGATCATGTGATAACTGTTGCCAGAGATTAAGATGACAGAAGCACAAGCAATCTTGATAGTGATGAGGGCTTTGTTTGCATCGGTGAGGCTATAATTTATTGCATAGCAAAAAAGCCAAGTAAAAATTATCGTTGACCATACCAAGAATATCCGGTGAGTCTCGGAATATTTATTTTTTAGAAAAACTAAAATTCCGAGAAAAAGAGCGGTAACACTTGCCGTAAATGGGAGGACGGAATATGGTGATAGCTGTATGAAGTTCGGCATAAATAATTTTAAACAACCATCGACTTCACCGTCGCCAAAATCTCCTCTGCCTTAAACGGTTTGACGATGTAGCCGCAGGCGCCTAGGCGGACGGCTTCGGCGGCGGTTTCGACGGAGCGGTAGCCGGTGACGACGATGATTTTTAAATTCGGATATTTTCCTTTGATCTCCTGGATGATATCGAGGCCGTTACGTTTGGGCATCTTGATGTCTATTAAGAGGAGGCCGACGTCTTTGGAATTTTTTAAGGCTTCCAGGCACGAAGCGCCGTCCTGGGTGATGATAAGCGGGTAATGATCGCCGAGAATGAGTTTCAATGATTCGCGGATACCTTCTTCGTCGTCGCAGATTAGGATTTGTTGGGTCATGGTTTCCTCCGTTTTAGGGGTTAGGGTTAGTTGTAAAATTTACAAATTCCAACACACAAATTACAAACAATAAACAAATCCCAATAACTAAAACACGAGTTAACTTGTTTTTTCAATAATTGATGTGAAAATATTTCTGAGTTCTTGGGATTCTCGAATGAGTAAAACAATGTACTCTTCAAAATTGGGATTGGTTCCTTTAATCAGTTCTAGCCAATAGCTGCTTTCTTTACATTCTTTTCTTGTGATTTTCATCCGATGTGCAAAATCTTTTTTGCTTAACGCCTCATTGGCTTCTCTATAATTAGCTCCGACGGAACCAGAAGCAGCTACTAATTGTCCAATTAATTTAATGTTTATGACATCTTTAGGTAAATTTTGACATAAGGCGATTATTTCTTGAGCAAATTTTAACGTACGATCTTCAAGGTTGTATGGTTTGTTTGAATTTTGGGTCATTGTGTATTTGAATTTGTTTGTGATTTGTGGTTTGTGTATTGTGATTTCATAACACTACCGGCGTAGAAACACAAATCACCCTCGCGAGCGCCTTGCCCGCATTCACAAATTTATGTTCGAGCGAGGCGTCGAAATAGAGGGTGTTGTTTTTGGAAAGACTGTACGTTTCTTCCGCAATCTTGGCCTCGATTTTTCCTTCCAATACAAAAATAAATTTTTCGCATCCCGCGTGATTTTGTTCCTGATGCGTTGCACCTCCTGGTTCAATTTTTAAAAGAATCGGCATCATCTTTTTGGAAAGGACCTTGGCGGTCAAGATTTCGTAGGAGGATTTTGGGCTGTGCACAAAAACTTCTGAGGGAGACTTGGAGGTTTTGACCTCGACTTTTTTTTCTTCCTTCATAATGTCGCTGTAAAGCTGGGGGAGCGAGACGCCTAAGGCCCGGGCGATTTTCATGTGACTTTCTAAGGTGCCGGTCATTTTGAGGTGTTCCATCCGGCTTAAGGTGGCCAGCTGCACTCCGCTTTGCTTGGAGAGTTCGGTGAGGGATATTTTGCGCTCTTCGCGCAGTTGTTTTACTTTTTTGCCGATTTGCATAGGGGCTCCTTCTTGTTTGTTCGATATATTTAGAGAAGGGAGGCCCCGTTGTTTGATAACCAATTGCCAAGATACAAGAGACAATTAATACACAAATCTCAAATAACAAATTCCAAACAATTTCAAAATCCCAATAACCAAAGGTTTTTGAGCTTTGGTATTGTATATCGGAATTTGTTTGTGATTTGTGTATTGGTCATTGGTTATTTACGCAGCATTACAATTTTTTGACCACGTAGGGAAGCTATATTTCGCAGGGGCCTCCCCATTTCAATGCAAAGGTAATGACTCGCAAAGTATACCATCTTTTGATGAATAGTCAAAAATAATTTGTTGAATGATTAGTTTGCAATAAATGCCTTTTGGGTTAATTATTTGATTAATAATCAAATATATATTGACAAATAATAAATCATATGTTATGCTTGGCATCGTCCGAGAAAAGGAAATATTCCCCATGTTAGAACATGACAACGAGCATAACACGATCGCCATCTACACCGTCTTATCCATCCTGGTGAAGATGAAAAATTCCCTCGGCTTAGAGGCAGCGCTTGAGTACATCGATAAATATCTCACTACCATCGAAAAATACAATCCCCAAATCAAAGACGCGACTTCCCTGGCCATAAAATTTATCAGTGTGGAAAAAATTTATAAGGAAGCCATGCGTTGTGAAAAGGAATAATTTTTTATTCATCATGACCGTCATGATCTTAAGTTCAATGAGCCTCGCTTTAAAAACAGCAGTTCAGCCGGCCTGGCAAAAGGTTCCATCCAGCGTTGGCGAATCTGGCGTGATCAGTTTATCGGTCTTTCCCGTAGAAAATTCTTCCGCCATTTTGGCGGGCACACAGCAAGCCGTTTACCGCTCGACGGACGAAGGAAAAACCTTCCGTCCCGTCCTGCAGCTTCCTTCGAGTGAAAAAAGAATCAACTACCTTTATATTAATGGTGAAGTCATCTTCGCCGCCACCAATTCCGGATTATTCGTCAGTCAAGACCAGGGTCTGCGCTGGGAGAAGATATTTTCTTCCGCTGATCCGCTCACCCGGCATTGTCTTTCGGTCGTCGTCGATCGTGGTACGATCTATTTGGGAACAGAGAACGGATTGTTTTATCAAAAGTTAGGAGAATCTTCGTGGCACAGAAGAATGGATTTCTTAACGCCGGGCTTAAGCGGCCAGGCCATCAGCTTTTTAGCGCAGGACAGTCGGTATATCTACGTCTCAACCAGCCACGAGCTTTTTCAGATCGATAAGGACGGAGGGAACGTTCAAAAAATTTTTTCGTTAATCAGCCGGGAAGAAGAGGCTGAAATTTCTGCAGACCCAGCCGAGCCGTCCACCGCAAGTCAGATCAAACAGATTGAAGTTTTTAATGAAGAAGCCCCCTATCTCTACTTGGCCACAACCAAAGGTGTTTTTAAAAGCCTGGATCAGGGGGGAACGTGGATAAATTTGAATTCGGATGAACTGCCCGTCTCGCAGATAACGTCCTTGGTTGTTTTGCCGGATCAAGACATTTGGGTGGGAACTCTCAAAGGAGTTTTTCGCTATCATGATGAGCGCTGGCTTCCTCTCTATAAAGGGATCGAAACCAACCGTGTGAATTTCTTGACGCTGGATGAGGAAGCCCGCGTCTATGCCGCGACCGATCAAGGGATTTTTTTTATAGATAATTTTTTGAGTCATTCTGAGCCAGTAGGGCGAAGAATCTCAACAAGTGAGAGATCCTTCGTCACAAAAAACGTTCCTCAGGATGACGTTTTTAAAAAATCAAAAAAACATTTTCAACACGAACCTTCCATCCATCAAGTCCACGAAATGGCCATCCGCTACGCCGAGGTTCATCCGCAGAAGATTGCGAGTTGGAGGAGTGCTGCGCGAAAACGCGGCCTGATGCCTAAACTGTCGACGGGGCTTAATCGATCCGCAACCGACATGTTTCACTGGGATACAGGACCGAATCCGGATGTTTTGACCAAAGGACGGGATTTTCTGGATTGGAATGTTTCGCTTTCCTGGGATTTTGGGGATTTGATCTGGAATTCGGATCAGACGTCCATTGATTCCCGGTCGAAATTGATGGTGGAATTGCGTGAAGATATTTTGGATCAGATCACGCGGCTGTATTTTGAGCGTCGACGGATTCAATTCGAGCTGGCGGAGTTTGAATCAAAGGAGTTATCCGAAAGTTCGGGCCGGCGGTTTGAATCAGAAAAAGAAATGCGCCTTGAAGAGTTAACGGCCTTGATCGATGCGTTAACCGGCGGCGAATTCAGCCGCAGGATTGAGGAAGACCAGAAAGGAGAAAGATAAGCATGAGCCAAATAATCAGGATGTTCGTTGTGTGTATGGTGTTTTTGTCATCGGGTTTTTTTGTGTTCGCACAAAAGAATGATAAAAACGCGCAGGTCCAGCAGGTGAAGGAAGAAGAAGTTTATGTCTCCCCCAAAGACAGGAAGTATCACAAGATGACTTGTCCTTTGCTTGAAAGTAAGAAGGCCGAGAAGATGTCCAAAAAAGAGGCGCTGAACAAAGGTTTGTTTCCTTGTCCCGAGTGTTTTAGGGAAGATTACCCAGTACAGACAAAAGAGAAATAAAATTTATCCCAAACGAACAACAACGAAGGAGGATTACCCATGAACAGAAAAATTGTAATGCTCACCTTATGCGTCCTATTTTTGTCGTCTAGCCCTTTGGTTTTCGCGCAGAAGGATGATAAAAACGTCCAGGCCGCGCAAGAAGTTTATGTGACCCAAAGCGGTAAAAAGTACCACAAGGTCGATTGTCCTTTTGTTCAAAATAGGAAGCCGGAAAAAATTTCTAAAAAAGACGCCCTCGCCAAAGGATTAGCGCCTTGCCCGAAATGTTTTAAAGAAGATTTACCGCCGGAAAATAAGAAAAAATAGGAGTTATAAGATTAAATCAAGGAGCAGCTATGTCAGACATTCAACTGAAGGTCGACCGCATTCACAAATTATCAGACAACGGCTCCATGAAGGCCTTTGTCGATTTAAGTATTAATGATGTATTGGTGATTAAAGGATTGAGAGTCATTCAAGGCCAGAAAGGCCTTTTTGTTTCGATGCCGCAGGAGCAGGGCAAAGACAAGCGCTGGTATGACAGCATCCGCTGCCTCAGTCCCGAGATCCGCGATCGTATTAATGAAAAAGTTTTAACAGCCTATCGGGAGGCCGCGTGAATTGAACAAGCAAGATAAGGGACGTTCTTTTATCTCTGTGGAATATGTTCCTAAGGGGCGTTCGACTGGGGAAAAGGGAAACGCCTGGGATAAAAACAAAAAAGGTGAAAAGGGAAGCCTGGAACGTCCCTTATTCTTAAATCATGTAAAATTACAAATTCCAAATCACAATAAATAAACAAATTTTTTCAGACATTATGTGGGTACTCTCATGCCACCCCGCCGCACACGATTTTTTAAAAATAACAGTTATTATCACCTTATTTCTCAAGGGGCGCAGGAACAACGCGTGTTTGAGTCCGAGGAGGATTGCCGTTTTTTCCTGACTCTTCTGAAAAATTTCAAGAATCGTTTCCTCATCAAAATTTTAGGTTATTGCCTCATGCCCGATCATGTGCATTTGATCGTGCATTGCGAGGTTTTTCATCAGCTGCCCCGCTTTATGCAGGACATCCATCAAAGGTATACATTTTATTTCAATTCAAAATATAAACGTCCAGGAAAACTCTGGCACGGCCGGTTTAAAACTGTTCCTCTGATTACAGAAAGAGAAATCTTAAATTGCATGAAAGATGTTGAATTCCTCCCCGTGCGTTCACAGCTGGCGGATTCTCCCTCGAGTTATGAATGGAGCGGCTATCTTCCGCGGATATTAGGGGAAAGTGAGATTTTAGATTCATTGAAATTATCGGGGAATGTTCTTGATGCCATTGGGGTTCAAACTTAAGCCACGGTAAGTCCCTTGTTTTATCTGGCTATAGAGAACATTCCTTAAATTTGAAACTCTTAACCTTTATAACCTTTTTTCGAGTGCCCGGTGAAGTTCTGCTCGAACATTGAAAGGAGCAAGACGATGTTCAATTTCCCCCGGGCGAAAAAGAATTTTCTCTTTTTTTTCATCTGCATTTTAACCTTCACGTATGGCTCATCGCTGCAGGCCTCTTCCCAGAGCACGATGGTGGGTTTATCCGAAAAGCTCGATATGGATCCGATCACCGGGACCGCGGTGACGACGGTTCCGATCCAAGTCCCGCAGGGGCGAGGGGGGATTCAACCGAATATCCAGCTTCTGTATAATTCCAGCTCTGCGGATGGAATACTGGGCATGGGATGGCTGTTGGATTTGGGAAGTATCCAGCGTTCGACCAAACGGGGTTCTCCTAAATATACATCAGCCGACACATTTATTTTTACCCAATCCGGTTCGCAGCAGGAGCTGGTGGATATCAGCGCTAATGCGACGCAATTCCGTCCCAAGATCGAAGGGGCGTTCATGAAGTTTGAATTTCAAAACAATTCCTGGGTTGTGACGGACAAAAAAGGGACGAAGTATTATTTTGGCAGTGACAATTCTTCCCGGGAATATGATTCGAACAATACCAGCCGCATCTATAAATGGTGTTTGAATAAAGTGGAAGACGTGAATGGGAATTATATGACGATTGTGTATCAGCACGACGGGAATCCCGTCTATCCTTCCGAGGTCAATTACACCGGCAATTCCCAAACGTCAGCTCAGCCTTTTTTGAAGGTGGCCTTTATCTATCAATCGCGTCCCGAGAACATCGTTAGTTATATCGAAGGATTCAAAACCGTGCGGGCGCTGCGTCTTTCAACGATCAATGTATGGGCCGCCGGGGATTTGATGGGTCAATATAAGTTCAGCTACACCCAAAGCGTTGAGACGAACCGAACGCTTTTAACGAGCGTCACGCAGTTTGGCGCCGATGGAATGTCCACCCTTCCGACAGTTAATTTCACCTACAGCGCCGGCCAAACCGCATTCTCTTCGGCGGTCAATATCACAAATTATCCGGTGGGCCAGGATATTTCTGGCGGGATGATCCGTTTCATGGACATGACCAAAGACGGACTGCCGGAGATGATCGAGACCGCCGACGGTGGGAACTGGAAAATGTACGTGAACGACGGGAATTCGAATTTTTCTTCGGCACCGGTGACGGTCGTGAATGCCCCGCCGTATGCCGCGACCAATCCGGATTTAAAATTTTTCGATTTCAACGACGATGGGATGATCGATGTGATGTATGGAGGAAGCGCTGGGTATCAGGTGTGGATCAATAACGGGGTGAATGGTTATAACCCGCCGTTTAATGTCAGCCACTGCCCGAACAAAGCGATCTCGACTCAGAATTCCATTCAACTGGTGGATATGAATAACGATGGAAGCGTGGATATTCTGGACACAAGCACTCCGTACACGATTTATTTCAACAATGGAAACGGAGACTTCGGCGCGCCGGTGACCGCGGTCAATGGATCGAATGTGGGAACGAGCAATCCGGATATGCAGTTGGTGGATGTGAACGGCGACGGGTGGCTGGATCTGGTGTATGGGCAGGCGAGCCCGTATCAAGTGTTGTTGAATAACGGGGTGAATGGATTTACTCCGGCGAAGATCGTCACGAACTGCCCCAACATGGCGATCACGAATCAGAATCTCGTGCAGTTTGTGGATATGAATAATGACGGGCTGCCGGATATTTTACAAAATACCGGAGGGACTAATCCGACGTACACTATTTATTTCAATAACGGGAATGCGGATTTTGATCCGCCGGTTGTTGCCCTCAATCCTCCGATGAAAGGAACCGATAATCCTAATATGAAACTGGTGGATGTCAACGGCGATGGAATG
>OBEQ012266859.1_pt1 | contig 10602 bp, 8 predicted proteins | sample 1670901 | NCBI WGS metagenome assembly OBEQ01 (sample SAMEA104232315, study PRJEB22302) | groundwater metagenome | biome: forest; feature: aquifer; material: groundwater | place: USA | collected 2011-08-07 | depth 5.4 m | reverse complement strand
TTATTCACCGCTGGGTATAGTGGCTCTTCAATGAAAGAATCACGGCCTTCAGTTTCTATTTTCTCGCACGACTCGTCCAGAAGCTCTTCAAAACTCGCTCCTTCATCTTCAAAAACCTTCTCCTCATCAATTCAAACCTTCTCATGGCCATTAACCCCTTCTTTTCCTAATTCTTCAATCAACCGATAAAGCTTATCTTCAAAAAAGCTTAACCTTCCAGGGTGGATACCATGTGCCCATGCAGTACAGAAAAGTGAGATTTAAAGTTTGACAGGTAGAGTACGACAGAATATCATCTTACTTAACTCGAGTTTGGCACTTTTTAGGTAACCCATGACAACATTCTCTTTAAGCAAAATGGCTTCCAGCCGAAATCTCCTATGCCGGAGAAGGCAAGGAGGACAGCATGGAAGCCATAGGCAGAAAAGCACCCAAGAAAGTTTCGTCTTATCTTTCCGGGCTCTTGAGAGTTCTCTCGAAGCCCCAAAGAGCTTATTTCCTCATTTACCTGATGGGACTCGTCTGGCTTGTGAAATTCCGTTCGATCAGAGAGATTGCCTGTCAGTTTGGAGAAGGAAACACAGACGGTCTTCACCAGTTTCTGAAAGCGTCTCCAAAAAAGATCAAGAAGCTCCAAGACGAAAGCGAGCGTCAATTGACAGAAGCGCATTATTCCAAACCCCCTCTTTTCATTCTGGACGATACGCCTTGCCCAAGGAAGGGAAAGAAAATCGAAGGCATTGGAATCCATCATGGGGCGGATGGGTTTATCAAGGGTTTGTGTGCGCTGACCGCAATTCTGAAAGCGGGAACCACACGCTTGGTCTGGGCAATTCAAGGTTACCGGCCAAAAAGCACTTGTTCCAAGACTACCCCTTTCAAAAGCAAGATCGAGATCGCGCAGGAGATTCTGAAAGAAGCGATTCAGAAATTCCACATGCCGCTCACGGTCTTGATGGATGCTTGGTATGCCTGCGCTCCCATTCTCAATCTGATTGGGGAGGCGGGATGGACATTTCTTGCTGCTACCAAACGAAACCGGATTGTCGAAGCGAACGGAAGGAAAATATCTCTTACTCGCCTGGCAAAGGGAGTGAAGCGATTCAAGGCCATCCGGGCTTCCAAGAAAAGAACGTTTCGGGTGACGAAGCGTCTTGTCCATCTGCCCAAGATCGGAACCGTGCTCCTCTTTATCTCCAAATCGAAGAAGGACGGAATACGGTTCTTTGTCACGGACAACCTGAAGATGACAGAATCTCAAATGGTCAAGCTCTATCTCGAGCGCGTCTGGATCGAGACCTTCCACCAAGACATGAAACAGCATCTCGGTTTCAAAGAGATGTTTATGCGCTCCTGGGACGGTGTCCAAACACACTGGACTCTTGTCATGATCGCATACAACACCATTGCCTTGTGGAACGGAACGAAATCCAGAAGCTTTCGTCAGATGATTCGTCATTTCAGAGACTCATTTTCTCCAGGTATGATTCTGGATTTATCAAAACATTTGAAAATTAAGGTCTAAAAAAGTGCCAAACTCGAGTTACTTAAATTAGCTGCGGTGTTTGTAGTTTTTATTTTAACAGTACAAAAACGGCACACGCTTTTAAAAGAAAAGGGGGAAGTAATCATGAAACTCCGAAACCCAGACGTTCGATTTGAAACGACTAACATATGCAATTATGCATGTGTCATGTGTCCTCGCGAACTCCAATTTCGCAAGCAAGGTGTCATGAAATTTGATCTTTTTAAGAAAGTCGTTGATGAACTTGTGTCCAAGGGCATGAAGCAGGCAACTTTAGTTAGTTTTGGAGAGCCCTTAATTGATAAAGGGTTTACTGAAAAAGCACGTTATGCGAAGAAGGCATACGGTCTTTATCTTTACACAATCACAACGGCCTCGCTTTTAAATGCAAAACTTGCACAAGAATTAATCGACATTGGATTTGACACTGTTCGTATTAGTTATTACGGGACAACGCCTGATATTTATGAAAAAGTTCATCGCGCCAATATGTTTGACCAAGTTGAAAAAAATATTAACAATCTTCTTGAATTAAAGGAAAAATCGAAATCGAAAACACCCAAAATTGAAATGTATTGGCTTGAACTTGACGAAAACAAACATCAAACAGAAGATTTTAAACAAAGATGGCAACATCGGGTGGATGATATCTCCGTCTGGCGTCCTCACAATTGGAGCGATGCGCGCACGTATCGTGAACTTTTTAGTGAAAAGAGCACTTGCGGCAGACCATTTAATGGACCTGTGCAAGTTCAGTGGAATGGGGATCTTGTGCCATGTTGTTGGGATTACGACAACAAAATTGTGCTCGGTAATGCGTATGACAATACAATTGAAGAAATCTTAAAAGGTAGTGAATATGAGAGATTGCGTAAAGCGCATAGCGAAAAAAGATTCGAAGAGTTTCCGTTTTGCAATACGTGCGATCAATTGCACCAAGTGGAGGCAGAAGACGCTCTGGTTTACACGACAATACCGGTTTCAAAAGTGGGGCGTACCAATACCAATTTCTATTCACTACAAGATGAAGCTGGCAAGAATGCACCCGAATCTTCTCCTGTTTAATCCACCTCAGTTAAGAATTTACCATCGCTGTTTTTTCTTGTTATTGCACAGGATAGAAGGTGCACATTTAGGTAATGCCCTAAGCGTCCTTTGTATTTTTTATTTGCCATGAGTGAGCCATTTTTTGTAATTCTTATTTTGTTTTTGATTTTTTTTGATTTAGCATTAAGCTTTATCTGCTTTCCTTTAAAATTTGGAAAAAATTATTACGCTGTTCAATTTGGCAGCGTTTATCAATATCATTCCGTTATTGGTTATGTACTAAAATCTAATTTGCGCTACAAGAATCCAACAGTTCCGCCTCGAAACGCCCCGCGAAAAATTAGTTTTGTCGATTTAAGAACAGATCAAAATGGTTTTGTTTTTGACGGAGATATGCAGTCTTTAAAAGAAAAAAAATAATTTTCTGCATCAGCGGCAGCACAACGATGGGTTTGGAATCGCATTATCATAAAACATATGCTGCTCAATTGGATTTGCTCTTAAAAACAATTTAAAAAGCGGGGTAGGCAAGATTCGCCCGATGATATATATCCATTATGGTAATAGTCTTTGGTGAAATCCAACCAAAACACGGACTTTTGAAGGCGCTTGGCTAAAAGGCAGCAAAAAAGAGAGAAAAATGCATTCCTCAGTTACGGTATTAATGGCGCTTTACAATGGTGGCCACTATCTGAAACAGTCTGTCCGAAGCGTTTTGAATCAAACGCACCACGATTTCGAATTCTTAATCGTCAACGACTGCAGCACGGATGAATCCGTCAAGATCATAGAATCCTTTCACGACACGCGTATTCATATCCATCACAACGCGGCTAATTTGGGCCAGACAAAGTCGCTCAACGTCGGTTTAAAATTGGCGAGTGGTGAATACATTGCGCGCATGGATGCAGACGACGTCGCCCTGCCTCAATGGCTGGAAATGCAGGTGCGCTATATAGAGAAAAATCCGGAACATAGCGCGGTAAGCAGTTATGCCGTTGCTATTGACGAGCAAAACAAAATAAAAAAACTTTACCAACCCCCCCCCTTGCCAAAGAGGCAATTATTCTGCGCTCACTTATTGCTTCACCAATCCATCACGTAGGCTCTGTGCTTAAAAAGAAGCATATCCTTGAAGTCGGTGGTTACGATGAGCAGTATGCATTTGCATCGGATTATGCTCTTTGGAGGACGTTGATTAAAAACGATTTTAAAATTACGACTCTCCCTAAAATCCTTATAGCCATACGGGAACATGCAAACTCGATAAGTAAATCTAATATTTACAGGCGAGACATCGAAGAAGCAAAGGAAATCGTCAGAAGAAATATTAATAGGTATATTAATACAGAATTATCTGATCGTGAGATTGACCTGTTTTTTCGTGCAAATTATGAAGAAGGCGATCTAACAGCAATAGAATTTAACGAAGCTGTTAAAGCGACCAAAAAAGTGTATAACAACTTTACACTTTTTCCAAAGATAAATCGGCAAAAAATAATACAATGGACCAGAAAATGTTGCTTAAATATATATGTAAAAAGATTCTTTTCTCTCATAAATCAGAAAGATTACAGTTCCGCCAGAGATCTTTCGTTAATGGCGATCAAGCAATTTGGACCGTTCAGTATATTTGTATTTTTGTGGGGAATGTCTTTGTTCGGTGGTGTCGTTTTAAATCGTATTCCAGAATTTTATAATGAATTCCTAAGACAGAAAGCGTGTGCACGATTGGGTATTCAACGCGATATGAAGGCGTTTCATTAATCAATGGCTAACCTGAACAAGAACTATTACTACATTGATTTCTTTGGATTGGGAAGCATAGGAGCCATTTCTCTCGGTTACGTTGTATTTATCAGGAGATTGGCCGAGCAACATATTCAATTTCCTTTTTTGAATTTTCCCATTTTTGTCGGGGAGATAGTGCTCTTTTTTTGTTTGGTGTTATTTTTGGTTAAATGCAAATTTGCTCATAGTTTTAAAAAAATGACCGAATCGCATTATCTAATACTTCTTTATTTTGCGTTCGTCATCATAAAAGCTCTTTACGGTTACGTAAAATACGGACCATTGGCTTTTCGTCATGCGGCCCTTTTATATTATCCAGTTTTTGCTATTTTTAGTTACTCTTTTTTTAGAAAGGATTTTTTTAATGAGAAAATGTCTTCGATATTATTTCTTTTTATTTGTGTAGTTTTATTTGGAAGCAATTGTCAGTATTGGGCACTGTCGTTGACGCTTCTCGCTTTAATTCTGACTAAATCCTCCCCCAATCGATTCGCAAGGTATTTAATGCTTTTGATACTTTTCTTTGTTGTCCCGTATAGACAATTCTTTTCCAACTCCCGCATGATGATTGTAAGCAACTTTTTCGCCGGATTGTTCTTGACGATAACTCTTTCTTCTATTTTGAAGGTTGGGAAAAAGTTTAAAATTGGATTTGTGACACTCATGATGATCGTCACAATACTAGGTTCATTTAAATTTACAGATCAGGGTATGTTAAAGTCAATCATCGCTTTTAATAGAATGGCGGAGGAGCTCACGTCACGTGATGCATTTATAAAAGCGAACGAGGGGCATTTTAAAATGCGAGCAATAAAAAAAGTAAAATTATATAATCCAGATTATCCCCAAAGCCCACATTTGGAAAAAGATGCAATCGATGAAAAAAAATTAAAAGCTAATATTATTGCACATGTCAAAAATGAAATTACAGGTTTTTCTTATCAGCTTCACGATGCAGAAGGGAAACTCGCTACCATTTATGAAAAAGTAAAAAAAGAATTGAAATCAATGCTCAACGCACAATTACAGACACCTGAGCTTACTGAATCGTCAATCGTCAAACAGGCTTCGCTTTCCAACGATCAAATTCAAAACAAGCAGGCCGCGAAAGTCGAGAAGCAAGTAGCGCCCATTTCCGCAGTTGTTCATGAGACTGAACAGAAGCCAGCTCAAAAACTCGTCAGAACAGATTCTTCGCTTAACAACAACGCGCAAGAAAACGATAGTGAGAAAGTTAAAAAAGTACGTGGAATTCTGGTTGGTCAAGTAGAGCAAGAAATTCTTTTAGCCCCAACAGAAGACTTAAAAAAGCCTGATTCTGTTGCTGTTGAAAATATGAAAAGAGAAATCGTAAAAGCTTTTCATGAGGAAGTGAAAGAAAATAAAATGATTGAATCCGCAAGAAAAAAAAGTGATACAGGTTGGGTTTACAATAGCAATGCAGTTTTTCGACTTCTGATATGGAGGGACATGTTACGGGATTTAGTAAAGGAAAAACCCATTTTGGGTTTTGATTTTGGAAAACCCTTTCGTTCAAAAAGTCTGGAGATCTTGAATTGGGGAAATGGTGATTGGGCCCGGGACGGCTGGATAGAACCTCATAATTCATATCTGCACATTATTTATCGAGCCAGCATCGTTGGAGTTTTATTGATATTTAGCCTGCTGTTCGTTTTGATTAAAATGGTCAGAAAATTTATTGCAGCAAAGTCATTCACAGGAATTCTTCTATGCGGTATTATTATCACTTGGTTTGTTGCTGCAAACTTTCTAGTAATTTTTGAACTTCCTTATACAGCGATACCGATTTGGGCTATCTACGGCATGACATTCGCTTATTGTTACAAAGTTCAAGAGGAAAATGATTTTAGAATTCTACCGCAGAATGCCGAGGGTATTGTCAACGAACAAGTCAATAATCTTAAGGTTGCTTTATGAAATGGCCAATGAAAAGTGATCGAATCAAAAAAATCGAACGTTCGGTCGAGAATTTTTTTCGCAACCTAACCGATCTGGCTTAAGGACGTTTCAACATGAATCAAATTTTAGAAAAATTGTCTATTCTTCCATCCATTTATAGGGGCACTTTTATCGACATTGATCAAGAGATTAACCGCGCTTATAAAATATTGGTTCGTGAGAGATATTCATGTTGAAAAATTCAAGTCGTCAATCAGTAATGAAAACAAGAGTCTCTGATTTCGAGGAAGTTTTTTTTCTTCGCATGATGGCATTGGGATGTTTGGCGGTGTTTGTGTGGTTGTTGTGGTATAAACCCCCCGATTGGTCATTGATGGATGAGCCGGGCCTTTTATCTCAAATTAAGAAATGGTTTCCACACCGAAAATGGTGGGTGTATGTTAGCTATTATTGCGAATCCGACGTCAAGTATTGGGGGATGTTTCGTCCGATTTTTCCTTTATTTGTCTATTTCTTTTACGGTTTTTTTGGATTTTCCAGTCAAGTTGCTTACAGCGTAAACTTTGCAATCATGTTTTCTGTCTTGTGGGGCTGGAGTATTCTATTTGAGTATTTTATAAAGGATGCATTACCACACGATCCGGCAGTCAAACCAAAGATCTGGCGATATTTGTTTTTTGTTTTATGCTGTTTGTTCACGCCACACTACAATTTAATTTATTACCCCACTGCTCAAGAAAAGTTTACATTATTGTTTGGTTTGCCCATTTACTGGTCGCTTTTGCGTATGTCTCATGACAAATCCCGGATTTCGTTAAATGCGGGATTGCTCATCGCGTGTCTTCTGCTTGTTCTTCTCAGTCGAGCAAGTAGTCTGTTTATGATTCCAGTAATAGTTTTTTGGATTGCCGCTATTCATCCCGACCACATGTCAAACCGTTTAAAGATTACTTTAATTTCCATCGTTGCGGTAATCGGTGTTTCATTTGGACGGTATTTTCTATCTATCCGAAAAGTTTACACCAGTGGTTACAAGGTTGTTTCTTTGTTTGACCGATTTTGGTCACAAGACCTACGCTATCAATTGTTGTTCTTTTTTAGTTTGGTTGGGATCACTTGTTTTTCAATTATCTGGTGGAAATTTGACAAGAAACACCAGTCAGAAAAATTTGCCAAAATGTTGATTTGGCCTCTTTCAATTTTATGTTACGCACTGATCATGCTTCCGTGGCGGGGGTTTTCGGGATATTACTCGTTAACAACAGGTGTATTTCTAATTGGCACCGTTTTGTTTTTCTACGGATTCTTACTAATTTACTCAGGCCCACTCATTCAAGCGAAAGCGTTTTTATCGATAATCAGGATTGATCCCATTTGAAAGTTTTGAAGATAGAGCCTAACTTTACGTTGACTAATTTGCTAAAGGCAAATAAATATTGGCCAGAAACATCGCTTTTTTTTCTTTGTGCTGTGTACTGGATATATTTAATTAAGTCGAGCGCGATGCAAATTTCTTGTGATGCTATTGGATTTGAGCTTGCCGGTAAAAACCTCTACGAAAAAGGGTGGGTTCACTTTTTTGTTAACGGGCCGCAGCGGGAACCAATCTACCCATTTCTGATCTCTTTGTCGATGCGTTTTGCCAATTTCATTCATATGAATTATCAAACAATTCAAGCAACGCTGCAAATGCTAATTCTTTTTATTGCACAAATATTTACTCTTGTCATTTTGAAACGTCTGGGCGTTCATCGAATATTGGGAATATTAGTTGGCTTGTATATAGGAATTTCTCCCGCAATCATAAACTCGACATTAAGTCTTTTTTCAGAAGTAGTGACTTATCCTTTGGTTTTGGGCGTTGTCGTTTCAGCAGTGTACGCCTGGAAATGCATTCGCGAAAAAACTTTGAAGCATATATCAATCGCCGGATTAATCACGTCATCTTTTTTCGTTTCATTAATCTTTGCGAAAGTGGCGTACTATTACGCTTTCTTTATTTTTCACGCGTCTTTTCTTTTGTTATTGATGGTTTCTGATAAAAATCAAATGAAGATGATTTTTAGGAAGACAGTTTTTTATATTTTTATCAGCGCTACTTTTATGCATTTTTTAGTAGTTCCTTACAAATTGCTAAACTTAAAATATAATGGTAACTATGAGTTTACCGATAGAGGAGCAAGGCATTTCTGGATTTGTGCTTATGCGAGAACGCAACCGCATTCAGCCAGAGCGTTGTTAGCACGTCTTGCGGCGGTTCCGGGAGATAATGTTTGTAGAAAATTTTTTTCAGCCAGTGAGTGTCTCGATGTTAGTTTTTTAGGGTCAGACCATTTGCGTGATATTGATTATGTTAAATTAATGGATGGCAACCCCGCATTTGTGCGCAATGAGTTATTCATGTCAGCCGCTTTTGAATTGGTATCGCAAAAACCGGTTCAATATACAGTACTTTATGTCATTGAGGGATTAAGAACCTTTTTTTGGGAAACGTCGCGATTGGGATTTGTTAGTTATGCTTCGTGGCTTCAAGCATTATATGATAGTGAATTTTTTAACAGCATGCTCCGCCTCATCATTTCTGTTTTGAGTATTGTTGCGTTTATTTTAATCGTCTTTCAGATGGTGAAGATATTTTTAAGTGGTCTGGGTATCAATCCTCCAATCGATCAACGGATTTTATTTTCATACTTTTTGATTGCGATGGTTGTCAGTCACATAGCGATTTATGCACTTACAAATATAGTGACGCGATATTCTTTGCATGTTGCTCCATTATTTTTGATCAGCATAGCTCTGACATCAGACGGGATACTATTTGGAAAGGCGAAAGCTGTGATCAGCAATTATGAAACAACCGCCAATGTTCAAATCTGTAGTAAATAGGGGGTTTCAAAGAGCGGAAAAGCGCACACTGACTATTCTGATTATCCACAACCGCTATTTGTTGCCGGGGGGTGAGGATGAGGTTGTTCACGCTGAAAAGAGAATGCTGGAAAAATTTGGAAATCAGGTTGTTTTGTATGAACGGTCAAACTCGGAAATTAACGATCTCACACTTTTAAACAAACTTGTCTTTTTACTAAAGGATATCTATTGGTCCAAACCTTCATATCAGGCAATTCGCAAGTTAATTGATGAAGAAAAACCCGATATAGCTCATTTCCACAATACCTTCTTTTTGATCAGCCCGTCTGCGTATGATGCATGTTACGATGCTAAGATTCCGATCGTTCAGACCGTTCATAATTATCGGTTTTTATGTCCCATAGGAACTTTCTATCGAAAAGGTCAAATATGCGAGGACTGTTTACAAAATGGAAAAATATCTAGTGTGATTAACAAATGTTGGAAAGACTCTTACTTTTATTCCTTAGTGTTGAGTAAGATTCTAGCAAATATCGAAAAAAGAAAAGTTGTTTCAGAAAAGATCCGTCACCTCATCACTTTAACACCGTTTAGTAAGCAGAAGTTTATTGATAACGGATTCGACAGGAATAAGATATCTTTAAAACCGAATTTTATTGATGCAAAGTCGAGTCCTTGTCCTTCCTCCCGAGAGAACGGCGAATATGGGCTTTTTGTGGGCGCTCTACGCGATTATAAGGGCATTAGGACACTCGTCAACGCATGGCAAAATTTTAAAATAGATTTTCCTCTCAAGATCATAGGGGAAGGACCATTGCATAACGAACTGGAGAAATGTAGCGACGGCACCAGAATCGAAATTTTAGGCGCAAAACCATTTGATGAAACCCTTCATTTTATGAGAAAATCGCTTTTTCTTGTTGTGCCATCGGAATGCTATGAAACTGGTTCTAGAGTGACTATAGAAGCTTTCGCATGTGGCGTACCCGTCATTGCCACAAACCACGGAGCTTTGAAAGACCTAGTCGATCATGGAAAAACAGGTTTGTTATTTGAGAGAACCAATACACGTGATTTGGCACAGAAAATAAATTCCCTTGTACAAAATCCACTCTTCGCTAAAAAGTTAGGTAAAAATGCCAGGAGGAAATATGAGGAGAGGTACGCCGTTGAAGAAAACTATAAAATTCTTATGGATATTTACACCAAGGTCTTAGAAAAATTTTAAGAGTTTTTTGTATTCATGGATCAAGCCATTTAATTCTTTTTATTCTAAATGCGTAAGACGGCATAAACACATCAAAAAATAATGTTATCTGCAAAAATTTCAGAAAACAACTGGTCCAACGAGGGATTTAAAAGATATACAAAAAATACAGGGTATCTTTTTCTTGAGAAAATAGTCCGGATGCTGGTTGTTATCTTCGTGTGGGCATCTATGGCTAGATATT
>OBEQ010481829.1_pt1 | contig 10602 bp, 9 predicted proteins | sample 1670901 | NCBI WGS metagenome assembly OBEQ01 (sample SAMEA104232315, study PRJEB22302) | groundwater metagenome | biome: forest; feature: aquifer; material: groundwater | place: USA | collected 2011-08-07 | depth 5.4 m | reverse complement strand
CTTTTTGTGGCCCAATTTCATAAAGTTTCAGGCAGTTCAATGGTTCCAACCATGCAAAACGGAGACTATTTAATAACAGAAAAAATTAGTTACCGGTTAGGCAACCCGAAAAGGGGAGATATTATTGTTTTGAAAAACCCCAGAGATGAATCTCAGGATTTCATCAAAAGGGTAATCGTCACTCCAGGTGATACCGTCCGAATTGAAGGGGATAAAGTTTTTATCAATGGCGGAGTTATAAATGAACCCTACCTGCCAACTGATCTCCCGACTCACCCCGGGGCATTTCTGACAGAGAAAAACACCGTCCGCGCCAGTGCCAACCAATACTTTGTCATGGGGGATAATCGTAATCATTCTTCCGACTCAAGAGAGTGGGGTGGAGTTACCAAAGAGGAAATAGTCGGCAGAGCCTTTTTCAGATACTGGCCCCCTCAAAGTATCGGGCTGCTGACTAATAAATAAATCACTCGGAGAGGTTAAAATAACCGACAATTGCCTGGCGAATATCCTCCAGAACCATGACAGTTTTATCTGGCTCTCCCTCAATCAAAAACTCCACTTTTGCTCTTTGACCAGTTTGAGAACATTTAACTTGGGTGTGTTCTGCTCTTTTGGCAATGGCCGCTCCCAGATCGTTTTGAACTCTGTCAAGCTGCTCGGAAACAATATGCATTTTCTCCAGTACAGCTGATTTTCTGGGACCAATTCCGGTCCTGACTCGAAATCTTCGAACCAACTCCTCTGTACCCCTAACTGAAAGATTGCGCCTTAACACCTCTTTATATGCATCAATTATCAAGTGGGGATCCTCCAGGGCTGAGAGAGCTCTGGCATGACCTTCAGTGGTGGCAGAAGACATTAAGGCATCTTTTATTGCATCCGGTAAAGTCAAAAGTCTAATGGTATTGGAAATATAAGATGGACTTTTAGAAACTCTATCCGAAATTTCAGCATTGGTTAAATTAAACTCATCCATCAATCTTCTATAAGCTTGCGCTCGCTCAAGGGGGTTTAAATCAATTCTTTGAACATTCTCAACAATGGCCATCTCCAGCATCCCTTGCGGGGAAGTTTCACGGATAATCACCGGTACTTTAGGCAGTCCAACCAGCTTTGAAGCTCTCCATCTTCGCTCCCCGGCAATAATCTGATAGCCTGCCGGAGTCTTAGCAACTACGAGTGGTTCCAACACGCCGTGAGATCTGATTGAGCCTGCCAGTTCAGACAATGATTCGGGAGTAATCAAGCCTCTTGGCTGAAGAGGGTTTGGTTGCAGCAGGTCAATTTCCAGCTCATGAATCTTTTCGTCCATTTAAATTACATTCACAATCTTTTTGCCCAATTTTTGTTTAAATTCCACCTTACCGGATTCTACCGCAAATATCGTATAATCATTGCCCTGTTTCGTGCCTAAACCAGGGTAAAATTTGTTTCCTTTTTGCCTGACTATGATATTTCCGGAGATGGCTTTTCCTCCGCCAAAAATTTTGACGCCTAAGCGTTTTGAAATAGAATCTCTATTTTTTCTGGTACTTCCACCGCCTGTTTTATGTGCCATATTGATTTGGAGTATAACTTCTGTGAAAACTCAAGTCAATAGTTTATTGTTTCACAGAATATATAATTTCTGTTTTTTTAGCTCTAGATCCTGAAACCCTTCGATAGTTAGCCTTGGCGTGGAATTTTGCTACCCGAATTTTGTTTGCTCGGGTTGTCCCTAAACATTGCAAAGTCAACTTTTCTTTTAGATAAGGTGTTCCAATTTTAATTTGGCCACCCTCAGATAATAAAAGTAGCTGAACCTCAATATTTTTATCAGACTCACCCAGCCAGTCGGCTTCTATAACTTGGTTCGGAACAATTTTATATTGCTTTCCGGCAATTTCACAAATCGCGTAATCAAGCATGGGGTTAATTTTACACTCAATCCTTTCACTTTTCAATACTTCTCACTTAGGAATCTAGCCTCAGATTTTGGCTGCGGGTTGCAACTGATGCCACTAAACCTAAACAAATAAAGGTTACCACTGAGGAACTTCCTCCGTAAGAAATGAGCGGCAAAGTAATTCCGGTTATCGGAAGTAAGCCTATATTCATGCCAATATTGACAAATATCTGAAAAGTAAGCATTGAAAAAACACCAATTACCAATAGAAAATCAAATCTATCAAGTACGCGGCTGGCAACCCTCAAGCAAAAGGTGAGCAAGTATAAATAAATAATGAGGATAATAAAGGAACCTAAGAAACCCATTTCCTCGGCAATTGAGGCAAATATAAAATCTGTCCTGTATTCAGGTAAAAACTGCAAACGGGATTGAGTTCCTCTGCCTAATCCTCTTCCAAAAAGTTGCCCGGATCCAACAGCTATGGTTGACTGAATCAAGTTATAGCCCCGACCCAGCGGATCGGATCCAGGTTGTAAAAATCCAATAATTCTTTGTCTTTGGTATTCTTTCAAAAACAGCCAGCTGGAAGGAATCACCAAAATCGCAATCAGTATCAAAATAAATACTTTTTTTATAGAAACTCGCGAGGCAAAAAGCATCCCCAACCAAATTGAAATCAGAGTCAGGGATGAACCTAAATCAGGTTGTTTGAAAATCAGTAGAATAAATGGGGAGATCAAAATGAGGCTTTTAAAAATATTTGTCCAGTTAGGAACACTTCTGCTCCAAAAGGCAGCCAGCAGTAAAATTAAAACCGGTTTGGCAAATTCCGAGGGTTGGATATTAAAAAACCCTAGGGGAATCCAGCGAATTGAACCTCTGGTTTCTAAACCCCATATCAAAACAATTAGCAAAAGTAGGATCTCGAAGATATAAAGAGGGTTAATAAATTTTCTTAAAGATTGCAAATCCAAAAGGGAAATAAATAAAAACAGTGTAAATCCTGCCGCCAGGTAGACAAGTTGTTGAAAAGCTTGCTCTTTTGAGGAGGAATAAATTACCAACACTCCAATAGAAATTAATAGTAAACTCGATATGGTAACGGGTAAGTTAAGCGCTCTTAGGATCCTCATCTTCAACCTTTAGTACCTTTAACCCCTCCCCTTTTTCGATGGAGGTAGAGCCGGTACTGGTAAGTATCAATTCCTCAAATTTTTCTGGCCAGGAAGGGGATTCAACTTTGGTTTTGTCAGCTAAGGTCATATTTTGATCTTTTCTTAACTGTTGTATTTGTCTTATCAAATCCCGGACTTCCCCTTCTTCTTTAAGTACCGGAGTAATATTTGTATCCAAGACAATAGAAGGTTGCGAACTGGAGGATTTTTGGTACTCAATAACCTTTACATTAACCTCCTGCTTCAAGATTTTCTCCAAATCCTCTGGCATTCTTTTATCCAGTTTATAAGTCAATTTAGCTAGCGGTTGTCTCAATTTTATATTGCCTTCTTTTCTTTGAGAATGTGCTATCTCTGCTATTTTTCTTACCATGACCATATCTTTAATTAATTGATCATCTAAAATTGAATTGTCAGCTGAAGGATAATCCTGCAGGTGCACAGACTCTTCCCCTGTTAAATTCCTAAATATTTCTTCTGTAATAAATGGGATCATGGGAGCTGCCAGTTTAGATAATATCAGTAAAACCCGGTACATAACCGCCAAACAAGTATTTCTATCAAGAGTATCGGCTTCTAGTCCAACCCGATCCCGGGATCTTCTGATATACCAGGTCGAAAAATCATTAACTAAAAAATTCTCAATCGCCCTGGATGAAGCATATGGATCAAATTTACTAAGACTCTTATCAGACAAGGAAATTAGCTGATTAAGCCTTAATAGGATCCAGCTATCCAGAACCGATGGAGTTTCGATAGCCTGATCTTTATTCCAAGAAAGATTGGCATAATCAATAAAAAATTTGTAACAGTTCCATAAAATCAGATAAAACCGTCTTCTGACCTCTGCAGCGCTGTTATATCCAAAAAGTAGATTGCTTTCCGGATCCTGAGTCACATATAGCCACCTCATCACATCAGCTCCAATATTATCTGCTGCCTCATTAAACTCAATTGAGTTGCCCTTTGATTTGTGCATATCCTCACCTTTTTCATCCTTAACCAAGGCATAACCATAAAGGCTTTTAAAAGGATTGGTATTTTTTAAAGCTGTACTCATGGCAATCATGGCATAGAACCAATTTTTAAACTGGCCTGGAAAAGATTCAGAAACCAAATCAGCCGGAAACCAATCTGGAGGCAAAGTTGAAAAAGGAACGATTCCAGCATCAAGCCAGGGGTTCCCAACATCAGGTATCCTTAAGCTTAAATCCCCACACTTGGAACATTTAATTTTGACTTGATCTATCCAAGGCCGGTGAGGAGAATGGCCTTCAAATTTTTCCCACCCTTCAACCGATTTTTCCTTTAGTTCATCTCTGCCACCAATTACATCAAAGTTTTGGCACTTGCTACATTCCCAAATTGGCAGGGCCAGCCCCCAGAATCTTTTCTTGGAAATTAACCAATCGTGCATGTTCCTCAGCCAATCTAGTTCCCGATCCAGCGCCCAATTAGGAATCCATCTTATTTTTTTGGCCACCTCCATCATTTGCTCCCTGTAAGTTTTCCCGCTACTATCAGGCTTATCCATTGATATGTACCACTCATCAACTACCCTCCAAACTAATTCTGTCTTGCACCTCCAGCAAGTTGGATAGCGATGCTTATATTTCTCAATATTAAAAACCCATTTTCCTTTTTGGTCCTGGATTAGAAAATCAAGTATCACCCTGGGATCTTTTTTGGCATTTTTTCCTGAAAACTGTCCCAAGCCTTCCAAATAGTTTGCCCCTTCATCAATTATATCGATAATCGGTAAACCTAATTTCTGCCCTAATTTAAAATCTTCAACTCCTGCTGAAACCGCTGTGTGCACCAACCCTGTGCCTTCTTCAATATTAATTGGCATTAGTAATTCATCTGTTGCTACCACAGTATGGAATTTATTTGAGGCAGCTTTTTTAACTCCAGGTAAATCATCAAAGGCCCACTGATATTTGAGTCCAACCAATTCTTTACCTTTAACCGTTTTTAAAACTTTTGCATTAGTCCCAAATATTTTTTTTACCAAGTCTTTTAAAACCCAAAAATTATCACCCGATGTTCCTTCAACCAGGGAATAATCAAATTTCCCGTCAACAGCAACAGCTATGTTTCCAGGCAGAGTCCAGGGTGTGGTAGTCCAAACCAATAAAAATTCATTATTCCTACCTTCTATTGGCAGTTTGAAATAAATTGATTCGTGAGTTACTTCCTGATATCCATCGGATTCAATTTCGTGTTGAGAAATAGCAGTGCCGCATCTGGGACACCAAGGCACGCTGTCGTGACCTTTGTATAACCAGCCCTTTTCATTTATAACTTTTAAAAAATTCCAGATTGAATAATTATTTTGATCAGATGAGGTATGATAGGAGTTGTCCCAATCCATAAAATAACCCAGTCTTTTTGATTGTTCAGTTTGAATTCCCGAATATTTCCTGACTCTTTCTTTGCAAAGATTGACAAACTTCTCTAAGGATTCAAACTCTGAACCGGGAACTAAGTTTAAAATATCTTTTTTGTTTTTTAAATTAAGTTCTTTCTCTACTTCAACTTCAACCCAAAGCCCTTGCTCATCAAATCCATTCTGAAACCGCTCCTTAAATCCTTTCATATTGTGAAATCTTTGCCAAACATCTTTTAAGGTTCTGCCCCAAGCGTGATGAACACCCATTGGATTATTGGCAGTGATTGGCCCGTCCAGATATGAAAATTTTTTATCAGATTTTTGATTGCGCTTTAAATATTTTTCAACAACCCCCTGTTTATACCAATAATCTAGCAGTTCTCTCTCCAGAGCCGGAAAATCTACCTGCGAAGAAACTGGTTTAAAATTAGCCATGGGTTAAATTGTAGCAAAAAAGTCGATCCTAAGCTAGCGGTTGGAGCGCAGATGTTAAGTAAAGAAAATAGCAGACGGTATTTGTATGACACCAACAGACGGTAGCTCACCGGTGGTAAGAAATGAACGAAAATTAGATGGAGAATCTCCCACATTAACAAGTGACGTGGCAGTCACTCCCATTGGGCTTTTGGAACGGTAATTTTCTTCTATATCTTCCGGAATTTTGTAGTAATAAAAATTAACACCGTTCTCCTGGGTAAAACCCAATCTAGACAACAAACCGTTTAGCTGAGGCCTGATAAGCCAAGATGTACCCTCCACATATCTACCAAATGGTTTTTGCTGTCTCAAAGCCTTTAGCTCTCTTAGTGTTCGGGCCGCTTGTACCTTCGGATCTAGACTGACTCTATAAATATGCAACTGCACAACCTCAGAATCTTCTGGTAAGTCAAGGGCAGCGGCCGGTTTTCTCGGATCTTCACTACGAAATAAGCTTACCCCACTTTCTAGCATTGCCAATGACGGTCTGCCGTTCTTTGAACAAACTAAGGCTATAGCTTCTGTAAAACTTCCGACCTCTTCTGTTTGTGCTATCTTTAATAAATTACTTAAAACTCTAAACCTCCTCGGTTCCCAAAAAAGATTGGGATCTTCTCTGTCAGATAAAATTTTTTGAAATACCGGATCCAAAATATTACCAGTTCTTCTATCTGGGTTTTGAATTATTGCTTGAGTTAAGATTCGGAGGGAGTCTTCATCTAAAAAAGGCAGGAAGAATCTATTAGCAGCTTGTCGGGTAGCTCTAACTTCCGCAGGTAAATCCCTAAAGATATTCCATCTTTCTTCTAAAATAAGGTACCCAAACTCAAATCTTCTTTGAGCTTCTTCGCGCTTGTGGAATACCCCATGACGGTGGATTAGTTGACTAAGGTTAAATCCCCTAGGATCAAATAGTTGTTGAACTTCTTGGTAAGACATAACTCGATATTATATAACTTCTTAGATAAAAAGTTCTAATTTTAATTTTTTCGTATTTAAAAAGCACCCATTATCTAGAGGTGCTTTGTTTCTTTTGAACTTTAAAATAGTTACCTATTGCTTCTTAGAAATGCCGGGATTTCCAAATCTTCATCACCATCTCTCACCTTTTCTTCCTCTTGCTCTGCTTCAGAAACTGTTTGGGAAGGTTGTTCTTCTTCTTTAGTTACCTCATCACTCATGAAACCGGGAGGTGTCTGTCCCAGTGAAGAGGAACCAATTCCTGTTCCAATATATTCCCTGAGTCTGCTTCTGGTTTCATCAAAACCAGTGGCTATAACTGAAATTTTAATCTGATCAAGTTGGTCCTCTTTAATCATGGCACCAAAGATAATATTGGCATCAGGATCAGCAGCTTGAGCAATAATTTGAGCTGCTTCATTAACCTCAGTCATAGAGAGATCAGAACCGCCGACAATATTGAAAAGAACCCCTTTTGCTCCCTCAATAGAAACTTCCAGAAGCGGTGAGGCAATGGCCATTCTGGCAGCTGCTGCCGCTCTGTTTTCCCCACCAGCCACCCCAATTCCCATTAAAGCAGATCCGGCAGAAGACATAATTGTTTTGACATCGGCAAAATCAACATTGATCAGTCCCGGCATGGTAATTAAATCAGAAATACCCTGTACTCCTTGACCTAAAACTGAGTCAGCCAACTTAAATGCCTCCGACAAAGTCATATTTTTATCAACTGTTTCCAGCAGTCGCTGATTCGGAATTATAATCAGAGCATCAACTTTATCCCTGAGCTTTTCAACCCCTTCTTCGGCCACCACCATCCTCCGAGTCCCTTCAAAGCTAAAAGGTTTGGTTACAACAGCCACAGTCAAAGCACCAATATTTTTGGCAATTTGGGCAACAATCGGCATCGAACCAGTCCCTGTTCCCCCACCCATTCCGGCTGTTAAAAAGACCATATCCGCATCCTGCAAAACATCTTCCAGTTTTTGAGTGGACTCCTCTGCTGCTTGCCTTCCCACTTCTGGATCGCCTCCCGAACCTAGCCCTCGGGTTAGAGATTCTCCAATTTGCACCTTGGTTGGAGATTGATTGCTCATTAAAGCTTGCGCATCGGTATTAACAGCCACAAACTCAACACCCTGAATTTGTTGTAAGGAGATCATGGAGTTAAGAGAGTTTGAACCGCCACCACCTAGTCCGACAACTTTTATTTTCGCGAATCTTTGAACATCTGGTTTAATCAACATAGTTTAGGACTCCCTGGGCAGAATATAGCAGAAATTTATCCAAAATATCAATACTTAATATTTAGGGCAGTAGAGATTTTACCAAGGCGATCCCTTTTTGTATCATTCCTTTTAAAGGCAAATTTCCGGAAAGAACGGGAATGTGCATCTCTCCACTCCCCTCTGTCGCTCCATATAAAATTAGACCGGAAGCGCTGGCAAACGAAGGAGAATCAATCTCCTCAACTAGCCCTGATAAACCCTCGATCTGACCAACTCTGGCGGGAAACCCTAAAACGTATTTTGCCTGATCCAATACTCCGATAGTTTTGGCACCACCTCCGCAAATAACCAGTCCTGATGGAATTTGAGCACCAAAGCCGCTCTTTTTAATTTCTTTGCCGACGAATTTAAATATCTCCTGAAGTCTGGGTCTGATAATGCCGTCCCGGACAGCTTTCTCAGAAATTTTTTGCACATCCTCCTCAATCCCTAAGGACTTTATATCCAAAACTTCGTCTTCTTTTTTCTTTTCCTTGGGGTGTATCTTTAAATCGTCAGATTCCTCCATGGCCAGAGCCGGAGATTTTTGGGGTCTACCTAAAGCTAATTTTATCTTTTCTGCAGAATCCAAAGAAACCCGGAGTCCTACGGCCATATCAGATGTAATATGACGTGCACCTATTGGTATGACCGAGGAATAAGCGACCGAACCATCTATGAAGATTACTATATCCGTTGTCTCCCCACCGATATCTACCATCACCACTCCTAATTCTTTTTCAGTATCATTTAAAACTGCAACCGATGCGGCAATGCCTGAAAAAACCAGCTCTGTCACCTCAATACCCACCTCAGAGATACATTTAACTAAATTTTTCATCGAGGTGGCAGATCCGGTAATGATGTGTGTTTGAGTCTCAAGTCTAACTCCGGTCATTCCAATTGGATCTTTAATCCCCTCCTGTCCATCAACAGTAAAGGTTCTGGGGATTACATGCAGAATTTCCCTGGAAGAAGCCAGGGGTATGGCTCTGGCCGCATCATTAACTCTTTTGATATCGCTTGATCTTATCTCGCCTTCCGGTTCGGATACAGCCACAACCGCTTGCTGGTTAATACTTTCAATCTGAGGTCCGCCAAGGGCAACATAGGCGCTAGATATGGAATAACCGGCCATTCGCTCAGAAGCCTCAACCGATTCGGTGATGGCCTTAACCGCCTCTTCAATATCGACCACCTGATTTTTTCTGACGCCTTTTGAAAGAGTACTCGATACTCCAATTAAATTTATTTTCCCGTTTTCATCAACTGAAGCAATAAGCGTTGCAATTTTTGATGAACCAACATCTATTCCGCAAATAATTTTATCCTTAGCCATTTTTCTTTGGGGTAAACCGGACAATAGGTTTATCAAATCTTAAATCGATAAACTCTAACTCTTTAGAATCTATTCTAGCGGTCTTTAGGATCAGTTGTAAAGATGCAATTTGAGCATCCCCTTTTTCATCCAACCGAAAGATTATTTTAGGTCCCAATCCGTCGGGATAAACTACCAAAAATTTATCTAAAATTGCAGCCAAGCGTACAGATAGTCCAAAACTTTTTATTTTGTCCAAAATCTTCAAACTTATTTTTATATAACTTTCATCAAATTTTTTACCTAGAGATAGGTCCATATCATAAGTAAAGATACTTGGAATATTTAACTCCCCGCTGCTTTTAGCAAAAAATACCGCCTCTTCGTCTATTAAATAAGAATCCGAAAGGTTCTGTGCGCTTGGTGTGGCAATATTTTCAATCGATGCCGAGACACTTGCTTCCGGATTTTTCAAAGAAGCAAGTATAGCAACTGGCACCCTTCCTGAAAGCTCTATTTTAACTTTGCTGGGAAAAAGCTTTATTAAAGTAACACTCTTTACGCAAACAAATTTATTTTTAACATTTTTTTCTAAATTTTTACTGTCCGTAAAAAAAATATTTTTTCCCAAAATTTGGGCTGAATTTCTGATTTGCATACCGCTTACACAACTTAAATTGCTTGCAACCTCTATCTCTTTAATATTAAAAAAGGAAGATTTAAAAACTAAAAAGGCACCGAATGTCACAAATAATAAAAAAAATGCGATGACTATTTTTAAAAAGAAGTATTTTTTTCGTTTCATTTTTTTAACAAAAGCATAGTTTCCAATGCCAATCTTTTGGCAGCATCAGGGATAATAATTGTTTTGGCCCCTTTGGCTTGCTTATTTAGATTCCTTATATCACTCAGCATAAATTTAATGTTTTCTAGTAAGCTTTTTCCTGATAACTTTGATTGGGGAAGTATTTTAACTAACCCTAAATTTTCAAAGAATTTGGCATTGACGCTTTGTTCATCGGCAAAAAGATAGGGAATAGGTACCACCAAGGCAGGCTTTCCCAAATAAGCCAACTCAGTTAACGTATTTATTCCAGCTCTGGAAACAACCAGATCCACTT
>OBEQ012701636.1_pt1 | contig 10604 bp, 4 predicted proteins | sample 1670901 | NCBI WGS metagenome assembly OBEQ01 (sample SAMEA104232315, study PRJEB22302) | groundwater metagenome | biome: forest; feature: aquifer; material: groundwater | place: USA | collected 2011-08-07 | depth 5.4 m | reverse complement strand
CCTGCCACTCCGCCTGCCCCGCCGCGAGTTCGCGCACCCGCGCCAGCGCCGTCAGGGCGGCCGCGGCATTGGTCGGCGGCAACGCCGTCGAATAAATGAACTCGCCTGCCGTGTTCACGAGGTAATCGCGCACCGCCTCGCTGCGAAAAAGCGCGTAGGCGCCGCCGGAGGCGAGCGTTTTGCCGAGGGTGCCCACCAGCACGTCGATCGCCTCCGCCACGCCGGCCGCCCGCGCCAGTCCCGCGCCGTCGGGCCCATACCAGCCGAGAGCATGCGCCTCGTCCACGATCCAGAAAAAACCGTATTGTTTTTTCAACGCCGCCATTCGCGCCAGATCGGGATAGTCGCCGTCCATGCTGAAGACGCTCTCCGTGGCGACAAACACGCGCCGGCCGGCCGGCGGGACTTGCGCGAGCAATTCCTCCAGCTGATCGAGCCGCAAGTGGGCATAGCGCTTCAATTCCGCGCCGCTGCGCAACACGCCGGCGATCATGCTGTGGTGAATCAGGCGATCCGCCAGCACGAGGTCGCCCCGCGCCGGCAGCGTGCCCAGCACCGCCAGGTTGGCCGCGTAGCCGCTGCTCCACAGCAGGCCGCCGGGGAACCCATGCCAGGCCGCGAGCTGCTCCACGAGCCGCGCCTGGAGCGGCCCCCAGCCCGTGATGAGCGGCGAGGCCGAGGCCGACGTGCCGTATTCGGCCGCCGCCGCCGCCACTGCGGCCGCCACCGCGGGATCGCGCGCGAGGTCCAGATAGTCGTTGTCGGCCAGATTGAGCCCGCCCGCACGGCGTTCGGTCACGCGCAGCGTGCGCCGCAACCCCTGCCGCTCGCGTTCAGCCAGGGCGCCGGCCCAGCGCGACGAATCCGCCACGCGGGGAGCCGCGGCGCTTTTCTCCCCCGCCGGGTCAGGCGGGATCAACCGCGCCAACAATTTATCCGGGTCCTGCGGCAGCGGCGCGCCGTGCGCCTGCCCGGCCCACACGGGCACCCCGGCGGAGCAAAGGCTGTCGCGATTGGCGGCGGACACCGCGGCCTCCACCGGCGCCGCCGCGTTCAGCCACACGCCGGCGTGCAAATTTTCCCGCGCCGCCCGGCCGAAGGCCAGCCGGGCCTGGTTGATGGCCCCGAGCCGGTCCGGCACGACCAGGATCGTCGCGTCCACGCCGGCCGCGATGGCGAAGTCCGCCCAATCCCGGTTGCGGCCATCAACCGGCGTAGCGATGCCGCCGGCCCCTTCAAGTATCCGCCAGTCGCACGGCGCCAGCGCGCGGAGCCGGGCCACCAGGCTTTCAAGCGAAAGCTCGCTTCCCGCGGCGGCCGCCGCCACCGGCGGCGACAGCGCGGCGGGAAAGCTTGCCAGGGTCACCGCATCCACGGCCGCGCCGGACAGGCTCCGCGCGCGGTTCGCGTCGCCTTCTCCGGGCGCGGCGCTGTCTCGGCCGGTTTCCACCACCTTCACGATCTGGATACGGGCGCCCGTCCGCTGGCTGAGCAGGCGGGCCAGCGCGGCGACGACCTGGGTTTTTCCAATCCCGGTGTCGGAACCGGTGACGAGCAACGTGCGCATGGGCGGTTTGATTAGCCTGGAAATTCTACACCGCGGCAGTCGCAACCAAAGTGGCACGGGTCTCCCGTGCCACGCGGAAATCGTCGCAAGCACGAACGATCCGAACCGATATTAGCACCGGCTGACGGACGTCCCCTCTATGAAACCGGGACCATGCGGTTGAACCACATTTCGCTCCGCGTCGGTCGCTCGGTAGGGTGGCACGCGCGCGGAAAACCTGCGCGGAGCGCAGGTTCCACCTGCATTGCTCTGTGACCTCGGGTTGGTTCTCCGTGCTCTCTGTGTGCAAAGGATTGGTCTGTTTGGTTGCGGCGTCAGTCGCGGTGCGAAATATCCGGGTTACGCCCCCGCCGCTACCGCGGCGGAACGGTTCGCCTGGGCCGCGCCGGCGGCGAGCGGGTGCAGGCCGAGGCGCGCCAACAAACCCAGGTCCTCATCCCGATCCGGATTCGGCGTGGTGAGCAGTTTTTCCCCGAGGAAAATGCTGTTGGCGCCGGCGAGGAAACAAAGCGCCTGGCACTCGTCGGTCATCGTCGTGCGTCCGGCGGAGAGCCGCACCATGGCGCGCGGCATGAGAATCCGGGCCGTCGCGATGATGCGGACAAACTCGAAGGGATCGACCGGCGTCTGCCGGGCCAGCGGCGTGCCGGGCACGGGAACCAAGGCGTTGATCGGCACCGAGTCGGGCTGCGGGTCGAGCGCGGCCAGCTCGCGCAGCAATTTGAGCCGGTCCTCCACGCTCTCGCCCATCCCGAGGATGCCGCCGCTGCAGACCTGCAATCCCGCCTCCCGCACGCTGGCGAGCGTCGCCAGCCGGTCGTCATAGCTGCGGGTGGAAATGATCTCGGGGTAGTATTCCCGCGATGTGTCCAGGTTGTGGTTGTAGACGGAACAACCCGCCTCCTTCAGGCGGGCGGCCTGCGCTCCCGTCAGCATTCCCAGCGTGCAACACACCTCCAGTCCGAGCGCCGCCACGCCGCGCACCGAGGTCAGCACCGACTCGAACTGCGGGCCGTCGCTCACCTCGCGCCAGGCCGCGCCCATGCAGAACCGCGAAGCGCCGCCGTCGCGGGCGGCCCGCGCCCGCTCGAGGATCGGCTCGGTCGCCAGCAAGGGCTCCGCGGCCAGCCCGGTTTCGTGGTGGGCGGACTGCGGACAGTAGCTGCAATTCTCCGGGCACCGCCCGGTCTTGACCGACTGCAGCGTGCAGAGCTGGATGCCCGCCGGGTCGTGATGGCGGCGATGCACCTCTTGCGCGCGGAAGATCAGTTCCGGAAACGGCAGTTCATAAAGGGCGCGAATGGCGGTGAGATCGGTGGTAGTCATGGGAAAATTCAAGGGGGCAACACCTCGGCGAGCGCCCGCGCCGTGCGGTGGACGAGTTCGCCGAGTTCTTCCTCGGTGAGGCACAACGGCGGCACCAGCAGCAGCGAGTCGCCGAGCGGTCGCAGCAGCAGCCCGTGCTCGCGCGCCCGCAGGCACACCTGCAGACCCACACGCCGGGCGACCGGAAACACTTCGTCGCCATCCCGGCGCGGTGCGAGATCGAGGGCCGCCGTCAGGCCGCGCTGGCGCAGCTGGCGCACATGCGGATGGTCCGCGAACGCCTCCTCGACCAGGCGGCCGAAACAGGCGATGCGCGCGCCCAGCGTGCCGTCCGCCACCAGCGGGCGGAGCTTGCGGATATTCTCGACGGCGACGGCGGCCGCGAGGGGATTGCCCGTGAACGTGTGGCCGTGAAAAAACGCCCGCCCGCTCTCGTAGTCGCCGAGGAAGGCGGCGAAGATTTCCTCGCGCGTGATCGTCGCCGCCAGCGGCAGGTAACCGGCCGTCAGCCCCTTGGCCAGGCAGAGAAAATCCGGCGTCACCCCCTCGTCCGCGCACACGAGCATCGGCCCGAGGCGGCCGAAGGCGACAAACACCTCATCGAGGATCAGATGCACCCCGTGCGCCCGACACAGGCGCGCGACTTCGCACACAAAGCCCGGCGGCTGCAAACGCATCCCCGCCGCGCCCTGCACGGACGGCTCGAGAATCACGCAGGCCGTGCGCTCCGCCCGCTCCGCGAGCAGCGCGCCCAAGGCGGCCAGGCTGGCGGAAGCATCCGCCGCACGCACCCGCCCGCCCCACTCGGCGCAGTGCGGAGCCGGGAAATGCTCCGCGGGAAAACACCACGGCCGGAAACGCTCGTGAAAAAACCCGCTGTCGCCGGCGGCCATCGCCCCGAAGGTGTCGCCGTGATACCCGCCCGCCAGGCCGATCACGCCCGTCTTTTCCGGATGACCGACGAGTTGCCAGTATTGGAACGACTGTTTCAGCGCGATCTCGACGGCATTGGAGCCGTTGTCGCTGAAGAACACCCGGCTCAGGTCCGCGGGGGCCAGCGCCGCCAGTTCCGCGGCGAGTTCGGCCCCGACCGGATGCGTGAGCCCCAGCATCGTCGAATGCGCCACGCGCTCGAGCTGTCGCTGCAGCGCCCGGTTGAGATCCGGATCGTTGTGCCCATGGACGTTGGTCCAGATCGACGCATTGCCGTCCAGATAGGTGCGCCCCTCGGTATCGGTCAGCCAGCCGCCGCGCCCCGTGGCAATTGCCAGCGGCGGCAGCCCGAAATACTCCTGCATTTGCGAAAACGGATGCCAAACATGCTGGCGGTCGAGCGCGTGCGCGCGCCGCCCGGCGATGGACGCCGCGCCCTCCTCCGCGATCAGCCTGGAAGCAGAAATCGTCAAGCGCTTGGTCGCCGGCATTCAACCGCACCCCGCGACGGAGCCGCGCTCGCCGCGCCGCCCGGCGGCGGGGGATTCCCCGCGGGCTGGCTGGATATTAGCCCGGACATTTCACGCTCCGAATGAAACCACCGAACATACGGGAGAATGGAGCCGGGGCGCCGTCGCCCCCGTGGACGAGCAAAACGCGGCAAGGGCGCTGCGTCTCCACGAAATATCCGGGTTAGGAACAGCAGCGAAGTCATGGTTAATGAAGCAAAACACTGAAGTTAACCTTGCTGTCAAACCCTTTGCTCGGACCAAACCGGCGCAGGCCGCATCTCTCGGTTCGAGTTGACGGTGGCGCTTTGGCGCGGTGCGAGGGAAACGCGCCAGCTGATGTCAACTGATAGTTGACATCAGCCTGAAAGGAAGGGGGCATTTCCGGGTTGCGGAGTAGCGGCGGCCGGAGACTGGCGCTGCAGTGGGCACCGCGCCATCGGCCAGCGTCAACCCGGAGATGCCCCCGGCGACAATTAGACCGCCGCGGGTTTGCTAACGACATACTCTACATACTCCGGTTGTAGAAATGTCCTGGTTTCACCCCCGCGGCTCGGCATCAGCGATGCAGGCCGGCGGGGGTTCGGCGCCAGATTTCACGACTTCTGCTGGGACGACAGTATGCTCGGCTCGCTAGTATTTAATCAACTGCACATCATCGACAGTCAGCCAATTGTTGGCATTGGCGTCCGACCAGATGCCGATCTCGCACTGCCCGTTCGCCACGACTATATTTGTGACCGTGATTTGGGTCCAGGCTCCGGCAGTCGGAATCGACGTGCTCCGATAAGTTGCATTTCCGTCGAAATTTTGTGCGAACACGCTGGCCGCATTCTGGCCACCGCCTGATTGAACCCATGCCCTGAGACTATAATTCCCGTTGGCGAGCCCGGTTACTACCTTATAGGTGCTCACCTTATAAGGGGTGCCCTTCCAGTGCGATAACTTATACGTGCCGCTCCGTCCGCCTGTTGAGGTGTAATCGGCATCGGCATTGCCATTGGACCAGGTTGTCCAGCCCTGCGGTGTCCCCGTCGCCACGCCATCGGCTTCAAAGCCAGGATTAGTGATTTGAACAACACTGCCATACGCCACTTCAAATATCCATTTCTGCGCGATATTGCCATTATCCTGGATTTGCCATAGCTGATCTCCCGCCGCGCCGGCTGCATACGGATCATCTAGGGCTTTAGTGCTTCCTTTATTGATTAGCTTATGCGTGCCATTGCCCGCAGCCCAGATGCTCCACAATTGCGCATCATAAATATTGTCTGACACGGTTATGATCGGATTCCCATTGTCTGGCAGACCATAATAATTATCCATGCGGGTTCCTGGCCCTGAAAGAGGCTCCAGTTTAGAGTAGCCGTTGCCTGCATCCAGCAGCCGCCATCGTTGCGGAGTCGCCCCGTTGTCATACCACAACTGTAGTCGGTCCCCCGTAATTCCCCAGGGCACATCGACGCATAATCCGGGGGTGATGGCGGATTTAATCTTATAAACTTTGTTTGCACTCAATCCGCCGCTGCCCATGAGGGGGACGATGCCATTCAATGCATAGGGAGTCAGCGTGTTGGCGGCGGAAAATATATTGAACCCAGGAGTCGTCGTCGTCGGGAAAAAACTCCCGTTATTCTCGCCGTTCCAAACCAGCACAAGGTCGCATTGCACAGGATTGAGCACATTGGTGAAGAGCCACCCCCAGTACTCTTCCTTTTGCTGCGCGGTTGCGACCAAGCCGTGGTTGAAATTCGCATCATACCCAAGCTCTGAAATAATGAATTTCTTTTCGACACCTTGGACGGCCTGAATTGCCCGATGCGCGCATGCAACCATGTTAGTCCCGTCGTACACCCCGTTTACGGCCCCCCACTCCGGGTATAGGTTCATCGCGACGTAATCCAAAGATTCCCATTTAGTAGCTCCAATCCGCTTGTTGGCCTGATCGCACCATGGATTCCAATTAACGAGAAATCGGACGCCAATAGGTTTGCCGTTCGCAGCAAAGGCCACCTGACTACGAAGATAATCCACCGTTGGTTCAAAATACGTAGTATCATTTATGGTTGAACCATAATTCAGGTAAGGCTCGTTCAGAATCGAAATATAATTGATGGCCGGTTTGTTCCGAAGCTCCCAGGTGTAGTGTTTCATCATTTCGCAATAGGCGTTTCGAACATCGACGTCATAAAAAATTTGCTTCATGTGCACCGCCGCGACCGATTCGCCATTATACGTCCCCGCACTGGCGATAGTGCTTAACCAAGTAGGTACCATCCATGTGTCGCCGTCGTTAAAGAGCGTATGGAAATCCAACATCATGTCCAACTTGTGATATTCGGCCTTGTCGGCGATGCGGGACAAGTTGCTCAATAGCGTCGCGTTGTAGACCCCTTGTTGAGTGGGTTCAGCCCTCTCCCAGATCACCCGGATGGATATCTGCCTGAAGCCTTTGCTTTTCAGCATGGGAAAGAGAATATCCAGATTCGCGTCATTGTATTCAACGTTCGAGTATTCATTTCCACCTGAAATCAAATTAATGCCAAAAGCAGGCGCGGCCTGCGAACTGGGAATCGCGGATAGCGCACCGAGCGCAACCAGCACCACGATCATGCGATTGACCACGAGCCTCGGACCATGGCGGTTCAGGCGATCCATCGTTTTATTACCGAACAGGTTAAACAAACGAGTTATCCTTTTCATCTTGCAGTTTCCTTCTCGAAGGGCGGCGTGATTGCAGGGGGTCGCCGCCCGTCGTTTATGGGTTTGGGATTATATGCCCTCAAGTTTTTGGCTTGAGGTGAACACGCGTATATCGGCTCGTTGGCCTATTTCTTTAGCGTGGGGTGCGAAATATTCGGCGTAGCTGCTTGAAGTCGATCGGCACCACAACGATGGCCGTTTTGTCGGAGAAGAGCGGCTCCGTCGAATCGCCGACACCCCCAGAACGCCGCCGAGCCAGGCAGTTTCGCCGCCGCTTGCTCGGCCGATTTCATTTGATGGCCGGGCGTCACCAGTTGCGGTTCCGGCGTTTGCCGGACGATCGCGGCGAGGAGACACTCCGATTTGATGCCAGCGTGCAGGGCACTCGCGCCGAAGCAGAGGCCCACGAGAATCGTGCCGCGGAATTGCGCGGGCGAAGTTTTGTGGGCGCTGCGTCGTTGGCATGCCGACACTCTAGCGTGCGGCGGCGTTTTCTATAATTCGGGCACCCCCGCATTTGACGCTACGGAAAGCCGCTGGGGGATTTGCTCGGCGGACTGAGGGGACTTCCCACCCGCGTCCGGGATGAAAAACCAGAGTTTCCAGGCGCGGTCATTGCGAGGAGGCCTTCTCGCGTGGTTCGCGGGCGATGTTGCGTCGCGGTTTACCTCTGAGTAACGGCAAGCCAGCAGATAGCATGAAAGCGGAATGAGTCGCCGAGAAGCAGATGGCGGAGCAGCCACTGCAGGCGAACCCATTCCGCTCCTTCCGGGGTTTGCCCCGAGGCATTTTTATTTTTTCGCAAGAAAAACATTCGTTTTTGACCTCGCGGAAATTTTTTGCCCCTCGCCTGCGGGTGTGAGACAAATTTCAGGCCGTGAGTAGGGCCGGTCTGTGACCGGCCCTACCTCCGAACCAGCGAACACGGATTGTATTGCTCTTGTCCCATCCACCAATCCCTGAAATCAATCCCGCTACTACCATCTATCCCGCTCTTTTAACGACGCCTGGGACATCCCCAGAAAAAGTGCCTGTCATCGGTTTTGGATTCTTTCGTTTCCCCCTTCATGATTCCCATGTCCTCCTTTCTCCCGCTCGGCTTGCTCCGGCACCTGCCCCGCTCGCTCTCCGTCCTGCCCTGTCTCGCCGTCGCCCTGCTGGGCGCGGCCCCGTCCGCTACCGCCGCCGGCACTGCGCCCGCGCACCGATTCGAGATCGGCGCGAACGACTTCCTGCTCGACGGGCAGCCCTTGCAGATCCGTTGCGGCGAGGTGCACGCGCCCCGCGTGCCGCGCGAATACTGGCGCCACCGCCTGCAGATGGTGAAGGCCATGGGCCTCAACACGGTTTGCGCCTACCTCTTCTGGAACCTGCACGAGCCCCGGCCGGGCGAGTTCGAGTGGACGGGCCAGGCCGACGCCGCCGAGTTCTGCCGCATCGCGCAGGAGGAGGGCCTGTGGGTCATCCTCCGGCCCGGCCCCTACGCGTGCGCCGAGTGGGAGATGGGCGGTCTGCCGTGGTGGCTGCTCAAGCACGACGATATCCAGCTGCGCTCGCGCGATCCTCGCTTCATCGCGGCAAGCAAGCGCTACCTCGCCGAGGTCGGCCGCGTGCTCGGTCCGCTGCAAATCACCCAGGGCGGTCCGATCCTGATGGTGCAGGTGGAAAATGAATACGGTTTCTACGCCAAGGACGCCGAATACATGGGCGAGATCCGCCAGGCCCTGCTCGGCGCCGGTTTCGATGTGCCGCTGTTTGCCTGCAATCCGAAGCAGCATCTCAAGGACGGTTACCGAGCCGACCTCTTCCCCGTGGTCAACTTCGGCACCGATCCGGAGGGCGCCTTCAAGGCCCTGCGCGAGATCCTGCCCACCGGTCCGCTGATGTGCGGCGAATTTTATCCCGGGTGGTTCGACACCTGGGGCGCGCCGCATCACCTTGGCAATACCACCCGTTACCTGACGGACCTCGGCACCATGCTCAAGGCCGGCGCATCCTTCAGCATCTACATGGCGCACGGCGGGACCACCTTCGGGTTCAACACCGGCGCGGATCGGCCCTTCAAGCCCGACACCTCCAGCTACGACTACGACGCGCCGATCAGCGAGGCCGGCTGGGCGACGCCCAAGTTTGAGCAAACGCGCGCGTTGATGGCCCAGCACCTCCTGCCCGGCGAAACGCTGCCCGCGCTGCCCGCGCGCAATCCCGTCATCACGATCGCACCCGTCCCGGCCGGAAAAGTCGCGCCGATGTTCGCCAATCTGCCTACGCCCGTCGCCGACGAGTCCCCGCGCACCATGGAACTCTACGACCAGGACTACGGTTGCATCCTCTACCGGATCACGTTGCCCGCCGGTCCCGCGGCCAGCCTCGAAGCGGCATCCATCCGCGACGTGGGCCAGGTCTTTCTCGACGGCAAGCGGATCGGTTTCACCGACCGCCGCTCCGGCAATTTCCGGGTGGAGTTGCCGGCGCGCCCGCAGGCCGCCGTGCTCGACATTCTGGTCGAGGCGATGGGCCGGGTGAACTTCGGCGTGGAAGTGCACGACCGCAAAGGCGTCCACGGCCCCGTGATGCTCACCGCCGCCGGCCAGGAGCCGGTGGAGTTGCGCGGCTGGCAGATTTTCAACCTGCCGCTCGATCAAGGCATGCTCGGAAAATTGAAGTTCGCGGACGCTGCAAATTCCTCGGCTCCAGCCGCCGCGCCGGCCTTTTGGCGGGCGACCGTCAAGGTCGAGCAGCCGGGCGACTGCTTCCTCGACATGCGTCCCTGGGGCAAGGGCTTCGTCTGGGTCAACGGCCACAACGTCGGCCGCTTCTGGAACATCGGCCCGCAGCAGACCATGTATGTGCCGGGCCCCTGGTTGAAGGCTGGAGACAACGAGGTGATCATCCTCGACCTGCTCGGGCCCGAGCAGCCGGTGGTGGCCGCGCTGGACCAGCCCATCCTGAATGAACTGCGCCCGAAGCTGGATTTCGCGCGTGGCAAACGGCGCGAGGTGAAGCTGCGCGCCGACTTCGGCGCGCCGGCCCACGCCGGGAGCTTCGCGGCGGGCACGGATCTGCAGGAGGTGCGGCTCGCCGCGCCGGCCCGCGGCCGGTATTTCTGCCTGGAGTCGATCAACGCCCAGGAGGGGAAGCCCTTCGCCGGCGCGGCGGAGATCACGCTGCTCGATGCCGACGGCAATCCGCTGAACGCGGAGGGTTGGACAATCGCCTACGTGGACAGCGAGGAACGCGAACGCGAGGATGGCCTCGCGGAAAACGCGCTCGACGGCCAGACGGCCAATTCGTGGCACACCGAGTGGGGCGCCGCGCAGCCGGTTCACCCTCACCGCTTGATCATTGATCTCGTCCAGTCCGGCCCCGTCGGCGGCTTCCGCTATGTCCCGCGGCAGGGCGCGGCCGACGTCACCGGTCGCATCAAGGATTACCGGATCTTTGTCGCGGACGACCTGATCGGAAAATAGCCGATGGTCTTGGGCATAACGATGCAATTAAAGGTGGAGCGCTGATAGCCTGCATATTTCACACTCCAACTGCTTTTGTTCGTGTGTTCGCGGATG
>OBEQ011994861.1_pt1 | contig 10605 bp, 16 predicted proteins | sample 1670901 | NCBI WGS metagenome assembly OBEQ01 (sample SAMEA104232315, study PRJEB22302) | groundwater metagenome | biome: forest; feature: aquifer; material: groundwater | place: USA | collected 2011-08-07 | depth 5.4 m | reverse complement strand
TGCCTGCGCAGGCAGGCCGGATAAGAATCACTAAACTATTGGTATGATTGATAGGATTAGTTCATCTTTCCGGGATGACAGGCGAGGGTGAAAAAGCGTGGTAGAATTCACTTACAGATTGGAATCTTATTCGCGTAAATTCTTGAGCGCCGGAGCAGGTTTGTAACCTGCTCCGAAACATTCCTAAGCGGATTGCAAATCTTCTCCGGATGAAATAATACACATAGTTCACAATATTAAAAGTTCTTTGCATTTTTTCTATTGAATTTTTCAATTACAGCGTCTCTGATTATATTTTTATACTCTTTTTTGCTCAAAAACTTAGTTGCATTGACAATCCCATGCATTTCTTCAATGCTAGCAAATGGTTTATTAATATTCTTATCATTTTTAAGTTTCTTTATATCCATATTAAATTTATTTTTATTATAGCATCTAACTTGAAAATAACGAGCCAAGTACCAAGGGTTTATTTATCCTGACATGACAAGCCTTGACAGCGTTGAAGCTTTTTATAAGGAAAATATGTATCATTATTGTATACCTCTATAATTCTTGTTCAGGGTTTCGTTTTCCTTCAGTTGGCGGAAGTATAAAGTCTATCTTCGGCAATTGTACCAAAAATATTAGTAACGCGTTCTATCGATGGACGAAGGAATTCAAATTGAGGATCACGATAAAGTTCATGCAATTGTGCAATTTTTCGTCCAACTGCTTCCCCATTTGGATATTTTATAAGTTTATTGAATTGATCTTGTAAGATAGACATATTGTTTGTATTGTATCATTTGTAATGATATCAGCCCACGCAACTCAAGTAGCTAGGGTATGAGATCCCTCCACGCGCCCTATCGGGCTTGGTCGGGATGACAAAGAAAGTCTAGATCTGCATCAATTCCTTCTCTTTCTGCTCACCGAGGTCATCTATCTGCTTCATAGTATCATCAACAACCTTCTGCACTTCTTTTTCAAGACGCATTATATCATCTTCCCGTCCTTCAAAATCCTTCTTGATAGTTAGCATTGCATCATGCCGTACCTGCCGCACCATGATTCGCCCGTTCTCAAGTTTGTGCCTCATAGATTTAATAAGCTCTTCGCGCCTCTCCTGTGACAGAGGAGGTATGCTAATTCTAATTAAATGCCCGTCAACAACCGGTGTCAGTCCTACATTCCCGTCTTGGATGCCTTTCGCAATTTCATTAATAATTGAAGGATCAAAAGGGCTAAGAACCAAAGTCTTGGAATCAGACACCCCAACAGTCGCGACTTCCAAAACTTTGAGTCGCGTAGTGCCGCCATATACGGGGATAACAATACTCTCAACCAACGCCGGCGCCGCGCGCCCGGTCCGAATCGTCCCAAGATCTCCCTTGATAACATCGAGGACTTTAGTAATTTTTCGTTTAGTGTCTTCAGCCAGCGGATCCATAATAAATAATTTTAAATTTCAAAACGCACAAACCTCTTCACCGCAATATTTTCTCCCAATTTCCCAATAACTCCTTTCACCAACTGCCCGATCGTCTGTGAACTATCTCTAATATACTCTTGCGTCAAGAGTGTTTCAACATCTTTGGGGTTCATCGCTGCTATTTGCATCGCTACCTCGCGGCTCAAACTCTTAAACTCATCCGTCTTCGCGACAAAATCAGTCTCACACAATACTTCGACCAAAACCCCGACTTTCCCGCCCTGATGAATATATGTCTCAACCAGGCCCGCCGACGTAGCTCTATCCGCTTTTTTCTCGGCCTTTGCAACCGCCCGTTTCTTAATCTCAGCCAATGCTTTAAAGTAATCTCCGTGAGTCTCCTCAAGCGCAGCTCTGCAATCGGCAATCGAAGCCGCCGTCGCGTCTCGAAGTTTTTTCAGTAGTTTCAAATCAACATTTGCCATACTTTATTTGTCATTGCGAAAAAATCCCTCCTAGCCTCCCTTTATTAAAGGGAGGAACCCCCCATATTTTAGGAATCACGTCCTTTTTAAAAAGATATCCCCATTATTCCCTCCTTTTTTAAAGGAGGGTTAGGGAGGATTTTGCCTACGATGACATAATTTACTTCTTCTCTTCTTTTTTCTTTATAATCTTTCTCTTCTTTGTCTCTTTTTTCTCAACGCTTTTTTTCTCTATAATCGGCTCTTTCTCTTTTAGCTTTTCTTTCATCTCTTCTTTTATCTCTGGTGCATCAACTTTATATTCTCCGCTTTTATCCTGAGCCTTTTCAATCCTGAGCTTGTCGAAGGACTTCCTTCCTTCCATCCATGCGTCCAGAATATATTTGGCAATAAGTTCGATCGATCCTACCGCATCATCATTTGCCGGAATCGGGTAATCTATGATCGTCGGGTCAGAGTTCGTGTCCGTGATTCCGACGATTTTGACGCCCATCGCTCGCGCCTCACGAACAGCTAAATTCTCAAGATGCGTATCAATAATAAAAATCGCGTCAGGAACTTTAGTCATAGAAACAATTCCTCCATAAAATCCCTCAAGCTTCTCCCTATCCTTCTCCCACTCTCCTATCTCTCTTTTTGTAAATTGCGTCTTTGCGTTCTCGTCTTTCAGATCTCGCTCCAGATCTTTTAGCTTGCGGAAGTTTTTGGAAACTTCAGGTAAATTAGTGAAAGTGCCGCCGATCCACCGTTTCATCACCCAATAAATTCCATCCCCCGAAGTGTCAGTAAACTTGTTTATAGCGTCCACAAGCACTTCTTGCGCTTGACGTTTGGTCCCGAGCATCAACATTGACCCGCCGTTTTTTGCTAAATTTCTGACGTAATTTGCTGCTTCTTCCAGTCCTTCTTTAGTTTTTTCAAGATCGATGATGTGGATATTATCGCGCGCTTCAAAAATATAATCGCGCATCTTCGGATTCTGTCTGAAGACCTGATGACCAAAATGACATCCTGCTTCAAGAAGTTCTTCAAGTGTTACTGTTCTCATAAAAAGTACATTGAATTATACCAGAAAGTTAAAAAATTCCGCAACACTCAATATTTCTTTGGTTAAGGTTAGGAGCTAATCACTATGATAGACCGGCATTATAAAAGAGAAGGTTGATCCCTTCCCCTCCTCCGTATTTTCCAAATTAACTGTTCCCTGCATTTTTTCAGCCAACAATTTAGATATATATAACCCGAGCCCTGTGCTTACAATATTTCCTTCTTTAGCCTGATCTGCTTGTTGAAATTTACTAAAAAGAGACTTTATGTTCTCCTGGGGCACCCCGCGTCCTGTATCGGCAATTGTTACTTTGTATTTCTCCTCCGTTGTTTTTTCAACACCGATAGTTACTTCTCCCTTTTCTGTATATTTGATCGCGTTACTAATAAGATTTATGAAGATTTGTTTTATTTTATCACTATCTCCAAGCACATAAGCTTGAGAAATAGAACTGTCAAATTTCATAGATAACTTTTTCTCGCTCGCGATAGGATTAGTTTCTTCTACACTTGACTTAATAATCGCGATCAAATCGCAGGGCTCAAGACGAACATTCATTGCGCCATGTTCAATCTTTGAGCTGTCCAGAAACTCATTGATTATCGTTATCAAGCGGCTGCTTGATGCGTCAATATCGTTTATTATCCTTTTCAACTCCTCATCCTTGATCTCCTTAAAATATAACTCCTTAATAAGAGCAATATAGCCTCTGATTCCTGTTAACGGGGTACGAAGTTCATGAGATGTAATTAGAAAAAAATTCTCTCTGGAACGTTTAACTAACCTCTCTTGAGTCTTGTCTTTGATGAGTAATGCGCTGCCTATAACTTCCGTACTATTATCACGGCTTTTAATAATCGGCCAAACAAATACATTTGTATAAATATTACCAATCACAATGTCTTCAAATAAATGCTGCTCGGAGTCTGTCAGACATTTCTCAACATACGCCGGCAAATCCAAGCCCCCTTTTAAATGCGTTTGCAGATCTTGTATCGAAATATCAGTCAATTCTTCGGGAATTGAAAAAAGATTCCGGCCAACGTTATTTACCAAAGTTACCCGTCTTTCCCTGTCTGTCAAAATAAATCCCAAACTGATATTGTTGATAGCTGCGTAAAGAAACCCGTGTTCAGCGCTGAGATTGCCCTTACCCTTTTGTGATTTTTGCGCTATATTCTGTTTATCTTTTTCCAAATTAAGTTTTCTTGCGTCAAGAATATTATTTTTGTTCTCAAAACCTTCTAATTTATCTTTAACTTGCGCCTTATATCTCTCCTCAATAGAATTTGCTTCTTTTACCAAATCAGAAATTATCGGTGCAATAAAAGCCGGATCTGTTAATAATGTCTGTTTATGTTTATTTATAAACATATTATTCTAATTCTAACGGAACTGTAAAAGAGGAAGTCGAACCTTTATTCAGTTCCGTCTTTTCCAGAAAGAGATTGCCCCCCATTTGCTCAACCAACAGTTTCGCCGTACGCAAGCCAAAACCCGTACCTTCTTGACGCGTCAAGAGATTATCATCGGTCTGCGCAAAGTTGCTAAAGAGAAAATTCATGCTCTCTTCAGTAATACCCGACCCTGTACCCTGAACACTTATTTTGGCAAAATTATCATTAATTTGTACCGCTATAAAAATTCCTCCATATTGAGTAAATTTTATCCCATTCGTTAAGAGAATAATTAGTACTTGTATTAACCTATTTTTGTCACCTGTCACTGTAATAAGAAACAGTGGAGAATCGAATCTGATATACAAATTCTTCTCCATCGCTAATACTCTCGTTTCTTTTATAGCTTCACTAATTGTAGTTATAATATCCACAGGTTCTCTTTTAAGTTCAATTTTCCCTCGTTCCAATTTTGAAGAATCAAGAAAGTTATTAACGCTCAAGGAGAGTTTTTTACTAAGAAGCCCAATATTATTGATCATGTTCTTTAGCTCTTGATTTTTAAGGTCCGCGAAGTATATTTGCTTAATAAGAGAAGTATATCCATATATGGCTGTCAAGGGAGTCCGAAGCTCATGCGAAGCAATACTGAAGCGGTCTTCTTTTGCTTCGTCAAGCGTATGTTCCTCAGTCTTATCTTCAATTATTATAACTGTGCCCCAACATTTAGCGTCAGGTTCCCCTCTCAAAACAACCGGGGAGACGAAAATATTGGCAAATTTGGAATTTATTTGCGCTTCGGGAGTAGCGATGACTCTTTTCTCCCGCATTGATTGTTCAATAATATCATTCAGATTTACACTTATTTGCTCCGCTTGTATGAACACACTAATTGTTTTTGATTTCATCATGAGTGATGGAAAAAAGTTACTCGCTGCTTTATTGTACAAGACAATATTTTTGGCTGAATTGGTCATGATAAATCCCAGGCTTAAATTACTAATTGATGCTAGGATTTTATCCCGCTCTTCTCCAAAATCTTGAGTCTGATTTGCCTTTTCATCTATTGAGGAATTTTCTATTTGCAGTTCTTGCGAAAGTACCCTTAGGCTCGTTTCTTTTTGTTCTACTTCACGCTGTTTCTCCCCGAGGGCTTTTAATGTATTTTTTATTTCCGATATATGTTTGAGAATATAAACAGATCCCAAATAACTTTGCGATTTGTCATATACTTTTTTCACGAAAACTTTGACCGGAATCTTATTGCCATCGGCATCAAGACAATTTGCTTCATCTTCATTGTCATTGCGAGCGACTATAGCCGGAGCAAGTTTATAACTTGCTCCGAAACGTTCCGGACCAGGTTTTAAACCTGCTCCGGCGGCGTTTTCAAAAATTTCATCAACTTTTCTCCCAACCAACTCCTCACTCGTGTATTTTAACAAATTTAAAGCTGCGCCATTTACTAATTCTATCTGCGAATCCGGATTCACAAGAATGACTGCCTCACTCATGTTCTCAAGAAACGATGGATCTACCTTTTGCTCGCGAGATGAAAACATACCTCTTAAAAGCAAACCGATAATTCCAACGAAAATAAAAATCGCGAAGAATAAAATAACCAATAAAGGCAGGCTTATCATACTTTTCCTTTGTCATCCGCCAACTGGCGGATCCAGTATTTATCTGGTCTCTCTCATTATTTCCTAAATCCAAGCTTTATTCAAGAAGGTTAAAGTGTCTAAATATATATTTTTTTAACTAGCGGGTAATCTCTCCATGTTTCTGCTTCGAGTATAACAAGCCTTCCGGAAAAATTCTTAAGTCCGTTTAACAACATTTCAAAAGAAGAAACTAACATCTTCACATCTCCCTGAACAATTCTCAGCCAGACAATAGAGAATATCTCTTTGTCGGAGTAATAAATAAAATCTTCATCGTTGGTTACTAGAATGCGCTTTTCCTTTTTAGATATTAATGCAAGCTCTCTGTCTGAAGCTGCCTTTGGAGAAATTTTAACATCAAAACCGCCCTTTTTTAAAAACGTATAAAGCTTTTGGTTTACGTTTTCATCAAGCAAAAATTTATGGTTCAGGATGGGTGTTGAGGACGACATATCCTTCTTTGGTTAAAGACGCGGCATACTCCAAGGCTGCTCTAATATGTTTGGGGGTAAGGGAAGGAAAATCCGCAATAATCTCCTCATCCGTCATTTTCTGTTTCAGCATTTCCAGTATCTGCCACACCATAATCCTTGTCCCCTTAAAAGTAGGCTTGCCATGACAAATCTGCGGATCAGCGACAATGTAATTGTTGATTACAACTCTTTTCATTAAAGATATTATACATACTTTTACTATTGCTTGGCAATATTCTATTTGGTGAATTTGAAGGTGGAGAGGATTTGTCTAAGTATTTCTTTTGATTCAGCTGTGACAGGCTGAAGATCAAAAGTAACTATTCCTCCGTTAGGATGAGAAATCCACGCACTGGCCTTTGCGGCGTTACCAGTTGCCCAATCAATTGACGCAGTAACTTTACCTATCTTAAACGATTCACACCTTGAGGAATCGTTAGGGTATGCACCACAATAACTTACCCCCATGACATTAAGTTGGCCTTGGGAAATAAAACCAAGAGTTATGACATATCCGTTATTATGTTTCGGGCCGCCGTCACTTCCTTTTGGTAAATAACAAAGAGCAAACGATGTATCTCCAACAGATTCTTGTAGTACACAAGAAGAAGGCGGCGGGTATTGAAAGGAATAATTCAAATTACTGTCAGTATATGTTTTCCAATTAGAAGTAGCCGCGGAACCACTCGGTTCACGATAAAGATATTCGGTTGGATTTGCAAGAAGGGTTGGAATAGATTGGGTTGGCACAAGTATCTGCGGGGTTTGTTGAATTTTAGTTGTGCTGTTGGCGGCGATGTAGACTCCCGCTAAAATAAGGATTAGAAGTAGAAGAGTAAGTATAAGCCAGAAATACCTCCCGTATTTTTCTAAAAATGTACGAGTGCGCAGAAGTTTTTCCTCAGGGGACGGAGAAAGTTTTTTCTCATCAGGAGAAGAAGGTAATTCTTCCATGAATTTAGTATTTCAAAAAACACTGAAGTTGTCAATGTGAGAACGTAAAAATTTAGCGCTTGGAAGATTTAGGTTTTTTGCTTGAATTAACCATAATGACGATTGTCAAGGCAAAAATAGCAACAGCCAGACCACCGATTGCATAAGAAAGTTCAAATGTCATAATTTATCAGCCTCCTTTGTCAACCACCAACTAACACTCCAGCAGCCAAAGGAACATACTAAACCTAATGCTATCACAAATGTTTTGTTAAAATCAATAGCCGTAAAAAACGGAGCAATCACCAAACCTGCCAAGAATACTTGTCCCGCATTATCAAAAATATTAGCAAACCTGAATAATTCCTCTTTTGACAATGATATACTCATGTAATTTATAAAATATAGTTATCTAAGGTACCGGAAATTTGGCGCAAAACAACTTAATTTCACTAGCAATAGCATCAAGCTCCTTGTTCGCGGCAATCCTTGCCCTATATTCTTTCATCAAGGCCCCTCGTTTTTCTTTATCATCTCTTGGCAAATCCCACCCTTTAACCTCCTCTATAGCCGTATTAATCCACTTGGCAATCATTTTCATCTCGCCCTCTTTCATACCGCGGGTTGTAATCGCGGGAGTACCAAGTCGTATACCAGATGCGTAAAGCGGGGGCATTGTGTCCTCCGGCACACCGTTATAATTCAGGACAATTCCTGCTGCCTCAAGCGCGATAGCCGCCACCCTGCCGTTGACTTTTTTATTACGCAGATCAATAAGTATAAGGTGATTATCCGTTCCTCCGCTCACCAGATCAAAGTCATAATTTAACAACTCCATAGCCAGTGCTTTGGCATTTTTAACAATCTGCTCGCCATATTTTTTAAATGCTGCAGTTGACGCCTCTTTCAAAGCAACCGCAATTGCTGCCGTCTGATTATCATGCGGCCCGCCTTGCAACCCCGGGATAATCGCCGTCTCAATTCTCTTTGGCAAATCAGGATTTTTCTTCAATCCCTTTTCCGTTACCATAATAAGCGCTCCGCGCGGACCCCTAAGCGTTTTATGAGTCGTAGTTGTGATAATATGCGCGTATTCCACTGGACTCGGATGCACACCCGCGATAATTAAACCCGTGATATGCGAAATATCCGCCATCAAATACGCGTCAACCGTCTCGGCAATCTGCGCGAAATGTTTAAAATCAATTTTCCGCGGATAAGCAGTAAAACCGCAGATTAAAAGTTTTGGTTTTTCCTTCCTCACTTGCCTCTCAATCTCATCATAATCAAGCATCTCGGTCTTTTCATCCAGTGTATAGTGAGCAAAAGTAAAAAGCCTCCCTGACAACCCAAGCTTATGTCCATGCGTTATATGCCCACCATACGCAAGTGACAACCCCATCAACTTCTCCCCGTTTTCGAGAACTGCCAAATAAACAGCAGAATTCGCCGGCGACCCCGACAAAGCCTGTACGTTCACATACGGCACACCAAACAATTTTTTCGCCCGCTCCTGGCACAGCATTTCAACACTATCAATAACCGCATTCCCCTGATAATACCGCCTCCCGGGAAACCCTTCAGAATATTTATTGGTCAGCACACTCCCCAAAGCCTCCATCACAGCGCGGGATGTATAATTCTCCGAAGGAATCATCTCCAGGGCGTCTCTCTGCCTCTTCTCTTCCTGCTTTATGAGTGTATAAATCTGAGGATCTGTTTTTTTGAGGTAATTCATTACACTTACTATACAAGCTAAACTTGAGTTTTGCAATAATCAAAACTCTTTGTATTTTAATCCAATATTGATACCGCCGCCGGAGCAGGTTTTCAACCTGGTCCGGAACATTCCGGAGCAAGTTGCAAACTTGCTCCGGCTAGATTAACTCACAAGTCACTATGCAAGAGAACTACTATCCTTGGCTACTGCCTTGTTGTTGTTGTGAAAGCTGCTGTTCTCTTATAGTTTGTTGCACTTTCTGCCAGTTGACTGCCTTTTGCACATAGCTCTCCGCCTCTTTTGGGTTTGTTTTCCCATGGTACAGCGTATGATCATTAGTAGACGTTAATTGTATCTGCGCAATGCGCCATCAATCCAAAATGTCCGCCTTCCCGCATTTCTCTAAGTTTTAAGGCATCATGTAATTCATCAGAACCACCTCTGCCCCAATGGAGTGTTGGATCTTGATTTATTTTGAAAATAGAATGTTCAGCTAGAGTGTTAATTGATATTCTTACGTCTTCAGGAGTACCATTCCCACTATCTAATCTTTGCACTGCTTCGTACATAGGTACTAACGACGGCTCGGCTTTCTCAGATTTTGCACTATCTGGTGCTAAAGGCAACGGTATGTCTAGTCTTCTTTCGTCCTTAAATTTTTTCTATGCTCCCGAGAAAAAATTTTGCTTAATTTCATTCGGCAGGTCTTGCGAAGCCTTTTTGAGAAATTTAGAGGCATCAAGAATTTCTATGTAAACTGGTCTGTTTTTTTTGGTAAAATGAATTATCACGTCCTGCGCTTGCTCAGCATAGTCTATAGACTCCCGCGATAGCCATACATTCAGCACATCATCTTCTTTTTCATATTCAAATTTCGGATAAGCGTCACTTGCTTGTTTTTTCTTCATAATATCTCCCTTTCTCGGCAGGATAAAATGTAATTATAGTAATTATACCATTCTCAATTTTAAACACAACTCGCAGTACATGAGTTCTGTCAAAAGATTTTGATGCAATAATTTTTGGTTTATCAGACTCTGTATCTTCATGCTCCGGATCGTCAATAACAGTAAGAACTTGTTCGCGAGAAATTTTAACTCCCATTTTTGCAAGCTTTTCAAACTTTCCCAAAGCATGTTTTGTAAAAATAATTTTACTTTTAATCTTCACTTCTCTTTCTCCAAATCCAAAAAAGTATATTCATAATTCTCCCATTCTCCATCCTGCTTAAAAATAACTTTTTTAAACCCCGAATACTCCGGGAAAAAGGTGTCAGCGCTATAGTCGCCTTTGACTATCGTCAAATACAACCTGTCAACCAGATCTTTTTTCATAGCCTCCGCGTATATCTGCCCCCCGCCAAAAATAAAAACCTCCCTCTCCCCTTTGTCATTCAGGATGACATTGCGGGCTTTTTCAATAGCATCTTGCAAAGAATGAACAACTATTGTCCCCTCTTTTTTATATGAAG
>OBEQ010962298.1_pt1 | contig 10607 bp, 10 predicted proteins | sample 1670901 | NCBI WGS metagenome assembly OBEQ01 (sample SAMEA104232315, study PRJEB22302) | groundwater metagenome | biome: forest; feature: aquifer; material: groundwater | place: USA | collected 2011-08-07 | depth 5.4 m | reverse complement strand
GGGCGATCTCACGCCAGCGGAATTCGCCCACGCCGAGTTAGCGTTACACAGCTCTACGACCCAAGGACTCTACTTGCCAGGGGCCTAGAGAATGGGGGAAGGGCACAAATTATTGACTCTAACATAACGCTCAACAAGGTTGTTGTCAAACAAATAGAAGACCTCCAAACGGTCGGTCAATTATAACATTTATAAAACAGGTGCATCGGAGAACCCGTCGTCATGGCTAGGAGTGGTCGGGGTCCCAGTCGGCGAGGGAGACGGCACTGTAGAGCCGGGCGTGGCCGAGCTCAAGCAGGCGGTTATTGAGAAACAGCTCCGGGCCGTCGGCGGGAACCAGATACACGTCGCAGAGATAGCGGTCCCATTTGTCCGGCTTGGTCGTGGTGACCACGAGCCGCCGGGCCTGGCGCACCTGGGTTTGGACGTAGCGCGTGGCTGCGTCGCCGGCCGGTGTGCCGCGCTCGGGACAGTCGATGCCGCGCAGGCGCAGCTTCTCGCGCCGCCACTGGGTTCCGGTTAGATGGACGAGCGTCCAGAGCGTGTCGCCGTCGACGACGCGCTCGATCTGCGCGTTGTAGGTGTAGAGCTGCGCAGGCGTGGCGTCCGCAGCGCGAGTGAGCGTGCCGTCGGTGCTAGCGCGCACCAGATCCCCCGGCTGCCACCGATGCGCCTCGGAGGGCGAGAGCGCGCGGAGTTCATCCCGCGAGAGGTCGTCGTGTTCTGCGCGCGAGGCCAGTTGCTGCTGTAGCTTCGTCGGCAAACTGAGCAGCTCGACGTGATGCGACCAGCCCAATTTTCTCGCGGGCGAGAAAATCTTGTGTTGTAGATAGAGCGCTTTCATCCGATGTAAATTGCACAGCGAGAACCCGGCGCCAAAACGTGTGGTCAGATCTGCGGAGAGGCGCGCCACCAGCCGCCCGCCGTACGCGGCCCGGGTGCCGCCGCCCTGCTCCACCTCGACGATGCGCTTGCCGATTTCCCAATACATCCGCATGACGCCAACGCGCGTCTGCGTGTAGAGCGCGGCGATTTCGTTGAGCAGCGTCTGATAGCTGCGGGCTGGGGCGGGCATGGGCTTATTGTAGACCACACGAGGCAGACGAAACAATCCGCGGGGAAATAAATAAGGAATTCCGGAGAGATTGCAAAACCGAGCACCCTACACAAACCGGACTTTCACTTTCGCGTCAGGCGGCCACCTGGTGCAAGACTTCGGAGGTCAATGAAATCCGATCTGGCGGCGCTTCGACGGCGGGGGCTCCACCAAGTTCCTGATGGCATCCAGAATTTCTCGGATCGCCTTGTCATGGGTGCCGACTCGCGCTTCCAATTCAGCCAGCTGTTTCGCCAGCTCACGATGCGTCGTGAGCATGTCCCGCGGCCGGGCGAAAGCACGCATAATGGCGATGTTGACGAGGATTGCCCTCTTGCTTCGCAGAACACTCGAGAGCATAGCCACGCCATGCTCGGTGAAGACACGGGCTGGCTTGCGCCTGCCGCCGTGGAAACTTGATATTCCAATCTGGAATATCAAGTCCTGCCACTCGCGCGTTGTCAAGACAAACGAGAAGTCGTCGGGAAAGCGATCACGATTGCGATTGACGGCTTTATTCAAGTTGGATGTCGTCACGCCGTAGAGGCGGGCTAATTCACTGTCCAGCATGACCTTGTGGCCGCGGATGAGAAGAATGCGCTGATCAATGCTTTCAAGCGGGATAGCGGAGATTCGATGCGCCATTTCTGACAGCCATACCAAACCGCAAGGCGCATGTCAACGGGTTGGGGCAAGAGAGCCAAGACAAAGGGGCGCGGGCTGTGCTATCATCGGTTTTCGACGTCACCCATGCCGACGACCATACTTCCACGAGCGCACCTGCACGCCCTGATTCGCCTGCTCAAGCGTCAGGGCGTGGATTATGCCGACGTGCGTTTCGAACGGTTTGCCCACGAAAATTTGATCGTCGAGGATGGCCAGGTACGGACGATCAGTCTGCGCGAAAGCGCCGGGACCGGCGTGCGCGTGCTGATCCATGGCTCGTGGGGATTCGCCTCAACCCCACATCTGAGTTCGACGAACCTCAAGCGCGCCGCCAGCCAGGCCATCGCCATCGCCAAGGCCTCCGCCTCGCTCAATAAAAAAGCCGTCCGCTTGGTGCCCGTCGCCCCGGCGAAAGCCATCTATCGCTCACCGTACCAGATTGATCCGTTTGACGTTCCGCTCTCCAAAAAACTCGACTACTTGCTCTGGGCGAACACAACGCTGCTGGGCCCAAAAATCATCAAGCGGGCGACGAGCCACATGGATTTTTACAAACGCGCCAAACTCTTCGTGTCCACGGAAGGCGCGCAGATCGAACAGCATCTGATCGAAAGCGGCGCGGGGCTTGAGGTCGTCGCCCAGCAAGGCAATGAGGTGCAAACCCGCAGCCACCCGAATTCCCATCACGGCGCGCTGGCCCAAGCCGGGTTTGAATACGTCAAGCAGCTGGATTTAGTCGGAGGTGCTGCGACCATTCAACGCGAAGTGTTGCAGCTGCTCAGCGCACCCGCGCCGAAAGCCGGGACGACCACGCTGGTTCTGCACCCCACCCAAGTGGTCATGCAGTTGCATGAATCCTGCGGGCATCCCACGGAACTGGATCGCGTGCTCGGACAAGAACTGAGTTATGCTGGCGGGAGCTTTCTCACGCCGGATCGGCTGGGCACATTTCAGTATGGCTCACCGCATGTAACGATTGTCGCGGATGCCACGGCTCCTGGCGGCGTGGGGACGTTTGGATTTGATGATGAAGGCGTGCCGGCACAACGCGTGGAACTCGTGCATCGGGGCATCTTCGTCGGCTATCTGAATTCGCGCGAATCGGCGGCGCGGCTGCAGCTGCAGGCCAGCGGCGGGGCCATGCGCGCCGAGTTGTGGGACGTGCCGCCGCTGGTGCGGATGACGAATGTGAACTTGGAGCCGGGCGAGGCGACGCTGGAGGAACTGCTGCAGGGCATCAAGCACGGGTATCTGCTCTCCACCAACAAAAGCTGGTCGATTGATGACCGGCGGCTCAATTTTCAATTTACGACGGAGATCGGGTGGGACATCACCAACGGCAAACTCGGCGGCATCGTGAAAAATCCGCTGTATACCGGCATCACGCCGAAATTCTGGGGCCGCTGCACCGGCGTGACGAATCCGCAGACGTGGCAATTCTGGGGCGTGCCCAATTGCGCGAAAGGCGAGCCGATGCAGCTGATGCACGTGGGCCACGGCGCGCCGTACGCGCGGTTTGACGGCGTGTCTATCGCCCCGGCTCGTTGACTTAGATGATCGGACACACACGCTTACTTGAGACGTTACGCAAACTCGTCAAACAGTCGAAGGCCGATGCGACGACTATCTGCGCGCAAGCCGAAACGTATCGGGTCTCGCGGTTTGCCTACGAGGCGATTCACCAGGACCTCATACAAGAAAGCGTGAGCGTGCACATCAAAGTTGTGCGCGAGCGGCGTGTCGGCGTCGCGGTCACGGATAATTTGGAACCCGCCGCGCTCAAGCGCGCGCTGGCGGCGGCGATGGAAATCGCCAAGCACGCGCCCCCCAGCAAACTCCTGCCTCCCCTGCCAGGCGCGTACGAGCAGATCAGCACCAAAGATCACGCGGCGCAGACGGCCAAGACCGACGCCGCGGACACGGTCAAAGATCTCAAGCGGCTGTTTCAGTTTTGCAAGGGCGTCGACGCCAGCTTGGCCGGCTCCATCGCGTTTGGCGAAGAGGAAAGGGCCGTGGTCAACTCCGCGGGGGTCGCCTGCTATCACGCCGCCACCGCCTCCGGCGCGAAACTGGTGACGATGTACCGCAAGCTCTCCGGGTTTGCCAGCGGCGTACACCGACGGCTCGACCAGTTGGATCTGGACACGTTGCTGGAACGCTCGCTCAAACAATGTCTGCACCGCCAGGATCCCATCACGCTGCCGGTGGGCACGTACGAAGTCATCCTCGAGCCGGAAGCCGTCGCGGAGCTGGTCATGTGGCTGGGGTATATCGCGTTTGGAGCGAAGAGTTTTCAAGAGAGAACCAGCTTCCTCTCGGGGCGGATCGGCGAACGCGTGATGGGGAAATCGGTGACCATCGCAGATGACGGCAACAACCCCGACGGCTTGGCGCTGCCGTTTGATTGCGAAGGCGTTCCGAAGCAGCGCGTCTCTTTGATTGATCGCGGCACCGCTGCCGGCATTGTCTATGACACGACCTACGGCTTGCTCTACGGCCATCCCTCGACCGGCCATGCCCTCTACGCCGAGGACACCGACGGGCCGATTCCGCTGCATCTGTTCATGGAACCCGGCGCCGCACGCCGCGAGGAGCTGATTCGTGGCTGCGAACGCGGCGTGCTGATTCCGCGCGTGCATTATGTCAGCGGCTTGCTCAACCCTCCGGAAGCGCTCATGACCGGTTTGACCCGCGAAGGCGCGTTTCTGATCGAACACGGAAAACTCAAGGCGCCCATCACGACGATGCGTTTCACGCAGAGCCTGCTGGAAGCCTTTAGCCATGTGCGGGGCATCTCGCGGGAACGCCAGCTCGTCGCCGATCCCATGCAAGACGGCTGCACGGTGATGCCCACGATGCATCTGGCGAAATTCCGCTTGACCGGCCAATCCCAGGACGATGAGACGACTGACTCTTGAGACCGCCGCCGTGCTGGGCGGACTGCTGGCGGCGGGCTGCTCGACCCTCGAACCGCTGCGGCTGCCGCGATTGCACTGCACGCCCCCGACTTCCGGCGTGTTGGATGACGGCTACAACGATGCCGCCGGCGTCCTCCATATCCACACGACCTATTCGCATGATGCGCACGGCCTCTTTGCCGATGCGGTGCGCGTCGCGAACGACCAGCACCTGCAGTTCATGATTTTCTCTGAGCATAACAATCTGCAATCGCTGCGCGACGGTAATCAGGGCTGGCATGGCGCGGTGCTTGCGCTCATCGGCATGGAAATCTCCACCAAAAGCGGCCACTATCTCGCGCTGAACGTGAAAGACGAGCTCAACCGCGAGCATATGACGACGCAAGCCATCATCGACGCGGTCAATCAACAAGGGGGGTTCGGGTTCATCGCGCATCCCTACTACGCGCGAGCGCGCTGGAGAGATTGGACCGTCACCGGCTACACGGGGATCGAAATCTACAACGTCGCCCACGACACGCTGGAGGAAAACAAGCTGCAGCTCGCGTTGTGGACTCTCCTGTCCCCGCCGGAACCGTTTTATTTCTCCATCCTCGATCGTCCCCATGATGCTCTTGCGACTTGGGATGAGTTAATCCGCTTGCATGGCCACGTCGTGGGGATCGGCTCGACGGACGCGCATGAATTTCATGTGATGGGCATTAAATTTGCTCCGTATGAGGACATGTTTCTCATGGCGCGCACCCATGTGCTCATCCGCGAGCCGACCGTCAACGCGGACGCGGTGTATGATGCGCTCAAGCGGGGCCACGCCTACGCGTCGATTGAACTGTTGGCGGACGCGCGGGGATTCACGTTTTTCGCCAACGATCGGACGCACGTCTTGGGGATCATGGGGGACAACGTCCCGCTGACGCAGCGCCTACAGCTGACCACCGTGCTTCCGGCCGCCGGCCAAATGGCGTTGTACAAAGACGGCAGCCGGGTCGCCGCCACCACGGGGCAGTTCTGGCATGTCGCCGTCACAGAACCCGGGACGTATCGAGTCGAGGTCTACCGCCACAACAAACCGTGGATTTTTTCTAATCCGATCTACGTCGGACCCACACGCGCGGCGACCGCGCCAGAGACTCCTCCTCCATCATCAACCGACAGCGCCACGCCGCCCACACCCCCACCACAGCCATGATCGCATCGTCTCCATGTTGCCGGTGGCGGCTTCGCCTCGTCATGATACTAGGCATCGCAACCGTGTGCGGGTGCGCGCACATCCCCGCGGCCCCTCGCGCCGCTGCTCCGCTACCGCTGCCGGATGCCCTCGCGGCGTACTACGATTATCCGCATGCGCAAATCCAGGCCATCCGCACGCTGGTAGAAGACGCCGGGGCGTTTCGGGTCTGGCGTATTCAATTCCCGCTCTCGGCCCCGGCTGATTTGGAACCGACGGAACCGGTGGTGGAACTGGAATGGTATGAAACGGCCGCCCCAGGCCATCGGCCGGCGATTCTCTTCAACCCGATTCTTGGCGGCGACTATCCGATCGAACGCGGGATGTGCCGCTTTTTCGCCAGCCATGGCTTTCATGTGGCCCTGGTGCACCGCAAAACGCTGAAGGTGTCTCCAGACAAGCCGGTCAGCCATCTGGAACTGTTGTTGCGCCAAGGCGTCATTCGCATTCGCCAGGTCGTGGACTGGATGCAAACACAGGACCGCGTCGACCCGCAACGCCTCGGGAGTTTTGGCTTGAGCATGGGCGGCATCGTCAGCGTGATCACGGCGGCAGTGGAGCCACGCTTCCGCTGCCATGTGGTGGCGCTGGCCGGTGGCAGCATTCCGGATATTGTGATCAGCTCACACGACAAACTGCTGGCCAAACCCCGCACACGGTATTTGGAGCACAACCATCTCTCGCTGCACGAGTTTGACCAGCAGCTGCGCCAGGCCATCAAGAGCGATCCCATCACCTTAGCGCCGTATGTGAAGACGGATCACCTGTTTCTGATGCTGACGATGTTCGACCGCACGATCGGCCGCGCCAACGTCCTGCGCTTGTGGCGCGCCCTCGGCAAACCCGAGGCCGAGTTCATTCCCACCGGCCACTACACCGCGTATCTCTATTTGCCCTACCTGAAACGCCGAAGCCTGGCGGCGTTCCGCCACTATCTTGAGCCGTCATAAGGAAGCGCTTCCTCGCGACGCACGTCGCCCCTCTCGCCAGCGTCCCGTGGAGATCGGGTCTACTGACTGACGCAGCCGCCTGAGGGACTTTTTCCTTGTTCTCGTCGAGGACTCCTTCCTATAATAGAGGGGTCATGGCACTCACCACAATTCTGCTCGCCAAACCCCGGGGCTTTTGCGCCGGCGTCGACCGGGCCATCGAAGTCGTCGAGCAAGCGCTGGAGCTGTTCGACAAGCCGGTCTACGTCCGCAAAGAAATCGTGCACAACCCCCACGTGGTGCATGCCCTGCGGGCCAAGGGGGCGGTGTTCGTGGAAGAACTCACCGAAGTCCCGGAAGGCGGCACGGCGATTTTCAGCGCCCATGGCGTTTCGCCGGCGGTCCATCAGCTGGCCAAATCCAGACGGCTGCGCGTGATTGACGCCACCTGCCCGCTGGTCACCAAAGTCCACATCGAGGCCAAACGGTTTGCGAGGGAGGGCTACTCGATCCTGTTGGTCGGCCACGGCGGGCACGACGAGGTCATCGGCACCACCGGCGAAGCCCCGGAGGCGATCCTGCTTGTGCAAAACGTGGAGGAAGCCGCGCGCGTGCAGGTCCGCCACCCGGACAAGGTTGCGGTCATCACGCAAACCACGCTGAGCGTCGATGACACCAAGGCGATTTTGGACGTGTTGCGGAGCCGCTTTCCGAATGTGGTCACGCCCACGAAAGATGATATTTGCTACGCGACGCAAAACCGCCAGAACGCGGTCAAGGCCATCACACAGGACGCCGAAGTGATCCTGGTCATCGGCGCGAAAAACAGCTCCAACTCCATCCGGTTGGTGGAAGTGGCCACCGACGCGGGCCGGCGCGCCTACCTGATCAACGACACGTCGGAAATTGACCCCGCGTGGTTTGCGGGGATTTCGTGCGTCGGCGTGACCTCCGGCGCTTCGGCTCCCGAGCATCTCGTGCAAGAAGTGGTCGCGTATCTGAAACGGCTGGGCGCGACCCGCGTGGAAGAACGGGAACTGACCCAAGAAAACGTGAGCTTTGGTCTTCCGGTCGAACTGGTGCAGCTGGCCCCGGGCGCGGCGCCGCGCCCGTAAGTCCCACAGCATCCTTGCGCATGAAACATCTCACAGACTATCTCTGGTTTAACACCCACCAACGGCATGATCTGATCAAGATCACCGACATGATCGAAGATCTCGTCAAACAAAGCGGCGTGAAAGAAGGGCTCTGTTTGGTGTCGGCGATGCACATCACCGCCGCGATTTGGGTCAATGATGACGAAGAGGGGTTGTGGGAAGATTTCTGGGCGTGCCTGGAACGGCTCGTCCCGTACCGGAAGGACTACAAGCACCATCTCACGGGCGAGGATAACGGGGACGCGCATTTGAAGCGCACGCTCGTGCATCATCAAGCCATTCTGCCGATCACCAACGGCACGCTTGATTTAGGCCCGTGGGAACAAATTTTCTATGCCGAGTTCGACGGCAGCCGCAAAAAGCGCGTCGTCGTGAAAATCCTCGGCGATTAAAAAAACGGTAAAAACGAGAGCATGAATATGAAAGAAGCCTATGCCGACTTCATTAAGCGCCTTACCCATCTCATTAAGAAGAACCCACATCTTATCAATACAACTCTGAGCAATATTTTTACAATGCGACTTATTGGAAACAAGACTCACGGAGACTTGGCTGAAATCGGCATTGCGGAATTTGTGAATCAATATATGTATGACTTTAAGTCCTTGCATGTTGGAAAGGATTTATTTAGAGCAAAAGAGCATGAAGAAGATATCCAGATCATTGATGAGATCCATAACATCAATTTCACCATCAGCATTAAGGCATACGGAGATGGGCCGCTTCAACTCTCAACCGACAAACATTTTAAAATGTTCCCAAGATTGAAGTCGGTGGCAAAATCTACCTTTCGTCATCCTGAAATCAACGTTCTTTTCAATGATCCTGCGTTTAGCGAATTCGGGAATATAAATGTCCTACCTTTAATCTACGATGAAAAGAAAAAGCGATGTAATATCATGGTTTTTGACTTCGATAAAGCGAGACATGATACGACAGAAATTAAATATGAGCAGGATGGGCACGGTAGAAAACATCCCACCTTCCGTTTCTATGACAAGCGAGGCGGGTATATCTGTGAGGTTCGGTATGGAGATGCGAGAGCCAATGCTCTCCAGCGAGGCTTATGGACTCACACCAGAAATGCGCTGAAATACTTTACAAGTGTTACAAATGGATGGATCGATTATTCTGCCAATCCCTTGCTTGTGAAAGTATTTTCCCATGCACTCCTTTCGACAACATCGGGTCATGAAGCTGCACTGAACGTATTAAAAACCGATATTCAAACTCAAAAGGATCAATCGAAACTAAGAGAATAATCCTATGCAGTTATCACTTTTTCCAGAAATTACCGTCGAATGTCCATACACGGAAGGTGTCAAATATGCGGGGTCAAAACTTCGGCTTCTTCCGTATATTCTTAGACTCGTTCATAAGGTACAACCCCACACAATTTTTGATGGCTTTACTGGTACCACACGAGTTGCTCAAGCTTTTGCGCGAACAGAACATCGAGTTATTACAAACGACGTGGCGCTATGGTCGAAGATCTTCGCTCTTTGCTATTTCAAGAATAAGAGGCCAATAGGTTACTACCAAAAACTAGTTAACCATCTAAACGCGCTTCCCGGTAAGGATGGCTGGTTTACCGAACACTACGGAGGACTCCCGAACGGAGGGTCTTCAGTTCAACTAGACGGACTAAAGAAGCCTTGGCAAATTCATAACACAAGAAGGCTCGACGCGATTCGTGATGAGATTGATAATTTGAAACTAGGCGAAGTTGAAACTGCAACACTACTGACAAGTCTGATTTTAGCCCTTGATGAGGTTGACAGTACACTGGGACATTATGCCTCGTACCTAAACGACTGGTCGCCACGCTCATACAATAAGATGAAACTTACAGTGCCAAACTTTATTGATTCACCACAAGAACACGAAGTCTATTGCGATGACATCTTTAAAGTCCTCAAACATGTTCATGCCGATTTAGCTTACTATGATCCCCCTTATGGCTCGAATAACGAGAAGATGCCCCCTTCCCGCGTAAGATATGCTGCCTACTATCATCTTTGGACGACCATTTGCCTAAATGATCGCCCCCCTCTTTTTGGAAAGGTAAAACGTCGGATTGATTCGTCTGACGAAGTGGCTAGTTCGGTATTCGAGGAATACAGGAAGAACGACCAGGGTAGATTTATTGTTGTGGATGCTATTGAACGTTTGCTGACAGAAACGCGGTCTCGTTTTGTGATTCTCTCATATAGTTCTGGTGGACGGGCGACTGCGGAGCAATTGCACGAACTCTTAAATAAATTTGGCAAAACGATTGAGTGCGTGAAGGTCGACCATCGGCGCAACGTCATGGCTGACATGCGTTGGACACATGAATGGGTGCGCGAAGATGAAGCGGAGAATCAGGAATATCTTTTCTTGATTGAAAAAAAGTAATGGAATTATTATTAGAATTGACTCCACCCCTCATTAATCCTGACCTTCCCCGAAAAGCTGCTCCAGACTGAATTCATGATAGGCCGTGCGCGCCGCCAGCGTTGTGCCGTTCGCGTTGGCCACGCGCATCAGCGGCCAGGCGAAGATCACGCTTTGCACATTGGAACCCGGCGCAATCAACCCAGCGATGCGCTGTGCTGCATCCAGATCGATCTT
>OBEQ012914208.1_pt1 | contig 10608 bp, 11 predicted proteins | sample 1670901 | NCBI WGS metagenome assembly OBEQ01 (sample SAMEA104232315, study PRJEB22302) | groundwater metagenome | biome: forest; feature: aquifer; material: groundwater | place: USA | collected 2011-08-07 | depth 5.4 m | reverse complement strand
TTTCAGGGAGAATACAGCCTTTTGACCCCCCACCTTACCTCCCCCGCAAGGGGGGGGGAAGAAATTTGCAAAACTTCAGTCAGGACCTATTTTTTTTAGCAAACTGTCGATACGCCATCAAATAACTTTTTGCGGCAACGGGGGCATTCCATCCCGATTTGGCGGTTGAATGATCAAATACGATCTCTGCAGCCCGTCGAAACTCACCCCCCATGGATCTCAAGGCCTTTATAGATTCATCTGATGGAAGGAGGGAAAGGAAATAGGGGAAACGGGATTTAAAAGCGTAAGCCGTGAACGATTCCGGGAATATTCCAATCGCATGTATCAAATCATATTCTATTTTTCTGGATGTCCTCAAAATAAATATATAAGATTTGGCCTGATATTCAAAAAGTTCCCGCTCCGTGAAAGATTTCGATTTTTCTTTATAGACATTCAGACGATGGACCACGACGCGGCTTCCCAGCGGTTCGCTCTGATAGACATGCGAATTGGAGATCGACACGAAATCGACGGAAATATCTGAAACTTTTGCAATCGCCTTCAACAATTCGCAGGCGAAGCGGCCGGTCTTTCCGCCCAGAGGAGGAAACGCATGGTGAAGCATCAAAATCCGAAATGGTTTTTTGTCCACGGTGGATTGCATATCAGAAGGATATAGTCCTGTCGATCAGCTTGACACGCACCGCCGGTCGTGTTCCCATACCTTCCCGATGTCAGACCTCCAACCCATCTGGAATGCCGTTGAAACGTATCAGGGGGAAGGCGTCAAACATTTTGATCTGCCTTTCTATCGAGTCCAGTTTTATAAAGGGGCGATGGAAATTCCTCTGGTCGCGTTTTTCCCTAAGAACCCATCTCCGCTTTCTTCGGGCCGCATGGAGGAATTTCAGCAACTTCTTTCTGGTATGGGGCTTGAATTAGAATGTGTTGAAGAGGAAAATAACTACAAAATCAATACGTCTGACACCAAGTTGTATATGGGAAGAATGACCGGCGAGGCGTTAAAACTTCACGCGCCAAGAATCGCGGAAAAAGGGTTAGAGGCGTTCAGCAAGATTGTGAATTTTTATTTTTCGTTTCATGGAGGAACAGAATGAACGATACCGGCAAAAACGGCGGGACCGGAACCAAAGGCAAACTCTATCTCGTGGGGTTTGGCCCCGGCGATCACGATCATTTGACCTTTCGAGGGAAAGCCGCGATTGGCGAAGCGGAAGTTGTGATCGGCTATCGGACATACATTCTTCTCGTCAAGGAATTAATCGAAGGAAAACAAGTCATTTACACAGGGATGACCGAAGAGCTTGCGCGGGCTCGGAAGGCCATCGAGCTGGCGTATGAAGGCAAAAAGGTCGCTCTGATTTCGAGCGGGGATGTAGGGATTTACGGAATGGCCGGACCTTGTTTCGAGCTTCTCAAGGAACGGGGATGGTCGCCGGAGAAGGACATTGAAGTGGAAGTTGTTCCCGGCGTGACGGCGCTAACGTCCTGCGCCGCAGTTCTCGGCGCGCCTCTGGTCCATGATTTTTGCGCGATTTCTCTATCGGATCTTTTAACCCCTTGGGATGTCATCGTGCAACGAATCGAAGCGGCGGCCAAAGCGGATTTTGTCGTCGCTCTATACAATCCCAAAAGCGGGCGCCGGACACGTCAGATTATTGAGACACAGAAAATCTTGTTGAAATATCGCTCGCCGCAGACACCGGGCGGACTGGTCAAATCTTGTAAACGGGACATGGAAAAAATCATCGTGACAGATCTGGCGGACATGCTGAACCACGAGATTGGAATGTTAACGACCGTGTTGATCGGGAATTCAAATTCTTACCGATATCTTGACTACATCATTACGCCTCGGGGATATAAGAACAAGTATGATCTTGGGACAAGTGAGGTTCGAGAAGGGCAGAAGCCGGGGGTTTCGCTGAGGACTGATATTCGGCGAGAACCGACAAACAATTCTAACCTCGTGACAGAAAAGAAAGGTTCCCCCCATCCCAGCCTTCCCCCTCAAGGGGGGAAGGGGGAAAACAGTTGGGGAACGCTGTATGGCGTTGGCGCAGGGCCGGGGGATCCGCAACTGCTGACGGTGCGGGCGAGCCGGATCATCAACAAGGTTGACCATGTATTTTATCCGTCTTCCAGCGGAACGGATGAGAGCATGGCGCTCAACATCATCGAGCCATACTTAAAGGCGGGGGTCGCGTTTCACACGCTTTTTTTCCCGATGACCAAAGACCGGCAGGAACTGGAACAATCCTGGAACACGGCGGCCGACAAAGTCGCCGAGATTTTGTCTCAAGGCAAGGACGCGGTGTATATCACACTTGGGGATCCGATGATCTACAGCACTTATTTTTATTTGCTGAACACGATAAAAATCCGTCATCCGGAAATCTCGTGGGAGACCATTCCCGGGATCAGTTCGTATCAGGCGGCGGCGAGTTTTATCGATTCGGCGATTTCCGAGGGCAAGGACAGAGTCGCGTTTATTCCCGTGAATCGGGATGTCAGTAATATTCGAGACGCGCTCGATTCTTACGATACGATCGTGCTCTTCAAGGTCGGCTCGAAATTGCCCAAAGTGCTCGACATTCTCGAAGAAAAAGGGCTCATAGACCAAGGGACGCTATTTAGTTATTTAGGGACGCCGGAACAAACAGTGGAGCGGGATTTGCGGAAAGTCAAAAGGGAGAAAATCGGGTATATGTCGCTGTTGATTGTTAAAAAGAAAAAATCTGTGTCGGTTGAAGAAGAAGAGACGGAAGATATGCAAGGCATAACAATGCCGTTTGTTGCACCTGTGAAATAGGGCCTTCAATACCCCCCATCCCTGCCTTCCCCCTCAAGGGGGGAAGGGGTCAAGGACAAATCTGGCGGAGTCGTTCGTAGGCGTAAATTCCCGTGGTGTGGCCGTCGCTCCAGTTGATCTGGATGGCATAGCGGCCGACGAGGGCGATTTTGAGGGGGCGGACGTCGTCTGGAACGCTCTTAGGGTCTAACAAATTTTCTCCAGTCAATTCATGCACGCAGGAAGCGCAAGGACATTTGAGGCGTAAATATTTTGCCGGGTAGACGCTCTCATGGCCGTCTTTCCATATGATTTTCACATCATGCAAATTGGCGCGCGTAATTTCGAGGGGGGTTTGGGAGGGATCCGGGTCCATCTGATTTTTTTTTAGAACGTGAGTTTCACCTCCGCCGACGCGCCGCTCATGTTTTGAATGCTCACATGGGCGGCGAGATCCTCCGCCGCGTGCATGAAAGCTTTCGCATAAGGTGATTCCGGATCCGAAATCAAGAGCGGTTTGCCTCTGTCAGAAGCCATCCGTATATCTGTCGCCAGCGGAATTTCTCCCAGAAAAGGAATATCAAGGTCAACTGCCGCGCGGCGCGCGCCGCCATTGCCGAAGATTTCCTCCCGGTCGCCGCAATGTTTGCAGACGAAATAACTCATGTTTTCGATGATGCCGAGAAGTGGGCATTTCAGTTTTTGGAACAGCAGGATGGCTTTCTGCGCGACCTTCAGAGCCCCCTCCTGCGGCGTGGAAACGACGACCGCGCCGGTCAGCGGAATTTTCTGGCAGAGGGACAATTGTATATCGCCGGTACCGGGCGGAAGATCGACGATCAAATAATCCAATTCACCCCATTCGACATTGCCGAGAAATTGCGTGATCATCTGGATCAGCATCGGACCTCTCCAGATGACCGCTTGGTCTTCTTGCAGGAAAAATCCCATCGAAATAATTTTGACGCCGTATTGGACCGGCGGGATGAGGTGGCCCCCGTCAAGAACTTGCGGTCCTTCCTTTATGCCCATGATCATGGGAATGCTTGGGCCGTAAATATCGGCGTCCATGAGACCGACCCGCGCGCCCATTTGAGAGAGGGCGAGCGCGAGATTGGCGCTGATTGTGGATTTTCCCACACCGCCTTTGCCGCTCGCCACAGGGATAACGTTAAGGACCCCGGGGATAAGCTGGTTTTTAATTTCGGATCGGGAGGGCCGGACTTGGGATGTCATGTTGACGTCGACGGACGTGACGCCCGGGATTTTTGAAACATACTCGGATGCATCGGATTTAAATTTCTCGCGAACGGGACAGGCGGGGGTCGTCATCTCGATGGTGAAAGCGACTTTGCCGCCGTCGATTTGGATGTCTTTCACGAAACCCAAAGAAACGATGTCCTTGTGGAGGTCGGGGTCCTCGATGTTGCGGAGGGCGGTCAAGACAGCGGATTCAGTAACTGCGGCAGGCATGGCTAATTCATTTCCCCCCATCCCAGCCTTCCCCCTCAAGGGGGGAAGGGGTGACTGTTGCGATGGAGCCGTCCGGCGCGGCTACTTGCAAAACAGTTCCCGGAGAAGCGGCGTTCTTAGTCACCATTGCCAACGCCACGGATTTGGAAAATTTTAGCGATCGAGCGGCAGATGTAACACGGCCTGACTCTTCCTGATCCTTAAACAGTTTATCGCCCGGCGCTGCCGGAGAACCTTCGATGACAAGACCAACGAGGCGGCGGTTGACGCCGCCGTAAGTTTTGATCCGCGCCACGACTTCCTGGCCGGTGTAACAGCCCTTGGTGAAACTCACGGCGCGACTTTCAAGTGCGGCTTCCTGGGGGAAATGATCTGTGGTGTAGTCGCTGCCGAATTTTGGAATAAAAGCTTCGATCCGCAAAATATCCTGGGCGATGGCGCCCACGGGCCCGCCGGCCAAGGGGCGGGCGGCATTCAACAATTTTTGGAACCAATCGTCCGCCTGGCCGGCAGGAACTCTCACATCCACGCCGGTCTCAAGACACCGGCGGCGGCGGATCGTCACTGTTTCATCCGCTTCGACCCACGAAAATTCCCGATCGGGCGGAACGGCCAATCCCATTACGGACATGAGGTCACTCATTTTCCGGCCGGCCAAATGAAAGAATGCATAGGAAGGCCCTTCATCCTTGATTGACACCTCTTCCATGATGAGGGAAGACTCCAAAAACGTTTTTAAAGGCGCCGCAAGAGAATCATCAACAAGAATATCGAGGCGATTCTGTCCGGCGAGAACCACAATCGGGAATTGGATTTTGCCTTTGGGCGTCAAGACGAGGGACTCGCATCCCTGTCCCGGTTTTAGAGATTTGATATCATTGGATGAGATGTTGTGAATAAAGGAAATCCGATCTTCGCCAGTCAACGTCAAAACAGTCTGCGAAACGGGCGCTACGCCCACCGCCTGATGGACCCAAAGCACTTCCGAACAGGCATCGCCGTATTCCGGGCGAGCCTGCAATGGCGCCGCCATTGCAAGATCCGCCATCAAGCGGGTGAGGACGGATCGTCTTTTTTAAATGACACCGACGTCCCACACCCGCACGTCCCGGCGACTTTGGGGCTCATGATGGTAAATCCGGCGCCCTGATATTTCATGATGAAATGCAGGGTCGACCCATTCAGGAGATCCAAACTTTTGGGGTCGACGATCACGCGGGCGCCTTTATGCTCAAAAAACACATCGGTTGCCTTTGGCTTGTCCATCCTCATCACGTATTCATGTCCGGAACATCCGCCTGCCTTCACTCCCACCCGAAAGGCGTAATCCGCGGGTTTCAGTTTTTGTTCCGTCAAAAAAATTTCAATCCATCTGGCCGCTTCGTCCGTAACTCGAATGAACGGGTTTACCGCAATAGGCGTTGATGTATCCATCAGGAATTCACTTCCCTTGGGCCGTATTTTGGGGCGTCAGCGCTTTTTCGAGCGTTGTCCAGGCCAGAAGCGCGCATTTAACCCGAGCCGGGAAATCAGCCACGCCTTTGAGCGCTTCCATATCCCCAAGTTCTTCATCCGACAATTTATTCTCGCCATGCATCATGGCCTTGATGCCCTCAATATATTTTTGAGCATGATCCCGCCCGTGGCCTTTCAACGCCTCGGTCATCATGGACGCGGAGGCCAGGCTGATCGAGCACCCCTTGCCGTCGAATCGGATGTCCTTCAATGTCTTTCCATCGTAATGCGCCTGAATGCAAATTTCATCTCCACAGAGCGGATTGGATTCGAAAATGTTGATCTCCGGATTATCCAGCGACCCGCGGTTGCGCGGACTTTTGTAGTGATCCAGAATAATTTCCTGATAAAGGCCTTCGAGGCTCATACTTTAAAAATCTCCTTTGCTTTCATAATCCCCTCAACCAAACGGTCGACGTCCTCTTCCGTATTATACAAATAAAACCCGGCGCGCGCCGTCGCCGCGACCTTAAGGTGGTTCATCAACGGCTGGGCGCAGTGGTGGCCCGCCCGAATGGCGACGGCCGAATTGGAATCGAGGATGGTCGCCAGATCGTGGGGATGTATTCCCTCGACGTTGAAAGACACCACGCCCCCTCGTTTTTCGATGTCGACGGGGCCATAGGTTGTAATCCCGTTGATCCGACCCAACTGCTTCATGGCATATTGAGTCAATGTCTTCTCATGAGCGCGAATGGATTCCATGCCGATTCCCAGGAGAAAATCAATCGCGGCGCCAAGGCCGATTCCGTCTGCGATATTGGGCGTGCCGGCCTCAAATTTCCACGGCAGATCGTTCCATGTCGCGGGGTCGAGAAACACCTGCCGAATCATATCCCCGCCGCCATGGAAAGGCGGCATCTGTTCAAGTACGGACCTACGGACATACAGAACGCCGATGCCCGTCGGCGCGCACATTTTGTGGCCGGACAGCGCAAAGAAATCGCAATCGAGGGCGCGGACGTCCACCGCCATGTGAGGGGCGCTCTGTGCGCCGTCGACAAACATGAGCGCGCCGGCAGCGTGCGCCAGTTCCGCAATTTTTTTGACGGGGTTGACAGTTCCGAGAACATTGGAGACCTGCGTCATCGAGACCAGTTTGGTCCGTTTTGACAACACCCCGGCCGCCTTGGAAACATCCAGGGTCCCGTCATTTTCCAACGGCATGTATTTTAACGAAGCTCCCTTTTCTTTGGCCAGGATCTGCCATGGCACCAGATTCGAATGGTGTTCCATTTCGGTCAAAAGGATTTCGTCGCCTTCTTTGAGATTTGCGCGGCCCCACGCATACGCAACCAAGTTGATCGATTCGGTGGCGCCGCGCGTAAATATAATTTCTTCGCGAGCCGACGCGTTGAGAAACGCCCGTACTTTATCGCGCGCCCCTTCGTAAGCGGCGGTGGCCTCTTCGGCCAGCCGGTACGCGCCGCGATGAACGTTCGCATTATAGAATTCATAAAAATGCGTGATGGCCCCGATGACAGCCCGGGGTTTTTGCGTCGTTGCCGGATTATCGAGATACACGAGGCGTTTGCCGTCGAATTGCCGGGACAGGATTGGGAATTCACGCCGAATCGATTCAGGATCAAAGCGGGCAACGGCTTTTTCCGCAGGACTCGACTGCGCCCCACGTTCCGGTTCCGCCTTTTTCAGCGCATAGGCCACTTGAGTTCTCCTTTCAGCCTCTCACGTTTACGCGCGAGTCGGCGATTCGGCCGCGACATCCACCATGACCTGATCGCCTTCAACCTTGACGGCGTACGTCCGCACGGGCGTCACGGCAGGCATGGTGAGAGCCGCGCCGGTTTTGATGTTGAACAGCGCGCCATGCCACGGACACTCGACGGTTTCGCCGTCGATGGCGCCGTCGGAAAGCGACGCTTCTTCGTGCGTGCAGATGTCATCAATAGCGTAGAAGCTGCCGTTCAGATTAAACAGCGCCACTCTGTGTCCCTCAATATCAAACAATTTCCCGGCTCCTGAAGAAACATCCGCCGTTTTTGCCACGAATTTAAATGCCACTGCCCATGCCCTCCCTAAACGTGATCGAGAAAATCAAATTTGGCCTGCAAAGCCCTGCGAACACGTTCTTGAAGAGCCGCCGCCGGCACGCCTTTCAAGACTTCCTCATAAAATCCGAGCACGATCATTTTCCGCGCCAGCGTTTCAGGTATACCGCGACTGCGAAGGTAAAACAACTCTTCCGCGGAAATCTCGCCGATGGTCGCGGCATGTTTGCAGACCACATCGTTGGCCTCGATTTCCAGCGTGGGCACCGAATCCGACCGGGCCTTGTCCGAGAGCAGTATGGTGTGATCGGCCAGAAAGGACTGGGTCTGGTTCGCCGCTTTTTCGACCACAATCCGGCCGCGGAAACAAGATCGGGCATGATCGTCGCAAATACCCTTATAGACGATATTTCCTTCCGTGTGCGGCGCTTTGTGAGTGAGAAGGGTGACAATATCCGATTGCTGCCAGTCGTTGATGTAGTAAAGTCCGAGGAGTTCGCATCGGCCGCCGCTTCCCATCAGATCACAATCAATAAAACCTTTGTTGACTTTCCCTCCGAGTTCCGCCGTCAGCCACGCGACATTCACATCCTTGTATCCAACGGTTTTCTCGCTGGTAAAACTGTATGTATTGGCGTCGAACTGCTGGAGCGACATAAACCGGATCCGCGCGCCGTCGTGCATATAAATTTCGACGACGCCGGACGCCAGACTTTGCCGGGACGCATCGCGGTCGCTCGCGCGTTCTTCGAAATAACTCAGCGACGCGCCCCGATCGAGAACAATCAGGGTATGAGGGAACAACCCGGCTCCCGGCGCGTCCGCAAAGACGAGGCTTCGAAGCGGCACTTCAACATGGACACCAGGCGGTACGTAGAGAAACGTGCCGCCGGCCTGAAACGCATAATGCAGCGCGGTGAATTTTCCATGGGTTGCCGGCCTTACCGTTCCATAATATTTCCGGACCAAGTCCGTATGAACGCGAGCGGCATGGTCAAACCCGCACCAGATGACGCCCTGCTTTTCCAGCTGCGGATCCAATTCAGCATGCACATCTTCAGAATTGTGCTGGACGAGGAGGCCGGACGATTTGGGTCCGAGATCAATCCTGGCGCGAAGAGCCTCCGGGAAAGCCGAGATGCCGCGGCCGGCGACATCAGAGGCGGCGTAAGCCGAGATGCCATCAAACCGGATCTGCCTCAGATCCGTGCGCCGCCATTCCTCATCTTTTCGGGTCGGCATGGGCAGGTTCTGGTAGAGGTCCCAAGCCCGTTTTCGGAATTCGGTCTGCCAGGGAGTTTCGCCGGCGCGCCAATTCAGAAGCGCGGCGAATCCTTCAGCATTCAGTCCTGCCGTGCGAGTGAGTTCAGCGGTTTCCATGTGTGTTATTCCTGTGAAGTCAGTAACGAATCAGCCGCAGGCGCCGGACATTTCGAGTTCAATGAGCCGGTTGAGTTCCACCGCATATTCCATGGGGAGTTCCTTGACGAGCGGCTCAATGAATCCGCGCACGATCATGGTCATCGCTTCGCCTTCGGGCACGCCGCGGCTCATGAGATAGAAGAGCTGTTCATCGCCGATCTTGGAGACCGTCGCCTCGTGGCCGATGGAAACGCGGTCCTCCTCGTTCTCCATGTATGGGAACGTGTCGGACCGGCTCTCCGGATCAAGCAGCAGCGCGTCGCAACGCACGTGGGACTTGACGTCCTTGGCGCCCTTCTCGACTTTGACTAATCCCCGATAGCTCGTGCGGCCGGTGCCTTTCGAAATGGACTTGGAGATAATTTGCGAAGTTGTGTGCGGCGCGCAGTGGACCATTTTGCCGCCGGCATCCTGATGTTGTCCGTCGCCGGCGAAGGCGATGGAGAGAACCTCGCCTTTGGCGCCCGGCTCCATCAGATAGACCGCCGGATACTTCATCGTGAGTTTGGAACCGAGGTTTCCGTCGACCCACTCGACCGTCGCGTCCTGGTAGGCCATGGCGCGTTTGGTGACGAGGTTATAAACATTTTTAGACCAGTTCTGGATGGTGGTGTACCGGATGCGCGCGCCCTTTTTGGCGATGAGCTCGACCACCGCCGAATGGAGAGAGTCGCTGGAATAGACCGGCGCCGTGCAGCCTTCGACATAGTGAACGAACGATCCCTCGTCCGCGATAATGAGGGTGCGCTCGAACTGCCCCATGTTCTTGGCGTTGATCCGGAAATAGGCCTGCAAGGGAACTTCGACATGGACCCCGGGCGGCACGTAGACGAACGATCCGCCGGACCAGACCGCGGAATTCAGCGCGGCGAATTTATTGTCCGCCGGCGGGATGACGGTCCCGAAATACTGTTTAAACAATTCCGGATATTTCACCATGGCCTCGGACGGATCGAGGAAAATCACGCCCTGCTTGGACCACTTTTCCTGCAAGCTGTGATAGACGACTTCCGACTCGTACTGGGCTCCGACCCCGCCGAGGAACTTCTGTTCGGCAGCCGGAATTCCGAGTTTATCGAAAGTATTTTTGATGTACTGGGGGACATCGTCCCAGGAATCCTCGTTGGAGGTTTTGGAAGGTTTGATATAGTAGTAGATATTATTAAAATCGAGTGTGGAGAGGTCGCCGCCCCAGGACGGCATCTGCTTTTTCTCAAAGATCTGGAGAGACCGATGGCGGAACTGCCGCATCCATTCGGGTTCGTTTTTGATGTGCGAAATCATGTCAACCGTCCGCGAGCTGAGACCTTTTTCCGCCTTATACGCGTAGTCTTCCTTATCGGAAAATCCGTAAGATTCCGCGTAGTTATCTTTCGCGTCCGATAATTCCTT
>OBEQ012617130.1_pt1 | contig 10608 bp, 10 predicted proteins | sample 1670901 | NCBI WGS metagenome assembly OBEQ01 (sample SAMEA104232315, study PRJEB22302) | groundwater metagenome | biome: forest; feature: aquifer; material: groundwater | place: USA | collected 2011-08-07 | depth 5.4 m | reverse complement strand
CGTGTGCCCATCCCCGCCCCCCGCCCCCCCCCAACAAATAGGTGCAATCGGTCAGTGTTTTAGTCCCCCTGCCGCATAGCCTTCCGCATGAATGTAGGAAATTTCCTTAAGCTTCAACGCGCCTTCCAGGGCGATGGGATAATTCAAGCCGCGCCCAAGGTAAATTACGTCACGGGCCTTTGAAAGATCATGCGCCAGTTCGCGGATCATGTGATCGCGCGCCAGTGCAAGATTGATCATGCGCGGCAATTCGGTCAGCGCCTTGGTAAGACGTTTTTCTTCCGCCGCATCAATGGCCCCGCGCGCACGGGCAAAGCCAATCGCCAATGCCGCCAGCGCCGTCAACTGGCACGTAAACGCCTTGGTCGAGGCAACGCCAATTTCCGGCCCCGCATGGGTTGGAAAAATCACATCGGATTCTCGTGCGATTGTGGATTCCGCAACATTCACGACTGAGGCAATGATCTGCCCCTGCGCACGGCAATAGCGCAGCGCCGCCAGCGTATCCGCCGTTTCACCTGACTGCGAAATGAATAGAGCCAGGCCGCCCGGTTGCATCGCCGCTTCGCGGTACCGAAACTCGGAGGCAATATCCACCTCGACCGGCAGTCGCGCCAACTGCTCAAACCAGTATTTGGCGACGCATCCGGCATAATAGGCCGTGCCGCACGCAACAATGGTCAGTTTGCTGATCGCGCCCAGTTCAACCGCCAGCTTGGGTAATTCAATGCTGCCGCGCAATGCTGATATATAGGCGCCCAGCGTATTAGCGATTGCATCCGGCTGTTCGTAAATTTCCTTGGCCATGAAGTGACGATGATTGCCCTTGTCGATCATCGCGGCGCTGACACTGACGGTTTCTTTCTTGCGCTGAACCGGCTGACCCGCTGCATTAAAAAATTCCGCACCGGCGCGGGTCAGAACAACCCAGTCCCCTTCATCAAGATAGCTAAGCGTTTGCGTAAATGAACTTAACGCCAGCGCATCAGACCCCAGAAACATTTCTCCCTTGCCATACCCCACCGCCAGCGGACTGCCCTTGCGCGCGCCAATCATCAGATTGTCTTCACCGGCAAAAATCAGCGCCAGGGCAAATGCCCCATACAAACGCTGAAATGCCTGGGCCGCCGCCTCCCGCGGGCTGCGCCCGGATTTCATTCCATCATGCACAAGATGCGCTATGACTTCGGTATCGGTTTCAGATGAAAAGACATGGCCTTTACCTTCAAGCTCTGCGCGCAATTCCTGAAAATTTTCGATAATGCCGTTATGCACAACCGCAACACCGCCCGACACATGCGGATGCGCATTATCCACGGTCGGCGCGCCATGCGTCGCCCAGCGCGTGTGGCCGATGGCGGTCGCGCCCAATAATGGTTCCGCACGTAACGCGCCTGCAAGATTGCGCAATTTTCCTTCGGCGCGGCGGCGGTCAATCCCGCCATTTACCAGGCTGGCGATACCCGCTGAATCATAGCCACGATATTCCAGGCGCTTCAACGCATCCAGCACCAGTTCCGATGCGCCCTCAGCGCCCAATACTCCAACAATTCCGCACATATTCCCGCCTTGTGAATAATATTATCCGTGACCTGATTTTTTACCTGAAAAACGCGCCCGGAAACGCGCCGCCCAGCCCGCTTTTTCCACCTGCTGTGGACGCACCAGCGCCAAGGCATCGGGACTTACATCCTTTGTAATGACACTTCCAGAGCCGGTATAGGCGCCATCGCCGATTTTTACCGGCGCGACAAGACAGGTATTGGAGCCGATAAACGCACCCGCGCCAATGTCCGTGAAATGTTTTTCAAAGCCGTCATAATTACAGGTGACCGTGCCGGCGCCGATATTGGCCCCAGCCCCCACCCGCGCATCACCGATATAAGATAGATGGCTGACCTTCGCGCCCTCTTCGATGCGTGCTGCTTTGACCTCGACAAAATTGCCGATCCTGGCACCCTTGCCGATGTCGGCCCCTGGGCGCAACCGGCCATAGGGACCAATTTCTGCGCTGGCCGCGACTGTTGCCCCTTCCAGATGCGAAAACGGTTTGATCTGCACCCCGTCAGCGACGGTAACACCGGGGCCAAACACGACATTCTGCCCAACCACCACATCGCGGCCAAGTTTGGTGTCATAGCTGAAATAGACAGTAGACGGATCAAGCAGCGTTGCCCCATTCAGCATCGCCGCACGCCGCAGCCGGTTCTGCAGGATGGCTTCCGCCTGTGACAGCTCAACCCGGCTATTGACCCCTAATACTTCGTCTGCATCCGCCTCGATGGCGGCACAGGTCAGACCGCGCTTGCGGGCAATGGCGATAATGTCGGTCAGATAATATTCGCCCTTGGCGTTCGTGTTGCCGACTTCTTCCAGCAGGCTGAACAGAACCGCCCCATCCACCGCCATCACACCGGAGTTACAAAAGCCAATTTTGCTCTGTTCGGGCGTGCAGTCCCTGGATTCAATAATGGCATGAAGACGGCCTGTATCGCTCATCAGCAACCGGCCATATGGCGAGGGATCTGCGGGCTGGAAACCCAACACCACGGCCGAAGCCCCCCCACGTCTCGCCGCAAGCATCGCCTGCAATGTTTCAGCCTGCACCAATGGTGTATCCGCATACAGGATCAGTACGTCGCCGGCAAACCCGGCCATCTCCGATGCTGCCGCTTTCACCGCATCTGCTGTGCCCAACTGGTTAGCCTGCAAAGCTATGCGCGCATCCGGCGCATATTTGCGGGCAGACTCAGAGACGATTGGCATATCCGGACCAACCACCACCACGCGGCGGGCTGCTGCCACTGCATCGCTCAGTGCCAGCACATGGCCCAGCATACTGCGTCCTGCAACCGGGTGCAGAACTTTAGGTAATGTGGACTGCATCCGCGTCCCCTGCCCTGCGGCCAGGATAATTGCTGCAATACCGGTAGAACTGCTCATGGATAGACCCTTTAACGTCGGCAACTCTGTTAACTATATTGAATGATGCATCGAAGAAGAGTATCGCGCCAATTCAATAAATATTTCTGATTCCTACGCTAATCTGCATGTTAAACGACGATTCGTAAGTGACCGGCCTCACTGCATAGTTAATTATTTCTTGTTGAGAGTTAAGGAAGAGCAAATGCCACTGTATGCAGGCTATACCATCGTTTTTGATCTGGACGGCACATTGATCGATACCGCCCCGGACCTGACGGCGGCCCTGAATCACGTGCTGGTCAGCGAGGGCCGCCCGGCGCTTCCCCAGGCCGAGGTCCGCAATCTGGTGGGCCATGGAGCCCGGGCGCTGATTGAACGGGGCATGGGCATGGACGGCCCCAAGCCATCTGAACCGGACCTGCAACGCATGCTAAAGCTGTTCCTGAGCTATTATGGCGAGAACATAGCCAATCACAGCACCCTGTTTCCGGGCGTTACCGAGACACTGGATCATTTTCGCGCCCGGCAGGCCCGGCTCGCCGTATGCACAAATAAGCCGGCCGGGCTTTCCCGTGATCTGTTTACCGCACTGGATATGCACAAACATTTCGAGGCCATTCTGGGCAGTGACAGCTTGGCCGTACGCAAGCCCGATCCCCTGCACCTGATCGAGACCATCCGCCAGGCGGGCGGGGACCCAGCCCGCGCGGGCATGGTGGGTGGCAGCGCTACCCACATAAATACGGCCAAAGCCGCCAATATCCCCGTGGTGGCGGTCAGTTTTGGCTATTCTCTGACCCCCGTGCATGAATTGGGCGCAGATATCGTAATTGATACTTTCGAGGCGCTGACCGAGGTGCTGCCCCGCCTGTTACGGCTAAACTAAGGGCACAATATGTTTTTAGCCCCCCCACCCCGGCCCTCCCCACGAGGGGGAGGGAGAAGGCCTAGCATACTGAGGGAATCCCCTCCCCTTGATGGGGAGGGGTTTGGGGTGGGGTGAGAAAAAAGCACTTGGCTGATCCAGATAGAACAGATACTGCTCTACATATATACGGGCGATTAGCTCAGTTGGTAGAGCACTGTGTTCACATCGCAGGGGTCGCATGTTCGAGTCATGCATCGCCCACCAGCCTACGCTCCTTTGCCGGCCGTAGCCTTCTGGCGAAGGCTGTGCGAGCTTCGGCTCGGCAAGCCCACAGGGATTGACGTGGCGAAGGGAGCAGCTAAGCGGAGGCTATCGCGCTCGCCGCGCAAATGATAGCGCTGTTAGGCGCAGGATTGAGTGTGCGGAGGATGTCAGGTTTAGAGGGGGTTGTGAACTACTCTAACTGACCGAGTTTAAGCCCGACGTTTTTATACATGTTTTCGATCCGGGCGCTGTTGTGGAGAAACACTTTCAGTATTCTGTAATCGAAATCGCCAGGCGACGTGCGCCCGTCTCCTATCGTAATAATGCTGATCGTTTCGTCATGGGCTGAGCCAGGCCTGTATGGGCGGTCCCGACGCAGAGCATCGTAGACATCACAGATTCCGACGATGCGCCCCGGCAAGGGAATGTCTTCGCCGCGAAATCCGTTTGGATAGCCTGTGCCATTAAACTTTTCATGATGATGTAGCGCGATTTCAGCGGCCAACGCCAAAAGCGGGTCACCCGTACCAGACAGGACGGTCTCGCCGATCACGCAGTGTGTTTTCACTATCTGGAACTCTTCATTTGTGAGACTCGTGGGTTTCGAGATGATTTCGAGTGGCACGACAATTTTGCCGATGTCGTGAAGCAGCGCGGCGTTGGCAATGTCGGCGCATTCGCTGCCGGGAAGACCGAGCGCCATGGCGATCAAATAGCTGAGGTGTCCGACCCGCTCGCTATGCAGGTGAGTGATGATGTCTCTCGCTTTGAGGAGACGGTTCAGGCAGGAAATTGCCGTTTCGGTTGGCCCAAATCGGGCTTGTCCAAGAATTTACTAACTTTACCAGCACTACTCATTTTTAAACCCCCAAGGTTCATCTAATGATAGTTTTAGAACCTGGTATTCTACTATTAAGAGATTAATATAGAATTAATTCGCAATTTACGAACATTCGTCAATTAGATCGCCCTCGCAGGTCGCCATATCCGCCCGCTATCGCCACCACAGTCTCCGTATCAGCAGCAAACCCGTAAGAGCGGGAACACCAGACCGTTACCCTAAGCAGTGCCCGGCATAGCCCGTAGGGCGGCGATGGGCTGGAGATTATCGTGTGGCCCATGGCCCCCCATCAGCCTTGACGTTGCGTGGATAGTCCCATCCCCCTAAAACATCATGATCTGCCGATCACCAAACAGTTTCAGCATGCCTGCGGTTCTGTAATGCCCATGGGAGACCATGCCGTGTTGGGTGGCGACTGCATATCCCTCAAGCAGCGTTGCAGCGGGCTGGTGCGATGGACCGAACTGCCGCCGCCCAGGGTGTACATCATGTCGACGATGCCGGTTGATGTCTCGATGACAAAATTGGCAGCCATTCGAAGCCGCCGCCGATGTTCCAGGGTTGGTTTGCCGCCACGAGTGACGCAGTCCGTTACTTCGTCCACAATCTCATAGATGGTGGCGCGCGCCGCATATAATTGCCCTTCCGCCCGGCCAAGGTTGGTCTGGGTAATGGGATTTTTCGCCAGCGTCTCTCTTTGCCATGTGGGTATTTTATCGCGCGCCAGTTCGGCAAAACTGTCGATGGAACGTTGCGCGATGCCAAGTGCATGGGCCGCATGGGCGCTGGCCAGCATGCCAAAAAACGGTAACCGGTACAGCGGCCCATCCACCACTGGTTTCGTGGCCCCCATGATAATCCAGCGGTCCTGTGGCACGAACGCGTCCTTGACCTCAAAATCACCGCTACCGCTGCCGATCAGCCCGCTTGGATCCCAGTTATCGATCAATTTGACCTGGTCACGCGCGAAATACACCATGAACACCTGCGGCTCGCCGCTTGCGCCTTGCGACGGCTTGTCACCGTCCATGACCAGTGTGCCGCCAGCGATCCAGTCGCAATTGTGCGCGCCGGAGCCCCACGACCAGCGGCCGGAAACCTTCATCCCGCCTTTTACAAACTCGCCCCGGCCGCTGGGAACGGTAGAACCGCAACTGATGGACATGTTCTCCTTGCCAAACATGACTTGCGCCCATTCCGCCGGCGCCAGACCGGCCATAAAACCCATGGTGCTGTAGATCATGCTGCACCAGCCGACCGACCCGTCCGCATAAGCAATGGCTTCGTTGGCACGCAGCAATGCGCCAAAGTGCGCTCGGGACCGCCATAGACTTTGGGGATCGCCATGCGATACAGGCCCGCGTCATTGATTTTGCTGGCCAGATCGGCCGGTAATTGTTTGGCCGCCTCGACCTCAAGCGCCCGGCCGTTGATTTCGTCATAGAGCGACTGTGCAGCGAGTAACTCAGGGGACGAATGTGAATCGTAGCGTGTCATATGGTTGCCCTTCCCCAGTCATCAGAAAAAATAGTGCGATTACTGGTTTCCGCCAGTAATCCCATCCAATGAGTCAGGTTATCGCTAAGGGCATGATGTTGCCAGCATCATTCGAGACTAGTAACTTGGGGCCACCTATCTATTTGCTTGATGTTCCGCAATCAGGGCCGTTTTAATGACCTATGATAAATTCAATTCATTCTGCCGCTCTCTTCCCGCCACTTCATATGTCGTCCAGTGGGGAGGATCACATGTGTGGAAAGTCGGCGGCAAGGTATTCGCTATCGGCGGCTGGGGGGATCAAGAAGCGGGGTTCACCTTCAAGGTGAGCGACATTTCCTATGAAATTCTAAAAGACCAGCCGGGTCTGCGGCCAGCGCCCTATCTTGCGTCACGCGGCATGAAATGGATCCAGCATTATGCAAAACCGGGGCTGTCAGATCGCGATCTGAAAGACTATTTGCGCCAATCCCATCACATTATCGCGCATGGCCTGTCAAAGAAGAAACAGAGGGAGTTGGGGCTTGGAGTATGATGTTTTTTGGTTGAACTTGCCCTCCGTCGTCATCGCGAGCCGCATAGCGGCGCGGCGATCCAGGAGTCGCTTGGAAAAGCCTGTATTTTTGGCCCTGGATTGCCGCGTCGCTTCGCTCCTCGCAAAGACGAATGCGTGGAATGTTCCTGGTTCAACATAAAATCATCTCGATCTGGCTAACCCTATCAGCGAATTCCGCCCTTCAGATAGCATTGCCAGCGCTGTTTTAGACGGGTATCGTGAGCCATCCCTAATTCTGATCATGGATTTGCCCTGATGACCCAAGCTAGCCTCCACCCCGCAGTCGCCCAGATCAATTATCCGCTCATCGATGCGGATCAGCATTATTACGAGCCTGATGATTGCTTCACCCGCTATATCGACCCAAAATTTCGCGACCGGGCGATTACCGTGGTGCGCGGGCAAAGCAAATTCGCCCAGGTGCATTTCATGGGCAAGCGGCTGAGCTTTTTCAGTGCGCCTCCGGGGGAACATGCAGGGCAGCCGGGATCGTTAAAAGCATTCTTTCAGAACCGGGGCGGCCCCGGCGCCCTGATCAGCGGCAAAACCATTCCCTGTCATGAATTTCCCGAAAGCATGGACCGCGACGTGCGCATGGGCGTTCTGCGGGAACAGAATGTGCAGGCTACGATCATGCTGCCCAGCCTTGCGGTAGGCGTCGAGAATGAGCTGCGCGACGCGGGGCCGGAGACCGTGTTCGCCAACATCACCGCGTTCAATAAATGGGTCGAAGAAGATTGGGGCTGGAATTACCAGAACACGATCCTGAGTTCCGCCATGCTGTCGCTGGTGGATGTTGATATGGCGGTTGCGGAACTGGAGCGGGTGATTAAGCAGGGCGCGCGCATCGTGCATCTGATGCCTGGGCCAGTAATGGGCCGCTCTCCCGCCGATCCGCATTTCGATCCATTCTGGGCGCGCTGCGAAGAAGCAGGCATTCCCGTCGCCTTTCATATCGGCAATGGCGGCATGGAAGAGATATATTCCGTACCCTGGGGCGAGAAGCCCCGCCCCCAGCATCACCGCATGTCGGCTTTTCAGCGGGTGATAAGCTTTGCAGAACGCCCTGTCGTGGATACGGTCACGGCGCTGATCATGCATAATCTGTTTGGCCGCTTCCGCAAGCTGCAGGTGGTTTCGATCGAGAATGGCTCGGCCTGGGTTGCGCCGCTGCTGAAAAAGATGGAAGGCACGGTGCGCCTGTGCGAGCCGCGCGATTTCACTTTTGGGAAAATTCATGACCGGCCGGCGCAGATATTCAAGGAACATGTCAGCGTTGCGCCCTTTCCTGAAGATGACATGAAAGAACTGATCGCCAATATCGGACCCGGCCGGGTGCTGTGCGGTTCTGACTGGCCGCATCCCGAAGGCATCGCCAATCCGGTTGAATTCGCCGAGGGGCTGGACGGCCTGAATGTGGCGCAATTGCGCCAGGTGATGCGCGGCAATGCCGCCAAGCTGCTGGGTATCAAGGATTAGCGCGCGATGATTTTAGATGGAATCGGCTTACAGATCCCCTCCCCTTAAAAAGGGGAGGGACAGGGTGGGGTCAATGGGTCAATCTAAAACCATCGCTCTCTAAATAATAAGGAAAAATCCGATGAGCTATGACGCACCCTATAAGGGGATCAAGGTGGTTGATCTCAGCCAGGCTATCGCAGGCCCCTATGCGGCAGGAATACTGGCGCGCCACGGCGCGGATGTCATCAAGGTTGAACCGGGGCGTGGCGACTGGGCGCGCGGGATTGGCAAGACCTATGGCGGACATACATTGATCAGCGCGCTGGTCAATCTCGGCAAGCGCAGTATATGCGTTGAACTTAAAACCGATGGCGGGCGTGAGGTTTTGCGGAAGCTGCTGGCGGATGCGGATATTTTCATCGAAAGCTTCCGCCCCGGCGTCACCAAACGGCTGGGCTTTGGATACGAGGATGTGCGCGCCATCAATCCGCGCATTATTTATCTGTCGGTTTCCGGTTTTGGGCAGAGCGGCCCGTTTTCAGAACGTCCGGGTACGGATGGGGTGTTGCAGGCCTTTTCGGGTTTTGTCGCCGACAATAAAGGTGCAGACGGAACCCCGCATCGCTCCAATGTATTGCTGATGGATATGTCGGCGGCGCTGTATAATGTGCAGGCGTTGCAGGCCGCCCTTTGGGCGCGGCAGGGCGAAAAAGAGGGGCGCTATCTTGATAACAGCCTGCTGGAAACAGCAGCCGCCTTGCAAAACCTGAATATCGCAGCCAAAGCTTTGGACAAGGGCGGACCGGCGCAGCCACTGGCTTATCCTTACGCCATCTTCCCGACCAAGGATGGCGCCGTATCTTTTGGAGTGGTGTTTGAGCGGGAATATAGGCCTTTGATGGAAATGCTGAAACTGCCGGAACTCGCGAATGACGCGCGGCTTCAGTCAACGCAGGACCGTTTTAATAACCGGACGCTGATTGATGCGTCCATACGCGCCGCCATTGCGAACTTCACCACCGATGAACTGTGCAATGAACTGACCAAACTGCGTATGCTGCATGAGCGCATCAATAATTATACTGATTTCATGCATCATGAGCAGACCAAACAGATGAATGCTTTTTTATGGCATGATTACCCCGATATCGGGCATATCCCACTGGCCAATATTCCCGGCGCGGCGCGGCTGGGGAATCATGCGGCCATGCTGCGCTCGCCCCTGATGGGGGAACATACGAATGAAATCCTGACCGAGCATGGCTACAGCGCGCAGGCTATCCGTGCGCTGGAGGCGGCTGGCGCCATCAGCACGAAGCGCGCCGCCGCATGACCAGGACACCGCCAAAAATCAGCATGCGGAATGTCGTCAAGGCGTTTGGCGATAACAGGGTGCTGGATGGCCTGTCGCTGGACCTGCAGGCGGGACGTAATCTCGCATTGATCGGCAATGCGGCGTCGGGGAAAACCGTGCTGCTGAAATGCCTGGTTGGCCTGTATCCCATTGACAGCGGCGATATTGAAGTGGATGGCGCGGAAATTTCATCGCTTGATACGCATGAACGCGAACAGTTACTGGACCGGTTCGGCGTGCTGTTTCAACGCTCGGCTTTGTTCGACAGCCTGCCCGTATGGGAAAATATTGCGTTCAAGCGCGTCACTGTCGGCAAGGCGCGGCGCAAGGATGCGCGCGAGGCGGCGATCCTCAAACTGCGCCAGGTCGGCATGAAACCGGAAACCGCCGATCTTTTTCCCGCCAGCCTTTCTGGCGGCATGCAAAAGCGCGTGGCGCTGGCGCGCGCAATTATGGAGCAGCCCGACATTCTGCTGCTGGATGATCCGACCGCGGGCCTTGATCCGATCCTGACCCGCGTCATCAATGAACTGATCGCACGGCTGGCGGAAGAAACCGGAGCAACGGTGCTTTCAATCACCAGCGATATGGACGCCATGCGCCGGGATTATCCCGAAGTTGCCATGTTGCATGACGGGCGTATCACCTGGCAGGGCGCAACCGCCGACATTGATCATGCGGCCAATCCCTATCTGGATCAGCTGGTAAATGGACGCCCGGACGGGCCAATCAAAATGCGGCTGCGCAAACGCGCCGCCTGATATGACGGGATCGAGGTCACATGGAAAAAATGTATTACGAAGTGCATGAGGGTAACGGGCTATATTTGCTGCTGATCCACG
>OBEQ012388146.1_pt1 | contig 10608 bp, 12 predicted proteins | sample 1670901 | NCBI WGS metagenome assembly OBEQ01 (sample SAMEA104232315, study PRJEB22302) | groundwater metagenome | biome: forest; feature: aquifer; material: groundwater | place: USA | collected 2011-08-07 | depth 5.4 m | reverse complement strand
CGGCGTGTTTGTAGGCGCGTCCATGGCGTCGGAGACCACTGCGGCGGCGACGGGCGCGGTGGGTGTGACGCGGCGCGACCCCATGGCCATGCTGCCCTTCTGCGGCTACAACATGGCGCACTACTTCCGCCACTGGCTCGAGATGGGCAAGAAGGTCCCGAAGCCGCCAAAGATCTTCCACGTGAACTGGTTCCGCCGCGACGCCGGGGGAAAATTCCTGTGGCCGGGCTTCGGCGAAAACGTCCGCGTGCTCAAATGGATCCTGGAGCGCGTCGAAGGCCGCGGCGAAGCGCAGGAAACCCCGATCGGTTACGTGCCTGCAAAAAATGCGCTCACGCTCGACGGCATCCGCGTCTCCCCTGAGGCGATGGATGAGTTGTTGCGCGTCAATCCGTCCGACTGGCAGACCGAGATGGACGACACCAGGGAATTTTTCCGCCAATTCGGGTCCGACCTCCCGCCGGAGCTGGCCGAAGAGCACTCCAAACTGGCAAGACGTTTTGAACGGCCCGTCCCCTCTGGAGCGGACTAATCTCCCGTCAAAAATCCGGGACCACCAATTCAGAAGGCCGCTTCAGAGAATCGAGGAGATTTCTTCGCTTAGGGAAACGTGCGTCGCGGGTTCGCCGTTGACCGAGTACCGTGTGCCATCCGCTTCGGTGAAGTGAAAGAACCGGCTGATGTGGTAGTCCTCGTCGTAGGCGGAAAACAGCCGCTCGGTCTCTTCCGCCGAAAGGCCGAACGCCGCAAGCGGCACGGGCCGGTCAAAACCGCCGGCGAGAGACCGGTAACGGGCGACGAGCTCGGGCAGGGGGAGCATGGGCGCGCGGCGCGCTGCTTCGGCACTCATCGGAATCTCTGCTGCGAGTGTACTGCGCTGCTGGCCCAATGAAAAGCGGGAAGAAAAGCACGCTGCCCCGCGAAACCCTGCGGGCGAAAAATTGGAACCGCAGCGCCGGATTCGCTAGAATACCTTTCGTTACTTGGGACAAACAGGAGGAAGCCAGATGGCATTGACGGTTGGCGCGCCCGCGCCGGATTTTTCCCTGAAGGATCAGAACCAGAAGGAAGTGAAGCTCTCGGATTTCGCCGGAAAAAAGTGCGCAGTCATCGTTTTCTACCCGCTCGACTGGAGCCCGGTCTGCACCAACGAGCATGCCTGCTTCGTGAACGACATGAAAAACTTTGAAAGACTCGACGCGGAAATTCTCGGCGTCAGTGTGGACAGCCTGTGGTCGCACAAAGCCTACGCCGACAAAATGGGCATCAAGTATTCCCTGCTGGCGGACTTCCAGCCGCGCGGCGCGCTGGCCGAAAAGTTCGGCGTGTACCTCCCGGAAAAGGGAATCTCCGGGCGGGCCATTTTCATCGTGGACAAAGCCGGGAAAATTGCGTGGATGAAAAACTACGACATCCCGGTCGTGCCGGATCTGGCCGAAGTGAGCTCCGCGCTCGCCAAAGTGAAGACCGCCGCGGCCTGAAGCGGCGGGAAACGCGCCAGCAACAAACGCATCAGGATCACTTTTGACCGGGCCGGGGCCATTTCTCCCGGCCCGATTTTTTTGCCTCAAATCATCAGGGCAGCGAGCATCGCCTGCAGGAGAAATGGCGAAACCAGCCAGACAACCGCCACGAGAACGCTGGCCCAGAGTAGCGGCTGGGAGAGAGCGCCGGGCCGCAGCACCGCGTAAATTGCCGACGCCGCCAGCATCACGATCAGGATTCCCCGCCCCGCCAGGATCACCCACGGCACCCAGGCAACCGGGAATGGCTTGAGCAGTCCGCGCTCGACGGCTTCCAGCACAGGCAGCGGCAGCTTCGCCACATAATTCAGCGAAACCAGCGCCAGCATGACGATCGCGAATCCCCGCGGGCGCGGCGTTTCGTCGGGTTCATCGGGAGGGATCACGCGCGCCCAGGCAATGGCAAGCGGAATCGCCGCTCCGAACAGCAGCGCCGAAAGAAGCAGGAAAGACGTGAGCGGCCCCGGAAAATCGCCGCTGGAAAGGGCAGAGTGCAGCGTCATCGCGGCCGCAAAAATCACGCGTGCATCTTAGCAGAACCCCTGTCCGGCTCTTGACGGGTACTTCCGGCCACACCGAAAACCAAACGCTTCCGGCCTGAATAGAAGGCCGCCAGTTAATCCACTCTCCGCTCAGCGCGCCAGGTCGTCGCGAACCACTGCGCCGCCTTTCATGACAAACTTCACATTCTCCAGCGTCCGGACATCGGCCAGCGGATCGCCCGTCACGGCGATCACGTCCGCGAAATGCCCCGTCTCGATCGCGCCGACTTTGTCCCGCCAGCCCAGCAGATCCGCGGCGTTGATCGTCGCGGCCTGGATCGCATCCAGCGGCTTCATCCCCCATTCCACCATCTTCACAAACTGCTTCGCGTTGTCGCCGTGCGGATAGACCCCGCCGTCCGTTCCGAACGCCATCCTGGCCCCGCCCTTGAACGCGCGCCGGAAATTCTCGCGCTGCAGCCGTCCGATCTGCTTTTCCTTCTCGATGGACTCGGGCAGCATCCCCACTTTTTCTCCCATCGAGAGAATGAAATCATCGTTGTAGATGTCGAAGACCAGGTACGTCCCGTGCTGCTTGGCCAGCGCGATCCCCTCGTCGTCTATCAGGCTGCTGTGCTCGATCGAGTCAATGCCGGCCAGGATCGCGTCCTTGATCGATTGCGTCCCGTGCGCGTGCGCGGCCACTTTCCGTCCCAGTTTGTGCGCTTCCGCGGCGATGGCCTGCATCTCTTCCAGCGTGAACTGCGGCGCGCCGGGCTGGTCTCCCTTGGATAGCACTCCGCCGGACGCGCAGATCTTGATCACGTCCGCGCCGTACTTGATCACCTCGCGCACCTTTGCGCGCGCTGCCCAGGGGCCGTCCGCGACGCCTTCTCCTTTGTGGTGAAACTCCGCGGGCAGGAGATTGTTGTCGCAGTGTCCGCCCGTAATGCCCAGCGCCGGGCCGGATACGATCATCCGCGGACCTTCCACATCGCCCGCGTTGATCCCGTCCCGCAGGGCCACGTCGGAGAATCCATCCGCTCCCACGTTGCGCACCGTCGTGAATCCCGCGCGAAGGGTGAGCCGCGCATTCTTCACGCCTGTCACCGTCGACCGCGGCACCGATATTCCCAGCCCCGCATAGCCCGAATGGCCGGGTTCCCCGGTCAGGTGCGTGTGCACGTCGATCAGACCGGGGAGGCACGTAGCACCGGAAAGATCGATCACCTTCACTCCCGCGGGAATGGCGGTCGAATCCGCCGGGCCCGCCGCCGTGATGATGCCGTTCGCATCGAACACCACCACCTGGTTCGTCACCATCCGCCCGCTCCGCACGTCCAGCAATTTCCCGCAGCGCACGGCGCCGGGAGCGGCGTGCAGCAGCGGGGCGGAAAATACGGCGAGCAGGCAGGCAATCAGCAATTTGCGCATGGGTCTCCTCTGGAACTTCCGTTTCGGCAGGTAAGAATATCCGCTGCCGCCCGATTTTGGAATGGGGTCTTCGGAAAAAATTGCGGCAGCAATCCACAAACGTGATAGAGTCCCCGCATGTTTCACCCGCCCGCGGGAAGCAGCTACTATGCTGGTTGGGGGACCCTGGCGCTGATCAACGCCGGCCTCGCCCAGGCCAAGAATCGCAGCGGCCTGGTCTGGTTTTTCATATCCGGCTTTCTCGGGCCAATTGCCACGTTTCTGCTGGTCGTTCTCGACCCGGAAAAACCCAAGAACTGAAAAGATTCGTTTCGCCCGCTTCCTCGCGGGAGATTTGATTACTTCCCGCCCCGCGATTCGGCTTGCGCAGCAAGCCAGCGCAGATACAATACCAGTTGCCACCGCTGCTCTTCCGTCAGCCGGGATTTGAACGACGGCATGGGCCTGCGCCCTTCGCTGATCTTGTAGAAAATCTCCCCGTCGCTCATCGCGCTCATCCTGCCGCCCGCCGCCAGATCCGCCGGAGCCGGCTTGTTCATGAACGCCTCGGGCCCGTCGCCATGCCCCTTTTCCCCGTGGCATTGCATACACTTCTCGCGATAGGCCGCCGCTCCCACGCGCAAAGTCTCTTCGGAGGAAACCAGCGGGTTCTTCGCGCTTTTCGCCGCCTCCGGCACATTCCATCCTTCTCGTTGCAACAAAAGCTGAATAACCAACACGCCGATCGCCACCAGCACCACGCCCAGCAAAACCTTCTGGGTCATCCGCCGCTTGCCGTGAGTCTCTCTCATAGGCCGCACGCCAGACAATTTTCACACGAGCGCTGGGCTCGGAAAAGGGCGGGGGAAAATGTTTCGGAAGCTCCCGGCGAACGGCTCAGCCCCGGAAGATCAGCCAGAGAAGCTCCGCGTTGAACCCGATGATAGCCGCCGTCACGATCCACGCGGCAATCGTCGTGATCCGTGAATTCGCAAATTCGCCCATTCGCGCGCGGTCTCCTGTGAACCGGATTAGGGGAACAACCGCAAACGGCAGTTGAAAGCTCAGAACCACCTGGCTCAGGATCAGCAGCGAAGTCGCCTTCCCTTCTCCCGCAATTCCGATCACCAGCGCCGCCGGAACGATCGCCAGCGACCGCGTGACCAGCCGCCGCAGCCACGGCTTCAGCCGCAGGTCCAGAAATCCTTCCATCACGATCTGGCCCGCCAGCGTCCCGGTGAGCGTCGAATTCTGGCCCGATGCGAGCAGCGCCAGCGCGAACAGCGTGCTCGCCAAGCTCGCCCCCAGCACCGGCGTCAGCAACTTGTACGCCTCGGCGATGTCCGCCACTTGCGTCAGCCCCCGCGCGTGGAATGCCGCCGCTCCCAGCACCAGGATCGCCGCGTTGATGAACAATGCCAGAAACAGCGCCACCGTCGAATCGAAGATGGCATACCGCAGCGCCTCGCGCTTGTTTGCCGAGGAACTTCCGAACGCGCGTGTCTGCACGATGCTCGAGTGCAGATACAGATTGTGCGGCATCACCGTCGCGCCCAGGATTCCGATCGCCAGGTAGAGCATCTCCTTGTTGCGCAGAATCTCCGCCGAAGGCAGGAATCCGTGCGCCGCCTCGATCCACAACGGCCGCGCGAAGAAAATCTCGTACGCAAAACACGCCGTGATCGTGGCCATCAGAGTGATGACAATCGCCTCCAACACCCGAAAGCCTTTCCCCTGCAGGGCCAGGATCAGCAACACGTCGAGGCCCGTCAACAGCACGCCCACGAGAAGCGGCAGCCCGAACAGGAGTTTCAGCGCCACGGCCGACCCGAGCACCTCCGCCAGGTCGCACGCCGCAATCGCCACCTCGCACAGCACCCACAGCACGAAATTAGTCCGCCGCGAAAAATGGCTCCGGCACGCCTGCGCCAGGTCCTGCCCGGACACGACCCCGAGCTTCGCCGCCATTCCCTGCAGCAGTATCGCCATGCAATTGCTGATCAGGATTACGCTCAACAGCTTGTAACCGAATTGCGATCCCCCGCCGAGATCGGTCGCCCAGTTCCCCGGGTCCATGTAGCCCACCGCCACCAGATACCCGGGGCCGGCAAACGCCAGGATCTTCCGGAACCACGAAGCGCCCGGCGCAATCTGGATCGTGCGGTAGGCCTCCGGCAGCGAGGGCCTTGCCGGCCGCGCGGCCGCCGGCGCGGCTGCTACAAGAGACGAAATCTCGGGTGGAATTTGTGGAGGGGCAGTGGCCGCCATCGTTGGAGTTAACCTTGTTAAACCTCAAAACTAAACTAGACTTAATATCCGCCGCTGTCAATAGACCTGCCGGACCGGTGTGCCCGTGCCTTACTCCGGACGCAGTCCCTTCCCCGCACCCCGCAGCAAATTCCGCCTCGGTGTGGTACTTTCGGAGAGGATTCACGGGAGAAAACATGGCGGAAAAAGAACAGAGACCCGAGCAGGGACAGGTCCAGATCAAAGCGGACGAAAAAGAGCTACAAGGGCTTTACAGCAACCTGGCGATGATCCACCACACCATCGAGGAGTTCACGCTGAATTTCATCTACCTCTTCCCCAACGGCGCGCAGGGCAAACTTCTCTCCAGCGTGATCGTCCATCCCAGCCACGCCAAGCGCATCTGGCGCGCCCTAGGGGAAAACATCTCGCGCTACGAAGCCCAGTTCGGCCCCATCAAAGAGCTCCCCGAAGGCGTCACGCCTCCGCCCACCGTCGGTTTTATACAGTAAAAGTCCGGGCGCGGCGGCCCGGACTATTTGTCTTTGCGGACCGGGGCGTCCGAACGGCCCCATTCGAGAAACGAACCGGAATACAGTCCTGCCTCATAGCCCAGATACCGGGCCACAAAATAGTCCATCGAAGCCTGCATCCCCGTCCGGCAGTAGGTGACCACGCGCGAATCCGCCCGCGCGCCCGAAGCCGCAAAAATTCTCCGCAGCTCGCTCTCCGGTTTCAGCACCGGGTTCTCCCGGCTTTCCACCAGCGCCATCCAGTGCAGGCACGCCGCGCCCGGAATGTGCCCCGCCCGCGGCACGTCCTGCGAAAGTTTTTCTCCAGAAAACTCCGCCTCCGGCCGCGCGTCCAGCAGCACCGCCGCCGAAGATCCATCGCCACCTGCCGCCCGCGACAACTTCTCCATCCCCGCAAACTCCACCGACACTTCCGGCCGGATCGCCGCCGTCAGCGTACCTTTTTTCGTCACAGGCGCTTCCGTCGAAAGCGGCCGCACCGTGCGCTTCCACGTTTCCAGGCCCCCATCCAGCAGCGCCGCATGATTCCCGTGGCCCAGATAATCCAGCGTGAAAAACGCCCGCGCGGCCAGCAGTCCCAGCCCCTCGCCGTACAACACGATCCGGCTGTCGTTGTTCACTCCCGCTTCCCGAAATGCAGTCGCCAGATCGTCCGCGGGCGGCAAGGCGTGCAGAGTGTTGCCCCGTTCCACCACGAGCTGCGATAAATTGCTCCACCGCGCCCCGGGAATCCGTCCCTCCTCGCAGAACCGCGCACTCCGCGCGACGCACAGGATCACCAGATTCGAATCATTCAAATGTGCCGCCAGCCATTCGCCCGAAACCAGGAGTTCTCGCCGCAGCGCTGGCGTTTTCGCCGCAGCCCCCTGCCCCCGCGCCGGCGCTTGCCCGGGCAAACTCAGAATTGCCGCTGCCGCAATCAGCAGTGCAGCTAGGAATCGTAATCGCATCGGGCACCTCACAGTCTCACCGCTTCTGGTCCCCCTTGACCAGCGGCAGGTGCTGCATTTCATTCCACTCGTAGATCGACCCATCGTACATCGAAGCGGCATACCCGAGGTATTTTGCGAGAAAATACGCATGCGACGCCTGGTAGCCTACTTCGCAGTACGTCACGATCTTTTTCCCCGGCTGGATTCCCGCCGCTCCATAAATTCGCCGCAACTCCTCCACCGGGCGGAACACCGGGCTCTCCTTGCTCACCAGCGTGTCTAGCCAGTAGATGTTGCTCGCGCCCGCCAGGTGGCCGTCGCGGTAGCGTCTCTGCGGCCTCGCATCCACCAGGGCGACGTCGGGACTTGCGCCGTCGTTCGCCGCTTTGGCCTCGGCGAGCATCGCGCGCAACTTCTCATGCACCCGCGGCGTGAAACTCCCTTTCGCGAAGTCTGGCGTCTCGGTCGAAACCGGGCGCTTCTCGAGCGTCCACTGCTCGTAGCCGCCATCCAGCAACGCCGTCTTCTCGTGCCCCAGAAAATCCAGCGTGAAAAACACCCGCGCCGCGATCGGGAACCAGTCCGTCGTATACACAATCACCCGCGTGTCGTCGCTGACCCCGGCCTCTTCGAACACCTGCTTCAGTTGCGCAACCGACGGCAGCTCCACCATTGCTCCCACGTGCTCGTCCAGGATCCGCAGCATCGGCAGGTAATGCGCCCCGGGTATGTGCCCCTTGTCGTACTGTGACTTTTCCTTCGCCACGTGCAGGATCACCACGCCCGGATCCTTGCCTTGCTCCGCCAGCCATTGCGTGGTCACGAGCATTTCGGGATGCGCCGGCACCGGCGCCGGCGCCGATCCCGCTCCTGCGCTTTGGCCAAACGCCGGACTCATGCTCAGCATCGCCGCCAGCGCGAGACACACGGCGCGGAGGCACTTCACTCCGGGAAGCCAATTCACAAAAGATCTACGGGAGGGCCTGGCTTCAGCCTCTGAGGCAAATCGCGAAGCGCTCCCGAGCAGTTGCAAAATAGGTTCAGGGCTCATCAGGGTCACTCCTTCGGTCTGAAAGGTTGAATGCACTCACCCCCGCCCTGCGGCGGCTTCTTACTTCTCTACCTTACTTATACGGCCCGCCGTCAAGAATGTTTCCTGAAAAGCCTCGGCCGTGACCGTCCAAACCCGTCAAAATCGCCAAACATCGCTGCAGTTTTCACCGCAGCCGTGGTAAACTTTCGCTCAGCCATTGTTGCGGGCCTGTAGCTCAAGAGTCTGTTGTTGATTCTGCGTTGCTTAGGTCCAACTTCAGGCCCTTCAAACCCGCCTTCTTGTACACAAAATGTACACAACATCGCCGCGAGGAACGCGCCACATTACTTCAGAGTTGTTCGTGATCCAGGAGCAATCCGGAAATCACGTTCCACAAGCCGACTTCACAGGACTAATCCCGCCGCAAGCCGGATAGCTTCCGGTTAGCCGACCACTCGCCCAGAACCTCATCTTTACACTTCCCATAACCCCGTTTGCGCAGGTATCGTAGACCGATTCGCGCTCTTCTCGGAAGGAGGATGGGATGCTTTTTCTAAGACGCCAACTGCTTCGAACTCTGTCATTTGCTTTCGGGTCGAGCTTCATCTGGAGCCGAAACCAACTCGGCATAGCCGCGCAGACACCCACGCAGCCAAAGGTCTCCCCTTCCCCTGCAGGGGCTGCTGTTCGCGATGGGATCGCTGGAGGAACGGAAATGGAAAAAGTGACGGGAATCGGAGGATTCTTCTTCCGAGCCAAAGATCCGAAAGCGCTGGGGCGTTGGTACCAGCAACACCTGGGAGTCTCGCTCATACCAACGAGCTACGAGGAATCCCCTTGGCAGCAAGAGGCCGGACCCACCGCTTTCGCTCCATTCAAGGAGACGAGCGACTATTTCGGGGATACCCACAAGGTCTGGATGCTGAACTTTCGAGTCCGGGATCTCGACAAAATGGCGGCCCAGCTAGAAGCTGCGGGAATCGAGGTCAAGATTGACCCGCAGTCTTATCCCAACGGTCGGTTTGCCCGCGTGCATGACCCTGAGGGAAATCCGATCGAATTGTGGCAACCTGCAAAGCCAGCCGCTCCACGCTAGTTTGCTAAACAGTTCAGGACTGTTTCTGGATTTCTCCTGGATTACGGGCAAGCCGGAAGTAATCTCCAGAAGGTCCGATTTGCACCATTACTTCCGGCTTGCCGACAATACGCCCAGAGCCTCGTATTTCGCTTCGCGCAACCACGTTGCACTGAAACACAATGCGAACCAAAAACGTGGAGACAATCAAGCCTCGCTGTGGTAGACACACTAGGATTCACCGTGATAAAGATAGTTTCAGGCTTCAATCGACGCACTTGTCGAGAAGGAGGTGATCCCTGAGGTATTCAACGAATTGATTTGAATTAAGGGGCGCTTGTGACTCTTTAACAAGCGCCTTTTTTTGTCCCTGGCAGATGTCCGGTAATCCGACTTATCAGGAGTTAGATTGAGAATCTATACTAGAATCACAAATACTGTGGCAGCAGCAAGCGGGAGGCCATCCGGATGTCCTACCCTCCCAAGGTCACAACTTGACCGACACGAAGCTCGCCCGCCCTGACCACCGTGCCGTATACGCCGGCATAATTCTCGTTCATACGAACAACAGTCTTCATCACTTCAGAATCTCGCTCGGCTGTGTCTGGATCAAGATTAACCATAACACATCGCTCATCCCTCATAGTAACCCTGAGGGCTGCCCCGCTGTTCCCTTCACCAAACATCAATGTCCGGCCCACCCATCTGTCTTCCTCAAACGGCTCAGCGCTATCTGTTTCGATCACAACGTTTGGTCGAAATCTGCGAAGGTCAACGTCTCGGCCTGATTCGCGCTCGACGCAATTCACTGTGCCGAGGCTGATTACCGAAATACAGGCTTCGTCGAAGATGCCATGATTGAGATTCATCAATTCGACATCACTGCCATACCGGCTCGAAAGTTCCTCCCGTAGTTCGTCGCTTCGGAGTTCGTACTCTTTCCCGTCCGGCGTACAAACGTGCGTCGGGAGTAGCTCGGCAGTGTTGCTGTCGAGCCCGAATGGTTTATAGAGGAGCAACTGCGGTAATTTGCTCGCTGTCAGCCATGGGAACCCACTTTTGTCAGTGAGTCGCCGAAAAGCTAACCTACGATCACCCTCAATGCCATGCCAACTTAGCCTTGCAACATCTAGTAATTCACCGGCCATTGACTTAACTGGGTAACGAAAGATGGCACTAATTCGTCCTAGTTCCATATGACTCCATAGCAGCTCTATACTGCGACAATGTAGACGTCCAACGTCAAATTTGACCGGGCGCGGCGATTACATTCAACCTTCGATTCAATCAATCAAGCTGCGAACCACGCTCCCCGCGCTCCGGTCCAACGAATTGTTCGGCGTCAGCGAGATCTAACTCCGAGACTCCTT
>OBEQ012119271.1_pt1 | contig 10610 bp, 8 predicted proteins | sample 1670901 | NCBI WGS metagenome assembly OBEQ01 (sample SAMEA104232315, study PRJEB22302) | groundwater metagenome | biome: forest; feature: aquifer; material: groundwater | place: USA | collected 2011-08-07 | depth 5.4 m | reverse complement strand
TCAACCCAGGTATAAGTCAAATCTCGTGCGCCTCGTGGATCAACAATCCATTGGTTTCCTGCCTCGGTCGAAACTAATCGAACGTGTTGACCATACGCCCCTTCTGTTTTCCAAGTCCCAAGAATCGTCTGTGTTTTTCCTGCTTCAAATTTCAAAACTTTATTGGGAACGATCGCTGTAAAATTATAAAAAGTATTGTCTCCTAAAATCAAAGCTTCTGAAGTCCCTGTAAAATCAACCGAGGACGTATCTCCTTCAAAATTCCCGGCATTCACCCAGCTGCCGCCGACGTTAATTTGCGCGTCGGAACCATGCAAGGTCACATTACTGCCAATCGAAACATCCCCCGAGGCGTTGATCTTTGAACCCGTTTTTAAATTATAACTGGCTTGACCACCTTTAGCCGCGTTAAAGCTGACCTTGCCTGTGTTCTCAATATTGCCAACTTCACTGATCCCATCCGCCGTAATGGTCATGGTTCCTTGAGAGGCAGAAACTGTTCCATTGATATTGACGGGGGCGTTGGATGATAAGATGATTTCCCCGTTGGCCCCTTCGACAGCTTTGTCCGCGCGAACAACACCGCCTAAGTTAATGGCGGCTAAAAAGACCTGGGGAAGGCTTTCGGCATTGAGCATGACGACACCGTTCTCAGCTTCGAGACTGCCGGTGTTACTTAATTGATTTGTAATGGGTTTGCCGTCATAATCGGTGATCTGCGACGCTGTTTGATTTTCAATGGCGACCCCAATGAGCCCGCCGCCGGCGATGTCCAGCCGAATCGCATCTCCCGCCGCTAAAGCGATCTTGCCGATGGGGGCCACAATAGCGCCTTTATTTTCAACAGCCCCGGCGACTAAAACTCCAAATCCGCCTTGTTTCAACGTAATCTTTCCTTCGTTAAGAAGGAGCATGTCCAATTGGTCACTCGAAAGTTTTTGGAAGAAATAGCTTCCGGCCATAAAATCCTGGTTGGTGATATCGCGAGTCGAAATAACTAAATTTGAGGCGTCAATATTAGCCTTTGTTCCAATATAAATTCCATTATGATTAACTAAAATAAACAAACCATTGCTATTCAAATTTCCCAGTAATTGGCTTGCGCCATCGCCAAGAACGCGGTTTAAGAGTTGACTGCTATCCGAAGGAAGTTTGACAATCACGGATTCGCCTTCGTTGATGTTGAACGATGAATAGTTGATAACGGTATTATCGCTGGCTTCAATGGAAAGTGTATTGGCATCAATCTGTTGAATTTGAGCGCTTCCGCTCACGACTTCACTAATTTCAGGAAGAGTGTAAACAGAATCGCCAAAGCACAATATCAACGAAACCGTTAACGCTAAAACTTTCTGAATTTGTTTAAGCCAGTGGCGATTCATTTCTTTTTTCCCTCTTTGCTTTTAGCAAATGAAAATAAAAAAACCCATGGCAGATCTACTTCGCGCGATCTTGCGATGGGTTTTAAAAAATTTCTATTTTTTGTTTCGGTAGCTGACTGCCCTTGGTTCATCTTGACCCCTTTAGGCTCTTCCCTGACTTTTATCAGGGTCCCAACATCTTGTTGGGATAAGCTTTGCGTCTTACCTTTTCAGGTAATTTGCCTTTTCGTCCAAATTGTTTACTCAAATAGCGGATCCAACTTGCTGCTTTATTTAATTAAAATATACCATATATCCCCAGAAACGGCAACCACACCTAAACTATATAAGGAAAGCGCGTTGAAATCCGATGACTTAAGAAGATAGTGTAACTTGTTACTAGCCAATAAGTTAACGATTAAAAAATTTTTCCTAATAAAACATCAAAAACCCGCGTAAAAAAATTTGTGTCCTTTTACGCAATTCTTCTCCCTGCCTGCCGGCAGGCAGGTTTTTAAAGAAGAAAACCATCAAAAACATTGACAGAAGAATGAATCAATAATAGATTGATATCATTAATTTTGCAGTTAATCTTCTCTCAAATTATGACTCAACAAAAAAAAATAATCCTTTTCTTAACCTTTGTTTTCTTCTTATCTTTCGTCCATTCCTCTTTAGCCCAGCAACTCGCTCAAGCCACCATTGATGAAGCCACACGCGAGACGGATCACTCTCGGCGTAATGAAGTCGAAAAAAAAATTCAAACTCCTCCGAAAGAAACTCCTCCTAAAATTGAGAAGGAACAACAACCGACAGGTCCTATCAAATTTTCTGTAAAAGAAATTAAACTGACCGGTGTCGAAAGTTTTTCTATGGAAGACTTCCGGCCTATTCTTCAAAAATATGAAAATAAAGAAATGACCTTTGATGATCTTAATCTCTTGACGAAAGATGTTGAAACAGAATATCTCAAGCGAGGCATTATTGCCGCTGTTTTTATTCCGCCTCAAGTGATGTCACAAGGCGTTGTGACCCTGCAGGTTGTGGAAGCTAAAATGGGACAACTGCACATCCCTAAACATAAATATTTTAAAGAAAGCCGTCTGAAATATTATTGGACCATTAAAAAAGGCGAGGTTATTCACTATAAAGACATCTTGAAAAGTCTGCAGTTGATGAATAAAAACCCCGACCGAAAAGTGACCTCGACTCTCCACGCGGGAGAAGAAGCCCAGACAACGGACGTGACTTTAAAAGTTGACACAACTTTTCCGCTCCATGTTGTCTCGAGTTTTGATAAAGAAGGGGTTACATCGACGGGGATTAACCGTTACGGGGACGGCGGAAGATATAATAATTTGTTAGGATTCGATGACACGTTTTTAGCGGGGACCCTTTTTGGCAACGCTTTTGACTCGTGGTATGCCTACCATTCGATTCCTATCAGCAATTCTGGGACCACATTATTTTATGGCCACAGCTTTAGCGAATCTTCTCCGAAAAAAGAATTTTCCTCCATTGGTCTCAACTCCCAAGCGCGAACAAGCAGTGTTTTCTTAAAGCAAGATCTTTTTAAAGAGGGGAAAATTATCGGCGAAGTTGATCTTGGGTTTGAAGCCAAGGAAAAGACAACCAAGCGAGATACGGGAACAATCAATCGCGATCGGCTGCGGATCGCGAGATTAAATACCCTTATTATTAAAGAAGGGGCCACATCGGTGACTTACTTTCAGCCGCAAGTGTCTCAAGGACTCTATGCTTTTGGGGCTCGAAAGGTCGACGAGCTTTCCAGCCGGCTGGCCAAACCCATTTTTACAAAATTTAATTTTGATGTTCAGCACAAACGGGCTCTGCCGTGGAATCTGCAGGCGGTCTTTCAGCTCAAGACTCAAATTGCCTCTTCACGGTTAACTCCGCAGGAACAATTTGATTTAGGCGGGTTAAACTCGATTCGAGGATATCCTTCCAGCGATTTCCTGGCCGATGATGGCGTCAAAACGAATTTTGAAATATTAACTCCCGCTGTTTTTATTCCTAAAAATCTCCGTATCCCTTTTACTCAAAAGAAGGTGCGGGACTATGTGACGCTCGTCACTTTTCTAGACTACGGATGGGGTAACAAAAGAAACATTGTTAATGCGGAAAAAGATACAGCGAATTTCTTAAGCGCGGGCGGCGGAATAAGAATCCGTCTTCTTCCCAAAATGCTTTTAAGGATGGAATGGGGTTTTCCTATTGGGGACAAGACGATTACAGAAACGGGAAAAAGCCGTTTTCACATCTCTGTTGATTTTGAATCGTAAACCGTTACGCGATTCTTGCCTGAATTTTTCGATTGATACAAAGCCTCATCAGCCCGATGAATCATAATGTCGGGGATTGTCTCGCCTTCAAAAAGTTTTGAAACACCCAAACTTAACGTGACTGAAATTGTCAGGCCCCCAAAAACGACCGAGGTCTTCTCGACTTTCTGGCGAATCCATTCGGCCACTTTAACAGCCGTCTCAACGCCTTCTGAATTTTTAATCATCACAACCATCTCTTCCCCTCCGTAACGAGCCGAGACGCATCGCGCTAAACTCTCTTCACCCAAAGCCTGTTGACACGAACCGACAATTTTAGCCACCGTTTTTAAAACCTCGTCGCCCATTTGATGGCCGTAGGTATCATTACATTGTTTAAAATTATCAATATCCATAAGAATCAGCGCCAGATCTTGTTTATTATGAATGGTTTCCACAACGGCCTGATTTAAAAGCTGACGAAAATATCGAATCAAAAACAGTCCCGTCAAGCCATCATGAGTGGCCAGCTCAAAAAATTCTGTTCTTTCCTTTGCAATAAAAAAGAAAGAATACATCGCCACAAAAAGAAATAAAATAAAAATAAGAAGAATCTGCTGAAACATGTACAGCCAAATTCCTTTCATCCAAAAAACTCCGAAGGAAATTAATCCCCATAAAAGAATAAGACCGGCGGCAAAAATAAATGTCCTAACATTCCGAAACGGCAGAAAACACCCTGTGGCCACAATCCCTAAGATGATCAAAGATAAGGTGTTCCCCTTGGCTGAAACAGGACGGACAAACTGGTGTGTCAAAACACTGTTAATCACGTTACCGTGAACTCCCACGGCGGGATAAACGGATTCAATCGGCGCGGCCTTAATGTCCATCAAACCTGTGGCCGTGACGCCGATGATACAAATCTTATCTTTGATCTCGGAAGGAGAAACAATCGCCGGACGTCCTTCTTTTATGGATTCAAAACTTTTGATCACATCAACATAAGAGACATGTTTAAAAGTGGTGGCCCACCGACCCGCCCAATTGATCATAAAATTTCCTTTTTCATCTAAAGGAAGCTGGCTCTGATCGAATGAGATGCCTTTTTCTTTTAATAAATCAAATGCCACTTTCAACCCAATATGAGGAAGCGACAGATTGCCGTAACTCATCTGCGGACGGATCCGACGGACTAAACCATCTTGATCCGGGATGATCCGCATATGTCCGAGGCCTCCGGTGGCATATTGCTCAAACTCAGGTAAACATCGAATCCAAAAATATTCCTTCCCCCACTTCTCTAAAACAGCGGGCAGATAAACTTTTGTTGAAGAGGCCGCGGCTTTCTCCAAGGCCTCTTTGAAAGCCCCATCGTCATAAGGCGTGCTGGCTTCACTAAACACGACATCAAAAAAAATAGCCTTCGCTTTCCACTCGGTTAACACGTGGGTCATCACGGCGTGAATTTCCCGCGGCCACGGCCAGCGTCCAAAAGCTCGAAGACTGTCTTCGGAGATTTCAATATAAACAATGTTGTCAACGGTTTTAAGTGTGGGGCGTATTCGAAAAAATGAATCTAAGAAAAAATTTTCGACCCGTTCTAACTTTTGGGGACTAAAAAAAGACAGGTGAAAAAGGATAATAACACCACAAAAAATAAACGGCAGTAAATGGCGGACGATTAAAATAAAACGGCTTGGCAGCCCTCGAGAGCCAGATCGACGGAATAATTGGGTCGTTTGAAGATGAGGAATGTGGGCCATAAACTTTTTTGAATTAAGGACCTACAACCAATTCAATATCTTTCGTGCCATCATTGAGGATGACTTTTTGATTTTGAATATCGAGGACCTTCATGGTTCCGATTTGATCGCCAATTCCGACGATCTCATCATTGATCAACGCTTTAGGGCCCGCGGGATCCCAAATAATGCCTTGGAGAACCATCCCTCCCTTGACGGGAGTTAAAATAAACGGATTGTGTCCCCAATTGTCATGAAGAGTTTTGGCTGCCCCTGACGGGGGAGGAAGACTGCCGGATGATAAGCGGGAGACCAGCTGTGACAGAGGCATCTCTTCTTCATTTTTCGTATCGGGAAAAGAAACTTTTTGGCCTTTCACAGAAGAAAAATTACTGACCCAAACAATCACGGCGATAACCACCAGGCATCCAAAAATGATTTGTGATCTTCTTGTTTTATCCATCGATTTTCTTCTCCAAAAAAATCTCTAACGTTAAATCCACATTAACAAGGGGCAGCATGTTTTCATCTCGGGAAATTTTAAATTTCCGCACATTCACGACCATCTCTTTAAGATTTTTAACGGCATCCAAAAAACGGCCCAAGTCTTGATATTCCACCTTGAGTTTCATTTCAATCGGCAGACGGGCACACTCAAATTCTTGAAGCTCTTCAATCGGCTGAGGATTAATGGAAAGAAACTGCAGATTAAAATCTTTGCCCATCTGCGTTAATCGTTGGATCGCCCAAGAGACTTCCTGCGGCTTTAAGAGCCGGCCCTGAACACTGACTCTGTCACTTTTTTGAATCACCTCATGCGCTAATTTCAACTGCGATTCCAAACTCTGGGATTCTCCTTTAAGTGTCTTGATCCTTCCCTCCATCGGGCCATAGACAAAAAGGATTAAAAAAAGGACTCCCACACACCCCCCTGCGATTTTAATCAGTGGGAGGTGTTTTTTATCAAGCTGGCTAAATATTTTTTCAAAATTAAAAAATTTATTCATTTTATTCATCGGCCTCGCACAAAATTTGAAAATTCGCGCTCTTGTCGTCACCAAGATTCTTCTCTGTTGAAACCAAACGAACGTTGCGAAATAAACTTTTTTCTAAAGCCAACATCAATTGTGAAATGGTCTCTTCCGTCGGCTGTTTGCCTTCAATGACAACCCCCGTCAATTTCACTTGAGAATGATCAGCCTCCATATCCGTTAAATAAACATTCTCAGGGACTAAATGACTCAATTCTTTAAAAACCTCATACCACCTTGGTGTATGGCCCATGGCCTGATTTAACAAAATATTTTTTTGAAATTTTGTTAATAACGGAACCACGAGACTCTCTTCGTTTTTAAAAATCTTCATCTTTTGTTCATAAGACGCGGTCTGAAGACGCATTCCGATAAAGGTCAGTATTAAGATCGCCGCGAAAGCCAGAGCCGTGACCTTCAAAGACATCTTGGTCATCTTTCCTTTTAAGGTTTGTTTAAGATCATCTGGCAGAAGATTCATTTCTTCTTCTGTTTCCATCGCGGCCCCAATGGCGAGATTTAAATAGGCTAACTGTCCTTCCTCTTTTCTTGAAATTCCTTCGATGCTCTTTAAAGTCTCCGCTGGCTGAACCTCGATGCCAAGATGATCTTTAAGAAACTCTGCCAAACCTTTCAGCTGCGCTGCCCCTCCTAATAATAAAATTCGATTGATTCGACATTGAGGGGAAGATTCATGATAAAAATCAAAAGAGCGTTGAAGCTCATGAGCTAATTGTTCGGCCAGAGGACGAATGAGCGAAACAACTTGTGTGGTTGTTATCTTTCCAACAGCGCGGCCCGAGTCTTTTAAGGAGGGAAGTCCTTCCTTATGCTTAATCTGCTGGGCTTCTTCCCACGTTAATTGAATTTTTCCCTGCTGGGACATCAAAGCTCCCATCAGGCTTTGAGTGATCCCCTCTCCCGTAATCGGTAAATTTCGGCAAAAAACCAGCTGATTATTTTGAAAAATATGAAGCTCGCTGTTTAAACGGCCCATCTCGATTGTGGCCACGGTTTCGTCTGAAACCAATCGGGGTATCAAATTTTGCAAAGCTATCGACATCGGGATCAATTTTGTGACCTTGAGTCCCGCCTTCGAGAAAAAGGACAAATACTCTTCAATCGTCTTTCGCGGGGAAGCCGCGGCGATGAGATTCAATTTTCGAAGTCCGTGCTCCGTGACGTCCCCCAGAATTTTAAAATCAATAATAGCCTCTTCAACAGGAAAAGGCAGGCTGTCCTTGAGTTCCCAGCGGATCGCTTCCAGTAATTCTTGCTGAGGCATCGAAGGAACAATCATGCGGCGGCTCACGATATCATGACCATTCACGACAACGATGACACGGGCGTAGCGATGCTCAATTCCATCGAGGGCTTTTTGGAGAGCTTGTAACGTCCCAGGCTCCAAGGAAAAAATATTATTATCTTTTGATTGAGAAGGCTTTTTATCAATTTCTACAACGGATGTTTTTGTAAGAGTCCGTTGTCCGTGAGCCCGAGTCATTTGGGCGACCTTGACGGAACTGGCCCCGATATCAATTCCAATGACTGAACGGCCATGATAAAGTTGAGAAACAAAAGAAAGAATTTTTTTCTTATCGACAAAATTTTCTAATTTATTCATGATTGTTTTCATTTTACAATTGCTGCCACGTTCCCGGGACTTTGACAATTCTTCCTTCTTGGTTTGCGTCACCATCGATGTCTAAGCCCAATCCAGGAGCCGCATCTTCCAAGAAGGAAGCATCGTAATTGATCGTCACGACTTCATTGTTAGAGACAAAATTGTTGCCTCTAAAACGATTGGTCACAAGACTTCCATTGATTGTCGAAGTATTGAATATTCTGACCCGATCCGCGTAAATAACACCCGTCAAGGCCGTATTATTATCCATCCAGAATTCATCGACTGCAATAAAAGTCCCGCGAAGATTCGTGACTCCGGCATTAATTCTGGTCCTCGTTCGGGCATAACAGACCGTTCGCGTGGCCAGGGTGGGTGTACCCTGAATCTGAATATCCACCGCCGTAATAAAGCGAATCGTTCCCCCGGCACTTGGCGTAACACTTGTGGTCCCCCGGATCGTGATCGTTCCTGAAGCCACGAGGGCACCGTTACCTGTCACCGTTGTATTATTGATATTGATAGTCCCGTCGATATAAGTGGTGCCGCTCACAACCTGGCTGCCCCCTGACCACGAAAGGTTCCCTGTCGGCTGGGCAATGGCTGTTGTAATTTCATTATCATAATATGTTGTATCTAATGTCGGGTAAGCTGGCAAATCTCCAGGAAGCGTCCCTGTCGTGTACGTCCCAGCGGCTGTCCAGGCATTTGTCGTATAAATAAGCCCGCCATTTAACGTTGAAGGCGTCCCTGCCCCTGCCACAGTTATTGTTCCTGTACCAATGTCTCCAACGGTGTCAGCGGTAAAAACATCACCTCCGTTAATATTAACAGTACCTCGATTCACATCGAGACTATCTCCTCCGGCCCAAAATAACGCGTAATGAAAAGCTTCAGGCAGGCGCCGGATCGTCTGCCGAATCCGCCGCTGAACCTGCTGTTGACCGTCGGCGACTGTCCCCGCTGAAGTCACAACCATGGATGTCCGAGTGCCGCTTGAAAAATCAACGCTGTAACTGCCCGCCCCAAAAGTTTCACTGATCACAGCGGTGCCGTTATTATTGCTCCAATCCGTGTCCGCTTCAAGAAATTCCATCGCTCTTTCAATCCCCGTCTCCGCGACGTATAACGCCTGCTGTTCTCTTAATTCAATGCCAGAGACTTTGAGCTCCTGGCTAAGCGAAAAAGTGTACGCGATCATGTAAATCACAATGGTGATAAAGATGAGAAAGACCAGCATAAAAATCGCCAAACCGCGCTCATTGTTCAATCGTTTCACCATGGTCCCCTCGTCTGGCGCAGATTGCGGGGCATCACCGCCGTGACAACCGTCATCTGTTCACTTTGATCACTCAACGTTAATTGGGCCTCGACGCGGCGAATGCTGTCACGCTGGATGAGAGTCAAATCCGGCGCCGGTGTCAGGACACTATTATTCACATCACGATAACTTAAACTGAAACTATTCACATGAAAGGCGATATCCACGCTGCTGCGGATAAAAGGATTTCCCACAACACCGTCCCAAGAAAAAGTGATCAGTTCGTTGGCATCCCGAACGCCATTGCCATTCGTATCCTGCCACCACAATGTGATCGAACGGGCTTGAGCGGAAGTGATCTCATGGGCTTCATTGAGATCACGGGAAAGGCGTTCAACCGCCAAAATGGCATCTTCACGAAGATCATTGCGAGCCAATGTGCTCTCTGTTTCCTTTAAGACAACCACAAAAGGAAAAACCGTGACACCGATTAAAATCGAAAAACCGATGAGGCTTAAGCTCATCTCAAGAATAGTAAAACCATTTGTCCTTCGCGAAAAAATCATTACCGTCCTTGGGGATGATATTCGGTCACGACCGATCTTAATTGCACTTGAGGTGTTCCTCCTTTTTCCGTCCAGGACACCGTCACAATAATCCGTTTGGAAGTTGTGGAACCATGGGCTGAAGCCACCGCGGTATTAAAATTATTATCGGGAACATTTTCGACAGTCACAGATCTGGTAAACATCGAATCATTGGGCGTGCCGCCGGTCCCGTCGTACGCTGTTCCACTGACACTTTGAGGAGGATTTTCGCTTAAGGTATCATAATCATCCACATCATCAAAATTACTGCGAGGCAAGGCTTCTTCTCTTCCAAAACTTCCCGTGGCCACGTCAGGGTCTTCAAACGCTTTCGATAAAATTTCATCCATCATGTCTCGACTCAAAACAGTCGCGAGACTGACCATTTCAGCGTCGACCTCGCCTTTTTTGACAATCGCCATCGCGCTAAACAAACTCAATGTGCCGATGGTTAAAAGAACCGTCGTGAAAAGAATCTCTAAAAGCGTCATCCCTGAAATAAAACAACGCCTGCCAAACAGCAGACGTTGTTTTTGATCATCTTTCATTTGACCTAAACTATTTTTAATATAAAACCATATCAAGGCTGGGTATCCTGGCTCATATTGGAAGCATAAATACAACTCGAGCCATTGGTTTCAACAACCGCGTCTGCGGTGATGACCGCGCTGCCATTGCCCGCTGGACCGACGGAGTAAATGATATAAAATCGGTTATTT
>OBEQ011117928.1_pt1 | contig 10610 bp, 4 predicted proteins | sample 1670901 | NCBI WGS metagenome assembly OBEQ01 (sample SAMEA104232315, study PRJEB22302) | groundwater metagenome | biome: forest; feature: aquifer; material: groundwater | place: USA | collected 2011-08-07 | depth 5.4 m | reverse complement strand
TCTGTGAATGTGCTGCGCAGTCCAGCAAAGCTGGCCTTTGCCACGAATGATTTATCGATGGCGATGAAGACAAATCATTCATCGCGTCAGCAAGGGCACCGCAGCGACAGCGCAGGTATGGCCCGCGGTAGCAAAAAATAAAACGTGACGAGAGGAACGTTTTCTCGATTAAACAGAGCAGACGCGCCGTAACGCGCGCGAGCGACCCAAGCCAGCACACCGCGCGACTGTCGCACGATCCGCTCACTTTCGGCCTCCCTATGGCCTACTCGCCGAGTTGTTCGATGCGCGTTACGAATTTGCTTAAGTACTCATCGCCCTGCAGTCGTTCGATGGCGTCGAAGAGGGGGTGATCGAGTGATTCGTGCGTGCGGACAAATGCCGCCAGATATTTTCTGGCGGCCTCGCCGACCACGTTGTTTGCGAGCAGGAATTCCTCCACGGCGACGATGGTGATGCGGCCCGCCTGCTGGGTGCGGGGACTGTCGCTTGTGCTGCAGCGCATCGCCAACTTCAACAATCCCTCGATCAACAGGTGCGCCTCGGCGGGCGAGTCAAGGAGGGCAAGAGTTTTCCGTAATGCGAAATCAACGGCGGCCTCTGCGGTGTCCTCTCCCGCGCTGGACCCAGCCGCATGGTAGAAATCTCGCAAGGCCGTCGCAATGAATGTGCGTGTGTCGTCATCAGTGGTGGCGGCGGTGATTGGTGCAGACGGCGGTGTTTCTATTACTGGCGCTGCTGCACGGGTCGTTGTCGTTGGTGCGACTTCGGCGATCGCTTCGTCTGCCTCGTCATCATCATCCCACGCGGGCGGTGTGCGGCCAAAAAATGTCGCGGTTGATTGCGCGACGGCGGTGGCCGCGGTGGCAATCGGCTCGGGTTCGGTGACGATTGCTTCTACCGCAGCTGCGACGACTTCGACCGTCGCTACTGGCTCATCGACTGCTACTTCGACTGCGACTTCTACCTCTGCCGCTACCTCCGCTTCGACTTCGAATGCTACAGCGACAGCTTCCTCGTCTGGGGCTGTGAAATGGGTGTCTCCATTGGTATCAACATGAATTTCTATCGCCGCATCACCATTATCAGGAACGACGACTGCCGCTATTTCGACAGTCGCTGGTGGCTTGGCGACGAACATGGGGGTGCGCTGACCCGGTCTGAACGTCGCGGCGCTGGCGCTTTCCGGGCGCGCGATCGCAGAGAGGGTGCGCCAGGCGTCGATACCAAATTCGCGGAGAATGGCCTGCTGCAGGCCGGCGAGGAGCCCACGATTTTTCGTGGTGTTGCGCACTGCGTCTCGCAGGACGATTTTCATTTCGGGCGTGGTGGTTTTTTGTGCGATGGCGATCAGGGTTTGCCGTGCGGTGCGCGCCTCGGCGTTGCTCACGCCCAAGATGTTGGTCGGCACATCAGAGACGGCCCCCGCGCTGAGCTGACTGAGCAGCCGTTGCAGTGTGGTGCGCGCCAATCGGCCCAGTGTGTCGGACCGATGCGCCAGATTCCATGCGGTCTGTAGGATTGCCTGCTGATTCCCACCGCGTTGCCACATCGTTTCCATCTGTTGCAACATGAGTTCGGTCGGACGTTGCGTGGCGGCGAGTTGCGACGTCTTCGTGGTGATTTGTGCATCGAATTCTTCCGCTAATGTGGTCCAGCGAGCGGGTATTTCTGCGTGGGTGAATGGCACGGTGGGAAATTGTTCGCTGGCCTGCACGGTCGCCAAGGCTTGCTGTTCGCGGCTGTGACGTTCGTGGGCTTCAGCACGCTGTTCAAGTGCTGCGGCGACACGTGCGGCGCGTCGATCGCGTTGTGCCTCGAGGGTCTGTACGGTGGTTTGCAATTCCGGAATGGCTTCTTGTGCGGCGTGCCACAGGGCGGTCTCTTCGGCAAATGCGTTTTCCAGCTCGTCGAACTCAGCGGTGGTAATTGCGGTGTCAGTGAGCTGGTCCAATTCAGGCGGTCGCGTGGGCTCCGAAATTTTTTCGGCCATCGTGAGCGCGTCGCGCATTTCGCCCAATAATTGCAGCGTGCGGCGATGATTGGTTTCCTCGGCGTCCACCATGTCGCGCCATTTATTTTTCTCGTCGGTATGCCGCGCGAGCAAGGCGGCGCGTTCTTCTTCATGGAGATGTTTCAATGCGGCGACCGTCGCGTTTTTTACGCGGAGTTGCCGCTGCGCAACATCGGCGTATGGTTGTAGGCGCGGACGCATGGACTCGAACTGTCGCTGCAGGGCCGCGTCCTCGGCCGCCTGATGTTCTCCCGCACCGGCTTGCGCAGTGGCGATGGTTTGCAAGGCCTGCACGACGGGTTGTTGCAATTGCGCCAGCCCACGCCAAAATGCACCGTGGAGTGCATGCAGTCGCCGTGTACGTTCATCGCCGAATCCGTGAATTTTCGCTTCCACCACGGCGAGTGCCGCGCGCGCGAGGTCGGCGTCGGCGTTTAATGCCGTGAGTGTGCTCGTATCCACGGTGATGGCGGCAAATGATTGGTTGGCAGCCGCCTGTCGTTGCGCGGCGTTGGTGGTAATTGTGGCCCCCCACCGTTTTTCAATTTGTCTTTTGCGCGCGTCATAATTCTTGCGCAGCGTTCGCAGGTCGGCGGCGTATTTTTGCTCGATGCCCCGTACGGCGTCAGCGAATGTACTGCGCAGTTCTCCCATCAGCCGTGTGGTCGCCTCGATCCGCGTTTTTTCTGCAACGATGTCCACCGGGGCTCGACCGGTGTCTGTGGCGGGCGCCGCCTTTTTGGGAGGGGCGACCATGGTCTGCGGCGGGTACGGTGTTGCGGTGGTGACACGACTCAATTCCGCGTACTGCGTGTGCAATAATTGCAGCATCTCTGCTTGTTGGGTGCGCCGCAAGGCCACGAGTGCTGCGGTGTGCGCGGCTTTGCGTTCGGACACCGCGCGGTATTGGGTCCGGTGCAAAATATCGCGTGCGGCCCTGTGAGTGTGGGCCGCGGCGAGGTGTGCTGTCTGCAACCGTGCGGTGAATTGTTGTTGCAAACCGCGTTGCGTGGTTACGGACTGATCGCGCTCTTGCCGCAGCACGCTCAGTTCCCTGGCTTGTTTGACTTCTAATGTGCGTCGGGCCTGCTGTTGCGGCACCTTGAGTGCCAGTACCGCCGCCTCGGCGTCGCGAATATTGTTATTCGCGGCGGCGATCTCGTCTTGTCGCGTCCGTTCGTTCTGTGCATGTCTGCTCGTGATCTCGCGCATTTCTTCGGCTTGCACTGCCGCCAACTCCTGGATTGCTGCTGTGTGCTGGCGACCCATTTCGGCCAGGTTAATTTTGTGTTGCGCGGTCGCTACTATGGCGGCTGCGGGCGTTGCCGCGTGAAAGGCATCTTGTGCGGCGCGGTGTTCCCTCAGCAAATCCTGCATGGCCTCCGCGTGCGCGCGTTGAAATTGCTGCAGCTCGATCGCATCTAACGACTGTGCCTCACGATGTGTCGTCTTCAATGCTGGCAACGCGTTTTTTTGCGCAGCGAGATGTTGCTGTGCAGCGGTGCTGGCGGCTTGGTGCGCCTGCGCGAGTGCGGCGGTTTGCTCGCTATGCTCAGCGTTGATACGCTCGAGTTCGGCGCGATACGTCGCCTCAATGGCCTCCAGCGCGGGCGCAATCTGCGCCAGCTGTCTGCTAATTTTTCCTGCCTCGGCAGAAGGTGTCTCGATTTGTGTGGCCCCAAATGCGGCGGCGGCGGTCTGTTGCGCGTCATGCAAATTTCTCATGTCGTCGGATTGGGTGCGGATCAGTGTATCGATGACTCGCTTGTGTTCCACGCGCAGGGCCGCTTGCGCCGCAGCGTGGGCGGTGTGCAGCTCGGCTAATGCCGTGGTGCGCGTTGCCTTTGCATCTGGCGTGGTGACTGGTTTTGCAACCGGCGCTGCGGGCGGCGCGGTGTTTTTCGTTGCGGCCGGTGGTGTGTCTAATTTTTTCGGCGTGATTATTTCGAGGGCTTCGTCCAAGGCCAGCTGTGCGGTGGCGAGTTGCTCGGTGCGGGTTTGTTCAATCGCGGTGGTTTTTTCGCGAAGCTGCCGATCTAATTTTGCAAATGCCCCCGCCGCCTGTTCACCGATGCGTGCCGACGCCTCGGTCGATTGGGCGGCGAATGCAGTGCGCACCGCGCCGCCCTGTTCGCGATTGTTTTGTGCCAGCGCCGCTTGCTGTTGCGCAATTTTTTCGGCGATGCCTTGCAAGGATTCTAATTGTTCGGTGCGTTGGCGCTGCAGTGTCTGCCACGCAGCATCCAGTGCGTGTTGCGTACGCTGCAGTTTCTGTGCGAAGGCAGCGCGTGCCGTGGTGGTGCGGGTTGCGGCGGCGGTGCGCACGGCCAGAAAATTTTTCACGGCGACCGACACGGGATCGTGCTCAATCTGTACGTCGCGCAGCGCAATAATTTCGTGTGCTGCGGCGCTCTCTATTTGCTGCCAGGCCGCCATGGCATCGCGGTGCGCGCTGTTGCGTTCTTCTTGTCGGGTCTGCAGCGCGTGTGCGTGGGATGCAGCGATGTGCGCGGCGTGCTCGCGTTGTAAGTCTGCGATCTGTTGTTGCAACTCAGCGTATTGTGCGCTGGCGGCGTCGAGTTGTTGTTGGGCGATTTGGCGCGCACTCTCTACATCTGCCGCCATCGCCTCTTGCGCCGCCCGCACCACCGCATGTTGTTCGCCGACCACGGCCACCAGCGGCTCCATACGCTGCGCGATTTGGCGGTCGAGTGTGACGATTTGTGCAAGGCTCCACGCGGCGATTTCCTGGAGGCGCTCGTTGCGAGTCCGCAAAAACTGTGCATAGGCGGCTTGATATTCAGCAACGTTCGCGGCTTGCTCGGCCTCGAGCACGACCTTGCCGTCCGCGTCTTTATGCTCTGCAAAAATTGCCCGCACGTGCTCCGTCATCTCCTGAAATTCTTTGAATTCCGGTGCGATTTCTTCATCGAGTGCGCGGATTTTTTCGATCCGACGTTCCTCAATCATGCCGATGCCTTCGCGACGTTTGGCTTGCAGCGCGGCGATCTGCGGGAGTGCCTCTTCCGCCGTCGCTAGGCCGGGTGCACGCATCACGGTTCCATCGACATCACCCGCAAAGACGCTCGTGAAGGCGAGTTCGGTAAAGTGCGGTGCGGTCGCTGGTGTGGCGGCGGTGTCGTGGTGAAAATCGCTCAGCAATTGTTCTCGCGCGAAATCGCCGACGAGTGATTCTTGTTGGGCGAATGTTACCAGCGCCCGTAGGGCCGCTTGTGCAACGCGGGTGGGTTGCGTGTGGGCCAGCGCGCCCAGCAAGGCAAGGCTGCTGCGCGCTGGCACAATCAGAGCGGGTGTCGTTGCGGCGCGCTCCACGGCGACGATGGCATATTTGAGGACCATGGCGCTGGTGCGATCGCGTCGCGTGGTGAGGCCCACGAGTTCACGGCGGGCCCGTTGTTGCAATACCTGTGGTGCGTTGGTCATCCAATCGAACAGCTGATGCATCGCCTCGGGGCACTTTTCATCTGCGGCAATTGCGTGGGTGACATATTCGGTCAGGAGTTGGTCAAGTTGCCGCACATTGACACGATCGGCGCTGGCGAATGTGCGAATGCGTTCCGCCAAATGTGCCGGTGCATTGAATTGATACCGATCCGCGAGGGCGTTCACAAAATCGAGTGCGATGTTGCCAATGTCGTTTTCTGCAGTCGCGATCTGGCTGAGCATGCGGAAGGCAACGGCATCGCCGACCATGCCTGGGGCATCTGCGGTGGCACTGCACGCCTTACAGAGCCCGTCCAGCAACGATTTGCTGGCGACGTGCTCGCGGGCAATGAGATCGATGAGAAATTGTTGCGCCTGTTCGCCCACGGCACCTGCGGTATGGGTGAGCGCCCACAGCGCTTGCCACACGCCGGGCGCGTTGTCTGGTGTGGACGCAAAGGTATCGGTCAACAGTCGTTTGGATTCCCGGGCGAGGACTTGGTCAACTCGTCCGGTGGCGCTGGTGTGGGCGAGTGTGAAAAGTGTTGTCAGTGCGGTGGTTGGATCGCTCGCCAGCAAACGGGCCGCCTGTGCGACTTTGCCGTGATGATTGGTCCACCTCGAAATAATCGGATCAAGAAATCCCGACGGCCGCATCGATTTCTGCGAGGCAACGCCCGGGAATTGCATGCGTGGCAATGGTTGGGTGGTGGCGAGGCTTTGGTGACGCACGCCAGCATTGGTTGTAGGCTGCGCCGTCAATGGGCCCCCACCGGCGCCAGGTCGTATGATGCGTGGCTTTGCGCTCATATGCATTATGATCGAATGACTCCCCCTTGTATTAGTTATCGGCCATTTTTTGAAAATGTTGCGTGTTTTGTGAAAATATTTTTTTTGGCGGTTTCGCAACTTGAAGGGGGCGCGCTGCCGATATATTATAGGGTCCGTATTTTGACCCCTTGACCCCTGACCCTTGACCCTCTAAGAAAAACCATGACCGAAAAAGATGCGTCACACAGCAACGCCTTCACCGATCTCGACGAATTCATGACCCAGGCGCTGGACAAAGGCCAGGTGATGGGGTCATGGGGTTTTTCGTCGAATATCGATTTTTCCCGCATGAGTGTCGAGGAAAACAACGTCTGGTTTTTTGAGCAGACGTTTAATTTTCTGCGCGCATTTTTCGGACTCGTCATGCCAGACAGTCTGGAGATTATTACCTACAACGCCACGCAGCAGGTGAATCGCGAGCGTTTAGATCAAATGACGTTTCTCGACGAACTCATGCTCATCATGAAAAATATCAAGGAACCAATTTGGTCGTTGCGACTCAACTTAAGTCTGGTCGGATTTATTCGCGATGACTGGAATCCCGACAATCCGGTGCGCGTGCGGATTCAAGAGCCGGCGCATTTTATTTGCTGGGGCGGCCCCGACGAAAGCGGATTTCAATCGTTCAGTATCAGTTTTCAACTCTTCAGTGCGCACGAATTAAAAGGACAAGGCGTGGCGCTCTGGAGTGTGAATCAGCCCTTGCTCGAAAAATCGCTCGCGAAATGGGAGGCGCAGACCGGCAAGACGATCGATGTCGTGCAAGGCAACAGTCCCGATCTGTCATTGTCACGCAACGGCTTTGCGTCCCCCGCCCCCGCCCGCCCCCGCGGCGCCGCCGCCCGCCGCCCCTCCCCCGCCCGCGTCATCGATGACACACCCGCCGACGATTGGATTCCGGATTTGGAAGATTTGAGTGGATAGGGCTCATGGGTCGTGCGAACGTATTCAGGCGCCCTCGTAATCCTAATCTTCATTAAGCCCCTTGCTTATGTTTGGCAGACATTTTTTTTCAGTTACAGCAATGGTCGTTGACGTAGCCGATAAACTTTGAGATTTCATGGTCGTGATAGAAGCGGTGGCGGAACGGATAGCACAGCAGACAACGGTGGCTTAATTATGCATATCCTTCCATACTGCACTGAGGGTTTTCGTCGTCTATCCATAGTTGTCGCAGCAATTGTAACTATCGCCCTAGTAGGCACGTGGGGCATCGTTGCTAGGAACGACTATAAAAGTCTGCATGAGGTTTGTTATAACGGGGGGCATCCGTTCGCGTCGGCGTGCGCTGCCGATGACAAGATACCTCCTAACATCTGTGCAAAGTTCGTTAATTGCATGGAACCTTTCTCTGGGAACCCCGCGCTCGTTTTGCGGTGGGGCTCGTTGCTTGTTGCAGTTTGCTTATCAGTTTATATTTCTTTTCTTGCTGTGCGCACTCTAGGCTGGATTGTCGCAGGCTTTCGCGAAACTTCAAACTGACCAATGACTGTTTTTGGAATCGGCATTTTTTTTGCGGTAAATAATTCCCAGCAGACACGACGCGCTGACCGGTTTTGGCGGCGACGGTGTTTTCGTCCATGCCGGTGGCTTGAAGATTTTGTGCAATCTGTCGTGTGGATAATTCTGCCAATGCGGTGAAAATGAGTTCTGCCTCGCTCATGTGGTCGCGCAGGTTTTGTGTTTTTAATCCCTTCATGTTTTTGTGATCTTTCACGCTCACGCCCGACCATTCTTGGTGGATGATATTGGTCAGCGTGGCGAACTCTTGGCCCCCCTTGATGTCGTGCGACTTCCAATAGTCAGTCAATTTGTTGCGGGTTTCCTGCCCCATCATGCGTTGTTGAATCCACTTTTCACTACGGCCATGCTTTTTCCAGTTTTCTCGGGCGCGATCCAATGAGCGTTCCGGATCGGCGATTTCTTGTATGCGCTCGTGGCCAACTTTGGCGAGCCATAATTTAATGGGTTCTGCTTTGGGACTGGGGACGGATTGGATGAGGCGAAGCAGTGTTTCTGGATCGGCGACGTCGGTCAGATATTTTTTGCCGTCGCCGGCCTCCAATTTCAGTCGGTGACAATTTGTCACCGACTCACTGCCTTCCTTCTTCAGTCGCTCTTTCAGCTTGTTCCAATATTTTCTCGCGGTCTGAAAATCCGGTTGCTGCGTCAGCGCCTGAATAATATCCACGACCGAAAAAAACCAGGCTTCGGTTTTTTCATCGTACACGCGACGAATACTGTAATCCTCAAACACCGCGAGTTGATCTGTCATATAAATTTTCGATCCATCGATCCCCCGACCCATCGCCCAACTATTTCACTTTACTCCCTGCCGGCACCGGGCGCATGGGCATGAGCAGACTCACGGTGTCGGCGCCGCTGGCGGCGAGGAGCATGCCGTGGGATTCGGTGCCGCGCAGTTTGACGGGTTTCAGATTGGTGACGGCGCAGACTTGTTTGCCGATGAGTTCTTCGGGTGTGTAGTGCAACGCAATGCCCGCAACGATTTGGCGTTGTTCGGTGCCCAAGTCGACTTGCAATTTCAGCAGACGATCTGCGCCCGCGATTTTTTCGGCCGTCACAATCGTCGCCACGCGCAATTCGATTTTTGCAAAGTCGGTAATGTCGATGAGTGCAATGCCTTCGGGTGCTGGTGTGGCTGGTGCTGGCGGCGTGGTTGCAATGGGCGCTGCGACTGCTGAGGTTTCGTTGGTCACAATACTCTCCTTGGTGTCAATGCGGGGGAAAAGGGCGACGAGGTCGCCGGAATTATTTTTGAAGTCGATCGCGTGCAGAATTTTTGCGGTGGTAGTGGGCAGAAATGGGGCGAGTAAATTCGCAACGCCGTGAATCGCCTCGCAAACATTTGCCAACACCTCTGCGACTTTTTCTTTCTCGCCCGATTTATTCAGCGCCCACGGTTTGGCCTCGTTAATCAATTTATCTGCTGCGGTAATCACACTCCAAATGGCCGCTAACGCATCATGAAATTGAATATCGCCCTTTTCATAATCCAGTGCCACCTGGATTTTCTGCGTCGCCTCAGTCACCGCATCACGTAGAGTATTTGCCGTGTCGCTGCTGTTACGAGCAACGAGCAACGAGCAACGAGCAACCTTGTCCCCCAAATACTGCCGCACCATTCCCACCGTGCGACTCACCAAATTCCCGATCCCGTTGGCCAAATCGCCGTTGTAGCGATCGATGAATTGTTCCCAGGTGAAATTGCCATCCGCGCCGAAACTATTTTCGCGCAATAAAAAATAGCGCAGCGGATCGCAGCCGTATTGTTGCACGAGTTCGAGCGGGTTCACGACATTGCCCAAGGTTTTGCTCATGCGCTCGCCGCGAAAATAGACAAAGCCGTGACCAAAAATCGTGGTGGGCAATTCCAACCCGGCAGCGAGCAACATGGCGGGCCAGATCACGCAATGAAATCGCGTGATGTCTTTGCCGATCACGTGCACGATGCCGCGATTTTTGGCAAGTGCGTTCCAGCGCGCAAACGGATCGGGATGCGCAGTGCTTTCCAGCGCGGAAATATAATTGATGAGCGCATCGAACCAGACATACACGGTGTGCGTGGGATCTTTCGGGAGGCGAATGCCCCACGTGCCGCCTTCGCGCGAAATGCTGATGTCTTGCAAACCGGCGTCGGCATTGATGAAGCTCATGATCTCGTTTTTGCGAATCACGGGCTGGATAAATTCGGGATGCGTGGTGATGTAATCGCGCAGCGGTTGTTCCCAGGCGCTCAGTTTGAAAAACCAGTTGTCCTGTTCGACCCAGCGCGGCGCGCTCTTGTGTTGCGGGCATTGGCCGTCGACCAAATCTTTTTCGGTGTAATACGCCTCGCACGAATCGCAGTACCAACCGGTGTAGCGTTTTTTGAAGAGGTGATCGGGATGATTTTTTTCGATGCGCGCGAAAAATTCCGCGACGGTTTTTTGATGGCGCGGTTCGGTGGTGCGAATGAAACCGTCGTACGCAATATCGAGCGCCTTCCACACGGTCGTGAATTTGCCTTCCATCGCATCGCAATACGCGAGTGGCGCCAAACCCGCGGCCGCCGCCGATTTGGCGACGTTGAGCGAATGTTCGTCGTTGCCCATTTGCAAATGGACCTTGCGACCACGCTGCCGATGGAATCGGGCCAACACATCCGCGCCGATTTTTTCGTAGGCGGTGCCAATGTGCGGCGTCGCATTCACATAATCAATGGCGGTGGTAATGTAGAGATCGTGAGAGTGCGTCATGGTTGTTCATTCAGCCGCACGTGCGGCGCTGAGGGGGAGGCTCCATCCGGCTTTGCCGGTGG
>OBEQ010379999.1_pt1 | contig 10610 bp, 8 predicted proteins | sample 1670901 | NCBI WGS metagenome assembly OBEQ01 (sample SAMEA104232315, study PRJEB22302) | groundwater metagenome | biome: forest; feature: aquifer; material: groundwater | place: USA | collected 2011-08-07 | depth 5.4 m | reverse complement strand
TGGACCAACCCCCAGTTCCCTATCCGCCTGGAAAAAAACCACAACCGGCTGACGTGACCGGCAAAGAGGAGCCATTGTTGATGCCGGTAAAAACTGCCAGTGGGAGTACTATTCTGGTCGAAAGGAAACGTACCTATTCTCGGAATGCGCTCCTTTTCGACCTCTCCACGAGCATTCGCCTGGATGCCACTTGGCCGCGAGCTATCGAGCGCTTTTTGGCTGACCCGCTTTTAGGAAGTGGCTATGCCACGTTGACTAAAACGCACATCGAGGAATTTACGGAAGCAGAATCAACTGACAATGATTATCTCCGAGCCCTGGGTGAAACTGGACTTTTAGGCTTTCTGACGTTTTTTGGCACTATCATTACTCTTCTGTGGATTGCGTTTAGAGCGCTTCCGGGAATCAAGGATAAATTCTTTTATTCACTCGTCGTTGGCTATTTAGGGCTGACGGTGGGGTTACTGTTTAATGCTCTTTTGATTGACATCTTTGAAGCCAGCAAAGTGGCCTATGTGTTCTGGGCCATTTCCGGACTGACGTTTGGAACCATTTTTCTTTTACGTCAAAGAATAAAAGAAGATTGGCAACCATTAAAATTGCATTTTGAAAGACCCAATCTTCGCGAAATCTTAAGAAAAATTATGGCTCATGATCGCTATTTTTTGCTTATCCTTCTCATCGCGGCTTTTTATCTTCGGACCTATAAACTGGACTCACCAATTGCCGATTGGCATTCCTGGCGACAGGCAGACACCAGTGCAGTGAGCCGTAATTTTATTAAAAATGAGCAAATTAATTGGTTCTATCCCACCTATGATGATCTTTCTTCTGTCGCCTCTGGAAAGCCTAACCCCCGGGGGTTACGGTATGTTGAATTTCCCATTTATAATGCCTTGACTGTGGGACTCAAAAAAGTCATCCCGGAACTTTCAATTGAGGCATCGGGCCGCGTGGTGTCAGCAGTAGCCTCGTTGTATTCGATTTGTTTTATTTTTCTTATATGTAGGACCCTCTTTTCCCGGCGAATAGCTTATTTTGCCGCCGGAGCTTTTGCAATGTTACCTTATTCTGTCTATTACAGTCGGACAATTCTTCCAGAATCTACCATGGTGGCCTTTGCCCTGGGCGCGGTTTGGTTGCAGTTAAAATATCTTCGATCCAAAAAGATTTTCTATTTTCTGCTCTCAATCATTCTGGCAGGTCTGGCTTTCTTAGTTAAACCTTTTGCCATTTTCTTAATCGCACCGGTGGTTTATTTTTGGTGGGCAGAGAGAAAACTTTTTACTCGTCGAATAGTAATGCTCGTCATTTACTCAGTTGCAGCGGTGATACCATTTTTCTTATGGCGTTTGTGGATAGCCCATTTCCCAGAGGGTATTCCCGCGTCCGATTGGCTATTTAATGGAGACAACATTCGTTTTAAAGGAGCTTTTTGGTATTGGTTATTTGCCGATCGGATGGGGCGCTTAATTTTGGGCTATTGGGGACTGGTGCCCTTAGCCTTCGGTTTGGTGCGAAAACCGGAAAACAAATATTTCTTGTTCCCGGTGTTATTTTTCGCGTCGGCGCTCCTCTATTTGGCAGTCTTTGCCACCGGCAATGTCCGCCATGACTACTATCAAATTCTTCTCATTCCCTCCCTCTCGATATTAATTGGCATTGGTTTGGACTATCTCTTATTTACCAATAACTCAATAACTAATAACTTAATAACTAAACTAGTCGCAGTAGTGAGTGTAGCTTTCATGCTTGGTTTTGGCTGGTATTTTGTTAGGGACTATTTCAACATCAATCATCCAGAAATTGTGAGAGCAGGTCAAGCAGTGGAAAAATTGACTACCAGCAAAGCTTTAGTGATTGCCCCTTACGGCGGAGATACTGCCTTTCTCTATCAAACTAATCGCCGCGGCTGGCCCTTGGTGGAAAATTCCCTGGACTATTTAATCCAACAAGGCGCTACTCACTACGTCACCGTTTCCTATGATGATTTAACTAAAAAACTAATTGCAGAAGCAAAGAGCCCTACTAAAGGATACAAAGTGCTGGCGCAAGAGAAAGATTATGCCATTATCCAACTCGTCCCAGATGCTAAGTTACCCAAAGACTAGGTATGAAGATTTTGATGTTGACATTATATCTTCCCTTCCCTCCAACTTCCGGTGGGCAGATACGATCACTAAACCTTATTAAAAACCTTTCCGAAAAGCACGAAATAACTTTGGTTTCGGTCATTAAAAAGGGTGAGGAGAAATATGCTTCGGAACTGGAAAAATATTGTAAAGAAGTAATTTATTTTTATCGATCTGACAAGCCGTGGACTATTAAAAATTTTCTGCGATATCTTGTCAGTTTTTACCCTTTTTTGGTAGTGCGAAATTTCTCGGGAGACGCGGCGAGTGCAATAGCAAAAAAATTAAAAGCAGTCAAATTTGATCTAATACACGTCGAAACATTCTATTTAATGCCGCATATCCCTAAAACCAAAGTGCCCATTTTACTAGTTGATCAGACAATAGAGTTTCAAGTCTATCAGCACTATGTAAACCATTTTAAATGGCCTTTACTTCGCCCCCTCCTTAATTTGGAGGTGGTGCGTTTAAAGAAGTGGGAAACAAAATTTTGGCGCAAGGCTGATCAGGTAGTTGCAGTGTCTGAGTCTGACAAAAAAACGATGCAATCCCTTGTACCTGATCTTCCAGTTCAAATCGTTCCCAATGCCCCAGGAGACGATCTTTCGGATTTATATAAGTTGCGAAGAAAGCCGAATTTTAAAAGGCCAGTAATTTTTTTCCAGAGCAATTTTCTTTGGCTGCAAAATGTCGAAGCAGCACGAATTCTGGCTTTGCAAGTTTTTCCATTGATCCAACGCAAATATCCGGACGCAATTTGTAGGATCGTAGGCCAACACGCTAAATCTAAGATAGGCCATCTTACTGCCACAAATTTGGAAATTGTAGATCTGGAAACGTCTGACATTGAAGGAATACGGAACGCCTACCTTTCTGGAACAGTTTTTGTTGCTCCGCTGTGGGGTCCAGGGGGCACCAGACTCAAAATTTTGAGTGCGATGTCAACGGGCGTGCCCGTAGTTACTACCGTAGTCGGAGCAGGCGGTTTAGAGGTTAAAAATGAAAAAAATATTTTAATTGGCGAGAGTTCTAAGGAATTAGCCGATCAGACAATTAGACTTTTAAGTAACTCTAAATTATATGATGCCTTGGTTAGTGAAGCGCGATCCTTAATTGAGAAAAAATATGATTGGAAACCCATTTCACATAAACTAAGTAAAATTTATGAAGAAACTGCAAAACAATCCTGAGCTGTCCATTATTATTCTGACCTATAACAGCCAGAAAGAACTCCCAGTACTTCTGGATTCAATCTATTTATTCGACCAAGAAAAGTTCTCTGCCCACCAGTGGGAAATTATCATTGTGGATAATAATTCTTCTGATGGGACCGTTACTTGGCTCAAAGAAAACAAAGATAAATATCCCAATCTAGTCTTAATTGAAAACAAGGGAAATTTGGGTTTTGGTCCGGGAAATAATGTGGGGGCAAGAAAAAGTAATGGGCAATATGTGCTGTTTTTAAATCCAGACATGAAAGTCGAGAAGGAGTCGATTTCAACACCACTTGATTTTCTAAAATTACATTCCGAAGTTGGCGCAGTCACAGCTAAAACTATTTTGGGTAACGGGAGTTTAGATTCTACTTGTCATCGGGGATTTCCCACTCCCTGGAACGCCTTTTGCTATTTTTCCGGTCTGACCAGATTGTTTCCCAAGAGCAAACTTTTCGCCGGGTATACCCTAGGTGATCTTGACCTAGATGTTCCACACCAGGTTGAAGCTATAAATGGCGCCTATTTCATGCTGCCAAGAAAACTTGGGAATGAACTGGAATGGTTTGATGAAGACTATTTTTGGAAGGGGGAAGATCTGGACTTATGCTATCGCATGAAACAAAAAGGATATCAAATTTGGTATTTACCGCAAGTGAAAGTCTGGCACTATAAAGGTTCTTCCAAAGGTCACCAAAGAGGAAGCAAATCTCTTAACGCCCGCTTTGAAGTCATGAGACTCTTTTATGAAAAACACTATAAAGATAAATATCCTGGTTGGGTCAGACATTTAGTATTAGCTGGCATTCAACTACGGTATTTTCTTGCCAATTTAGGAATCTAGCCTGTATGTCATTGCGAGGAGGAACGACGAAGCAATCTGTTCCCGACTAGATACGGATTGCTTCACTTTGTTCGCAATGACAAAATTGAATGAAAATTCTAATCGACGCTCGTTTTTGGGGCCCAATGCATACTGGCTTAGGGGTTTACTCTAAGTATTTAGTTCTAAATTTAGCAAAAATTGATGAGAAAAATAGTTATGTGCTTTTGATAAGAAAAGAGACGAAAAATTCTCCTGACTTTTTGGATCTACCGGGAAATTTTCAAACAAAGATTGTCGATATTCCTCCTTACAGTTTGGCTGAACAGTTAGTATTCCCCTGGGTTTTATATACCCTTCAGCCTGATATTGTCCATTTCACCAGTATCAACGTGCCACTTTTATACATCAGAAAATATATTGTTACTGTCCATGACTTAATTAAGCATCAGTTCGTGGGTCTGGAAACCACTACCCGCCCGGGTTTTATCTATTGGCTGAAATATTTTGCCTATCTTTTAGCTTTTCAATGGCTGCTGTTCTGGTCAAGAAAGATACTAGTTCCATCCAATTCAGTAAAAAATCAGCTTCTCACCCACTCTAATGATTTAAATCAATGTACTGATAAAGTGGTGGTGACTTATGAAGCGCCAGTTCTGGTTTCACAAGGCAACGCCTTGGTCCAAGGCGTTGCCTTCAACAATTTGCCGGAAAAGTTTGCCGTCTATACTGGCAATGCCTATCCACATAAGAATCTGCCGAGATTAATCGAGGCTTGGAAAGAAGTTTATATCAAGACTAGGTGTGTGTTGGTTTTGATTTGCGGAAGAAGCATTTTTGCAGAAAGGATTGAGAAGTTGGTGAAAGAAAAAAACGCGAGTCGTTACGTAAGATTCTTCGGCTACGTAAGTGACTTCGAGTTGACGTCGCTTTACCAAAAAGCCGAAGTGTTCGTCTATCCCACCCTGTCAGAAGGTTTTGGCTTGCCGGGGCTCGATGCCATGTTGCTAGGACTACCGATGGTTTGTTCCGACATCCCCGTACTTCATGAGGTTTACGCCGATGCGGCAATATATTTTGACCCGAAGGATGAAAAAGACATGGCTTCGAAAATAATAGAAGTCATTACTAATAAGAAGATGCGCTCCACTCTAATTGATCTTGGCAAAAAGCAGGCGCAAAAATATTCATGGTACGATACCGCTAGGAAAACTCTTTTAGTATATGAAAGTTGCTTTGGTTTATGATCGAGTAAATAAGTTTGGTGGGGCAGAGCGGGTTTTGCTGGCCTTACACGAGATATGGCCAGAAGCACCTCTTTATACTTCGGTATATGAGCCTAACAAAGCTCCCTGGGCTAGTGTTTTTGAAGTTCGGACGTCGTTTTTGCAAAAGCTGCCATTACCTAAAGATCGTCACGAACTCTATCCCTTTTTGATGGGTCGGGCTTTTGAGACATTTAATTTTGACCAATTTGACGTAGTGGTTTCAGTGACCCACGAATTTTCTAAAGCTATTATTACCAAGCCGCAGACAGTGCACCTGTGCTATTGCTTAAATCCGGTGGGCTATCTTTGGGCCAATTATGAAGACTATTTTTCCCACAAGTCCACTGCTTACCGACTGCTGACTATGCCCTTGATACGCTATCTACGCTGGTATGACCAAATTGTCTGCTTCCGGCCAGACCAGTATGTTGCCATTTCCAAAACAGTACAAGAGAGGATAAGAAACTATTATGGACAAGAGAGTGCAGTAATCTATCCACCGATAGAATCTCAAAAGAAGAACGAGATCTTATCACCCGCTTTTGGCGGGCTCCAGAATGACATTAAAAAGGGTAGAGATTATTTCTTAATCGTCTCTAGATTAGTACCCAATAAACGAATTGATATTGCAGTCGAGGCCTTTAATGCGCTAGGGTGGCCCTTAGTAATTATAGGCGTGGGAATTGAAGAGCAAAGGCTAAAAAGTCTGGCTAAGAATAATATCCAATTTTTGGGTGGTTTGACAGATGAACAACTAGCCAGCTATTATAGATCTTGTCGCGCTTTTGTTATCCCAGGCGAAGAAGATTTTGGAATAACTGCGGTCGAGGCGCAAAGTTTTGGCAAGCCAGTCATTGCTTTTGGTAAAGGCGGAGTTACAGAAACAGTAATTGAAGGCAAAACTGGCCTTTTTTTCTCAGAACAAACAGCAGGGCCACTAATTAGTAGCCTTGAGGCGTTTGTTCGATGGCAGTTTGACCCAAAGAAATGTCAGCAAAATGCACAGAAATTTAGTAAAGAGCGGTTTAAACAAGAATTTCAAACGTACATCAACAATTTGTAGACACTATGAATTCTGACAGTGCAAAACGTTGTTTTGATGTGGTTACTTCTTCTGTCCTTTTACTAGTGCTGTTGCCGATTATGTTACTGACCGCTATAGCAATTAAACTAGACTCTTCAGGGCCGATTTTTGCGGATATTCCACTTCGAGTGGGAAAAAACGGGATGAAATTTAAGCTGTATAAGTTTCGTTCGATGATTCCAGGGGCTCAGCAACTTTTAATGACCGATCCTAGAATGAAAAAACTTTTTAACGAGTACAAAAAAAACAACTATAAGCTAAAAGACGATCCCCGTATAACTAGGGTGGGAACTTTTATCCGCAGGCATTCAATTGATGAGTTTCCCCAGCTTATTAATGTTCTGCAAGGGACCATGAGTTTGGTGGGGCCTAGGCCATACTATGAATTTGAACTTGACGAACAAAGGAAGCGATTTCCAAACGTAGGACCAGCTATTGAGAAGGTGCAAACTGTAAAACCAGGTATCACTGGTTTTTGGCAGGTTTCAGGTAGAAGCACAATAGATTTCGAAAAACGAATCTTGCTCGACGCCCAGTATGTGGATAAAAGAAGTATTCTGTATGATCTCTATATTTTGGCAAAAACTCCTTGGGCCGTGATTTCTGGCAAAGGGGCCTATTAATTTATGTTAAGATTATCCTCATGTTCGAAGACATTCTGAGAATTAAGGTTGAGAAAAGGTTGTTTGTTTACGATGTTTAACAAATGGTAAATTTTCTGTCATAATGGATTAGAGTTTTTATGGAAGACATCGAAATTCCCAATATTATTTCTAGTGAAAGCCATTCTGCGTCCCAAACAAAAGGAAAGAGAAGCTTTAGGCTGGAACGTTTTGGCAAAAAAACAAAGATTCTGGTTAGTGTAGTCGGGCTGATGATCGTCCTTGCTGCTCTGCTCTTTATCAGCGTTGGCCTGCCTCTGATGGCGGCCTATAAAGACGGGACGAAAGCTATTGTTCTAGCTCAAGAAATTAAAGCGGCTGCTAAGGTGCAAGATATTAAAAAAACCAATGAAGCGGTCTTGGCCACGAAGACTCAACTGTTAAAAGTGGAGAAAGATCTGGCACCAATTGTTTGGACCAAGAGTGTGCCTTTTGTTGGATCCTATAGCTCCGATATGTTTCATATGATTTCAGCGGGAAAGGATGGTCTGGACGCCCTTGATATTGTCACTAAAGCGATTGAACCCTATGCCGATCTTTTGGGCCTTAAGGGTCAAGGGACCTTTGCGGGTGGGACGACTGAAGACAGAATTGTCAAAGCAGTGGAAACGTTGGATAAAATCGTTCCAGAACTGGATAAAGTGGCTGAAAAGCTTGATTTGATTAAAAAGGAACTCGACCCCATCGATCCAAATCGTTATCCCGAAACACTGAAAGGAAAAATAATACGTGCTAATTTGGTCACTGCCAAAGAAGTCGTCACTCTCTCCGACACCTTTTTGCAAGAAGCACGTCCGCTGGCGCGGAAACTGCCTGAATTGTTAGGAGTCAAAGGCGAGAGTAAATATCTCATTGTTTTTCAGAATGATAAAGAAATTCGACCGACGGGTGGTTTTATGACGGCCTATGCGGTATTTCGGGTAGAGAAGGGAAAAATTCATTTGGAAGCTTCAGACGATATTTATAAACTTGATAACACTGTTACAAAAAGTTTGACTCCTCCAGAGCCAATTTCTAAATATCTTAATGTTCATTCCTGGCGACTGCGCGATGCCAATTTTTCTCCTGATTTTGTAGAGTCAATGAAAACCTTTGAGGCGCTCTATAACAGTTCTACTGACAAGAAGAAATTAAACGGCATTATTGCGGTGGATACGCATGTGCTGCTAGCTATTATGGATGTGATTGGCCCCGTGAATGCCTATGGGACGACATTTACCACCAAAAAGGTGCCCCAGTGCGATTGCCCGATGATCATTTATGAGTTGGAAAAATTTGCTGATGAACCCAAGTCCTATGAGCGCGGTAGTAGAAAAGACATCATCGGTGTTTTGTTATCAGAGATTTTGAAAAAGACACTGTCGGCCCCGAAACAATTACTCGGTCAGATGGTTCCGGTCGGCTGGACTGAGCTTGCTAATAAGCACATTTTGGTCTTTTTTCATGACATCGACGCGCAACTTGGCATGGAAGCAATAAATGGCGCCGGGCGGATTAAACCGACTCCGGGAGGTACTGACTATCTCCATATTAATGATGCCAATCTTGGGGGCGCCAAGTCAAATCTTTACGTGAAAGAGAAAGTAAATGTCAAGATTGAAACAGGCGGGAGCCAAAATGTTAATACTGTGGAAATCATGTATCAATATCCCCGCCTTGGAGACAACTGTTCGTTGGAACGCAAAGAAGGACTGTGTTTAGCCGGGATCTACCGCGACTATCTGCGTGTCTATTTACCTCAGGGAGCAAAATTGATCGAAGCTAAGGGTTTTGAGAGCAAAAATACCGTTTTTGAAGATCTCGGGCATACTGTAGTTGATGGGTTTTTCACCTTGGTACCGCAAGGTGTGGCTACTATTAAAGTTCAATATTCAGTGCCCTTTAAACTGAAAGACAATTACCACCTCTTTGTCCAAAAACAACCAGGGATGGACACTATTCCTTATAAAGTTACGGTGGATGGAAAAACAGTGCAAACAGAGGTAATAACGGATACGGAGATAAAACTGTAGTGAATCAATAAATTCAAATAAAAGTTTCATTGCGAGGAGAGAAGCGACGAAGCAATCCGTAACTATCAAGGAGAACAGATTGCCACGCTAACGCTCGCAATGACAAAGTACGGTATGACCAGAACGACCAAAACTAAAGCCATCATTTTAAAACGGACCAATACCGGAGAAGCGGATAAGATTGTCACGGCGCTGACCTCTGATTTTGGCAAGGTAACCTTTAAAGCTTCTGGTATACGCCGCATTTCTTCCCGGCGGGCCTCTCATCTAGAGCTTTTTAATGCTGTGGAGGTGGTCTTGCATAAGAGTGACCGTCTTGATTCTCTGTCAGAAGCCAATGTCATTGATAGCTTTCCAACGCTGAAAAGTAATCTCCAGTTAACTAGCTACGGCTTTTATCTTTCCGAAGTCCTCGATCGGATTTTGCCTGACCGGCAACCAAGTGAGAAGGTCTTCCAGATGCTCTATACGTGTCTGCAATGTCTAAATGACCGAAATATGGATGGAAGAATGGCAGAAAAAGAGGTCAAAGGGTTTGTGATCAAACTTCTTTGGGAGCTGGGCTATCTGCCAAGACAGCAATATCCCAAATCTGGAATGACGCAATTTGTCGAGGAAATTATCGAGAGAAAAGTCAACAGCCGTAAACTTCTTGCTGAAATTGATTCCTAGTTCACTTCATTATTTTAAAACAATGAAGTAGAGTAATTCTCATAATGTTATGGATTTAATGGATAAGGTTGTTAGTCTCTGTAAGCGCCGAGGATTTGTTTATCCGGGAAGTGAGATCTATGGAGGGTTGGCAAATACGTGGGACTTTGGACCACTAGGAGCACTTCTCAAAAATAACATTCGTGATGAGTGGTGGAAACACTTTGTTTTAGAGAGAGATGATATGGTCGGAATAGACTCTTCGATTTTTTTAAGCCCACGTGTTTGGGAAGCTTCGGGACACGTTTCCAATTTCACTGATGCGCTCATAGATTGTAAAAATTGTAAAAACCGTACGCGTGCTGACCATCTGATTGAAGATCAACTGCCTAATGTTAAGGTAGAGGGACTTCCAGTGGAAGAACTCACCAAAATAATTCGGGAAAACAAATTGACCTGTCCAAAATGTGGATCTGTTGATTTAACTCCTGCTAGGCGCTTTAACCTGTTGTTTGAAACCAGTGTAGGAATTATTGAGGAAGGGAAATCGAAAGTCTATTTGAGAGGAGAAATCGCTCAAGGAATTTTTCTCAACTTTAAAAATGTATTGGACTCAATGCGAGTGCGTATTCCTTTTGGTATTGCTCAACAAGGAAAAGCTTTTCGTAATGAAATCACCATGGAACAGTTTATCCACCGAACCTTAGAAGTTGATTTGAAGACTGAATAAAATATTCAAATTTCATCAAATCCAATTCTAATAT